>ERZ773003.19-NODE-19-length-156576-cov-29.033740_pt1 | contig 156576 bp, 124 predicted proteins | sample MGYA00580668_ERZ773003 | MGnify/ENA primary metagenome ERZ773003 (study PRJEB29015, sample SAMEA2738002) | human oral metagenome | biome: human oral; feature: human-associated habitat; material: dental | place: China | collected 2126 ...
GGACTTGAACCTGTGACCTTCGGGTTATGAGCCCGACGAGCTACCGACTGCTCCATCCCGCGATATCGTCAGTATGCTATGCACTTCCGACAAGGATGTATTATAGTGCCTATTCTCCGTTTTGTCAATAGCTTTTCCTTCGAAAATACAAAAAATCACCACGGATAAAGTTCTTCGAAGCCTTGGTAAGAAAGGATGGCTTAGAAAAGTCCCGTAATCTTTCCGTCTTCCGTGATATTCATATTTTCTGCTGCAGGGTGTTTGGGAAGGCCGGGCATCGTGAGGATGTTTCCCGTCAGAGCAACGATAAAACCTGCACCTGCGTTTACACGAAGCTCGCGCACGGTGACAGTAAAGTTCGTCGGTCGACCGAGAAGCTCGGGATTATCGGAAAGCGAGTACTGCGTCTTTGCCATGCAGATCGGCATCTTATCCAGCCCGTACTCTTCGATCTCTGCCAATTGCTTCTTCGCCGCCGCTGTAAATATCACGCCCTTACCGCCGTAGACCTCACGGACGATTGTATCAATTTTTTCAGGGATACGCGTCTTCTCATCATAGAGGACGTGGAAGTTATTTTCTCTCTCGATGGCATTTTCGACTTTTTCTGCAAGCGCGAAACCGCCTTTGCCGCCTTCAGCCCAAACTTCCGAAAGGGCGACTTCCGCCCCGAGCTCCCTGCATTTCTTCTCGACAAAGTCGAGCTCTTCCTTCGTATCTGTTGGAAATGCATTGACGGCAACGACGGCAGGCAGACCGAATTTCTGTACGTTTTCGATGTGCTTTTCAAGATTTTCCATGCCCTCCTCCAGCGCTGCCATATCCACCTTATCAAGCGCTGTCTTCTTCAATCCGCCGTGCATCTTGAGAGCGCGCACCGTCGCGACAATGACGACGGCATCGGGACGAAGCCCCGCCAAGCGGCATTTGATGTCAAGGAATTTTTCAGCGCCGAGGTCGGCACCGAATCCTGCTTCCGTCACGACAAAGTCTGCAAACTTCAACGCAAATTTCGTCGCCATAACGCTGTTGCAGCCATGCGCAATATTGGCAAAAGGTCCACCGTGAATAAAGACTGGCGTGCCTTCAAGTGTCTGAACGATGTTCGGCTTGATCGCATCCTTAAAGAGCAGCGTCAGCGCACCCGTAATACCGATTTCATCCGCACGAATGGCACGGCCGCTGCGGCTGTAGCCGATGACAATGCGGCCGAGCCGCTCCTTCATATCCGTAAGCCCTGAGGCAAGGCATAAGATGGCCATCATTTCAGAAGCCACCGTAATATCGAAGCCCGTCTCGCGCGGAACGCCATGCGCCTTTCCGCCGAGTCCGACAACGACATGGCGAAGCGCGCGGTCGTTGAGATCTAAGACGCGCTTCCATGTGATGCGCCGCACGTCGATGTCCAGCGCATTGCCTTGTTGGATATGGTTATCGATCGCCGCTGCCAGCAGATTATGCGCTGTCGTAATCGCATGAAAATCGCCTGTAAAGTGCAGGTTGATATCTTCCATCGGCACGACCTGCGCATAGCCGCCGCCAGCTGCCCCCCCCTTCATTCCGAAGCAAGGACCAAGCGAAGGCTCACGAAGGGCGGCTGCCGTCTTATGCCCGTGCCTCGTAAGTGCATCCGCAAGCCCGACACTCGTCGTCGTCTTGCCTTCGCCTGCCGGCGTCGGGTTGATCGCCGTGACGAGGATGAGTTTGCCGTCCGCATTATCCTTCACGCGCTCCCAGGCTTCAAGGCTGACCTTTGCCTTGTATTTACCATAGAGCTCGAGTTCATCTTCTGTGATACCGAGCTTTGCAGCAATCTCAGAAATTTTCTTCATCTGTGCTTCCTGTGCAATTTCAACGTCTGTTTTCATGTGCTACCTCCCACATAATTACACGACTACACGCGGGCAATCTGCAAAAAACCGACCGTCCGAGCAAAACACATTGCCCAGACGGTCGGCTTCCAGAGCTTATTCTGCTGTACATGTGGTCAATTCCACAAATCCGTCAGCACGGCAGAATCTTATTTCTTATTAGTATAACAGATGATCTATCACTTGTCAATCTTTATTCACCTGCTGACTTCTATCCTGTAGGCTTTTATTTTTCTGCAAGCTGCATCTCTGCTGCCCATACCACATTGACCATCAGCATGGCGACAGTCAAAAGCCCGACGCCGCCTGGAACCGGAGTAATGGCACCGGCAACTTCCTTTACTTCATCGAAGGCGACATCGCCAACGAGCTTTTTCGGAGCAATGCGGTTGATGCCGACATCGATGACGGCAGCGCCGGGCTTAACCATATCCTTTGTGACGAACTGTGGCCTGCCGACAGCAGCCACGAGAATATCGGCTTTTTTTGTGATTTCAGCCAGGTTCTTTGTATGACTGTGGCAAATCGTCACCGTCGCATGCTTCTTGAGGAGAAGGTGAAGCATCGGTTTGCCAACGATGTTTGAGCGGCCGATGATAACGGCATTCACACCATCCAGCGGAATGCCCGCAAGCTCGAGCATTTTCAGGCAGCCGTGCGGCGTACAGGGAATCAGTGCTTCCCCACCTGTCACAAGACGGCCGACATTGACGGGATGGAAACCATCGACATCTTTTTTCGGATCGATGCGCTCGAGAATTTCCGCCTCATCTTTCTGAATATTTTTCGGCAGGGGAAGCTGGACAAGCATGCCGTGGATTTTCTCATCTTCATTCAGCGCATCTATCTTTGCAAGAAGTTCCTCCTTCGTCGCATGCTCCGGCATCTCGATGACTTCCGAGTAAATGCCAAGCTCCTCGCAGGACTTGTGTTTATTGCGAACATAGACTTTAGACGCAGGATTCTCACCGACGATGATGACCGCAAGTCCCGGCGTCACGCCATACTTTTCCCGCAGCGCATCGGCACGCACACCGGCTTCCTCTCGAAATTTCTGTGCAAAGAACTTGCCCTCTAGGATTTTTGCTGACATAATCTTACCTCTTTAAAAAAAATAACTCACCCAAGTGCAGGCAAAGATCGCTACGCTGACAATGCCGTTGCGCATAAAATACCGCTGTGTCACCCGCGAGAGATCCGTTGGACTGACAATCTTATGCTGATAATAGAGCGTGCCCGCTGCAATGCCGACGCCAATAAAGTAAATACTTCCTAGACTGAGCAGAATGCCGACGGCAAAGAACGCTGCGATACAGAGAACATGCATGACGTAGGAGATATAGAATGCCCCCCTTGCACCAAAGGTCACAGAGAGCGAGTGCAGCCCATGCGCACGATCAAAGGCCTCATCCTGCGAGCCATAGATGGCATCAAATCCTGCCATCCAAAGGGCAACAGCGACGCATAAAGTGACCATGGGAAGCGAGATTTCTTCTGCTGCTGCGACATAGCCGCCTGCAGGCGCCATCGCAATGGCAGCGCCAAGGAACACATGCACCCAGCAGGTTATGCGTTTCATAAAAGGATAGATGATAAAGGGAACCGCCGCTATTGGAAGCAGATAAAGACAGATACGCGGGAGCTGTGCAACTGCCGCAACCGTAACAATAAGACAGACCGCGATGAAGATCCTTGCTTCGCTTTTCGAAATCGCCCCCGTAACCATCGCACGACGTGCCATGCGCGCCTGCTGTTTGTCAAATTTCAAATCGGCGAGATTGTCAATCGCAAGTGCTGCCGCCCGCGCCGCTGTCAGAGCAACAGCCACCCACAGCAGAACCCATGGACTAGGATGCCCGCTTGAAGCAAGCACCGCTCCCATGAAGGCGAATGGTAGGTCAAAAATCGTGTGGTGAAGTGCCACATTGCTGATATGCGCTTTGATTGAAATCAACCGAGCCCAAGCTCCTTCCATTTTGCATCGACTTTCGCGCGGATTTCGTCTGACATGCGAATCTCATCCGGCCATTCGCGGCTGTGCCCTTCTTCCAGCCACGTCTTCGTCGCATCAATGCCGAGTTTCGCACCCCACTTTGCCATCGGTGACGAGTGATCCAGGACGTCGAGCGGCCCTTCGATGATTTCAAGGTCGTGTTTTGCATCAATATTGTTAAAGACGCGCCAGGCAACCTCTGAAATATCCTGCACATTGACATGGGCATCGACCACGACGATCATCTTGACATTCATCATCTGCCCCATCCCCCAAAGCGCGTGCATGACCTTGCGCGCCTGCATCGGATAGCGCTTTTTGATGGAAACGATACAGCAGTCATGAAAGACCCCTTCAAGCGGCATATTGATATCGATGATTTCCGGCTGCATCTGCTGCAGCAGCGGAAGAAAGATGCGCTCTGTCGCCTTTGCAAGATAACAGTCTTCCATCGGCGGCTTTCCAACGACAGTTGAACAATAAATCGGATCCTTTCGGTGCGTGATCGCTGTGATGTGAAAGACCGGATAGTCGTCTGCCAGGGAGTAATAGCCCGTATGGTCGCCGAAAGGCCCTTCTCGGCGCATTTCATCGGAAAGAACATAGCCCTCGAGGATAATCTCTGCCGTCGCCGGGACTTCGAGGTCAACCGTCTTGCACTTCACAAGCTCAACCGACTTGTGACGGAGAAAGCCTGCGAAAACCATCTCGTCGATATCGCGTGGCAGCGGTGCCGTCGCCGCATAGGTCAGCACAGGATCCGTACCGATGGCAACCGCCGCTTCGATGCGCTCCTTGCCCGCAGCCTTCACATCCTGATAATTTTCCGCACCGTTCTTATGGATGTGCCAGTGCATCCCCGTCGTCTTGCTGTCGTATTTCTGCAAGCGATACATGCCGACGTTGCGCTTTCCCGTCGTCGGATTCTTCGTAAAGACAAGGGGAAGCGTCACAAAAGGGCCGCCATCCTGCGGCCAACAGGTGAGGATGGGAATATCATCGAGCGTTGCATCGTCTGTATGCACGACTTCCTGGCAGGGCGCACGCTTGACATACTTCGGAAAATTGATCGCATTCTTGAACTTTGGAATCATCGTGACGACACTCATCTTATTCTGAAGCGAAACGTACGGAAGCTTCAGAATCGTACGGAGTTCATCTGCGACATCATCGAGCTTTTCAACACCGAGTGCCATTGCCATGCGCTCGTAGCTGCCAAAGGCATTCATGAGAACGGGCATCTTGGAACCCTTGACCTTCTCAAAGAGAATCGCGACGTTCTTTTCGCCCGTCTCCTTTGAAATGCGATCGGTGATCTCCGTGATCTCAAGATAGGGATCGATCTCCGCCTTGACACGCTTTAAAAGGCCTTTATCCTCCAGGCATTCTATGAACTCGCGCAAATCTTTATATGCCATATTTTTCTCCTATTTTCTCAAAGCAAAGCGGACGATGAGATATCCCACTTCATATAGGACGATCATCGGCAGGGCAATCATCGACTGGGTGAAGATGTCCGGCGTCGGTGTAATAATGGCACCGAGGATAAACGAAAGGAAGATAACAATGCGCTGGTACTTGCCGAGGAAACGGCTCGAGAGAATGCCAATTTTGCCGAGAATCGTGATGATGAGCGGCAGTTCAAAGACAAAGCCAAACGGCAGGACAAATGAGATGACAAAGTCAAAATAGCGATTGACAGAAAAGAGAGCCTCAAGCTCTCCATTGCCAAAACTCATGAAAAACCGAATGCCCGCCGGCAGCACGAGGAAGAAGGAGAAGGCAAGCCCTGCAAAGAAGAGCAGGACAGAAATCGGCACGACAAGACCAAGAACCAGCCGTTCCTTCCGCGTCAGCGCCGGCAGGAAAAAACGCCATGCCTGGTAAAAGACGACAGGCAATGCAAGCAGGAACCCCGCGACGATAGCAACCTTGATGTAGGTGAAAAAAGCTTCCGACGGCTGCATATAGTAAAGTTTACCCGCGGGAAGCGTCAGATAGTGCATGATGTCGCCGATAAAACAGTAGCCGACGACGCTGCCGACAGCAACGGCAATAAGACTCTTTATGAGGCGGCTGCGCAGTTCTGTAAGATGCGCGATAAGCGTCATCGAACCGTCATCTTCTGCCTCTATCTCTTTACTGTCATCCTCTTCCTCTACCTCGTCCGCATCGTCTGCTTCTGGTGCATCGTTTACCGCCTCCGCGCTCTTTGCGCGTTCAAGTTCCGCATCATCCGCCATGTTCTCGCATTCACCCTCATGCTTTTCCACGGTCACCGTCCTCGCCTGCTGACGTTTTTTTCGCTGTGTCTCGTCCTTTTGCTTCGGCTTCGTCCTTCGGCGTCACATCGATGGCCGGCGGCTCTGCATCCGTCACGCCCTTATTAGCCGATTTGAACTCGCGAATGCTCTTTCCCAGCGCTTTCCCCACATCCGGCAGCTTTCCAGGGCCAAAGATCACAAGACCGATGATCAGGATCAGCACTAATTCCGGTACACCAAGACCGAACATATCATCCCTTCTTCCTTCTTACAAATGTCAGACGTTCTTTTCTGCCTTCGTTTCCTTCTCTATCTTTGCCGCTTCTACCACCTTTTGGGCACTCTCCTGCGTCGGCGGATGATAGTCAGGTGCAAGTGAGCTTTTCTTACTTGCAGGATCAGCAGAAGAATCCACCGATACCAGCCGTTCGCCGGCTGCACTCTCCTTTGCCGCCTTTGTCGCGGGCACGACCTCTCCCTTCGTTTTTTCTTTTTCTACGGCTTCTTTATCCACATTCTCGCCTCTATCGAAAGTCTTTGGCTTTTCGCGCTTCTCCTTCGGCGGTGGGTCAGGTTCATTTATCGCCTGCGAAAGCATATTCGATGCTTTTTGAAATTCACGCATGCCTTTGCCGAGCATGCGCCCTACCTCAGGAAGCTTTCCAGGACCGAAGACGATGAGCCCGACGATGAGAATGAGGACGAGCTCCGGCATTCCGATGCCAAACATAGACCGCCCCTCCCTTAAAAGTCACGATCACCGATGAAGTCGGAAACCATCTCGAATGCTTCTCGAACATCCTTGGGAAAACTCTTTGGTATGACCGACTTTGCATGTGCGAGATATTCGTCCGCCTTTGCCTTGGCAAAAGCAACGCCGTCCGACGCCTTGACAATGGCAAGCGCCCGCTCGACATCTGCTGCATCCATTTCAGGATTTTTGATAATGTCCTCGAGTTCGCTGCTGTCAGGACTCATCTCAATCGCACGAATGACAGGGAGTGTTACGATGCCCTGACGGATGTCGTTGCCCGCAGGCTTTCCAATTTTTTCCGCCGTCTGCTCGATATCGAGAAGGTCATCTGTTATCTGAAACGCCATGCCGATCGAATGGCCGTAGTCAGCGAGCTTGTCGGCATCGTCTTTCGATGCACCGCAGACAAACGCGCCTAGCTCGCAGCTGATCTCGAGGAAATCCGCCGTCTTCTTTTGGATGCGGTCATAATAATCCGCCATGCCGCGCGAAGCTTGAAAAGCTGCCTGATCCTGAATGATCTCACCTACGCTTAAATTGCAGACAAGCGTTGCGAGCCGCTTTGACACATATTCACCATAGGAGGCTCCCGCGATCAAGGAAAAGGCACGAGCAAAGACATAATCCCCTGCAAGGATCGCGACTTGATTGCCCCACTTTGCATTTGCCGTCGCGGCACCGCGGCGCGTATCTGCCGCATCGATGACATCATCATGAACAAGTGATGCCATATGGATGAGTTCAAGTCCTATCGCCAGCGGCAGAATGCGTTCCAAAGAAAAACCCTTACTTCCATGTGCAGAGAGAATGGCAAGCGCCGGTCGAATACGCTTTCCCCCCGCCGCTACAAGGTGTTCACCCACTTTTGTCACAAGCTCTTCCGGTGCCTCGATCGCTTTGTAGAGACCTTCTTCGAGCCTCTCGAGGTCCTTCTCGATCACATCAAACATGGGGGTTGACAAATTTATCACCTACATATCGATCCTTAAACTTCGCACGATTCTTTCCGCACAAAGATACATTACATACTGCCTCATTGTACTACAGAATCTTTTGTTTGTCATGCATATAGCGCAACTATTCTCTGAAAGGTTCATGCTCATGAAACGATGGCTCTGCCGCCTTACAGGAAACATAAAAAACGGGCGGACAGTGCATCATGCCCCATCCGCTCGCTATGACATCTTATAAGTTGCTAAAGCGTCAGTTTTTACGTTCCGGCACCTGTACTTTTTCTGTGCCAGTCTCTATCGGCTTCGCTTCTTCACTCTGTGCGCGCACGGCAAAGCCATAATCGAGAAGACTTGCCGCTTCTGAAAAGCGCGTCTCATCGTCAGCGGAGTGCATAACGACGACGACGAGCGTATGTCCATCGCGCTCCGCAGCCGCCATGAAACAACTGCGCGCCGAGCTCGTCCAACCGGTCTTTCCGCCGAGAATTCCTGGATATTTTCCGAGAAGTTCATCTGTTGAAACACAGTATTCTGTCCGACCTTCCGGGACAATGTAAGTGACCGTTGCCGACGGCATGGCGATAAGCTTGCGGAATGCGTCATTACGAATTGCGTACATCATCAGGCGTGACATATCCGCCGCCGTCGTCACATGATTGGAATCCGGCATGCCATTCGCATTGACGAAATGTGTCGATGTCATGCCGAGGCTCGCCGCCTTATCGTTCATCTTTTTTACAAAATAGTCGATATCACCCGCCGCGAGACTCTCGCCAATAGCCGTTGCACAGCCATTATCACTGACGAGCAGCATCTGCTTCAGAAATTCAGACATACGTGCCTGGTCGCCCGCATGCAGACGCGTCGTCTCGACATCCGCCGCGTTTTCGCTTACCTCGACAATGCGATCCGTCTTTCCACTTTCCAGCGCGAGTACCGCCGTCATAACCTTTGTCATGCTCGCAGGGTATTCCGGTTTATTCGCATTCTTTTCAAACAGCGTCTTGCCCGTATCTGCATCGACAACGATCGCGGCATCTGCTGTAATCTCAGGTGCCTCTTGTGCAAACGCAGAAGCCGCCGTCAAAAACGTAAAAAAGAATGTTAGGGCGAACAGCCATGCACTGAATTTTGCTGTATGGTCTTGCACCTGTCTATAAAAATGACTCACAGTTCCTCCTTTTGCACGCGCTCTGTGGCATGCATCACATAGATACAATTTTCATTAGAGAGCACAATTTTCTCTCCATTTCTAATTGAAATTTTATCGCTTTTTCATGAAAAACAACAGAAACTCCTTCAAAACATTGACAAGCCTTTTGCTTTTAGGTAGAATGAAAACAGCGATGAAGAAGATTAGTAACCTCCTCTTGTGCGCGATATACACAGGAAAATACCGCAGCAAAGCAGCGAGACGCGATGGTGAAAGGCGTCAATAGAGGCGAAGGCACTTTGGAGCACCCCTTGAACCTAAAAGAGAGGGCGTCTATGGCGCCAATCAGGGTGGAACCGCGGGACAAGAGAAATGCTGAAGTCTCGTCCCTGTGACGGTTGTCGCAGGGATGAGGCTTTTTTTAATAAAAATCCCACGCCCTGCTGTCTTTGGAGGAATGTATATGAAATTTCAAGAAATCATCCTCGCGCTCCAGAAATTCTGGTCCGCCGAGGGTGCCATCCTCGCCGAGCCGTACGACGTTGAAAAAGGCGCCGGCACGATGAATCCCTCGACCTTTCTGCGCGTCCTTGGGCCTGAGCCGTGGCACGTCGCCTATGTCGAACCGTCGCGCCGTCCAGCAGACGGACGCTATGGCGATAATCCGAACCGCCTTTACCAGCACCACCAGTTCCAGGTCATCATGAAGCCCTCACCGGACAACATCCAGGAACTCTATCTTAAGAGCTTGGAAAGTCTCGGCATCAATCCGAAAGAACATGACATCCGCTTTGTCGAAGATAATTGGGAATCTCCGACTCTTGGCGCCTGGGGACTCGGTTGGGAAGTCTGGCTCGACAGTATGGAGATCACGCAGTTCACCTACTTCCAGCAGGTAGGCAGTCAGGACATCCGTCCCGTCGCTTCCGAAATCACGTACGGTCTCGAACGTCTCGCAATGTATATTCAAGGCGTCGAAAATGTCTATGACATCCAGTGGACAGAGGACTATACCTATGGCGATGTCTTTCATCAAAACGAATACGAGCAGTCTGCCTATGCCTTCGAACTCTCCGACGAAAAGCTGCTCTTCGAACTCTTCGACAAATACGAGACGGAGGCCGTTCGCATCATCGAGAAAGGCTATGTGCATCCAGCATACGATTACGTTTTGAAATGCTCGCACACCTTTAATCTCCTCGATGCTCGCGGCGCCATCTCCGTCTCGCAGCGCGCTGCTTTCATCGGCCGCGTCAGAAAGCTCGCGCGCCTTTGCGCCGAGTGTTATCTAAAACAACGTGAGGAGCTCGGCTATCCGATGCTTCATAGGGGGGAATGAGCATGGAAAAAGAACTCTTACTCGAAATCGGCACCGAAGAAATCCCGGCGCATGTCATGCCCGGCATTTTAAAAGCGCTCGCCGCGAATGCGGAAAAAGCATTGAAGGAAAACCGCATCGCCTATCGTGCTGTCCGCACAGTCGGCACCCCGCGTCGTCTCGCGCTTATCGCCTCGGGACTCGCGGATCGTCAGGCAGACGAAAACCGTGAGAGCCGTGGACCCTCCGTCAAGATCGCCTTCGATGCCGACGGCAACCCGACAAAAGCCGCCCAAGGCTTTGCACGCGGCCAGGGCATCGATCCAAAAGACCTCGTAGTAAAAGACGACTATGTCTATGCGATGGTTCACGCAGAAGGAACAGCAACGGCCGAACTCCTGAAAGAAATCCTCCCTGCCCTCATCACGGGACTTTCCTTTCCAAACACGATGCGCTGGGGTACGCTCGACTTCAAATTCATCCGCCCGATTCGCTGGCTCGTCGCACTCTACGGGGACGAAGTCATTCCCTTCGAACTTGCCAACGTCAAGAGCGGACGCATCTCACGCGGTCACCGCTTCCTTTCCAGCGGCGACTTTGAAATCACACGCGCTGCCGACTATGAAAAAGCCTGTGAAGAAGCTTATATCATTGTTGACCCCGAACGCCGCAAAAAGTTAATCATCCAGGATATTGAAAAGGTTGCAGAAGAAAACGGCGGCAAGGCAGAAATTACCGAAGACTTACTTGAAGAAGTTCTCTACCTCGTCGAGTACCCAACGGCACTCTGCGGCTCCTTTGACAAAAAATATCTCGAGCTGCCGCCGGAAGCCGTCATCACGCCGATGCGCGACCACCAACGCTACTTCCCTGTCAAGGACGCAGCTGGCAAGCTCCTCCCTCTCTTCATCACCGTCCGCAACGGCGGTTCAGAATACCTCGACGTCGTGCAGCATGGCAACGAACGCGTCCTCCGCGCACGCCTGGACGACGCGCAGTTTTTCTTTGACGAAGACCGCAAGAAGAGTCTTGAAACGCACCGCGAAAAACTGAAAACCGTTGTCTTTCAACAGGGTCTCGGCACCATGTACGAAAAAACCGAGCGCATGGCAAAGCTTTCAGAAACCATCGCGCGCACACTCGGCATGGAAAAAGACACGGTCGCCGCTGCAAAAGAAGCCGCTCTCCTATCGAAGGCGGATCTTACCACCGGCATGGTACAGGAATTCACCGAACTGCAAGGCATCATGGGACGCGCCTACGCAAAGCTCGACGGCAAAAGCAACGCCATTGCAGCTGCCATTGACGAACACTACAAACCTCGCTTTGCCGGTGATACCCAGCCTTCAACCGACACTGGCCGCATCGTCAGCCTTGCCGATAAGATAGATACCATCGTCGGTACCTTCAGCTTGGGCAAAATTCCCACAGGCTCTGAAGATCCCTTCGCCCTCCGTCGCCAGGCACTCGGTCTTGTCAACACCATCATCGAGGCAAAGTACAGCCTCAGTCTAAGCAGCCTTATTGACAGCGCCATGGATGCCTATTCTATGACCGATGATACCGAGCGCCGCAAGATGCAGAAAGACGTCTGCGACTTCATCCGTCTCCGTCTGAAGAACGTCCTCGAAGATATCCGCTACGACATCGCCGACGCCGTTCTTGAGGATATCGACGATATCTACAGTGTAAAGCTCCGCGCAGAAGCGCTCAGCAGCTTCTTTCGCGACAGCGATCCAAAAAAAGGCATGAACGCCCTCACCCGCATCCACAATCTCGCACAAAAGACGCCAAAAGATGCGAGCGTCGATTCTGCGCGCTTTACCCTGGATGCCGAACACAACCTTTACGAAGCATTTGAAGATGTTCGCGGCGACGTCACGGCAAAAGCCAGTGTCCATGAATATCAGGGAGCACTTCATTCCCTCATGGCACTTGCCCCATCGATTAACGCTTTCTTCGACGACGTCATGGTCATGGATAAGGACGAAAGCATACGGAACAACCGCCTTGGTCTTCTGAAAGCCATCGATACTCTCGCTTTAAGCCTTGCCGACTTCAGTAAGATCGTCACCCAGTGAAAAAGGATTTATGAACAAATTCCCCTTGACAGATACGGTAAAAGATGCTAGAATTCAGCTTGTTGATTGTGAAAGCATTCAAGTGACTCAGTAGCTCAGCTGGATTAGAGTATTTGACTACGAATCAAAGGGTCGGGGGTTCAAATCCCTCCTGGGTCACCAGTTAGAAAAGACAGGCATCGGCATACGCCGATGCCTTTTTCGTTATTACTATTTCTAAGGAGATTGTACTATGTCCATGCCATTTGATGCATTGAAAGAAAAAAACATGAACTCAGCATCATACTTCTTGCTTCAAGCACAATTGAGCAAACATCTTTCCAAATCGAACAGATAAAACATCTATTTTATAATCAATCATATGAATTAATTGTTACCTCTCCAACCTCAACCGATGGATTAAATACTAGACTCAAAGAATCTGGAATACGAAATATTATTTCTGAATCTAAACCAAGCAAGGCGGAATGCCTAAACAAAGCAATAGAAGCTAGTAATGGAACCAGAATCTTAATCTTAGAAGATAGCTGTATACTCGCTCCCATCAGTTTCCAGTGTCTACTTGATGCCTTACCGCATGATATTCCTGCTATTGCAGGTCCATTGGCAAATTTCGGACGATTCACTTCCTTATCACAAGCTTTGAGAATCCCCGCATCTTATAACTATCATGATTATAGCGGCTATTGCACCTTTGCAAAAGACTGGGCTGCAGGTGTTTATGGGAAGCATCGCATTAGAAAAATGCTAATGATTGATGCTGGTGCCACCCTTTTAAATCGAAACGCCATAGAAAACATCGGTCTTTTTGATACTGATTTTAAAAATGACCTCAATCGGATGGTTTGGGATTATTGCTTACGCATTCATCAGAAAAATGGAGCTGTCTTATTGGTGGAAGATTCCTATATGCACTGGAATTCGACTGACGCATTGATTCTTGGTGATGAAAGCATATGGGATAATAAATGGGGATTTTCTTCCACATATTCTTGCCATGTGCGTATGGACATTATCCAACTTATCGACTTCAGTAAAAAACCTCGCACCATACTTGAGGCAGGATGTGCGTGCGGCTCAAACTTTATCGAGATAAAAAATCATGTATCAGATATCAAATGTACTGGCATTGAACTCAATGCGCACTCTGCTGCCATTGCAAAACTTTTTGCGGATGTCTATGCGATGGATCTCGAAAAACTTGACCGACCAGATTGGCATGATAAATTTGACATCATTATGATGGGCGATATTTTAGAACACCTCAACGACCCGTGGCAGGCTGTACGCAATATGTTCCGCCTACAAAGCCCTGGGGGAGAAATCCTCATCAGCGTACCGAATATCATGCATTTTTCAATCTTCAATCAGATGTTTCATGGGAATGGGGAATACGAAGATGCCGGCATTTTAGATCGGACACATTTGCGTTTCTTCACAAAGAAAACAGCTCAAAAACTCTTAGAACAAGCTGGATATCAAATTAGTAGTATAACTCCTATTCAGTGGTTCTCTAATAGAGCACCTCAAGTGCAAGAGTTTATCAATAAGTTAAGACTATTATTATCTAACGAAATAGAGATGGAACAAATTATATCCGAGCAATGGATTATCGTTGGAGAAAAACCTAAGGAAAAGTAATGTATTTTACATTTATGAAATAAAATGCAAATAAAGGAACGGAAAATGTGATTAAATACATTTCCCACTCCTTTTTAAGATACCAAAAAAGCGCCGCAAATGCGACGCCAACTTTTATGATGGTGGGCAGGGATGGATTCGAACCATCGTAATCCGAAGATGACAGATTTACAGTCTGTTCCCTTTAACCACTCGGGCACCTACCCATATGCGCTCTCGCGCGTGAACATTAACTATAATACAGAAAATCTGATGGACTGTCAAGTATTTTTCTTCACATCGGCAATCGGGCGCACTGTAACATAAAGCGCCGCAGAAAAAAAGAAACTCTCCCACGAGGGAAAGTTTCCATCAAAGATACGATGATACGATATCAGCGCTCGCGCAGCCAGACAGGAATATCGAGACCACTGTCGAGTCCAAGCGCGGTATCTGTCTTTTCTGCGGCATCTTCCTTCGGCTCTTCCTTTGGTGCGGGTGGCTTTTCCGGCGGCTGAGGAACACCGAAAGTCGGCGGCGGCGGATTGATAGAAAAGGCGGGCTTTTGCTCTTCTGCCGGCGTTCCGAGCGGCTCTATCTCGTCCGAATACCCGGTGGCTATAACCGTGACGCGGACGACGTCGCCCATCGAGTCGTCGATTGTCGCGCCCCAGATAATATTTGCCTCGCTGTCTGCATCTTGCTTGACGAGCTGGCTCGCCTCTTCGATCTCAAGCATGCTGAGCTTCGACTCTGCCCCCGTGACATTGATGAGAATACCGCGCGCACCGTCAATACTCGTCTCGAGAAGCGGCGAAGAGATCGCCGTCTTTGCGGCCTCGAGCGTCGCGCTGTCACCGGACGATTCACCGATGCCCATGAGCGCAGCCCCCGCATCCTTCATGATGCTTCTGACATCTGCAAAGTCGAGGTTGACGAGACCCGGCAGGGCGATGAGGTCACTGATGCCCTTGACACCCTGCCGGAGAATGTCGTCGGCAAGGCTGAACGCCTGCGTAATCGGCGTCTTCTTATCGACGATCTGCATCAAGCGGTCGTTCGGAATCGTGACAATCGTATCAACATGCTTGCGCAGCATCTCGATGCCAAGCTCTGCATTGCTTTGACGCTTCTTGCCTTCAAACGAAAAAGGACGCGTGACGACGGCGACCGTAAGCGCACCGATCTCACGGGCACATGCCGCGACGACCGGCGCCGCTCCCGTGCCCGTGCCGCCGCCCATACCTGCGGTGACAAAAACCATATCTGCGCCGCGAAGCGCTTCAATGAGGTCGTCGCGGCTTTCCTCTGCTGCTTCCTGTCCGATTTCCGGGCGCGCGCCAGCGCCGAGACCGCGTGTCAGCTTCTCGCCAATCTGCATGCGCTTCGGTGCCTGCGATTTAAGGAGTGCCTGCGCATCTGTATTGACAGCGATAAACTCCACGCCCTGAAGCTCATATTCTATCATGCGGTTGACGGCGTTGCTGCCACCGCCGCCGACGCCGATTACTTTGATTTTTGCCAATTGGTCAAGACCATTATCATCTAATTCGAACACTTGCCTACCCCCATATGCTAACTGCTCGCAGTCAGCGTTTTTTACCGAGCCACACGGTTGTAACGACACTATTATAGCAATTATACCTAATTTTAACTTACTATATCTTTATGTAGAACAGATGAATATCCCGACACCTGCACAGTTTTTCCGTGCCTCTTCCGCCGCTTAGTTTTACCGTCTCTGCCGCTCAAAAGTTTCGCAGGCGAATGAACGGAGCCTCATAGCCAAAATCTACAAACTCGATGGCATGATGACTATCCTTTAAGCTGTCAACAAAATCATTGGTCAGTGCCGCTTCTTCATTGACGCGCGAAAGATCCCCCAAGCGAATCTGTATCACATCTGTCGTATACGCCATGATCGCCTGCGGGTTCTGCACATTGACTTCCGAGATTTGGCTGCGTACAGATTCATCGAGCTGCGAGAGAAATAACAGCACTTTTCCGACAACTGGATCCTTATTGTCATCGCCAATGTAGAGATCATGCATCACCGTGCCCGTGATAAAGGGAATCTGCATCTTCTTGATTTCCTGATACCCCATCAATACCTTGCCATTGCGGTCGAAATCAAGGTAGCCATAATCACAGGCTACGGTCGCCACGGGTTTGCGCTCAACGAGATCGATTTCAATCGTCCCCGGCAAGTGACGTTTTACAACGGCGGATTCAATGCGCAAATCCTTCATGAGGTTCTTCTGCATCACGTCCGTCTTCATTTTCAGAAGGGGATCGCCCTTCTGAATCTGTGTGATGGTGACAATATCGTCTTCCGTCAGATACACTGCCCCCTTCATCTCGATATTTCGCAGTGTAAAGACCGGAGAATAGACGAGAACGGCGGTGATGATACCGCAAATGATGAGATAGAGAAATCCCTTTCGAATGCGCCGTCCGCGCCGCTTCGTAAGTTGCGCTCCACCTTTTGCCTTGGGCGCCACGCGTTTTCTTCCTTTACGGCGCATTGACTACTCCTCTGCCTCTCTTCCTATCCCTACCTCATCATCGATAAAGGCTAGAAGGCTTACTCTTCATAACCTGCCAGTTCCAAGATATGCACGCAAAGTTCTGGGAACGTGACCCCCATCGCACGCCCCGCATCGGGAACGAGCGAAAGCTCTGTCATCCCCGGAACAGCGTTGACTTCGATGACATACGGCGTGCCGTTTTCACTGAGCATCATGTCGACACGGGCAACCCCTTTGCAGCCACAGGCGACAAAGGTCTTTACGGCAAGCGCCTGCACTTCCTTCGTCTTTTCGTCACCGATGGGCGCTGGAATGAGGTGCTTGCTCATGCCCTTCGTGTACTTCGATTCGTAATCATAGCGTCCTGAGATGGTCGTAATTTCGATGACGGGGAACGCGTCTGCCTTTGCTGTATTGCCCCATACAGCGACCGTCAGCTCGCGTCCCCGGATAAATTCCTCGACGAGAACTTCCTCATCATAGCGGAAGGCTTCGTCAATGGACTCTTTTAGATCCGCCTTTGTCTCGACGATGTAGACACCGACGCTCGAGCCCTGCGATGCCGCCTTAACGACGACGGGAAGAGAAAACTGGCTCTCGATTTCGCATGCTAGGTCACGTGCTTTATGTTCAAAACGGCGATATGTCTTCGCCTTTGGCGTCGAGATGCCCTCGGCGATAAAGAAGCGCTTGGAAGCCGCCTTGTCCATTGTCACAGCAGCTGCAAGAACGCCCGAGCCTGTGTAAGGAATTCCCAGCATGTCAAGCGTCCCTTGGATGAGTCCGTCTTCGCCAAACTTTCCGTGCAATGCGTTAAAGACAATGGCGGGGTTCTTCTTCCGAATCTCTTCGGCAAACGTCTCTGGAACAAGCTCCATGCCCTCGGCGTCAATGCCCTCGCCTCTAAGTGCCTGCAAAACAGCACCGCCCGTCTGGCGCGAGATCTCTGCCTCGGTCGATGTGCCGCCCATGACGACAATGACTTTCTTTCCCATGTTCCTTCATCCCTTCAGCATACGGACGAGCTCCTCACCCGTCTTAAAAATATCGCCCGCGCCCATCGTGATGACGAGATCGCCTGCCTGTACAAAGTCCTTGAGCGTCGGCGCAAGGTCCTCGCGCTTTTCGACGTAAATCGGCTTTGCTGCCGTCTGCCGCTCGACTTCGCTCTCAATCGTCTGTCCGCTGATGCCCGCGATAGGCGCCTCGCCCGCCGCATAGACATCTGTCAAAAAGAGAACGTCGGCGGAAATGAATGCCCTGCCAAATTCCTCATAAAGCAGCTGCGTCCGCGAGTAGCGATGCGGCTGAAAAACGCAGATGAGCCGCTTTGGATTCGTCTCCTTCGCCGCCTTCAACGTCGCTGCAATCTCTGTCGGATGATGCGCATAGTCGTCAACGACCCAAACACCGCCTTCTTTTCCCTTCGTCTGAAAGCGGCGCTTCGCTCCGTGGAAAGCCGCGAGCCCCACGGCGAGCTTTTCAAACGGCACGCCGATGGAAAGCCCCGTCACGATGCAGGCGAGCGCATCGAGCACGTTGTGACGGCCAGGGATATTGAGCGCGACATGTCCCAATCTTTCGCTGCCGTGCCAGACATCAAACGCGATGCCCGTGCCCTCCATCGCGATGTCCTTTGCGCGATAGTCTGCCGCATGGTCGATGGCATAGGTCAAATATTTTTTGTCGATCGTCTTTACGATGTTCCGCAGGTTTTCGTTATCCATGCAGAGAACAGTCCAGCCGCCATCGCGCGTGTTCTCAATGAACTGATGGAATGCCTTGATGATGTTTTCCATCGTGCCGTAATGATCCATGTGATCATCTTCAACATTTGTCACAACGGAGATGAAAGGATGCAGCTTCAAAAAAGAGCCGTCGCTCTCGTCCGCTTCTGAGACGAGGTAATTGCTCTTGCCGAGCACTGCATTCGTGCCAAGATCCGGCATTTCACCGCCGACGACGACCGACGGACTTGCCCCCGCATGCGTCAGGGCGACGCCAAGCATCGAAGTCGTCGTCGTCTTGCCGTGTGCGCCTGCAACGGCGATTCCCTTATAGGCGTTGACAAGTGCCGCGTTGATATCCGAGCGATGCAGCTTGCGAATGCCGAGATCCTTTGCTGCAAGAACCTCCGGATTATCAAACGGAATGGCCGTTGAGACGACAACCGCATCTTTTCCACGGACGTTTTCCGCCTTCTGTCCGCCGAGCATCACCTTGGCACCAAGCTTTTCAAGCCCCTCGATGATCTCGCTGTTTTCACGGTCTGAGCCCGTCACTTCGTAGCCGTGCTCAAGCATCATTTTTGCCAGCGGGCTCATGCCTGCGCCGCCGATGCCGATAAAATGTATTTTATGAAGTCCCTTGAGATTCGTTAGCGTCTGCATCTTCTCACCTATTCCATTTCGCTATCTCTAAGACAAGGTTAGCAATGTCGCGCGCGGCATGCGGGCGGCCGAGTGCCTTGCTCTTTTCCGCCATCTTCTTCAATTTTCTGGGCTCGCTCAAAAGCTCGGTCAGCACTGCATTCAACGACTCTGTCGTGAGATCGCGATTCAAGATGACGCGCGCCGCCCCCGCCGCCTCCAATGCCCGCGCATTGAATTCCTGATGGTTTCCCGCCGCATACGGGTACGGCACGAGAATCGAGGGAATCCCACGCGCCGTCAGTTCTGCAAGCCCCGTCGCTCCCGCGCGAAAGATCGCGAGATCTGCAAGCGCCATCGCCTCCGGCATATTATAAAGATACGGCTTCACAAGGATGTGCCGAAATCTTACAAAATCGCGTCCCGTGTCCATCAGGCGCGCAATCGTATCATCGTACTCCGTCTTGCCGGTCACATGCAGAAACTGTACCTGCGTATACGCTGCAGCCTCCGCCAGAACGCCGATCATCGCGCGGTTGATCGCCCGCGCGCCGCGGCTGCCGCCGGAAACCAGCACCGTCGGCTTTTTCGGGTCAAGCCCAAACACTTTTGCCGCCGCCTCACGCCTTGCCGTCATAACCTCTGAGCGGATCGGGTTGCCGGTAAAGATCGTCTTGCTTTTCGGGAAGTTTTTCGCTGCTTCCGGCGTGCCGACAGCAACCTTCGTCACGAACTTCGAAAGAATCTTATTCGTAATGCCCGGAACGACGTTCTGTTCCTGAATCAGCGTTGGGATGCGGCGCAGACTTGCTGCGAGAAGAATGGGGCCACAGACGTAACCACCTGTACCGATGACGACATCCGGCCGAAAGTCCTTCACAATCTTCATCGCGCGCATGACGCCCTTCATCGCCTTGCCTGCACGCACGAGATTGGACGGGGTCAAATGACGCTCAAACCCCTCCAGCTCGATCGTCGCAAAAGGAAGCCCTTCCTTAGGGATGATGTCGGATTCCAGCCCTGCCTTCGTGCCGACATACAGGAAATTTGTATCAGGCGCCAGTGTCTGCAATGTCCGGATAATCGTCAGTGCCGGATAGATATGCCCGCCCGTACCGCCGCCGGAAACGATGATGTTCAACTTTTCGGTCTCCCTTTCCTCTGCTTGTGCAGCGTATCGATTTCCTCCGCCGTCCATCACGCTTCCAGCGCATGAACGAGCGACTTAAAATGACGCCCGCGCTCTGCCATGCCGTTATACATGTCGAAACTTGCACATGCCGGTGAAAGAAGAACCGTTTCGGGTGCCTTCGCGAGCTCGTGCGCGAGTGCAACTGCCCTTTCCATCGAATAACCGACATCGTGAATGTGCTCTTCTGGCATGCCGTTTTCCCGTGCGGCTTCATGAAAACGCTTTGCCGCTGCGCCAACGAGGATCAGCTGATGCACACGCACCTTGGCAAGCTGCATGAAATCCGTGAGGTCGGTCATCTTATCGTCGCCGCCTGCGAGCAGGACAATGCCCGCAGGAAAGGTGTCGAGTGCCTTCATGGCGCTGTCCGTATTCGTCGCTTTCGAATCGTTGTAATAATCGACGCCGTCAATCGTTGTGACGTATTCGATGCGGTGCTCGACCCCGCGGAAATCCTTTAAGACCGGCTGCATCTCGGCCGGCGCAACACCGGCAAAAAATGCCATGAGAGAAGCGGCGAGCGCATTTTCTGTATTGTGCGGACCTTTGATGCCCAGCTCCTTTTCGCTGATAAGTGGGTACAACTTGCCGCCCCAGCGAATAACGAGCATGCCGTCCGCCAAGCAGGCGCCTTCAGACAGGTTCTCCCTGCGGCTGAAAAAGGCAATGCGCGCCTTGGCACGATGTTTCATATCGCGCGTTCTCTCATCGTCATAGTTGAGAATGAGGAAATCGCCTGCCTGCTCCGCGCGGAAGAGCCGCTCCTTCATCGCCTGGTAGACCTCCATAGAACCATGGCGGACGATGTGATCCGGCGTCACGTTGAGTTCTGCTGCGATATGCGGATGAAACTCCTCTGTCGCTTCCATCTGATAGCTTGAAATCTCCGCCGCAATGTAGCCTGTGGAGGGCATAGCAAGGGCAACCTCTGAAAGCGGAACGCCGATATTGCCCCCGACACCGACCGCGTCATAATGTGCCTTGAGCAGCAGCCCTAAAAGCGTCGTCGTTGTTGTCTTGCCATTCGTCCCCGTGACAGCTGCCATCGGCGCCTTTGCGATAAGATAGGCAAGCTCTACCTCGCTCATGACGCGGATGCCCGCCTCACGCGCCGCCTTGATGAGCGGGATGCGGGCGGGAACCGCAGGGGAAAGGATGACGATGTCGACGCCTGTGAGAAGCGATGCCGCCTGTGGACCGAAGACAAGTGCAATGCCTGCTTCGCGCAGCGGTGCAAAATCCTCTTGGATATCTTTTTCCGCTTTCGCATCGCTGAGCGTCACGGCTGCCCCGAGTTTCTTTGCTATCTTAGCCGCTGAAAAACCGCTGATTCCCGCCCCGACGACGAGTACTTTTTTATTCGACAGATTCAACATGTCCGCACCTCCTTACATCGTCAGCAATTCCAATGCCACGATGCTGGCAAGCAGCCCCACGGCATAAAACACGGTGACGACCTTCGTTTCCTTCCAGCCGCCAAGCTCAAAATGGTGGTGAATCGGGCTCATGCGAAAGACACGCTTCCCCGTCGTCTTGAATGAAATGACCTGAATGATGACAGAAAGTGCTTCACAGACAAAAACCAAGCCGAGAACGGCTAAGATAATTTCCGTATGTGTCAGAATGCCGACGGCAGCGAGTGCGCCGCCTAACGCGAGCGAACCCGTATCGCCCATAAACACCTTGGCAGGATGGAAATTAAAGCGAAGAAACGCAAGGCAGGCGCCGACGATCGCGATGGAAAAAAGAGAGAGGTTTGGATGCCCCGTCAGGTAAGCGATGACAGCGTATGCCGCCGCCGCAATCGCCATCAAGCCCGAAGCGAGCCCATCCAGTCCATCGGTCAGATTGACGGCGTTCGACGTGCCGACCAGGACGAAGGCAACGAGGAAGTAGTAAACAACACCGATATCCATGTCTTCGTTTACGACAGGCAACCAGATCGTCGTGTCAATGCCGAGAACCTGCGTGCCGATGAACATCGTGACAACGGCGATGAAGAGCTGTCCGAGAAATTTCTGCTTTGCGCGAAGCCCGAGATTGCGCTTTTTCACCACCTTGATATAGTCATCTAAGAAGCCGAGCACGAAATGCCCCAGCATGATGAAGAGTGCAAGGAGTACTTCGGGCGTAAGCGGCGCTGCGATGACAGTCGCTATGGTGATGCCTAAAATGATCATGATGCCGCCCATCGTCGGCGTGCCGCTCTTTGCCTGATGGCTCTTCGGCCCTTCCGCGCGGATGCTCTGACCAAACTTCAGCTTATGCAGTTCCGGTATGAAAAAAGGCCCCGTCAGCAGAACGAAACCTGCGGCGATCGCCGCCGCAACGATGATCTGTTCCAAAAAACTCGCTCCCGGCTATCATTAAATTCTCATTGTATGCCATGCTTTACAGCAAGGGAATAATCTTTTCCATTGCCATGCCGCGCGACCCCTTAAAGAGAACGGTGTCCCCCTTTTTCAGAATCTTCTTCAAAAGCTCTGCCGCCGCCTCGTGACTCTCTGCGATATAAACGTCCTTCACGCCTGCCTTTCTCGCGCCGTCAGCGATGCACTTTCCAAGCTTTCCGCGCGTCACGACGGCAGAAAAACCGTACATAGCTGCCTCGCGGCCGACCACTTCGTGCGCCTCCCTCTCGACGCTGCCAAGCTCGAACATATCGCCTAGCACCGCGATCTTCCTGCCTTTCGTCAAACGCGCCAATGTCTCCAGCGCAGCTTTCATCGACATCGGACTTGCATTGTACGCATCGTTGATGATGTGGTATCCCTTGACGTCTTTGACTTCGAAGCGCATCTTCGTCGCTTCCAGGTTCTTCAGCCCCGCCTCGATCTCGTCCGCTGAAAAGCCGAGCACAATCCCTGCCGCGATGGCGGCGAGCGCGTTCATCACATTGTGGCGGCCGACCATCTTGATTTCAAACACGTGCCTTTCGCCTGCATATTCTACAGCAAAACGCGTTGCACTTCCACCGACCGTCTCTATTGTATCGATGAGAGCGCGAACATCCGCCGCATTTTCGATACCGAAGGTGACAACCTTGACGCCCGGCCTCGCCTTTTCACGCATCTTCGCCACAAACGCATTGTCGGCATTTAAAATGACCGTGCCGCCCCTGCCGTCTTTTCCAATGGCTTCGACAAGCTCACCCTTGGCACGCGCAATGTTTTCGAGCGAGCCGAGAAGCTCCATATGCGTCTCGCCGACATTCGTCACAATGCCGATGGACGGGTCTGCGATAGGGGCAAGCGCCTCGATTTGATGAAGCCCGCGCATGCCGATTTCGACAACTGCCGCCGTGTCTGCCTTCGTGATGGAAAGCAGTGTCAGCGGCAGACCGATTTCATTGTTGAAATTTGCCTGTGTCTTGCAGACCTTGCCGCGCGCCGAAAGCACCGCCGCTGTCAGATCCTTAGTCGTCGTCTTTCCGTTGGAGCCTGTAATGGCGATGACCGGAATTTTAAACTGTTCGCGCCATAGGTGGCCGATTTGCTGATATGCCTTCTGCGTATCCGCCACTTTGAGCACAACAGCCTTTTTCGCGAGCCTCTCCGTCTCGTCTGCGGAAAATACCTTGCTGACGAGCACGGCAAAAGCTCCTCTTTCAATGGCCTCTGCCACGAAATTCTCGCCGTTGAAGCGCTCGCCCTTGAGCGCGACGAAGAGCGCGCCCTTCGCAATCTTTCGCGTATCGGTGACAACATCCTGAACACGTTCTGTACGCTCTGCGCCAAAGACCTCAGCAGATGTTGCACCTATGATGTCCCTTATACGAAACGGTGTCATGCCTTTGCCTCCAGAACATGCGCTGCTGCTTCGCGCGCGACTTCGCGGTCGTCAAAATGAATCGTCTTATCCTTCAGGATCTGATAATCCTCATGCCCCTTGCCGAGGATGGCAATGATGTCGCCTTCTTCGGCAAGCTCTGCCGCACGGAAGATGGCTTCCCTGCGATCGATGATCTTTTCGTGATGCTTGCCCGCAATTTTTTCCTCAACCCCCGCTTCGACCTCATCCAAGATGATCTGCGGCGGCTCTGTGCGCGGGTTGTCGCTCGTCGCGATGACGACGTCGGCAAGTTCCGCAGCAAGGCGTCCCATGATCGGGCGCTTCGTCTTGTCGCGGTCACCACCACAGCCAAAGACAGCGATGATGCGCTTCTTTGCGATCTTCCGCGCCGTCTCAAGGACGTTCTTCACGCCGTCCGGCGTATGCGCATAATCGACGACAATGGCAAAGGGCGCGCCCGTCTTGACGAGTTCAAAACGCCCCGGCACACTCGTGAAATCCGTAAGTGCCCTTTCGATCACTGCTGGCTCTATGTGTTCGGCAAGTGCCGCGCCGACTGCACTCATGACATTGTAGACATTAAAGATACCAGTGATCTGAAGATGAATATGACGCGCGCCAAGCCTTTCATGTGTCAGCGTCATCTCCATCCCGGCCGCGTGAACATGAACGTCCGATGCCATGAGATCCGCCTTCTTCTCGATGGCATAAGTCAGATGCTCACATTTCGCATGTGCAAGCATCGTCTTCGAGGCGGCATCGTCAATGTTAATAACCGCTGTCTTGCCGCGCTTCTTTCCCGTCTCTGAAACATGGTCGAACAGCTTTGCCTTTGCGCGCTTGTAGTTTTCCAGCGTCTTATGATAGTCCAAATGATCCTGCGTGAGGTTCGTAAAGACCGCTGTATCAAACTCGATGCCGGCGACGCGCTCTTGGTCAAGCGCATGCGAAGAAACTTCCATGACGACGTAATCCATGCCCGCATCCCGCATGTTCGCAAGCGTCTCCTGCAGCTCGACAACATCCGGCGTCGTATTGTGGATCTCGAACGTCTCATCCTCAATCATGATCTGAATCGTCCCGATGAGTCCGACCTTATACCCTGCTGCACGAAGAATAGCGCGCGTGATATAGCTCGTCGTCGTCTTGCCATTCGTTCCCGTAATACCTATGATGCGCATTTTTTCTGCGGGATAATCGTGAAAAAAGGGCACGATGCTATCCAGTGCCTCGCGAAGATTTTGCACGGAAAGAAGCGTCATGCCCGCGGGAAGCTCGATCTCTTTTGGGTCGCGGGCAGAGACGACAGCGACGGCGCCCGACGCAGCCGCTTGTGGAATAAACTTGTGCCCATCGACATGCTCGCCTGGAATGGCGACAAAAAGCGTCCCTTTCTTCACCTTTCTCGAATCGTGTGTAATCGCGGCGATATCTACATCGTCGCCAAGCATCTTTGCACCTTTTGCCAAGGCGGCAAGTTCGCTAAGTTTCTTCATCCCAATGCCTCCGACTTCTCTTCCCTGCGGCTTGCAGTGCCGCAGGGAAGGATAAGGAAAGAACGATTTTCTTATCCTAAACATTTACTGATTTTCATGTGCAAAATAGGTTTTCTTCGGAACCTGCATCTTAAGCTCTTTCTCAGCAATGCGCTTGATACGCTCCGGATTTTTTAGCTGCGCGATCTCAACACTGATGCGCGCATTCTCCTGTTCAAGTTCATCTGCTTCCTGCTGCACTTTGACAAGGTCATAACCGCGGCTGGCGTTGAGACCATTGCTGATAATCGTCAGCATGCAGAGTACCGTACCGACCAAAAAGAGTATGTAGAGATGCGCGCGCAAGGTCGTATTGAGGACGGTTCGAAATACCGGCTTCTTCGGCATGCGCCGAAAACGGTTGCTGACTCCCGTACGCTTTGCTGTCTGATTCTTTTCGGCAAAATCATGGGCAGCATCATAATCCTGCAGTTGCCTTGCCGGCATACCTCTCTTCATCTCCTTCCTCCTACAAATCCTTGCCTTTCATTACAGCAGATTGCTTTCCAAGGAGCCAAGGAGCTATATATCGTTATCCGTGTATTTCCTCTAAAGCCTTTCTGCAAGGCGCAGCTTTGCGCTTTTCGCGCGTGTGTTTGCCGCAAGCTCCGCTTCCCCTGCTTTTCTCACCTTGCCGAGAAGACGAAGTTTCTTTTCGTTGTGACAGACGCAGACTGGAAGCTCGGGCGGGCAGATGCACCCCGCGGCCATCTGCCTGAGCGCTTTCTTTGCTATGCGATCCTCGAGCGAATGAAACGTGATGATCGCAATGCGCCCGCTAGGAGTCAGCTGATCAACAGCCCAGTGAAAGGCAGCGTCCAAGATGCCGAGCTCGTCATTCACCTCGATGCGAAGCGCCTGAAAGACACGCTTTGCAGGATGCCCTGTCTGTGCGCGCCGCACGGCTTTCGGAATTGCCCGCTCGATTGTATCGACAAGCTCGCCCGTCGTCTCGTATGCCTTTTCTGCCCGCCGCTTTACGATAAACTCTGCGATGCGCCGTCCCCAGCGCTCCTCGCCGTAATCATGAAAGATGCGGTCGAGATCTGCTGCGCTGTACGTGTTGACGACATCCGCTGCCGTTTGCCTTCCCTCGGCATCCATCCGCATGTCGAGCGGCGCATCCCGCATATAGGAAAACCCGCGCGCCGCCGTATCAATCTGATAGGACGAAACTCCGAGGTCAAAGAGAATACCCGTGATCTTTGGCACGGCAAGACGCGCAAAAATCTCATCCAATTTTGAAAAGTTGCTGTGCACGACCGAGACCCTGCAGCGCAGTGAAAGGCTGTCAAGATGCGCCTGCGCCGCCTTTATGGCTTCGGCGTCCTGATCAATGCCGATGAGCCAGCCCTTTGCTGAAAGTTTTTCTGCCAAGCGCCCTGCATGCCCAGCACCGCCGAGCGTACAGTCGACATAAATACCGTCAGGATCCGTCAAAAGCCCGTCAAGAACTTCTTCCGGCATGACGCTCACATGATGAAATGCCATAGGACAGCCTCCACAATACGCACAAAAATAAACCGACAGGGGTAATCCTTATGCCGCCCGGTCAGCTTTATCAAATGCCAAAATCCGAAAGAGACGCAGCCATCGCCGTGACATCCGGTTCGACTTCGCTGCAGTACGTATGCCACAGCTCCTTGTTCCAAACCTCAATGCGGTCATCCGCGCCCGCAAGGACGACATCACCCTTGCGCTCAAGTCCCGCGTAGACACGAAGATTCGCAGGGACGAGAAACCTCCCCTGCTTATCACATTCAAGATTTCGTGCCCCTGCAAAAAAGAAGCGGCTGAGTGCACGCGCCTCCGGCTTTGCCAGCGACAGCGCGCGCAGCTTTGCCTCCAGTTCCTCCCATGCCTGCTGTCCATAAAGAAAAAGACAGTGATCGAGACCTTTCGTGATGATAAAGGCAAGCCCGAGTTCCTGACGGAAATCCGCAGGAAGGATGATGCGCCCCTTGGCGTCTATACTGTGTGAATACGCACCCATGAACACCTTTGACGCACTCTCCTTCCTGCCTATCACAAACCTTCTCTTTTATCGCTGCTCAAAAAGCAATAACCTTCTCTTGTAAATTTAGCAGAAAACGTCCGCCTTTACAAGAGAACATATGTTTATTAGAGTACAATAAAAGCCTTGAAAATTCTAGCTTTCTGTACATTTAGCCAGAGCCGTACTGGAAAATAATTCTAAATTTTTCTTAAAAACTTCTCGAAAACACAAAAAAAGCCCCTAAAAATAAGAGACCTTTCCCTTTTAGACACCTGTAGACTTGTGCTTGGATTTCACGCTGCATCTAGGCAAGCCCACGGCGCGAAAGAATGGTGCGTGCAACATAGACACCCGACGCACTTGCCTGAGAAAGTCCACGTGTCACGCCCGCGCCGTCCCCCGTTGCGAAGATGTTTGGATAACTTGTCTCAAGTTCTGCCGACAGGATGGTGCGCGCGCTGTAAAACTTCACCTCAACGCCATAGAGGAACGTATCATCGTTCGCCGTACCCGGTGCGATGGTATCAAGTGCTTCGAGCATCTCGATGATATTGTCGAGATGCCGCTTGGGAAGGACGAGCGAAAGGTCGCCCGGCGTCGCCTGAAGTGTCGGCTGCACAAAACTGTGGCGCATACGATGTGCATTAGTTCGCCGCCCCTTTCGAAGGTCGCCGCAGCGCTGCACGATGATGCCGCCGCCGAGCATATTCGAAAAAGAAGCGATGCGCTTGCCATACGTATGCGGCTCATGAAACGGCTCTGTGAAATGATTGGAGACGAGCAGCGCAAAGTTCGTATTTGCGCTTTGCAGTGTTGGGTCACTGTACGAATGGCCGTTGACCGTCACAATGCCATCCGTGTTTTCCATGACGACGTGACCATGCGGATTCATACAGAAGGTACGGACAATGTCCCCGTAGCGCTTTGTTCGGTAAAGAAGCTTTGCCTCGTAGACCTTGCTCGTGATGTGGTGCCAAATGATTTCCGGCACCTCAACGCGAACCCCTACATCGACGCGATTATTCTCCTGTTTGATGCCGAGCCGCTCGCATTCTTTCGAAAACCACTCTGCCCCCGCACGCCCTGGCGCAACGATGAGATACTCTGCCGCCAGATGCTCGCCTGAAACAAGCGTCACGATATTTGTGCCCTTGCCATCGGACGCGATATGCTCGACAGGGCATTCAAAGCGAAACGCAGCCTTGCCCTTTAAGTCTTCATATGTCGCTTCAAGTACCTTGAGGTTGTTTTCTGTGCCAAGATGACGGACGCTCGCTGCAAGAAGATGAAGATCGTGCTGCAGCGCCAGCCGCCCGATATCCGAGCCCTTTGTCGAAAAAACCTCTGCCGGTGCCCCATGCTTTTGGTTGATCCCATCGACATAGCGAATGAGTGCCATGACCTCCTTATCGGAGATATAGTCGTTCAGCCAGCCGCCAAATGCCGTTGTAAAGTTATACTTTCCATCGGAAAATGCCCCGGCGCCGCCGAAGCCGCGCATGATGGAACAAGGCTTGCAGCCGATGCAGCTCGGCACCTTGCCCGCAGCAATCGGGCAGCTGCGATGATAGATATCCCTGCCGGATTCCAGTACAAGAACCTTGAGCGACGGCGCTTTTTCTATCAGTTCATAAGCTGCAAACGTTCCTGCCGGCCCTGCGCCGATGATGATAACGTCATATGTCTTCAATTGAAAACCTCAACTCAAATGAAATACTCTATCGTATTCTGTGCCGTCTTCTTTGTCTCTTCGTTAAACAAAATGACGGCCTCCCTCTCTTCCATCGGTCCTAAGGAATACGGGGCGATCGCCTCACGGTTGAAGCATGCCTCCGGCACGCGCCGATTATACGAAAACGGATGCATAAGATCCACTTCGATCCCCGTTCCTGCAAATTCCCTTTTTCCCGCCTCTTCCGGCAGATACCACGGGTCGAACATCAGAACCATTCCGTCCTTTTCCTCCGTCAACAGTGCGTAATGTTCGACATCGTAATACAGGCGGACGACAGCGACGCCGCCGCGCATAAGGGCATCCGACACATAGCTTTCCTGCCCGATGCAGACCTCTCTTGCCGAAAGATAGCGCGAGAGAAGCGGCAGCTTCGTCGCTTTTCCGAATCCATCGAGCCAGTTCGAGAGAAACATCATCGCCATGCGGCTCGTCCCCGCACGTCCAGGTTCCCCCTTCATGCTGTAGCAGTCTAAGCTGTATAACATGACGTTTCGAATGATCTCCGGCGGAATCTCTCTGCGCTCGAAAAGAAAGCTGACCGCATTGAGCATCGTCGTCGGACCGCAGTCATACTCAGAAAATTGATAACGAAGGGGACTTTTCATCGCTTGCTCCCACACCTGCTTTGGCTCACTTTTTATTTTTTATTATACAACAGAACCAGACCGGCGACAACACTTTGCCGAATCTAGGCTCTATCATAATATTACGGGAAAGTGCGATGCGCCTAAGCAAACCTTAGTAAAGCAAGCGGAGAAAGTGCACGGTACGCCCCGGCGGACTTCTTTCGTCCAAACGCAGCGCGTTTAAGAAATTCGCCGGTAGTTCAGCGTATAAGTGCACGACCGCCTACGTAACGAGGCGTTTGCGTGGAGCACGCATATTCGTAACAGTTGACGTGGATTTGCCGCTTCCTATACACAAAGCCGCGCGGTTTGTGCTATACTAAGATGAAAAGAGAGTGAACGTCCCGCCTATAGAAGAAGGATTCTTCCGGCGGTTAAGAATAAAAATTGTGAAAAATGAGGTGAGCAGCATAAACATTGTAGATGAGATCGAAGCGCGGCGACAGCAGATCCTTGGCAAGACGAAACTTGCAGCAAAAGAGGGCATTGTCATTGCGCCAAGCCTTGACGATTTTCGCCGCGTGCTCGCCGTCGGCGACATCCACGGTTTCTATGAACCTCTAAGGGCGCTCTTTTCCGCTGTGGACTATGTGCCGGAAAAAGACCTCCTGATCTTTCTCGGCGACTACATTGACCGTGGCCCCGACAGCGCAAAAGTCCTTCGCTATATCATGAAGCTCAAAAGAGAAAATCCCTACGTCATCACGCTGACAGGCAACCACGAAGCGATGATGCTCAACTACTTTGGAGACAACAGCATCCGCGACCCAATGAACCGCAATCACGGCTGGCTGTCGAGCGGCGGCGATCCGACCTTTCGCTCGCTGCGCGCCCTCTATGAAGAGAATCCTGCACACTACCGCGATGTGATCGAGTTCATCCTAGGTCTTGACCACATCGCTGCCGTCGAGAATAAATTCTTCTTCTCGCACGCGGGCTTTTACCCGAAGGTTTCGTACGCCAAGCAGCTGGACTCAATGCTCTGGCTGCGCGAAGACTTTTACCGCGACTATCACGGAAGGCGCACCGCCGTCATCGGACACACGCCCGTCCAATTCTTCGATTCCGCCCGCACGGCGCCCCTCGTCTTTCCGAACCACATCATCGACATCGACACGGGTTCCTTCCTTCCCAGCGGACGAATCAGCTGCGTCGATGTCAAGAACAAAAAATACTGGCAGAGTGACAAAAACAGAGCGAAAGCAGCGATTTTACGCTGAAAATTAACTGAAATCTAAGATTCTCATCATGCTCTAACCCTTGGAATACAAGCTTGAACAAGCAAAATGAAAAATAAGTGAAATTTTTTCATTTTGCTATTGCATTCCTAAAAAAAACTGCTATAATGCAACGTAAGAACAGCAAAGAGATGTTCGAAAGACCAGATAAAAATTCTTCCGCTTTCCCGCGGAGTTATCTTTCAGGCATTGTGTACTTATCGTTTAATACAAGGAGAGCAACATGAACAAGAATTTGAAAACATACACGATTGGTATCCTGGCAGCTATGCTTCTCATCTTCACGGCCATCCCTGCGGAGGCAGCGCAGGCGGCAAACTACCAGCTCATCGAGACGACCTACACGGTCAAAGCCAATGACACGCTTCGCAGCATTGCCGAAGAATACATGAAGAAAAACACCTACGGCCCGCGCGAGATTCGTGAGTTTGAGTCCGGCATCAAGGAACTCAACCCCGAACTTCTGACAGAATCCATTAAGGTGGGCAAAGTCCTTCACATCAACTATTGGATCAAGGCTTGACAATAAAAGCAAAGATAAAAGGGCACCCCTTGCGGGGTGCCCTCTTTCTAGCTAAAACAGCGTTAAAGCTTCACTTTACTTAATGTTCTGCGTCAGCCACATGAAGTGGTTCAGTAAATAATGACCGATTTGCTCGCCGATGTACTTCTTGCCATAGTAGTCGGGATGAAGTCCATCCGTCGTGTAGTCGCTGCGAAGATTGCCGTCGCTGTCGGTAATATCCGGCGTGATGTCAACGGCATACTTTTGCTCCATGATCCAATGGTTGATATACTGCAGATGTACTTGCCAATCTGAGGGCGGCTGTTCAATGCCTGCTCTCTGCATGAGCCAAGGATTGATCGGCGTCGTCGTCGCAAAGACGGGAATGATGCCGTACATATTGCACTTGTCGCGGAGGGCGGCAAGGCGCCGAACGGTCGTCGCTCCAAATGTCTGCGCGCGGTAGTCATTGACACCGCTCATGATGACAAGAACACGCGGCTTAAACGGCAGGACATCGCGCTCGAAACGATCGAGCAAATCCAGCGTCGTATTGCCGCTGGCACCGAGATTCTTTATGGGAACGCGGCAGTACGTCTCCCAGTTGTAGAGGAGATATCCCGGCGGCACGCTCATGACGCCGCCGCCGTGCGTGATGCTGTCGCCGAGCGCGGCAAAGGGCGTCGGGGTCGTCACACGAAATTTACTCGGCTCCGACCACTCGGTAATCGGCTCGCCATTCATCGCCAAGCCACGGACGCGCCAAGAGTAAGTGCCAGGCGTCAGAAACGGCAGACTGTCGTAAACATCAAACTCGCCCGCACCGAGGCTTCTCACAATCGCTCCATTCGACTCGCGGCGAACCTCCACGATATGTTTCTTGACGCCTGCCACAGGAATCCAAGAATATACGGGGTACTCCGGCGAATAGCTCATCTCATTGAACTGCGTCGTTGGAAGCGGTGCGCGCGCGTTGATTTCGCCGGACTTAGCAATCGGCAGCGGCCTTGAGAAATGCCCTATCGCATTTCCGTAATAGTCAAGTGCACAGACCTTCCAATAAAAGCCATCGACATCGCTGCCGAACTGGCGAAGCGGGATATCAACACCCGTTTCAAAGACGTTGTCCAACGTAAGTGCGATGTTCTCCGGTGTATCATCTACCGACTTCAGGAGGACGACTTGATACTTCACGGCGTTTGGCACCGGCTTCCATGTCACACGCGCCGACAAAATACGGCTCCCGCGCGTACTTTGCGAAATGCCGCTCTGCGATGCGCCCCCTGCAAAAGCTCGTACCGTGCTCCCGGTGCTCTTTGCCGTGCTCTGAGCACCGCTGAAAGCAAAGTTTTTTTCACTCTCCATGTGCATTGATGAAGATATCACAGCCTTCTTCACTGCCAAACCATCTGTCATGGCCATCGGCACATGCACGGTACCGCTTTCTGCAGCAGAGGCCGCATGACAAAAATGAGGCAGGGCAAAGAGCGCCGCCACAAGCGCGATACCAATTCCACTTGAATATTTCAAATTCCGTCCTCCTAAACAACAGTAATATCGACATTATAGTACACAAAGAAAGAATGTCAAGGAAAGCCCCGCGCGACCTCTCTTGCACTACAATCAGCCATTCATCTTTCTCATGGTACGCGCATCCTTCATGCGCCTTTCGATTTCATCCAAGCTCTTTCCGGCAGCGGCTTCGATAGCAGCAAGGACGGCGCCTTCGACGAGCGGTGCATCAAACAGACGAACATTTCTAGAGGCAAAGGCTTCAACGACCATCTCACTCGTCATGACAGAACTTCCAAGGTCCATGAAAATCGCGCAGCCATCCCCTGTCTCTACTTCGTTCACCGCAGAGAAAATCCGTTTGAAGCTCGTTCCCAGCGCTCCGCTGCCGAGACCGCCTGCCGCCCTTGCCTGAACATTGCCCGTCATCATCGTCATGAGTTCGACGACGCCTCTTGCCAGTGTCTCGCTGTGAGAAACAATTACGATACCAACCATTCTTTATTCTCCCTTGCGGACGAACCACACTTCTGGTCTTCACGTTCGTTTCTTTTTCATCACGCTTACTCCTTCGCCTGCCGATACTCCTTTTTCTCTATAGTATAGCAAAAAAATCTTCAGAAAACTATTTGAAATCTTTCAGAAAGGCCACTCCAACGGAACCTTGCCACGAAAAAAGCCCGCACGGATGTGCGAGCTTTCTCCGGTAGCATTTGGGTAACAATATAGAAATACTTATCTTACAAGACGCTGGTTTAACCGCCGCCTCGCAGGATATCGCGGGATAACATCACTGCGATTATTTTTCAAGAGCATCCCACGCATCGTTTGCACGCTTGACGTAGAGCTTCTGAATCGCTTTGTTTTCACCGATGCCGTGGATGTACGGCGTGACCTTAAAGCCTGCGGCTTCAAGAACAGACTTATGGGAATCCGCATCACTGCCTGCCATGTCGTTGTTGGCGTGATCGCCTGCGACCATCATCATCGGCATGAGCGTGACATTCTTAATGCCTGCCGCCTTCAGCTTCGGCATAACCGTTTCAAGAGACGGCCAGCCTTCGACCGTATAGACATAGACGTTCTTAAGACCGAGCTCATTGATCTTCGCCTGGATGACGGAGTAATAAGCATTCGAGACCTGCGGCGTGCCATGTGCCATGATGAGGAGTGCATCCTGGGGTCCCTGCTTCGGGAACTGCGTCTTCAGCGCCTTGATCGTCTCCGTCACATCATCCGGCTGATTTTCCTGTCCCTGCCAGTACATGAGAGACGTGCCGAGTGTCATCTTCTTGAACTGATTTTTGTAGTTGTGGTAGACACCTAAATCATAGCTGTATTCCATCCCCGGGATAACGTCGAGCGAGCAGAGAGCAACGCGCGTATAGCCATCTTTCTTCAGCTGGTCAAGTGCTTCTTCCGGCGTTGGATAGACGATGCCTTCCTTCGCTTTCACGCGGTCGATGATGATATGGCTCGTATAAGCCGTGACGACCTTGACGCCCGGGTGTGCCTTCTGAATCGCGTTGACCGTTGCATCGATCGTCTTCGCACGCGTATCCTTAAACGTCGTGCCGAAAGTCATGACAACGATCGCGTCTTTATTCGAGAGGTTGGCAAGTTTCGGATTTTCGTTCTTCAAAACGCCGATTTCCGAAGCTGTCTTCAGCGCCATCGTCGCATCCTTAACCTCTGGATTCAGCTCGTACGCCGCTTCTGTCGTCGTCATCTGGAAACTTGCAATCGCGCCGCAAGCGAGAGCGCAAGCAAGCATCTTCTTCCAATTCTTCATCATGATTCCTCCCACAATACATGGATGTTTTGGCGGAAATCCGCCAATATAAAAAGCCCTTTCACGTACAGCAAAAAGGCTTTCTTCCCAATGGATGAATCCCCTTCCCTTCTGTCGCGGGTACGCGCATACTGCGCACGGTGATCTTCGGACAGGCAGTTCTCCTGGCTCGGTTCATCGCTTAGCTGCGCCTTCCCAAAAGGGCTTTTCCCCTTTCAGTGGCATCCTGCAGCTTCGCTCCCCTCACAGTGGCGGGACCGCGCCGGCTTTTACCGGCTTTTCTTTTCAGCCAAAGATTCTTCCTTTGGCACCTGCTCCCAACAATATGTATGATTTACGAGATTTATCATATCATTATCCGCTAAAAATGTCAAGAAATTTTTCTCGTTCCTCATTTTGGAAAAACATCACAAAAGACGATTTTTAGGATTCATTGACAAGTTTTCCCGTCATATACTCTGGAGTAAGCTCGAAGATTTGAACGCGTTTTACTGCTTTATGTATCTCCATTTCCACGTCTTCTAGACTGGGATAATATTTGTTGCCAAGACGGCGGCAAATGTCTTCGACTTCAGCAGAATCCTTAACCTTCTTCAGTTTGCCAAAGACCATGACAGAGGTCGGATTATAGACCCAGTCGCCTTCCTTTTGAAAGCCTTGATTATAGACGACGAACGCAACGCGTGAATCCGCATTGATAAGATCCATTTTCTTACCGACTTTGGCGCAGTGAAAGTAGATTTTCTTTCCCGTCTCATCAAAGAAAAAATTGATCGGCACGGCATATGGGTAACCATTATCTTCGCTCACTCCATTCATTGCCAACACGCCGCGGCGCACTTCCTTCAAAACCTTCGCGCATTCTTCTTCCGTCACCTGTTGATTCTTTCTGCGCATCGGACGCCATTCCATGAAAACACCTTCTTTTCTTAAATAAAAACGCACCCGCTATGCAGGTGCACCATGCGCCGCCATCAGATGCGAGCGCAGACTTCCGCCGCCATCTCCTTTGTGGAGACCTTTTGAAAGCCCTCTTTCCAGAGATCGACCGTGCGGATGCCGTCTGCAAGAACGCTATCGACCGCATTTTCAATATTCTTTGCCGCAGCTTCCTCGTGCAGCGCGTAGCGAAGGAGCATTGCCGCCGAAAGAATCGTGCCGAGCGGATTGGCAATGCCCTTTCCTGCAATATCCGGCGCAGAGCCGTGAATCGGCTCAAAAAGACTTGTCTCCTTACCAATCGAAGCCGACGGCATCAGCCCGATGGAGCCGCCGACCACCGCTGCTTCATCGGAGAGGATATCGCCAAAGAGGTTGCCCGTGACAATGACATCGAACTGCGTCGGACGGACGGCAAGCTGCATCGCGCAGTTATCAACGTAGAGGTTCTCCAGTGCCACGTCTTTATATTTCTCTGCGACCTTTGCGACCGTACGGCGCCAGAGGCGACTTGTCGCAAGGACATTCGCCTTATCGACGCTCGTCACCTTGCCGCTGCGGAGCTTCGCCGTCTCAAAGGCAAGATTTGCGATGCGCTCCACTTCGGGAACGGAATAATTTTCGAGATCCCATGCACGCTCGCTGCCGTTATGCTGCTCGCTCTCGCATTTATCGCCGAAGTAGATGCCGCCGATGAGCTCGCGAACGATGACGAGATCGACGCCCTTTACGAGCGCAGGCTTCAGCGGCGAATATTCGACGAGCGCATCTGCCACCTTCACGGGGCGCAGGTTAGCGTAGAGCCCCAGCCCCTTGCGCAGTCCTAAAATCGCCTTTTCCGGGCGAAGAGCCGGGTCGACATCATCCCACTTATCACCGCCGACCGCACCGAAGAGAACGCCATCGCTTTCCTTGCAGGACTGAAGCGTTGCATCTGGCAGCGGCGTCCCGAATTTATCGTATGCCGTGCCCCCTGCATCCTTATAGTCATAGCTCAAACCGAGCTTATGCTTTTCGTCGATTTTTTTCAGAACCTGGACGGCAGCTTTGACGATTTCAGAGCCGATGCCATCGCCTGGGATGACCGTAATCTTATAAGCCATGGAATCCCCTTTCCTACTTTACTTCCTGTTTTTAATGTAATTGATGAGACCGCCCGCATCTGCGATTTCCTGCACGAAACCCGGCAGTGGATGCGCGTGAAAGGTCTCGCCCGTCGTCTCATCTTTGATCTCTCCTGTCGTCACATCGACCGAGAGTTTGTCGCCCGCATGAATCTGCTCGACGTCTTTACCGATTTCAAGAAGCGGCAGACCGATGTTGATGCCGTTGCGGTAAAAGATACGCGCAAAGCTCGCCGCGATGACGACGGGAATCCCTGATGCCTTGATCGCAACCGGCGCGTGCTCACGCGATGAGCCGCAGCCGAAATTTCTGCCGCCGACCATGATATCGCCCGCCTGTACATTCTTGGCAAACGTCTCGTCGATGTCCACCATGCAGTGCGAAGCCAGCTCCTTCGGATCGAACGAGCTGAGGTAACGCGCAGGGATGATGACATCCGTATCGATATTGTCGCCGTAGCGCCAGACTTTTCCTGTATACTTCATTTAAACCTCCTCCGGCACGGCGATATAGCCTAGAATCGCACTCGCTGCCGCAACGAAAGGACCCGCAAGATAGACTTCACTCTTCGTATCGCCCATGCGGCCGATAAAGTTGCGGTTCGTCGTCGAAACGCAGCGCTCGCCCGCCGTCATGATGCCCATGTAACCGCCGAGGCAAGGCCCGCACGTCGGGGTTGAAACAGCGCACCCTGCGTCAATGAACGCATCGATATAGCCGCGCTTCATCGCTTTCTTGTAAACCCATGGGCTGCCGGGGATGACGATGCAGCGCACGCGTTCTGCGACCTGATGTCCCTTTAGAATCTTTGCTGCAATCGCCATGTCTTCCAAGCGTCCATTCGTACACGAGCCGATGATGACCTGGTCGATGGCGATCTTTTCGCCGATGTCCTTGACCGCCTTCGTGTTCTCCGGCAAATGCGGAAAGGAGACGACCGGCGTCAGCTCATCGAGCGCAATCGTGACGACGCTGCAATACGCCGCATCCGCATCTGCTTCCACCGGCTCGTATGCCTTCTTGACGCGGCCTTCAACGTATGCCTTTGTCACCTCGTCAAATGGGAAGATACCCGCCTTAGCACCCGCTTCGATCGCCATATTCGAGATCGTCAGGCGATCCGTCATCGTAAGCTCTGCGACGCCCTCGCCCGCAAACTCAAGCGAGCGGTATAGCGCGCCATCGACGCCAATGCGGCCGATGAGCGTCAGGATGACGTCCTTGCCGCAGATGTTTTCCGGCTTCTTGCCCGTCAGAACGACCTTGATCGCCTCTGGGACCTTGAACCAAGCTTCGCCCGTCGCCATCGCTGCGCCGAGGTCTGTCGAGCCGACGCCCGTCGCAAAGCCATTAACTGCGCCATAGGTACAAGTGTGCGAGTCCGCACCGATCGTCAGCATGCCGGGAGCAACGATGCCCTTTTCCGGCAGAATGACGTGTTCTATGCCGACGCGCCCCTGCTCAAAGTAGTTCACAATCTTATGCTCGCGTGCAAAATCACGGACGATCTTGGCAAGACCTGCACTCTTGATGTCCTTTGCCGGCTGAAAATGATCCGGCACGAGTGCAATCTTTGTAGGATCAAAAACTGGACGACCTATCTCGTTAAATTTCTCAATCGACGGCGGTGCCGTAATATCATTTGCAAGAACCATATCCAGCTTACACGTAATCAGCTGCCCTGCCGAAACGGAAGAAAGCCCCGCGTGCTTTGCGAGGATCTTCTCGCTCATATTCATGCCCATTGCTTGCCCTCCTAGATGATGGAAGTGAAACCCTCCATGAAAAAACTTGCCTGATACAAAGCTCTTTCCAATATATAGCTTGTTTATTCTATACTAGATTCGCCCGCTTTTCAATCACTTTTCTATGAAGCCTTCGATATTCAGCCGAAATCCCATGCCTTTACTCCGCCTTTTTCTTGAAATACCGATGAAATCCTAGTAAGATAAGAATGGTTCAGATACGACAGCAGATAGAGAACATCCGCAGGTTGAAAATCCCGTTCAAGGAGGAAATATCATGCAAAACTTCACGTTTAAATGTCCAACAGAAATCGTTTTCGGACGCGGCGCAGAAGAACGCGTTGCGGAAAAACTTCGCGCCTATGGCGCGAAAAGCGTCTTCATCGTCTACGGCGGCGAGAGTGCAAAGAAGTCCGGGCTTCTGCCGAAGATTGAAAGGAACCTCACCGAAAGCGGCATCACCTTCCAGGTGATCGGCGGTGTAAAACCGAACCCACGCCTCTCTCTCGTCCGCGAAGGTGTCCGCTTGGCCCTCCAAGCGAAATCCGACTTCATTTTAGCTGTCGGCGGCGGCAGCGTCATCGACTCGGCAAAGGCCATCGCACACGGCGCAGCAAACCCTGCGACAGATGTCTGGGATTTTTGGCTCGGACGCCAGCCGCTCACCAAGTCACTGCCCGTCGCCGTGGTGCTGACGCTTGCAGCAGCGGGAAGTGAAACGAGTGACTCTGCGGTTCTCACCGATGAGGATACGCACCGCAAGCTCGGCATGAACACGCCGCTGAACCGTCCGGCAATCGCTTTTATGAATCCGGAGCTCACCTATTCTGTTCCGAAAAAACAGCTCGTCAGCGGTGTCTGCGACATCATGATGCACACGATGGAACGTTATTTCACCAAGGTCAGGGAAAAGAACATACTGACCGATCGCTTTGCCGAAGCCTTGTTAACGACTGTCATGGATGCGCTCAAGGTCGCAGAAAAGAATCAGACAGATTACGATGCGATGAGTGAGATCCTGTGGGCAGGCAGCGTCTCGCACAGTAATTTTACAGAGCTTGGACGCCTGAAGGATTTCTCATGCCACCGTCTCGGTCATGAGCTTTCTGCCATGTTCGATGCGACACACGGTGCGACACTTACGACGATTTGGCCAAGCTGGGCAAAATACGTCTACAGAGACGATCCTGCCCGCTTTGCACAGTTTGCAGAAAAGCTCTTCGGCATAGAAGACGGCTCTGACATCGAGCGTGCGGAAAAGGGCATCGAAGCAATGACAGACTTCTTCCGTTCCGTTCAGATGCCAGTCAATATGAAAGAACTCCTCGGCCGCACGCTGACCGATGCAGAAGTTGAAAAACTCGCCGACCTTGGCACAAGCGGCGATACAAAGAAGCTCGGCAACTTCCATCCGATCGGCAAGAAGGAAGCGATCGCGATCTATACCCTTGCCAATCGCTGACAGATACGCCCCGGCGGACTTCTTTCGCTTAAGCGCAGCGCGTTAAGCTACAGGTGCACGACTGCCAGCATGACGAGGCGTTCGCGTGGGGCACGCACGTCCGCAAAGTTACGCAGACAAAAAAAGCACCGCTCTGTAAAAGAGAGTGGTGCTTTTCTATTGGGGAAAATTACACATCAACGCGGGAAATATCCGCGCCGAGTCCGACGAGTTTTGCGACGAGCTCATCATAGCCGCGGTCAATGTGGTGAATAGCGCCTACCTCTGTCTCGCCATCGGCCACAAGACCGGCCAGTACCATAGCAGCCCCCGCACGAAGATCGGTTGCATTCACATAGCAGCCCGAAAGCTTCTTGACTCCATGGACGAAGCTCGTCCTGCCGTCGATATGGATATCTGCGCCCATGCGCTTCAACTCGTTGACATGCATGAAGCGATTCTCAAAGACTGTTTCCGTCACGCGTCCGACACCATCGGATACAGCGATGAGCGTCATAAACTGCGCCTGCATATCGGTCGGAAATCCAGGATACGGCATCGTCTTAATATCGATTGCCTTCGTGCGCTTGCTGCAAGTGACCCGGATGCCTTCAGGGTGTTCCTCGACTTCGGCACCGGCTTCCTGGAGTTTTGCAATGACGGGCTTCAAATGTTCGCTGATGGCGTTTTCGATAAAGACATCGCCCTGCGTCATCGCTGCCGCGACCATGTACGTTCCCGCCTCAATGCGATCCGGGATAATCGTGTACTCGCGTCCCTCGAGCTTCGGCATGCCGTCGATCTTGATGACATTCGTGCCTGCACCGCGCACCTTTGCCCCCATGACATTCAGATAGTTGGCAAGATCGACGATCTCTGGTTCCTGCGCCGGATTTTCAAGGATAGTCTGCCCTTTTGCCATGGATGCCGCCATCATGATGTTTTCCGTCGCGCCGACACTTGGAAAATCGAGATAGATCCGCGTGCCAACAAGGCCGTTTAGTGCAGCGGCTTCAATAAATCCCTCTCCGATCTTAATCTCTGCGCCGAGGGCTTCAAATCCCTTCAGATGGAGATCAATGGGGCGTGTGCCAATAGCGCAGCCACCGGGAAGGGAAATCTTTGCCTTGCCAAAACGAGCGAGAAGTGCCCCCATGATGAGGAAGGATGCCCGCATCTTTCGGACGAGCTCATAAGGTGCTTCGCAGGTTGTAACACCGGTTGCATCGACGGTGAGGCGATGTGCTGACGCATCGAAGGCAACTTGAACCCCGAGGCTTCGGAGGACTTCCGTAATCGTATGCACGTCTTCCAATGCCGGGACTTCGTCTAAAACGCTCTGCGTATTCTGCCCGAGAAGCGTGGCTGCAATGATCGGCAGCACCGCATTCTTCGCGCCGCTGATCTTGACGCGGCCTTTCAAACGATTCCCGCCATGGATAACCAATTTTTCCATTTGACTACGGTTCCTCCTAACAATCAATCCTCAATTAATTCTGCGATCTTTTCTCTATTTACTTATTCTTTTCTACCACGAGGGCCGTATGAACGACGTTATCGACGATGTAATTCGTCGCGTATTTCACTTCTCCTGGATGCGCAGCCTCTTCCCCCGACAAGAGCTGTGCCTTATGCTTTGCAGCTTCAGCCGCGGCCTCTGCCGCAGCGCGTGCCATACGGCGCTTTTCACTTTTGGAAAGCGGCTTAAGGGGCGCCCCTGGTGCTACTGTGATGACATTGTTGCGATCGGATTCTTTGAGCGTCTTCAGTTGATCCTCCGTCGAGGCTTCCGGCACTTCGGACATCGATGTATCACCGCCCACCTGTGTCAGGGCGAGAAGCGGCGAGGAAGACGGCACATAACCACCGCCGCGAACGTCGAGAGAAAGCGGCCCTGCTGGCTGTGTACCAGCGACCTTGTAGGGAATGTTTACGGTTTCTTCCGGGCGGCGATACGGCTTGATGGTTGTCTTGATCATGACCGTCTCGCCAGGTGCGACATGCGTCTTTTCCGGAATAGCGGAGACGATGGAAGCCGTCTTGCGCCCATTCTCCATGTTGATATCGACCTTGATATCCAGGATGTCCGACTCGCGCTCTTTGTTCGTGCAGATGATACCGACAGCTGCGAGGAGTTCATTGACCGCATTCTGCCCCACATCCGTCGTGCCGAAGAACATATTCTGCCGTTCGAAAGAACCACCTGCCGTCGCATTCGTGCGGATGGTAAATTTGACATCTGCCGTCGCTGCGCTCACCGTATCGCTCGTCTTTCCGATCGCACCGTAAGCAATCGTTGCAGCAAGCGTTGGAAGAAGGTCTTCATCGTAGGCGATGGTCGAGGTATACGTATCGTCGCGCCCCAGCGTCGCATCATGTACGTGAACACGGATGGGAACCGCGGAAGGGTATTCCCCCAAAATACCGGCAATGCCCGTTTCACGATCCTGATTGATGCGCCCGATGACACTGCCGATGCCTGCAATCTTCATGCCCGACGAAACGCCCGAAATCGTACCGTAAACATCCGCATCCGTCATAAAGAAGTTGACGTTGCCGCGATGCAGGAAGGAGTGGCCGAATGCCACGACCTTCTTTCCCTGCGTCGCTGTCACCGTGCCGACGCCTGAGATGGAAAAATCACCGTACGCGACCGCAACGCCGACAGAGCTGCCCGGATACAGGACGGCATGATCCTTTGCAACCGCACCAGATGCCGCGCCGCCGATATCGACGGGCAGACAGCTAAAGCCCTTCGCCTGCAGATGCTTTTCAAGGAAATTCGTTCCCGCAGGCGTGAAGCCTGAAACATAGAGAAGATCTTTCTTCTTTTCCTTATCTTTGGGCTTCTTCGTCTCCGCCTCATCTGCGGCTTTCTTTCCCGCAAGCTGATCTTCGATGCTCGATGCTTTGCCCAAAGTGAGCTTCGCCGCTTCCGGCTTCTTCTCACCGTCCGCGCTGTGCGCCTTGAGATTTATGCTCTTCAGCCGCGTCTTATTCTTTAGATCCGGCATATCCCAGAGCTTCGTCATCTCCTCGATCGGCGTGATAAAAAAAGTATAGGGCGTCATGTCCTTATAGCCGAGCGCCACCGCACCAATGAGGCGGCCGTTCACGTAGACGGGACTGCCGCTCATGCCCTGGAGGATGCCGCCTGCTGCCTCGACCACGGAGCCATAAGCGCGCGCCATGATGAGTGGATTTTCCCCCTTGCCGCGCAGAATCGGATGGATGACGTCGACGCCAAAGGTCTTGATCTCCCGCGAGCTATCGACCACCGTATACGCCGTCCCCTGCATTCCCTCTTGGACTTCCGCCAGCGGCATGATCGGATCGAGTGCGTAGCCTGCCTTAGGAAAAAGGGCAAACGATAGCGCAAGAGCGGCTGCTGCCGCCGCACGCTTGATGGATTTACGAAAAGACTTCTGCAAGATAGCACCTCATGATGAAAACAGCGACGAATATATTTCGCGCAACATTCCACTGTGTTTTTCTATGGATTCCGTAGGAAAATTATAACATTCAAAGGAAAGTCATAAAATTGCCTTTTATTATAGCATAGAACAACGAAAAGAAAAGTATCAGCGATGAAATTCCTATGATTTTATGAAAAAAGTATGGACGCAGGAAGCATCCTTACCGAAAAAGATACTCTTGCGTCCATTTTCTTATCCACGTTCTGAAAACGACTGACTTTCCCGCGTCAGCGCCGCAGAAGAACGACACTGGCACCGACCGAACGCTCATGTCCGTCTGACGGGCTGTTCTGCACCTCACCGTTGATGACGAGTTCAGACGAGCCGCCGCCGTCCAGGTTGATGGCATTATACGCACCGTATTTCAGCAGGAGCTCTGCCCATGCCGTCAGTGTAAGACCGACACTATGGCTCTGCCTGCCGTCGACAACCGCGATGATATAGTCGCCGTCCTTTGTCACGCCGACTGCGCTGCGCGGCGCACGCCCGATGCGGATGTCGGACGGAAACTGTTCTTCACTCGCCGTCACGTGTATGCGCCCGTTTTCAACTAAGCGGGGACCAACGCCAATGACGGTCGGCACCTTCTCCCAAGCTGCGCCGAGATCCTCGCGAATATCTACGGGGTCGCCGACGCGCACGTCTGCACCCGCATAGGCATCCATCGCCGTACCGTGCACGGAAACGACGACGCCATCTTCTGGAATCCGCGAGTTGCCCGCCTGAATATGGGTCACGCGGCCACCTTGCACCGTGTATTCCATGCCGTATTCGTTTGTGCGCGTCAGCTTGCCGTAGTTGCTGTTATAGAGGACAACGCCGTTTTCGCCGCGCTCGGCATCGACGGCAGAAACACCGAGCGTCACGCCGTTCATGGTCACCTTGCCGTCATAGGAGATGGGGCCGAAAACAGTCGAGCCATCCGGCATGATGCCCATCGCGCTGCGCGTGAAATACGTTGTGCCCGCCGTCTTTCCGCCGATGCGCGTGGTTCCGATGAGATCGCCATTGCCCGCAAAGTACGAGGCATTGATCGCCGCCGTTGCTCCTGTTCTGGCAGCCGTCTTTGAAACAGGCTCGACCCCCGGTACCACGCCCTTGGCGAGTGCAAGTTCTAAGCGGTACTTCGACTTATCCGCACGGAGAATCCACGCGGATATCTGACCGCGGTTATCCCAGTAAGCAAGGCTCGTCTTTGTAAGCCCGGCCGCAGGCGTTTCGATATAGGCACCATCTTCTGTGCCCGCATGTCCTGCTGGAAGCACCTCTTGCGCGGCCGAAGGCGCGGGCTGCTTGGCTATTGTCTTCTGTTTCTTTTTCTCTTCGCTCCTGTCGCGAACATCGACAAAGATGCGCGCGGGGTTCTCCAGCGTATGCGCCTCATATACCATACCAGGGCGAAGCGTCAACGAGACAAGCAGCTTGTCCTTCTTCACCTGATAGGTTGCAGATGAAATGCGCGCCCCCTTGATGGGCAGACGGCGGAACCCCTTCTTTGCCTTCGGCAAAGTCAAAAGCAGGGTTGTATCGTCCTTGGCAAGTTCAGCCTGATAGGCATCGCTTTTGTCAAGATCAAAGACGATGCGATCGCGCGCATCCGTGCTGCTGAAGCGCACTTCTTTGACGTCTGCAAATGCTATATGAGAAAAAAGAGATACGCCCACCAAAGTCAGAGCTGCAAGGCGCCCTATCGTATGTTTCAAAGCTTCAACCACCCGCCTATACTATGCTATCATCTGCCAAGGCGTAAATTTACCGCCTTGCCGTCAAATTTCTCCAAGCTATCAAGTGCTACACCGCAGCCGATTGCTACACAGGACAGCGGATCCTCTGCCAGCGCCGTCGATATGTCCGTCGAACGACGGATGAGTTCATCGAGTCCATAGAGCATGGCGCCGCCGCCCGTCATGATGATGCCATTATTCATGATATCTGCTGCAAGCTCTGGCGGTGTTTCCTCGAGAACTTTCTTGACCCCGTCGACGATGCGGCGCACAGAAATCTCGAGGGCATCTGCCACATTCGCCGTCGTCATCTCAATCGTCTTCGGAAGTCCTGTCAAAAGATCGCGGCCACGTACTTCCATCATCTCATTTCGCGCCTCCGGAAACGCAGCGCCGACCGTAAATTTGATTTCCTCTGCCGTGCGCTCGCCGATCATCAGATTGTACCGACGCTTGATATACGAAGTGATGTCTTCGTCAAACTTATCGCCCGCGATGCGAAGCGATTCGCTCGTCACAATACCGCCGAGACTGATGACGGCGATATCCGTCGTACCGCCGCCGATATCGATGACCATTGAGCCCTGCGGCTGGACGATATCCAGCCCTGCGCCAAGCGCCGCTGCCAGCGGTTCCTCAATCAGCTGCACATGGCGGGCCCCCGCCTGCTCCGCGGCTTCCTGCACCGCGCGCTGCTCGACCTTCGTGCACCCTGAAGGAATGCAGACCATGATGCGCGGGCGAAAGACAAAACTGCGGCCGACGACCTTCTCGATAAAATGACGGAGCATGCTCTCCGTAATGCTGTAGTCGGCGATCACACCGTCGCGAAGAGGGCGGACAGCAACGATGTTGCCTGGCGTACGCCCGATCATCTGACGCGCCTCTTCGCCGATAGCAAGTACTGCATTTTTATCCTTATCTAAAGCAACGACCGCTGATTCCCGAAGAACGATGCCCTTTCCGCGCACATAAACGAGAACATTAGCCGTACCGAGATCGATTCCGATATCCATTGACATGCCGAACATATTTCTACTTTAGCCCCTTCCAAATGACAACTGCTTTCTGCTTTTCACAATGCCACATAAAATGTATCTATTATTTTTAGCACCAAATTTATACTGTCATATCTTAAAGTTTCCATAGCTAAAGCTAATGGATTCTGAGATATCACGCAGGACATTATATCATAGACAAATGCCCAATACAAGACCAGCGGCATGTTCCATCTGCAATTGCTCCAGCAAATTCTGCAAACACGCCATAAAGATGCAAAAATCGCAATAAAAATCACTTCAAGGGACAGAATTCTTCAAAAAAACAGCCTGTCGCTCAAGCAGGCTGTTTCTGACATTTTTTAAGAGAAGAACTTTGCCCAATATCCTGCCACAAAGATATAAAGGACGATAAGCGGCAGAATCCAAGTCGCATAGAAGCGTATTGCATGCGGAAAGCGAATGCCGTTGCCGGTGTTGGCCTCGCGGATGAAATTCTTCCATCCCCATCCATAGCGGCTCGTGCAGAACACAAGATAGACGAGACTGCCGAGCGGAAGGATGTTGTTGCTGACGAGGAAATCCTCGAGATCCAGCACGCCGGAGCCTTTGCCGAGCGGCTGAAAGTCCGACCAGATATTAAAGCCAAAGACACAGGGAAGCGACAAGAGGATGATGAGGAGCATGCCCCAGCGAATGATGATCTTGCGGTCGATACGAAGAAGCTCTAAAAAGGCACAGATCAAATTCTCAAAAACTGCGATGACAGTTGAAAACGACGCAAATGCCATAAAGAGGAAGAACAACGCCCCCCAGAGTCTGCCGAACGACATATGAATGAAGACATTCGGCAGCGTCACAAAGAGGAGGTTCGGTCCGGAGGATGGATTCACGCCAAAGGCAAAGCACGCAGGAAAGATAATAAGTCCCGCCATGATTGCGACAAAGGTATCGAGCACAGTGACCCAAATCGCCTCACCCGTCAGTGACTTCCGCTTGCCGATATAGCTGCCGAAGATCGCCAGCGCACCGATGCCGAGCGACAGCGTGAAGAACGCCTGTCCCATGGCAGCGAAGATGACCTCCTGCGCGCCGTATTCCGCCAGACGGCTGAAATCCGGATACAGATAATAGCGAAGGCCTTCGCCGCTTCCTGGAAGGAGAATCGAGTTGACGGCGAGGACAACCATCAGGAGCAGCAGGCAGATCATCATCCACTTTGTAATGCGCTCGACGCCCGCCTTGACGCCGAGGTAGCAGACACCGCCACAGAGCAGGACGACCGCAATCATATTTCCTGCCATCACGCCCGGGCTCGCGAGAAGGCCGCCGAAGACCTCTCCAACACCTGCGGCATCGAGCCCGTCAAAACCGCCGACTGCCATCTTATAGAGATAGTAGAGCATCCAGCCCGAAATGGTCGTATAGAACATCATCAGGAGCAAGTTGCCCGCAATGCCAAAATATTTATAAAGATGCCACTTCGTTCCTTTCGGCTCGAGCGTATCAAATGACATCGCAAGGCTTCGAACGCTCGCGCGCCCGACAGCAAACTCTGTGACCATGATGGGGAGCCCCAAGATTGCGAGAAAGATGAGATAGATAACGACGAACGACGCGCCGCCGTACATGCCAACGATATAGGGAAAGCGCCAGACATTGCCAAGCCCGATCGCACACCCCGCCGAGACCAGGATGAACCCCAGCCGCGTAGAAAAACTCCCTCTTTCCATAAAACGCTCCTTTCACGTTAGAAAACCCTTACAGAAAATCTCATGCGTTTTATCCTATGCCCTTTGTCCCTCTTTGTCCAGTCAAAGACGCGAAAATACGAAGAAAAGCATGAGGATTTTCTTCAATTTCCCCTATCTTTCGTGTATAATATAGGATAGTTTTTTGCAGGAAGCAAGAAAGGAGGCTGCGACTTGCCTCAGCCCAATGTCGGCCACATCGACTTTTTGAACGTCACGCCGCTCGGCTACGCCTATCGCCATCATCAGGCACCAGACATCAATATCTGCTGCGGCGTTCCCAGCCAGCTCAACCGCGCCATACGAGAGGGCGCGCTAGACGTCAGCAACGTTTCATCCATCCTCTACGCAAAAAAAGCGGACGACCTCGTCATCCTTCCAGACGTCTGCATCAGTGCTGACGGAGCAGTCAAGAGCATTCTTCTCGTCTCGCGCGTACCCATCGAGCAAATCGGCACATCTCCCATCGCCCTTACCCAAAAAAGTGAGACGAGCCATGCGCTCGTCAAGATCATCCTTTCAAAGAAGTACGCCGCCGCACCGACCTACAGCGTACAGCCGCTGCTGCCGGATACGCCCGTGCCCGAGGGACAGACGGCGGCTCTCTTTATCGGTGACGATGCCCTTTGGCTCTACCATCATCGAAATCCGGCCTACTATTACTATGACATCGGCACCGAATGGAAAGCTCTCACGGGAAAAAAGATGGTCTACGCACTCTTCGTAGCCAATAAAACATTTGCCCATGCTTTTCCGAACGACTTGCAGCTTGTCTACAACCGCATCACGGACGGCTTTCGCTACGGTCTGCATCACCGTGCAGCCGTCATTCGAGAGGCCATCGCCCGCCGAGCGCACGCAAAGATACCGCTTGTCTTTCAAAGAGCAGAACTTGAGGACTACTTGGGACCGACCATTCAATGGGCGCTCACCGACGCCTATATCGACGGACTGCAGACGTTTTATCGCCTAGCGTTTGAGACAGGTCTCATCAAACGCGAACCTGCCCTTACTTTCGCCTCCGTCAACCGCATAAAAAAGCCGCTTCATCGTCATGCGTGCAAAAACATTCTATCGCATTAAAAAGAAAGGCATCCACATGCAAACTTCATCCTTTTCCATTCACGCTCTCACAAAGATGGCGCTCTGTGTCGCCTTTTGCTGCGTCACGGCGTACATTTCCTTTCCGCTCCCCTTCACCCCCGGCATGGTCACGGCACTGACACTTGCACTCGGCGTCACGGCATTCGTCCTGCCGCCTAAGCAGACGTTCATCGCTCTCGTCATCTACGTGCTGATGGGGGCGGTCGGGCTTCCGGTCTTTGTCGGCGGTACGGCGGGTTTCGGCAGGCTCTTAGGACCGACGGGCGGCTATATCATCGCATGGGTCATCGCCTACCCGATCATCAGCGCGCTCAAGGGAAAGAACATATCCTTCAAGCGTTATGCGCTCGTCGATATCGTCGTCGGCATTCCGCTGACCTACGTCGGTGGGCTTATCTCCATGATACTTCTGATGGATATCACGCTTCAGCAAGCGATCTTCATGGCTGTTTTGCCCTACATCCCAGGCGATATCATCAAGTGCCTTGCCGCAGCCTTTCTCGGTGTCCGTGTCAACCGCGCCATCGAGCGTTTCTGAAAAAATTGCCTCATCCTTTGGCAGAGGCTTCGCTATAGACCTCTTTTAGGAGCGTCTCTTTGCGAAGCGATGGACACGCGCAGTGATGCGCGTCGGCATTTGTCTCTCGAATCGTCTCCAAGAGGATTTCACCGATCATCGGTGCGTCATCGTAGAAGATTTCAGAAAGCGTTTCGTGCGACCACTTTTTAATGCCTTCGCCGTAGTTCACCGTATAGTAAAGCCCAGCATAACAGGCGCCAATCTCCCTTGCCAGATAGACTTCCGGACAGATGCTCTGCCCGATGATATCGGCATGGCCTTTCAGCATGGCGACTTCTGCCGGGCTTTCAAAATGCCTGCCGTCCGTACAGGCATAGACGCCGCGGTCGAAGATACGCCCATGAAACCGCTTCTTCGTCGCGGAAAGAAGTGTCTTTCTAAGCTCCGGGCATAGCGCATCGCGCATGACGAGAAGATAGCGCCCGTCAAGCATGACGTCCTTTCGCATCGTAAGGTCAATATAGTCGTCGGGAATCAGAAAGTCGCGAATGTCCAACAGCGTATTTGCCGTACCGACGCCGCCTTCCGACAGAACGCGCTTCACGCCCGCCGCACGAAAGACATGAAAGATCTGTCTCGAAGCATCCGCGCGCGTAACGCCTGAGCGCCAGCCATGCATCTTCACCGTAAGGACGCGCTTTTCACCGACGGAAAAGAGCCGCATCGCAGGGCTCTCCCCGTACGGCGTTTCAAAATAAAGGTTGTCCGCTAGAATTTTGACATCGCCTGCGGGTGAATGCGCGGGAAAGTCACTGGAAAGCGTTCCCGAACCGCCGACGATGCCAAATGCTGCTGCAGGAATTTGATCGTTCATCTGCCATGCTCCTTTATACTAATTAATTCACTTTTCATCGGCAAACGTCCGCAGAACACGATACTTTGTATCGCGCTGTGCGGGCGTTCTTCCAGCGCCCCGAATCATGCGGATCATCTTTTGTATGCTCATATCGTAGCGCGTGCCGGCAGCGCGGACGACGTTTTCCTCAAGCATGATGCTCCCGAGGTCGTCGGCGCCAAAGCCCAAGGTCAGCTGCCCGATGCGCTCGCCCTGCGTGACCCAAGACCCCTGTATATGACTGACGTTATCCATAAAGAGGCGCGTGACGGCAAGCGTCCGCATATAATCCCAAGCACTCGCTTTCTCGCCGCCAAGCTCCGTGTGCCCCGGCTGGTACGTCCAAGTGATGAAGGCGCGAAAGCCGCCCGTCTCTTCCTGCAGCTTCCGAATCGTTTCCATGTGCTCGACACGGTCGCGCATCGTCTCGCCAAAGCCGATGACCATGGTCGCCGTACTCTCCATACCGATCTTATGTGCCGTACGATGGACACGGAGCCAGTCCTCTGTACAGATTTTATTCGGGCTGATGCGCGCGCGCACACGGTCGACGAGGATTTCCGCCCCGCCGCCCGGCAGACTTGCAAGACCTGCATCCTGCAGGCGTTTCAAGGTCTCCTCGATAGAAATTCCTGCTTTTCGCGCAAGGTAGAAGACTTCCGTCGCGGTAAAGGAGTGGATGACGATGGCAGGATAGCGCTTCTTGATGCGGCGAAGCATGTCGAGAAAGAAGTCGAGGTCGAGGTCGGGATGAAGCCCGCCCTGAATCATGACCTGCGTGCCGCCCGCCGCACTCGTCTCCCCGACTTTCTTCAAAATCGCATCATAGCTGAGGAGGTATGCCCCCGGCTCGTCCGCGTTCTTATAAAAGGCGCAAAACTTACACGCACTCTGGCAGACATTCGTGTAATTGATATTTCGATCGACGATGAACGTCACGCGGTCACCGAATCGCTTTGCCCGCTCCGCATCGGCCGCCTGGCCGAGCGCGATGAGATCACCGTGCGCTAAAAGTTCTTCCGCTTCCCTTGCCTTCATCCTGCCTTCCCTTTCTGCATACATGAAAATCACTCTGTCTTTTCGCCGCCGCGTGCCGCTATTTCGTGATAGAACGTATCGCGCTCCACCGGAAGGTATCCCGCTTCTTTGATGAGTGTGCGAAGATGCGCCTTCGTGATGCCCGTACCTGTCTTTGCGCCGGCAGCATGGATGATCTTTTCCTCACCGATCGTGCCGTCCAGGTCATCGGCACCGAAGCCGAGCGCGAGCTGGGCAATCGGCAGGGTCAGCATGACCCAAAACGCCTTGAAATGGTCGACATTATCAAGGACAAGGCGGCTGAGTGCCAGCATCTTGAGGTCTTCCCAAGAGCCCGCGCGCGTGATTTCATATTCTTCGGCAAGCTTCGTATGCGCCGGGTGAAACGGAAAGAGCATAAAAGCTTGAAAGCCGCCGGTCTCATCCTGGATGTCCCGAAGCGCCAAAAGGTGCTCGATGCGCTCCTCTGCCGTTTCCACATGGCCGTACATCATGGAGGCATTCGTGCGGATGTTCAGCCTGTGTGCGGTCTTCATCGTCTCGATCCACTCCGCACGCGTCGCCTTTTTCGGACAAATGATCTCGCGCACGCGGTCAGAGAGGATCTCCGCGCCGCCGCCCGGCAGGCTCACAAGCCCTGCTTCCTTGAGTTCCCTTAAGATCGCTTCGACCGAACGATGTTCTAACTTGGCAAAGTTCACGATCTCGACCGGGGTAAATGCCTTGACGTCGACGGCCGGGAGTGCTGCCTTTACCATCTGTACGATGTCCCTGTAATAGGAAAACGGCTTGTCGGGGTGAAGGGCAGAGACGATATGAACCTCAGAAAGATTCTTCGTCTGCTTCGCATCTGCAAGAATCCTTTCGATATCTGCCTTTTCCAGTGTAAAGCCGCGCGCATCCCCTTCTTCGACCTGAAAGGCGCAGAGCGGGCAGTTTGAGGAGCAGACATTCGTCAGATTGATGTGGCGGTTGACGGTGTAAAAGACCTTCTTGCCGCTCTTTCTCTCCTTTGCGCGCCTGGCAGCATCTGCGAGAAAGAGCAGGTCATTCTCCTCGTAGAGCGCCATCGCGTCCGCCAGAGAAAGCCGCTCGCCTGCCATCGCTTTCTCTCGTGCCGTTTGTATTTCCATCAAAAACCTCTCTTTCCCCCGCCAAAAATGAACGAAAGGCGCAGCGCTCGTGCGCCGCGCCGAAGATCACGCCTTAGCCAGCCTCTTTCAGTCATACCGATGGATGATGTTGAAGTTGCAGTCACACGATGCCGGAATGCGCCCCGCTTCCCGTATGATGCGGATGATACGGTCCTCGGTGAGCGCGCGGGGGCTGGCAGCACCGGCGTCATGGAGAATGGTCTCCTTGTGCACCGTGCCGTCAATATCGTTGGCGCCGAAAGAGAGCGCGACTTGAGCGACGGGAACGGTCAGCATAACCCAATACGCCTTGATGTTCGTGAAATTGTCGAGCAGCAGGCGGGAAATCGCCATTGTCCGCAGATCATCCCAGAGACTCGTCTGCTTGACCTGCTGCCCAAGCTCGGTGTTCGCGGGAAGGAACGGGAAGCAGATGAAGGTCTGAAAGCCGCCCGTCTCGTCCTGCAATGCACGAAGCGTCAGAAGGTGGTCGACGCGCTCTTCCAGCGTCTCGATATGGCCGTAGAGCATCGAAGCATTGCTCCTAAGCCCCAGACCGTGCGCCGTGCGATGCACATCCAGCCATTCCCTCGCCGTCGCCTTGTTTGGGCACAGCTCGCCGCGGACGCGGTCGGAGAGGATCTCCGCACCGCCCCCTGCGATGGCGGAAAGACCGCCGCGCTCCATCAAAAGCCGCAGGACTTCCTCGACGCTCTTGCCGGAAATCTTCGCAAAGTGCGTGATCTCGACGCCTGTAAAGCCCTTCATATAAAGCTCTGGAAAGCGCGTGTGGAGGAGCTCGACACGCGAGAGATAATCCTCAAACGTCCAGTCGGGATGCAGCCCAGAGACGACGTGAAGCCCCGCGAGATCCGGATCCTTTTTCGCGTCTTCGACGACGGCAATCGCATCCGCCATCTGCATCGCGTAAGCGCCCTTATCCTCTGCGTCGCGGCCGAATGCGCAGAACTTACAATGTGAGGTGCATATGTTCGTGAGGTTGACATGGCAGTTGACGTTATAATAGACGATGTCGCCGCATTTCTCACGCCGCACATGGTCGGCAAGAGCGCCGAGCCAAGAGAGATCCGGGCACGCGAAAAGGCGCAGCCCGTCTTCCTTCGTCAGCCGCTCGCCGCGCATGACCTTTTCTTCAATATCCCGATACTTTGCACGCCCCAGCAAAAAAACGCCCCTCTCCGCAGCGCGCATAAACCGCGCCGTCTGTATACAAAAGAAATCCCTGTCATTATATCATGTCTCTTGTAGATTTCAAGAGAGGAAACCTACAAGCATCGCACGCTTTCATAACGTTTATGATAGAAACATACAGCATGCGGGCTTGCCATGTAACCCATTTTCATTGACAAAGCCGCCGCCTTGTGCTAGCTTTAAATTGTGTAATAATTCTATTTTTTGTTTGGAGGTGATCGCCTGTGATCGAGCTTAGCGGCATCGTAAAGACATACGAGAGCGCGGCGGGAAAGGTCACGGCATTAAGGGGCATCGATCTCACCATCGAGCGCGGCGATATCTACGGCATCATCGGACGTTCCGGCGCGGGAAAGTCAACGCTCATCCGCTGCATCAACATGCTCGAACGCCCGACAAAAGGCTCTGTCATCGTCGATGGCAAAGACCTAACGAAGATGAAAGAAGGGGAGCTTCGCCGCGCACGAAAAGACATCGGGATGATCTTTCAGCACTTCAACCTGCTTTCAAGCGCGACGGTCTACGACAACATCGCCTTTCCGCTGCGCCTCGCGCACACGCCGGAGAAGAAAATTCAAGAGAAGGTCGCGCCGCTTCTCACGCTCACCGGGCTTGAGGGCATGGGCGGGCGATATCCCGCGGAGCTCTCCGGCGGTCAGAAACAGCGCGTCGGCATCGCCCGCGCTCTGGCATCTGAGCCGAAGGTTCTTTTAAGCGACGAAGCGACCAGCGCGCTTGACCCGCAGACGACAAAGTCCATTCTCGCCCTGATGCGCGACATCAATAAAAAGCTTGGACTGACCATCGTCATCATCACGCACGAGATGCAGGTCATCAAGGACATCTGCACCAAGGTCGCCGTCATCGACGGCGGCGGCATAGCAGAAGAGGGCAGCGTCATCGACGTCTTCACGAACCCGCAGCAGCCCATCACAAAGGAATTCATCAGCGCGCTGCTCTCAAATGAGCTTCCCGCGGCATTTCGCGGCGGCAAGGTGGAAAGTACCTACAGCGAAGATGCCTATCTGCTGCTGCGCCTGACCTTCCTCGGCAAGAGCGCAGACGATCCTGTCATCGCAGAGATGATTCGCCGCTGCAGCGATATCGAGGTCACGCTCCTTTTCGGCAACCTCGACCAGATTCAATCCGTGCCGTTTGGCCGGATGATCATCGGTCTGCGCGGCAGTAAAGAGCACATCAAAGAAGCGCTCGCCTACCTTTCCCAGAAAGACCTCAAAGAGGAGGTGATCGGCTATGTCCGCAGATCTTCTGCCGCTGCTCTCTAAGGCACTGGGCGAGACGGTCTACATGGTCGTCGTCTCCATGGTGCTTTCGACGGCGGTTGGCGTGCCGCTCGGCGTCCTGCTCCATACGACTGCGAAGGGCGGCATACTGGAATCCCCAGCGCTCAATAAGAGCATCGGTGCCGGCGTCAACGCGATTCGCTCGATTCCCTTCATCATTCTCCTCGTCGCCATCATCCCCTTTACGCGCCTGCTCGTCGGCGCGGCCATCGGGACGACCGCGGCGATGGTGCCGCTCGTCATCGCTGCGATCCCCTTCATCGGGCGCCAGGTTGAAACGAGTTTGAAAGAAGTCCCCTACGGCCTCGTCGAAGCCGCAGAATCCATGGGCGCGACACCCTTTCAGATCATTTGGAAGGTGCTGCTGCCGGAGGCCATGCCGAGCATCGCATCTCAGCTGACGACCGTCGTCATCTCGCTCGTCGGTGAATCCGCCATGGCGGGTGCGGTCGGCGGCGGCGGCCTCGGCGACCTTGCAATCCGCTACGGCTACCAGCGCTTCCGCCCCGAAGTCATGCTCGCAACGGTCATCCTCCTGATTGTCCTCGTACAGGCTGTGCAGTTCCTTGGCAATCGGCTGGTCAAGCGATTGGATAAGCGATAAGCGGCTTCCTCTTTTGCAGCCGAAAGGTCGCCTTTCAAAACGTCCGTAACATTTAACGCAGATTTAAAATCCCCCATAGAAAGAAGGTATCCTCATGAAAAAATATTTCGCAGTATTTGCCGCGCTCCTGCTCTCCCTCCTTGCGCTTACCGGCTGCATGGGCAAGCATGAAGGCGATGATGTCAAGATGCTCAAAATCGGTGCGACGAGCGTGCCGCATGCCGAGATTCTCGAGCAGGTAAAGCCAATCCTCGAGCAGCAGGGCATTCACCTCGAAATCGTCGAATTCAACGACTATGTGCAGCCGAACCTTGCTGTCAACGACAAGGAACTCGATGCAAACTTCTTCCAGCATCTTCCCTACCTCAATAACTTTATGGAAGAACATCCGGAAGTCCACCTCTTAAACGCGGGTGCTATCCACATCGAACCGATGGGCATCTACTCGAAAAAGCTCAAGGACCTGACGAGCGTGCCGGACGGTGCAACGGTCGCCATTCCGAACGATCCGACTAACGGGGGCCGCTCGCTGCTCCTCCTCGAAAAGGCAGGACTGCTCAAGCTTAAAGACGGCGTCAATGAAAAGGCAACCGTCAACGACATTGCCGATAACCCGAAACATTTGAAATTTCAAGAAGTCGAAGCCGCTCAGGTTCCCCGTACGCTTGACGATGTGACGCTCGCCGTCATTAACACGAACTACGCGATGCAGGCCAATCTCGTCCCGACAAAGGACGCCCTCTTCATGGAGGATAAGACGAGCCCCTACGTCAACATCATCGCCGTCCGTCAGGGTGATGAAAATCGCCCGGAGATTCAGGCACTTGTCAAAGCCCTCCAGAGCGACACGATCCGCCAGTTCATGGAAGAACACTACAAGGGCGCTATCGTCCCAGCGTTCTAACAGCCGAGATAACCCGTAAAAACCTACAAAAGAACCCCTCTCCCATATGGGAGAGGGGTTCTTTCTATCGTACTGACGATTTTCTTTTATTCAGTTTCCACTGTATTCTTGATGCGCCAGAGTCCCGCTTCGCCGCCGCTGTGCGTGTAGTTCCACGTATCGCCGTTTGCGAGCGTGAAGTCCTGGACGGAGTTTTCGCCGAAGTTCTTGACCGTCAGCGTACCGCCGTTCATGAGCTCGACCTCCATCTTACCATCCCTTACGGTGACGTAACGGATATCCGAAAGGTTCACATCGTAGAGCATCGCCTTATCACCGACATGCGAGTTCTCGATGATGTCTTCGCCATCGCCAAGACCATAGTAATATGTGCTCTTGCTGCCAGAAACCGAGCTGCCGACAAGCGTGTCGCTGCCCGCACCGCCCCAGAGCGATGCCGTACCTGCGCCGCTATAAGTAATCTTGTTATGCGTCCAGTCGCCGGCAAGCTCGACGCCGTCGCCGGCGACGGCATTGATGTCCTTGAACTCGCGGTAAGCATCGCCATGGCTGCCGTCGAAGTAGATCTTTGCGCCGTCGACTGCCGAGCGGACAGTACCGCCGGTCTTTGCAAAGTAGTACGTCGCATTCTTATCATAGTCAACGATTTCATCTGCACCAGAAACCTTGGCAAAGGTTTCATGACCCCTGACATTAACGGCAATCGGACGGTTAAAGAGACCTGCCGCTGCATTCTGAATCGTAAGTTCATCCGTATCGCTGAACTTAATGAAGATGGACGTCGCATTCTTATCCACAAACTGGACGTCGCCGCTGTAGATGACGAGCGTGTCCTTCCATGTCTCCGGCTTGCCGGTATCCGCCGTCATGAAGCCTTTGATCGTGTCCTTGCCGTCGCCGTAGCCATAGAAATACGTCGTATATTTGCCCATCTCGGTACCTTCACCCGAGACGAGGACGTCGTCGGATGCGCCGCCGCCCCAGAGGGAAGACGTACCCATGCCGCCATAGAGCGTGTTCTTCGCATCGGCTGCACCGACGAGTGTATTAAAGCTCGAGCCGCCGACGACCTGCTCGACACTCGAGTAACGTGCCGTGCCAGCATAGCGCCCCGTGTTGCCGAGGTCTGCGACAACATCACCCGTAGCGTATTCGAAACTGACCTTGTCCTTATCATTTGGAAGTGTACCGACGAAGATATCGCCCTCGAGCAAAGGATCGTTGAAATAGCCTCCATCACCGAGGAGAGCCGTCTTATAAACACCCTTTTCATCCTGCAAAAGAATCTTGCCCTGCGTAACGCCGCGAAGCATGACACCGGCCTGACGCTGCGTGATGCGGACGCCTTCCTCCTTAATCAGGACGTCGGATGCCGTGATCTCTGCCGGATGATCCATATACCAGACGATATCATCTGTATCTGCCCAGCCCTGCTGGAAACTATAGACCGTATCCGTATTGCCGGCGCCAGTTGCGAGCGTCGTTGCTCCTGTGATGGAATCCACGATATCCGTGCCAGTGGAAAGACCGATCGTATCTTGAACGTTGTTGATGCCGTTCAAATAGATGAAGTCAACGTTGCCGCCGCCAATGACGATGTCGCCGTCGCCTGCATAGATCGTATCGACCTTGTCGCCGCCACGCAGTGTATTGGCACGGCCACCCTTTTCCACATTGTTCGTATTGCCGTAGATCAGGAACGGATTTTGCTTATCTTCACCCGTGAGTTCAATGTCAATTGCATCGGAGATCGCCGCGATGACACTCCTATGATCCGTGCCTGCCATGAACTTCTGGTAGTTATACTCCGGACGAATCGTAACATTGCCGTAACCATACTTATGAACTCTGCCGGAATCGAACTTTTCATTAAAGTGAATGAGGTCATGGCCATAGTGGTAATCCATGATCGTGGCAGGGACGTCTGCGCCCTTAAAAGTATCCTTGCCTTTGCCGCCGTAGAGTGTAGCCCCCATACTGCCATTTGTCGCGGGCGGAGAAGCCGGGGCAATCTCGATGATATCATTGTATTCGGGGTTAACGTTATAATAGACCCCCGTATGCGAAGTACTGTTATCAAAGTCCGTATCAGTAACGCCGTCGCCATAAACGATATCGCTCTCACCTGCGACCAGCGAATCCTGTCCATCACCGCCGATGACCGTAGAATGATGCGCGCCACCGTCAAAATCTACCGTATCGTCGCCCTTACCGGCATCGATATAGCTATGGTCGCTGGCATGTACCTGGTCATTACCATCGCCGGCATAGATTGTATCGGACGATTTAGCCACGATGCTGTCATCGCCGATGCCAGCATCGATATAATTTTTATGCTGTGCAATAATGGTATCGTTATCAAATCGCGGATCGCCGTTAGGATCGCTAAAGTTAGAGGCCTGACTATAGATAAAATTGTTGTCCGTTGCCGTAATGTAATCATTGCCTAAGCCGCCGTAAACGATATCGCTATTATCCACCTTAACGGTATCGCTGCCGCCGCCTGCGTCGATCCAGTCATTATTTACACTTGATCCAAAGATGCTGTCCGCCTGATTGCTGGCATAGATTTTCCATTGATGAGCCTGGATATTGATTTCATACCCGTACTCCTTATTGGGATTTAAAACCCTCAACGTCGCAAGAGTTCCAGGGGCAATCGTCGCCTCATGAGAATAATGCACACCATTGTGATTGGTACCATAGTAAACCCAGGTTGGTGTAATCGCCGCTGGTTGAGTAGCATATCCACCCTGCGTCTGATAATAAGCAATCGCGCTTGGAGAAAAGAGCCAGCTAAATGAACCGCCGTTTGTGCCTCTTGACGAGTCAAGGTCTAAATGCAGTTTCGTTGCCATAAGATAACCTCCTAAATATGACAGATATTCTTATCCTATCCCAATCACCCGTGGAGGGCTTTCAGATATCATGATAAAAGCACATAGATATGTATTTATTATGCCATACCTGGCAAGAAATAACAAGTCTTTACTAGAATATCTTTTCCTATGGAAATCTTAAAAAAGGACCCTCCCGAAGAGGGAGAGCCCTTAATGAAATTCCAATTCGTCAGATGTAAGAATCTCTTACTCTTCCGTCGTGGTGGTCTTCTGCGTCCAAGTGCCGCCTGCATAATTCCAGGTCGTACCGTCTGCAAGTGCAAACTCATTGACGCTGGAGCCCGTGCTGAAGTTATTGATCGTCAGCGAGCCGCTACTGCCCTTCAGAGCAACCTTGAGGACATTGTTGTCCACCTTTGCGCTCTTGATATCGTCAAGTGTGATGTCATAGAGCATGACCTTGTCGTTTGCAGCGGACTGTGCGATGAGGTCATTGCCGTCCTTCTTGCCGAAGTAGAAGGTGTTGACAGCATTCGCTTCCGTGCTGCCCTTAAGCGTATCGTCGCCTGCACCGCCATAGAGGGATGCCGAACCAGCGCCTGCATACTCGACAACGTTCTTGGCTGCATCGCCTGCGAGCTCAAGACCATCGCCTGCCGTCGCCTTGATGTTCGTGAAGCCCCTGTAGCTGTCGCCCGTGCGGCCGTCGAGATAGATCTTCGAGCCGTCTGCCGAGTTTTCAACCGTACCCTTGGTGCCGACAGAGACATAGTACTTTGCACTCGAGTTGTAATGTACGATCTCGTTTGCACCAGCAATCTTTGCGAAGGACTGCTGCCCAAGGACATTAACACCGATCAGCTTGTCATAAAGACCGATGAACGCATTGTTGAGCGTGAGCGAGCTCTTATCCTTCATGTTGATGACAAGTGCCGTGTTGTTCTTCGCTACGGAAGTCACATCGCCGCTGTAGAAGTTGATCGTGTCTCTGACGTTCTCCGGTGCACTTTCCTCTGTTGCATGGAAGCCGCGGATCGTATCCTTGCCGTCGCCTGCGCCAAAGAAGAACGCTGTCGTCTTGCTGTCATTGACGCCGCCTTCTGTTGCGATGAGATAATCGTTCGACTTGCCGCCGCCATAGATGGAGGCATTGCCCAAGCCAGCCGCGATCGTATTGTCAGCATTTGCAGAACCGACGAGCGTATTGTTGCCACTGCCGCCGTAGACCGCCTCAATGCTCGTGTAGCGCGCACTGCCTGCATACTTGCCCGTGTTGCCAAGGTCAGCAACGATATCCTGATCCGCACCAGAGAAGGATATCGTGTCGTTCTTCTTTGCCGTACCGAGATAGATGTCCGCTGCAGCGTCTGCATCGGTAAGAGAATTAAGCTCCCCTGCATAGCCGACCTTATAAAGACCGTTCTCGTCCTGAATCTTAAACTTATCAGTGCTGGTAACGCCCTTTAAGGTCAGCTGACCCTTCCCCTGCTTGAGAATCAGATCATTGCCGCTGACCGAGACATCAGAGATATCAGCCGCCTTGTCGTAGAACCAGACGATATCATCGCCATCTTCCCAACCAGCACCAAAACTATTAACGATATCCTTACCGCCGGCTTCTGTCAGGGCAACGCGCTCTGCCGTACGATCATCACCGATAGTAGTAGGATCCAAGTAAATCGTATCGTTACCGCCGCCGCCATAGACGAAGTCGCCCTTAGCAGCACGAATCGTATCATTCTTCAAGCCGCCGTGGAGAGTGTTGTTTCCAGCGCTGCCTTCAAGCGTGCCGCCGTAGATATCAAAGCTGTCCGTGGCAGACGAAAGGTCAACAAAAGCCGAAGCTTCCTTCACGGAAACAACATTGTGTTTTTGGCCCTGGTCGTCAAGAACCGTGTACTGGATGTAATCCTTTGCAGAATCAATCGTCGTATTGCCATAACCAAATACTTTAACGTACTGTGGGTCATAGCCAGCAAACGAACCCGTAGCAAGCGAAGCATTCAGGGAGCTGGTGCTGAGAGCGATGAGGTCACGACCATAATTGAAGTCCGTGATCTCGACTTTAGCACTATCCTGGACAGCAAAGAGATTGTTGCCCGCAACGCCCGTCAGCTTTGAATCCTTGCTGTAGTCGTCAGCTCCGCTAGCAACCAGGGTATCGTTGCCGCCGCCGCCAAGCACCGTATTGTTTTTGCCAGCCAAGATGATGTCATCGCCGCCGCCGCCATTCAGGAAGGCATCCGTGCTGCCAGAAATCGTATCCTTCTGCGCCGAACCATAGACGGTAACCTTGCGGCCAGCCGGAACACTTGCACCGTGATCTGCCGTACCGAGATTGATCTCCCAGCCCTTCGTTGAACCCGATGCCTGGATGACGAGATCATCCTTGAGTTTCCCGTTAGCAGTCGTCAGATTATAAGCAATACTTGGCTGTGTAACACCATTATCAAAGGTAAGAAGATCAAAAGCCAAATCGCCAGTTCCATCAGGCTTATAGCCATCAGTATGCCCACCCATCGTGGTGTAGCTAGCTGCCCACGTAGCAGCAGAATAGCCGCCATTTGTATGGACCGACGTATTGCTTTCGTAATACTGAACACCCTTGCCTTTTACCCAAAGGAACGTCGCATTGTCCCTTGGATAACCGTTAGCGATATCTGCCAAATTCAGTGTAATTGCCATAAATACAACCTCCTAAAAACATATCTGCAGTATGAACTGCTGTTTCCCTTATCAATACAGAGTGTCCGAGTTTCCTCTGCACTGAACTACATAAATCCACCATCTCTTCCCATGGAGAAATAACGGATTTATATCGTACGTATAGAATAGCACGATTCCCTTTATTTGTAAAGCCTTTTTCTTCAAAATAGAGATGCGGCTATGCATTTTCTTTCTCTGCCTTGCGGATAAGAGCGCGGAGCGTGTTGATTTCACCAGAGCTAGCGAGGCGATCGATTTCATGAAGGCGGCGTCCCTCATCATCCGCAAAGGCCTCGCTGAGCGCAACCGCCCGCTTCAGATGCGGCAGAGCTTCCGCTTCCTTGCCTTCGTTCCAAAGGCTGACGCCAAGTTCTGCCTCTGGCTCCGGCATCTCGGGGAAGGCGCGGCAGCCTGCCTCAGCCGCCGCGCGAACCTCATCGGCATCCCCCAGCGCCTTCGCCGCATCGAGCCAATTGACGTACGGCTGGTAGGCATACTCAGCAGAGCGCCAAATGGCATTTTTTGCCGCATCGTAACGCCTGGCAGCTGCAACGGCTTCCTTATAGCGCCCCTGCTCCCTATACACCGATGTCAGGTAAAAGTCCAGGTAGTGACTTTCTTCCGCATCACCTTCGGCCTTTCTGCGTGCTTCCTCAAGGATCTCCAGGTTTCGCGCCCTCTTCGCCCGCATGCGCTCAGGAGAGTAGCCCGTATGCAGAAGCTCGAGGTCTTTTTTATCTGCGACAGCAGGAAGTGGGAGGACGCCGTCAGGGTAAGCGAGTCTCTCATGAATCTTACTGATGAAGCGAAGCTCCGGTCGGCAGATAAAAGCACGCAGAGGGATTGTCGAACGCGTAGGCAGTGGCTGTAAATCCATTGTCACATGGCGCATCGGGATTAAAAGTGCCTCATGCTGTCCACTGAGCCAAAGCCTGGCTAAGGCAGAGCGCAGATTTTTGCTGGTCTTTTCTGTAAAGAACTCATCCGCATCGAGAAAGACAACCCAATCCCCCGTTGCACGCGCAAGAGAGGCATTCTTTGCCGCAGAAAAATCGCCGGTCCAGGGAATGGAAAAGATCTTGTCGGTATACTGCTTTGCGATCGCGATCGAATCGTCCTTGCTCCCAGTATCTGTGATGATGATCTCATCACAGTCCGCTTTTTTCAGACTCTTTAGGCAGCGTGGGAGATCCTTTGCCGAGTCGCGCATGATGAGGCAGGCAGAAAGGCGGAAAATACGGCTGACCATATGGCTCGCCATTGCCTTCACCGCTATATCCGTTCCCCATATGCCGCCCACAACACAGCCAAAGCCGCGCGATACCCAAAATTCTCTTCGCGCAGCAGCAGTCTGCTCTCCAGGGATAGGCGAAGCTGCATCCGTCTCTTTTTTTAAATCACCAGTTTCCACATCGCTTTCTATCACCTGACCTGTCTTGTTATGAGGCTTGAAAATACCTCTTTGCGGCAGAGCTTTAACAGCATGCATCCAGGCGCTCGCCGTCGTATCTTTATCCGGCACTGCGGCAAGTGGCACATGGGGAAGGTCGGCGGTTAGCAATGTAATTGCTGCTGCCGCAAAATCGTCGATATAGACGCGAGCGCCTACAGCAGGCAGCGGCACATCTTTTCCTTCTACGCCGAGCATATGATTGCGGACGAAACGTGCCACGTCGTCTTCCGCACCTTCCTCTGTAAAACCGAAGAGACCGTCGCCGACAAAGAGAGCAATGTCAAAACCATCCTTGCGCGCCTCATCGACAGCATGGCGGATCTCTTCTAGCCGTGCTTCGCTTTGAAGGAAGACTAAGATGCGCATGCTCTTTTTGCTGCGTCCCTCATCGAACACGATACGAAGTGCCGCAGCTTCCGCGCGACCCGGCACGCGCGGCATCGGGAGGATAACGCCCGCGTATTTCCCGCGGCGCAGCGCGCGGCGCAGCAGGCGCGGGTCAGATGCGACTTTGTGGGCACGCGTCCAGCCCGCACCGCGCAGGGCACGAAAGAGGGCTTCGCCGAGAGCGGCAGAGGTCGTGTCCTTTTTTTCGCCTGCCGCCTTTTCACTCTTTCTTCGTTTTTTTTCATCCGGCAGCGGTGCGCCGAAGATCGGCAGGCAGATCTTTGCTTTGTTATCGAGTTTCATATCTTCTCTCTTTCCTGCGCTGTTTTCTCTCCTATGCGCGGGAGCATCGCCGAAAGGTCAGCAATACAGCCGCCCCAGGAAAGACCGACGCCAAAGCCCGCGAGCAAGACGCGCTTGAGCGCCTTCGTGTCCTCCGATGCAGCAATCCTATTGAGCGCGAAGGGAAGCGTACCCGAAACGGTGTTGCCAATGTCCCTCACATCGTTGTAAAAAGGCACATCCTCTAAACCGCACTTTATCCGCAGGCGCTCGAGCATGTACTTATTCGCCTGATGAAAGACGGCATAATCTAGATCTTCGCTCCTAATGCCGCCGCAGGAGAGCGTTTCCTCAATGAGACCGGGCACAGTGCGCATGGAAAAGAGCGTGATGCCAGTGCCATCCATATGAAGGTCATAGTTCGTGCGCCTGTTTCCACGCGCGTCTTCTTCCCGCTCGACCGGCACATGCTGCGGCATCGCGCGGCTGCCGCCCGCAGGGGCGATGATCTTATCGTAGCCCGCGCCGTCTGTCCCAAAAACAAAGGCATCCAAGTGTGCGCGCTTGCCCGGCATGCATTCCAAGAGCGTAACCGTCGCGCCGTCGCCAAAGAGCGGGCGGACGATGCCGTCTTCCTTTGCGCTGTACTTTGAGTAGATGCTCGTCGTCACGAGGAGCAGGCGCCTTGACAATCCCGTCTCAAGCAGCCCTTTTGAAAGGGCGAGACCATAGACATAGCCGGAGCAGCCGAGATTGTAGTCGAGCGCGCCGCAGGTCTTCGGCAAGCCGATGCGATCCTGCACGATGCATGCAGTCGTCGGAACGAGATAATCCGGCGTCTGCGTGCAGAGGAGCAAAAAGTCGATGCTTTTGCGGTCGATGCCATAGGCGCGAAAGAGCGCTTCTGCCGCCTGAACCGCAAGGTCGCTTGCCGCCGCATCCTCCGCTGCGATATGACGCGCACGGATGCCGAGTTTTTCGATAAAGACGGCTTCGCCTTCGTTTTCTTCGACGGCGAGCGGCAGATAGGTCGCTATCGCGCGGATGCAGGCCGATCGCCCGCCGCCCGCCTCGTTTATTCGTTCACTTTGCATCGATCAAACTCCCTCGATGCCGTGGCTGGCGAGCAGCTCGCGGATGGCTTCGATGCTCGTAAAATGCATCGGCGCGCTGTCGCTGCCGCCAAGCCGGATGCCGTAGGCTTCTTCAAGTGCCGCTGCTACCATCTGAATGTCGAGCGAGTCGAGCAGCCCATCGGAGATAAAATCGTCGCTTGCCGCAAAGTTCTCGTCACTCTTGACGCTCTGCAAAACTTCCAAAATCGTTTTCATCGCAAATGCGGGCAGGATGCTCCGGACTTTCCATCCGGAAAAGGCGCCCGCCTCACCTCACTTTCTTAAAACACAGAAATTTATTCTTCCTTTTCGAGGAAGGTACGATAAAACTCCAGACTGTTGCCCTCGGAGGTATTGCAGAAGGTGTCGTCGATCGTATAGAGCTTTTCGAGTTCTTCCGCTATGATTGTGTCGTCGAGCACAAAGACGGCGAGCCAGGATTCCAAAAAGGACGTGTCTTCCTCGATATCCAGAATGTCTTCACCATACGTGTCCAGCACATCACGGGCAAAGTTCTCAGCACCGACATGGAGCTTTTGAAGCGCCGCGCTATCCGCATGCTGCGACTCATAGCTTGGCACCGGCTTGCCCTCTGCCAAATGGAAGCAATTCAGCTGCCCGTCCGGGGAGGTCAGCACGGCTTCCAGCAGCAATTGATAGCGGTAGATATAGCGTGAGGAACACGCCAGCATGGTCGCGTCAACGTCTTCGGCAAAGCAGCCGTAGATCTTCTTTTCCGCTTCGCCCTTTTCGTCCTTGAACCAATTTTCCTGATTTGTCCCGAAGTAATAGCCGACAAAGGAAGGTTCAGCCTGCGCCGCGCCTTCTGCAGCAGCCACATGCAGCATTTTTGAAAGGAAATACTGCGTCGTCCCCGCATAGCCAATATCGATAATGCCGATTTTCTCGCCCGTAAGGAGCGCGGGATGTTCTGCCTTGATGTACGCCATATAGGCGGCGCGCTCCTCCTTCGCCTGCGCGAGAATATCGCCCGCCATCCCCTTCAGCAGGCGAAGGAAAGCCTTATTTTTACTGTCTTCCGGCAAAGTAATCTCTCGGTCTTCGACATCTTTGGGAAGCGCCATGCCGAGCCGCGCCCGGAGGAAGTCGCCGAGCGTCCCCTCGTATTTCGTCTGCAGGGAATCGAGAATGTCGTCAAAGGTCTGGAAGCTCGCCAGCGTAACACTTCTGCGCGAGGTCAAAAAGTACGCAGAGGGCAGGGGCTCTTCTCCCGTTGCTTTCAAAAGGCGCGCCGCGGTCTCGCGGTACAGCGGCCCTAGGAAATAGCCGTCGCGGGCAAAGAACAGCAGACGCCTGCAGCCATCCTTCTTTGCCCGGCGGATCAGCCATAGGATATAGGTAAAGAGAATCGGCCCATAGAGGAAGTAGCCGAGCGCTTCAAACGTGTCCAAGCGGAACTGCCCGCGCCGCGCATGTAATACGTAGGGATTATGAAAGAATTTTTCCAGTATCGTTCCCAAGAGGATGCCGGCATAAAGACTCATGTCTTTGCCATAGTGCGTCAGAATCTCATGACCAAAAGGCGTCAGTGAAAAGAGATTGACGGCAGACATCATGTGGTAGGATGCAATCCCACGGTCAGAGCAAAGCTGGATATCGGACCACTCGTTATCGCCGATGTGCACCATCTTTCCCGCCATGCCCTTTTTCTCTGCGAGAAAGTTCCATGTCGCCGCCGTATCCTTGCGCCGCCCGGTCTCCGACGATAGGAAGATCCCGTCGTAGAGATCCGCCGTGATGCCGCATGCTTCAAGAATGCGCAGGACGTCCGGCGTCTCGAGATACATATCGGAGTTCAGATAGATCTTCCTGCCTTCCTTCCGGCAGAACTTCAGGCAATCGACTGCCTCAGGGCGCGGACAGCAGAGCTGAACCTCCGCTGTGACCTCCATCTCCTTCAGCGCGGCGGCTTCCTCGGGCGAGAGATTTGCGATTTCGCGAAGTTTTTCGTAGATTTCCGTCAGTGTGACATCGCTTTGCTCGTCCGGCTTTCTGCTTTCTCGAAGTTCCTGCTCGGCGAGCAGGCGGTATTTTCTGAAGGCAAACGACCGCCCGAGTAACTTTCCCGCCTTGACCTCCAGCCACTTGTTGACCAGCGCAGGAAAGGCGATGCGGCGCATGACGAGGGTATCAAAGATATCGAAGGAAATGCAGTCGTGATTGGCAATCCACGGAAAATCCTTCGGATTCTTGCCGAAGTACTGCATCAGATTCTTATTGCCCCAGTTGAGCGTATAGGCATTTACCTCGGTGTTCATTTCACCGTAGTCCATGCCTTCCGCCGCCACGGTCAATGCAAGCACGCGCTCGACCGCATGGGCGATGGTACCGTCGTTTTGATGCTGCTCCTCGGCAAAATCCTCGAGTTTTAACCCCGAGGTATACAGGCGGCGAATCGCCTTCGTACGCGCCCAGAACATCGTTCCGGCAGAGAAATCAAAGTAGGCGGTCGGGCTGTTCGGCACATCGAGGATGCCCAGGAGCTTTGCGCCGACTGCACGGTTAGAGAGCCAAGTGAACGCAGCATACGGCACATTGTCCGCCGGCTGCGGGTAGAGCAGACCGAGATTCGGACGCTTGACAAAGAGCGCGAAGATGCGCCGGATCTTTGCCGCATCGCCCAAGAGGCAGTCGAGGAGGTAATTGCGCCACTCGACCTGTTCACTGCCGGTGTAGAGGGATTTTTTCGAATGGATATGCGCGATGAAGTCATAGTCGTCTAGCAGGTCGCCGAAACCGATCAGAAAGGGTGCAACATCGCGGCCGCGGTTCGGAACAACGCGCACGATGAGACGGTTTAGATGCGGGATATCCTTCGCCGTAAAGACTTCTTCGACATGCGCTTTCTGCCCTTCGTCGACAATGCTTAAGAGCAGATCGAAAGCAAAGGGCATGTTCTTAAGGTAGGATGCGAACTCTTCGGCAAGATCCACATAGAACAGATGGAGCTGGATGGCGATCTTGCCGGGTTGGCGGCGCTGTTCACCGACATAAGCGTAAGAGCGCCGCAGACGGTGACTCGGCAGAAAGGTGTTCTTCTCACCGTATTTGCTGGCGCGCCACCTGCGGTAAAAGTCGGTGTTTTTCAGCGCAAAGGAAAAGGTATGATAAAAGGCATCCTTGATGCCGCCCCGAAGCCATTCGCCGCCGGGCATGTGCTGGTAAAGTCCTTTCAAGATTGCCAGGATGTCGTCTTTCTTCATAACACTCTCCTATTTTCCTGCGGCAGAATCCGGCGCTCCTCCGCTCAGCTTCCGCTTGATAAGGCTGGCGGCGCGGCGAAGGAGGCGGCGCGGATTTTGCCAGATCTGCCGCCACTCGGCGAGCTGGTCGTCGCGATTGGCGATCACCTTCGCCATCTCGGCAATCTGAGCCTGCAGGCGGTTATATTCCGCCTGAACCCTGGCCGTATACGCCTCCCGCTCGGCTTGCACGCCCGCTATCATCGCGGGCAGTATCTCATCGTCGAAGATGCCGATAGTGTAGTCGACGATCAGCGCCTTAGGGCATGGCTTTGGAATCGCGAGTTCTGCCTGTGGGTCGTCGGATGCGTAGAGATAGGTATCGTACAGGCGCTCTCCATTGGTGCGCGTAATCTCTGCCCGCAAAGACTCCGCGTCATAGACAAAGGAAATTTCATGGTAGCGGACGACACCGTTGAACTCAAGTGGGTCAAAACGGATGGCCGCGGGGTCATGAAAGCCCGTGAGGTCGAACCGCAGTTTCTTACGACTGCCGAAGTGCACCGCACCTAGCGCCTGCACAGCCTTACAGCGCTCGTCAAAGCCATCCTTCCCGCGTTCTTGCACGAAACACTCCGCATGAAGCGCATGGCCTGGCGCACCGTGAAGATGCGTCTCCCGCTCTTTTGCCAATGCAGAATCGATTGGCACGAGGCGAAAGATGTACTGAAAGGCAGTGCCGTTGGGATTTTGCAGCAGAAAGCGGCGAACGGAGCGCGGCGCGATAGACGGCGATGCCTCCGGAATGCCCGCATGTGCGACATCCGCCGTGGTATCGCGTTCGGAAATAATGGCGCAGCCAACAGCTGCCGCCATGCGATGAAAGGAATCGCGTGTGAAAAAGTGGACGTGCGTGCGGTCGAGAAGGCCGACATCCGCGTATTCGAATTTTCCCGCCATCAGGCTCAGAAGAATCGCATTGTGCGCGATGTTCGGCACGGAGACGAGAATGCTGCCCGCTTCCTTCAAAAGCTCTTTTGAGCGGCGAAGTGCCTTTTCCGGGCTCCGCAGATGCTCAAGGACATCGGCGAAGAGAATGAAGTCATAGCGCTCGTCCTTTAGTTTCAAAGCCCAGGCGTCGCCATCAATGTCACCTTCAGGAGCACCTAGGCAGGCATGCTTTGCATACTGCGCCGCTTCCTGCCCTGCCGCCGCATCGATCTCGACGATATCGACGGTGCATTCCATCGCCTCTTTGAGATAGCGCGTCAGGCGCCCGTTTGCGGGGCCAAGCTCTAAGACGCGGCTTCCCTTTTTGATATACGTGAGCAATACGGAAAGGCTGTTTTCTGTCGAAAGGTCGAGTGCGAAATCATAATTTCCCAACGAATACATCTCCCCCTATGCATCTGACTTGAACTTTATCACGCCCACCGATGCGGAATTACCAGCATGCCTTCGCCGACGTAATCCGCCATAACGACGAGCGTCTTGACGCGCGAAATATACTGCAGCGGCACGGTCGCCGTCTCCTCAAAGATCGCGACGTCGAAGTCGTATTTGCCGCCGAGAACGCGAAGCCCCTCGGGGTATGTCAGCGTGACGGCGTTATGTCCCTTTGCCCAAGGGATCCTCTTGTGGTCGAGCAGGGTGTTCAGCCCGCAGATATAGGTATCATCGACCGTGCGCAGCGAAATGCCAAGGACAGCATCCTCGATGCTCTCGTCCTTTACGTCGTAGGTGACGCGCACGGCAAGTGGCTTGTCGTAGGGATATGCATCGCCTGTAAGCGCTCTTCCTGCGCTGTCAAGGAGTTCAAAAGCAGTGACTTCGACGGCGTCACTTTCAAAGGCGACGTGCGGCCCTTCCTTTTTTTCCGCTTCTTTCGCGGCGCTCTCTGCTTTAATCTCGACTTCCGCCGTTCGGTCAGTCTCTTCAAGCTCGCTGTCTGCAAACTCGCGTTCCTGCTCGCGAATATCGTCGAGATAGCGGTCAACCACCCAGTTGACGTCTCCATCGAGCGCAACTTTGCCGTCCTTGAGCCATATCGCCCGCGTGCAGAAACGGCGAACGGCATTCATATCGTGGGAGACGAAGAGGACAGCTGTGCCGCCCTGCATCAGCTCTTTCATCTTCTTCATGCTCTTGATCTGAAAGCGCATGTCACCGACAGACAACGCCTCATCGACGATGAGGATCTCGGGGCGGACAAAGACATTTGCCGCAAAGGCAAGGCGGGCAAACATGCCGCTTGAATACATCTTGACCGGCTGGCGGGCAAAGTCTCCGATGTCGGCAAAAGCGAGGATCTCTGGCAAAAGCGCTTCCATCTCGCCGCGCGAGCGCCCCATGACCGTGCCCGTCATATAGACATTCTCTACGCCGGTCATCTCAGGGTTGAAACCTGCGCCAAGCTCTAGCAGCGAAGCGATGGAGCCCCGCACATCCAGCCTGCCGCCGGACGGCGTTAAAACGCCGGTGATCAGCTTCAAAAGCGTCGACTTTCCCGCGCCGTTTCGCCCGACGATGCCGATAATCTCTCCCTTTTGAACTTCCAGCGTAATATCCGAAAGCGCGTAAAAATCCGTACTGTAGCGCTTGCGGAAGGGGTTCAGCGCTTCCTTCACACGGTCGGCCGGTCGGTCAAAAATCTTGTAAGTCTTGGACAGATGCTCGATCGAGATGACAACCTCTGCCATGCGTCCCCTCCTTTCATATCAAAGCACGTTACAGGACGTCAGCGAAGTGCGGACGCAATTTTTTAAAGACGACGATGCCGAGCAGGAGGATCGCCGCTGTCACCAGCCAAAAGCCCAGATTGGTAAAGCCGCGCTCCCAAAACCACTCGTGCGAAATAAAGCTCATGCGATAGCCTTCAACGATGTAGTAGAGCGGATTCATCTTGAAGATGATCTGATACGCTTCGGGAATCATGTCGAGGCTCCAAAAGATCGGCGTTCCCCAAAAGCCAAACTGCAGAGCCATTCCGACGAACTGCCCGACATCCTTCAAAAAGACCATCAGCGAAGAGGTCAGAAGCGACAGCCCGAAGACGAGACAGATCATGGCAAAAAAGTAATAGAAGACCTGCAGATTATAGACGCTCGGCCAGTAGCCATAAGCCGCAAACATCAAAAAGAGGACGGCGACAAAGAAGAGGTTGACGACGAGCGCCGACATGATTTCGATGATGGGCAGCAAGCTGACGCGAAAGATGACTTTCTTAACGAGAAAGCTGTTCTTGACGATTGAACCCGTCGCACTCATCAGAGCATCGCTGAAGAAGAACCAGGGGAACATTCCGCAGACGAGCCAGAGAATGAATGGAAAGTCGCCGACGGGCTTTGACTTAAAACCGACCTGAAAGACAAACCAAAAGATAAAGACCGTAATGGTCGGCTGGATAAACGCCCAGAGGATGCCGAGAGAAGAACCGACGTAACGCTCCTTCAGGTCTTTCTTTGTCATCTCCCAGAGGAGACGGCGGCTTCGCCAAATATCGAGCAAAAAGCCCAGAGCCATCTGTAGATAGCGCAACGCATGCCCTCCTTTCTTTGCGTACAATCCTATCAATCTCTTTTATCCGCTGCGATTTTTTAAATTACGAGGCTCGCAGCGAGGTCTTTGCCGTATTCTTTCAGCGGATGCCAGCCCTCGCCCTGCAGTGCTTTATATTCTCTTTGGTAGCGCGGATAATGCGGCAGAAGATAAAAGGCGCCCCGCTTTATCCTCTGCTTTCGCCACAGCAAAAAAGCATGTACCGCTTCGCCATAGTCCGCAGCAAAGCCCGCCGCTGCCTGCGGCTTAAAGCGCCGCAGTGCATCGGCAGCTGCAGCCTCACGCCGCATGAGTTCGCCGAAGTGGAAAGCTCCGCGCGCTTTGAGTTTACACCAGGCAGCCAGGCGGCTCTTCAAGCTCAGCTGCCCCGCGCCGATGAGATTTGCTTCGCTTTGCCGATACTTCGACAAGACCTCGCCAAGAGGCAGGATGCGCCCACTTGCGGCAGCCGCCCATGCGAGCCACTCGTCGTGATAGGCCGCCGTCGAAAGCGGAAGGGCGCGCGTCAGCAAAGCGCGGCGAAAAGCACAGGCACTTCCCTGCACGACGTTGCCCCACCAAAGGCGGCGGTAATCTCGCTGCAAAAAGCGATGCACATCAAAGCGAAGAACTTTCCAGAAGGAAGGCGCGAGCGGCGCAAGCGCTTCATCCACGACCGCCGCATCATGAAAAACGAGCATGGCATCTGCCGCAGATTCAAACGCCTGAATCAGCCGCTCGATCTTCTGCGGCAGCCAGACGTCATCTTGATCAGACAGGACGATGATGTCGCCCGTGGACTTTCGGATCGCCTGCTCAAAATTTCGCCGAATGCCGAGGTTCGACCGGTTGACACAGATCTTATGCGGAATGCCCGCTGCGCTTAGGATACGGCGGGCAATCGCGAGCGTATTGTCTTTTGAGCCGTCGTCCGACAGAACGACCTCATCTGGGCGGCGCGTCTGCCCCGCGATGCTTTCCAGCTGTTCGGCAAGATGAGCCGCGCCCTGATAGGTACAGACTGCAACGGAAACCTTCATATCCCCAGCTCCCATCTGCTTACGCCTGCGCGCCGCTTAGGCAGCCATAGAGAACCACTTGCAGACGTTTTATTATACTACGAATTTCCCGTTCTGACAACGAAACAAATCATCAAGATTCTACCGTAAATGTTACGGGAAAGTGCGATGCGCCTAAACAAACCTTAGTGAAGCAAGCGGGGAAAGTGCACGGTACGACCCGGCGGACTTCTTTCGTCCAAACGCAGCGCGTTTAAGAAGTCCGCCGGTTTTAAGCGTACAAGTGCACGACCGCTTGCGTAATGAGGCGTTTGCGTGGGGCAAGCATGTCCGTAACATTTTACGTAGATTCATCATAGATTCATCATCAAGATCTATAGCAAAGGAAACAACTCGTCATCGTATGCCAAAGCGGGCAACGATGGTGCGCGTCAGCCGCAAAATGGCGGAAAAAAGCGGATTCGGCAGAAAGGGAAGCAAAAGTTCAAAGAGCATCACGCCCCTGCGCACATGGCGAAGGGCAAAGAGACGGCGCGCGCTGGAAAGCGTCACACTTTTTGCATATGCCTTTCTGGCGGCCATCCAAGAAAGCTCCGCCGCGTAAATCTCTCCGCAGGGCAGGCGGCGCGTCACTTCCTTCAAAAAACGCGCGTCTTTTTCGAGCTTCTGCGCGTAATAATCCGCCTTGCTCGTTACGCCGTGCAGGGTCTCGCTGCTATTCTTCCCGTGCAGGCGGTGAAATGCCAGCGTCTCAGGCAGAAAGCGAAAGCCGCCGCAAAAAAGCGCAACGAGCTCAAGCCACTGGTCGTGAAAGACCATCGGCGGAAACGGAAGCGCTGCCTTTGCTGCCGCACGCCTTACGAGCATGCAGAAGCCGAGCGCCCAATTCTTGTTGACGAAGCACTTTTCCTGATAGGCGCGATCGTTGATCTTTTCTATCGCCGAGCTGTTCAAAAGACTGCCGGAAAGTTTTGCAGCTCTGCCGTAAAGCGTATTTGGCAGGGCATTTCCCGCTTCGTCAATGTAGCCGGCGTTGCAGTGGCAAGCACTTACCGCGGGATTTTCGTGCATAAAAGCCGCCATGACTTCGATCTTTCGACTGTCCCATATATCGTCCTGGTCACAGTAGGCGATGAGATCGCCCCCCGCCTGCGCCGTGAGCGCAGCAAACGCCGCCGTCACGCCGTTCGTCTTTCCGTTCTGCAAAATTCGATAGGAAAAACGCGTGATGTATTTCTTAAGAAGCGGCGCGCAGTCAAAGTTCTTTGGGCTGTCATTCCAGACGAGAAGGTCGAGTTTTCCGGCATAGGTCTGACGATTCAAGGAGCAAAGCTGCTCTTTAAGCCACTTTGCCTGCGGCCGATAGACCGCCAGTGCTATCGTCACCGACTGCCGTATTTCCATCGTCACACATGTCCCGCCCTTTCATTATTTAAAAAGGAAGTTTTTGATCTTTCCAAAGGCCTTCAGCGAGCGCCGAAGGTCTGCAGGATCCTTGAGCCCCACCCAGAGACGATGCGCGATGTAGCGGGGACGCAGGTAGTATTTTTTCCGCGCCATATCGCAAAACGCCGTCATATCCTCAGCAGAGATGCCCGGAAGATTTAAGACGCAGTTAATCGTACCGTCTTCCTTTACGTATTCGTCATACTTCCCGGTGATGTAGCCGTTCTTCTTCGCCCATGCATACGCTTCCGTTCCCGGAAAGGGAAGGAGCGGGTAGAACTGCGCGGTGTCCGTATTGAGCTCCAGCGCAAGGCGAAGGGTCTCCGCCATCGTCTCCTTGGTCTCCCCCTCGTTGCCGACCATGTAGCAGGCATGGACGAGAAGTCCCGCCTTTTTCGCATTCTTCACATAGTTGCGGATGAGCGCGAGCGTCGTCCCTTTCTTGATGTTTCGAAGAATCTGCTCGCTGCCGCTTTCAATGCCGGGAATGATGAGGCGGCAGCCCGCCTTCTTCATCATCTGCATCGTCTCTAAGTCGAGGTTGACGCGGGCATTGCAAAGCCAGCGCAGGCGCCTCGGCAGTCCCTTTTCTATCAGCAGGCGGCAAATCTCCATCACGCGCTTTTTATTCGCCGTGAAGGTGTCGTCTTCGATGACGATTTCCTTGACATCCGGAAAGTTTTCGGCAATGTAGGAAAATTCCGAGACGACGTTTTCCGGCGAGCGCAGGCGATAGCGATGGCCGTGCATGGTCTGCGGATAGACGCAGAAATTGCAGTGCGCCATACAGCCGCGCCCCGTGAAAAGCTGGATTTCAGGATAGGCGGATGCGGAGAAAAAATAATCCCTTTCGTTCAAATGTTTTTTGATAAAGGCGGAGGCAAAGGGGATCTCATCGATATCCTCGATGAAAGGCATGGCGGGGTTGCTCTTTACTTTGCCGTCCTTTCGGTAGGTGAGCCCCCGAACCGCACGCCAATCTTTGCCGTCCTGCAGAGCGCGTGCCACGTCGCGCACGATGTAGTCAAACTCGTGGCGCGCCACGGCGTCGATCGCCTCGCTAAGCGCCAGCGACTCGGCCGGAAGCGCGGAAACATGCGTCCCGACGAGGAGGAAGACAGCGTCCCTAAATGCCGCTTCCGCTTTGATCGATGCGAGAAAGGCCACGTCGGAAGAAAGGGACGGCGTGCTCGTCTCGATGACAAAAAGCTTCGTTCCTTCCCCATGTGCCCTGACATAGGCAAGAGCTTCGTCCTCATGCATCGGCTTTGCGGGTGCATCGAGGAATTCGACGTCGAAGCCGTCTTTTTCGCAGACAGCAGCCGCGTAGATGAGCCAGAGCGGGTAGTAGAACGTACCGCTGCGCGTCAGCGCAGGACTTCGGTTCTCACGGGAAAATCGTCCGTATGCCGCCTTGAAAGGAGGGTTGATAAAAAACACCTTCATAATAGCTTTGTCTCCTCTATCCGTCTGTTCCATCGCGCCGCACGGAAAAAGCAGCGATAGCGAAAAAACAGCCGGAAAAGCCCTTTGATATGCTCGTAATTATGCTTGCTGAAGAGTTTCTTTCGAGACAGCCGCTGCCAGTCGTGACGGATAGAAACGCGGCTGTCGTAGACGACAAGATACCCTTTCGACCACGCGCGAAGACAGTATTCCACATCCTCGGGCGCGTAGAAGATTCCTTCATCAAGGCCGCCGATACGCTGGACCAGTTCCATCCGCATCAGCCAGCAGGCAGACATCAGATAGCCGACCTTCGTGAGTCCCTGCGGGTTCTTCTCGATGTTTTCCCGCGCCGCACCGCGCCGCCGCCATGACCGAACGGGCAGCACCTTCAGCAGCTTGATCCATGCGGTCGGAATCGCCCTGCCGGAGTTTTGCAGTGTACCGCCCTTTCCATAGAGCTGCGGTCCGATGATGCCGATGTTCGAATCTTTTTTCAGTGCATCCAACATCGTCAAAAAGGCCTCTTCATTAACGACGGTATCAGAATCCAAGATGCAGAGAAACGCTGCCTTTCCCTCTGCCTTTCGGATGCCGATGTTGCGCGGGGCGGTCGTTCCCCGGTTTTCCGGCAGCGCGATGAGCGCTAGGTCAAGGCTCGGATGCTGCCTGCGAAATCTTTCGACAGAGTCCCTCGTGCCGTCCTTTGAACCGTTATCGACGACGACGACATACGGCCGCAGCTGGCAAAAGGCCGCGATGGACGTGAGACACGCGGTGATGACTTCTTCGCTGTTCCATGTCAAAATCACAAAGGCGACGGCATCGGATTTCGAAAGGCGATTCTTCATAGCTGTTATTTCCTATAGGCACGATGGACAGAGCTTCCTCAGGGAATGGTCACGTGAAGGAGTGGAGTGGACTGCAGCAAATCGCCCGCCGAGGTCCATGTCATAATGGAGAGCATATACTCGCCGGACGGAAGGTCATTGTCCTTCGTATCGATCGACGCGCCAAAGGATTCGGTGCCGGGGCGATGCATCAGCGCATGGACGTCATCGCGCAGCACGAGGCGTCCCTTCATGCCGTATTCCTCACCGTTGTCGCGCCGCAGCAAAAACATCGTATCCTCGGCCATACCAGCGCCAGGCAGCTGCCAGACATCAATTTTTAGCGGCGTTTCCTTCTGCCAGACGAGTACCTTCGGCGGTGCCTCCTTGTTAACGGTATCCAAATGGCAGTAGAGTGTAATATCCTTTCGAACCTTGCCGGAAAAATGCACGGGGCGATAGGTCGTAAAGCGCCGACTGTAATCAAAGGTTGCGGCCAGCGCGGGATGCTGCGCCTGAAAATCTTTTAACTGCTGGTCTAAGAAGGCAACATGTGCCTCTGCATCCGCTGCCGTCACGAAAGAGCCAAATCCGTCGGAATCTGCGGGCACTTCTCCCGTGAGATGCGCAAGGATCCGATCGCCGATAAACGGACGATAATGCGAGCCGTCGTAAAAGTTCACAGCATCGGTTGAGGCTTCGTTTAAGCCGCTGAAATCGTAGTAGTCTGTAATCTTGGCGAGTTCTTCCTTGAAGGTGTCAAACGCTGCGCCGTCCGTATCGAGGTAGGTTGTCTGATAGACGGGATTGATGAAAAAGACCGTTTCAATGCCGTTTTCCTTTGCCAATCGGCAGATTTCACGGATCGCTGCAAGGGCTTCCTGCATGTGATCCTCTTCGTACGCATAAGAGCGCAGGAAATCGCCATCCTTCCTGTGCCCGTCAGGATCGGCATCAATTTTCGCATCGCACCCGTCCCAGATGAGGTTACCCGTCTTGTAGATATCAAAGATATGCACCGCCTTCTCTCGCTCCGCAGCGGTTTTTAAGCGCTGTGGACGCTGAAAGAGCAGACGGAGATACGCCTCTGCATCGTAGGGCTTATAGGGATAGCGATCGCCGAACTGCTTGATGTGCTTCTCTGGATCGACGCGAAAAGAGGCATCGTCGAGGCCGATCATGAGTTTTTTAATCTTGACTCCGCCCTTTAGAAAGTAGCGAATCGTCTGCAAAAATTCCTGCGGCGATCCCTCTGGATAGGTCATGTTGTACCACCTATTGCCGTCCTGCATCTTTTCGAGATCGAGCACACCGACGCGCGAGCTGCCGAAGCAGAACGCATTGTATTTGTCAGGGTTTCCCAAAATGTAGCGCGTCTTGACAAAGTTTTCGGCGACGCCGAAACGCCGTCCGGAAAACTTCGGATGCAGGATGCCGAGCTCATCGTGCATGTAGTTGTATCGCCCGACGATTGCAAGCGGCAGGCAGATGAACAACAACAGCAAAAAAAAGAATCGTTTCATAGCGAAGACTCCTAGAACTGAAAATACAGGAACAAGGATTCATGTGTAAGCTCCAGTACGGAGTAGACGAAGAGCGCAGCAAAGACGAGCGCCACATGCCACTTGGGCTGAAATCGCTTGATGATTCTATTCGAGTCCGGCAAAAAGACGACGGCGATAAGCGCGAAAAAGAGGATGCGAAGCGGAAGATCCGGCAGCAGCGTCGAAACGGAAAGCGGATCGGAAAGATACGGCTGAATCTCGTAGGCGATCGCTTCCGGCAGATGAAAGCCGTGCCTGCCGCACATGGCGCCGAGCACCGCCTTAGCGGTCAAAAGATCCGGCGCACGGAAGAAAACAAAGGAGACCGCAACAAAGAGCAAGGTCAGTGCACGCGCGATCGGACGGCGCATCGGCAGGCGAAAATGCTTCCAGCACTGATTGATGACGATGCCAATGGACTGCAGCAGGGCAAAGACGACAAACGTCCAGCCCGCGCCGTGCCATATGCCAACGATGAAGAAGGTCACGGACGCCGCGAGAAGCGTATGACAAAAGCGAACGTTTTTAAACGAGCGGATGATCGGCTGATAGAGCGCGACAAAAAGAGCATTTGTCAGCGAGATATGCCAGCGCTGCCAAAAGTTCGAAAGGCTGACGGCACGAAATGGTTGATTGAAGTTGATTGGAATCGAAAGATTCATCATCCGCGCCAGGCCCACGGCCATGTCGCTGTAGCCGGAAAAGTCAAAATAGAGCTCCATCATATAGCAGAGTACGACCTGCCAGCCCTGCCAGAAATCGAGACCGGTCGCATTGGCAAAGCCCCACGCGACCGGCTGGATAAAGCTGTCTGCAATGATGATCTTCTTGGCAAGACCGAGGATGAAGAGACAAAACCCCGGCGTTAGGTTGGAAAAGTCCAGCCGGCGAAGGCGCGCATTTTGGAACTGACTCATCATATCCGCATGAAAGAGAATCGGCCCTGCCATCAGATGCGGAAAGAAAGAGACGAAGAGTGCGTAATCAAAAAAGTTATGCTCCTTGACGATGCCGGCGCGGCAATCGATCAGCGCCAAGATCTGCGTGATGGTGAAGAACGAGATGCCGAGCGGCAGGACGAGATGCAGAAGCGGAATGTGCGCCCCAAATGCCATGTCGATGCTTGAAAAGAAAAAGTCGAGGTATTTATAGAAGGAAAGCAGCGCGATATTGCCCGCAATGCCTATCCAGAAAATGCCGTGCGAAAGCTTCTGCCGGTGCGCTGCACTCGCCCGCAGGATTCCCCAGCCGAGCAGATAGTTGACGAGGATGCTGCCGACGAGAAGCGGCAAGTAGTGAACATCCCAATAGCCGTAAAAACAAAGGCTTGCCAACATCAGCCAGATATTCGCCAGACGGCTGCAGCGCGAAAATCGTCCCAGCAAGAAATAACCTGCCATGACAACTGGCAGGAAGACAAAGAGAAAGAGATAAGAATTAAAAAGCATCCGCGCGGATCCCTCCCGCTATCTCGTAAAAACTTTATGTTTTTACATAGTATAGCATATTCCTTCCTTTAGACGCAAGTTTTCACCGGAAGGAGGCGCCTTCAGCAGCAGACTTAGCCAAGAGTTGCCCCCTTCTTTTCTTCCTTTGCTATTCTTGCATTTTCTGTATAAATGTCGTATATTAAATTAAAGTCATTCGGTTGGTTTTGTTTTCGAGGAGGATGATGTAGATGAAACTTGCAGCATTGAAGAAAATTCCGCTCGGTCTTCCACTCCTGGGACTAAGTGCGGCAACAGCCGCAACGTATGCGAAAAAACCGATTCACATCGCCATCGGCGCTGCCTGGCTCGGATTTTCTGCTCTGCATGGGATGCAGCATGCCGAGAAGCTGAAGCAGGATGCTAAGTGTCTCTTGCGCTTAAAGGAGAGCGCAAAAAAGGGAGTGGAGGAAGTCGCTGAAAGCGCAGCATGGACGACGCGCAATACCTATCTTCACATCGTCTTTGCGGGCACGGAAGTCGTCAGCGCTCTGCCAGGCCGCATTCGCCTGCGCAACCGCGCGATTATCGGCAATGACGAGCTTGCAGAAAAGGTGACGGATTTCGTCACAAGCCACGCCGGTGTTGAAAGCGCCGTCACAGACCTCACGACGGGCAGCATGGTCATTCACTACGATGCGAAAGAAATTCAAAAAAATCCACAGCTCGCCGCTGCAGAAAAATACTTCCGCCATCACGCAAAGATTGTCGCGGCTTAAGGGCACTGCGTTCTATCCTGCCGCCAAATATAAAAAGAGGGAAAGCCGTTTTGCTTTCCCTCTTTCTTCTTATCGGATACTCAGATCATTTTCTCTGGATGGAAGACCTCATCGAATTTCTCCGGCGTCAAATACCCTAGCGTGACGCACGCCTCCTTCAAAGAGCTGTTTTCCTCAAATGCCTTATGCGCCGTCTTTGCCGCATTTTCATAGCCGATGATGGGGCTCAGCGCTGTGACGAGCATGAGCGAGCGATGAAGATTATCATGCATCTTCTCTTTGTTTGCCCGAATGCCGGAAACACAGCGCTTCTCAAAGGAGCGCAGGGAATCGGACAGCAGACGAACGGACTGAAGGAAATTGTAAATCGTCACGGGCATAAAGACATTGAGCTCAAAATTTCCCTGCGAAGCTGCGATGCCAATGGCCGTATCATTTGCCATGACCTGCACCGCAACCATTGTCGCTGACTCGCACTGTGTCGGATTGACCTTGCCGGGCATGATGGAGCTTCCAGGCTCATTGGCGGGGATTGTGATCTCACCGAGGCCGCAGCGCGGTCCGCTCGCCAGCCAGCGCACGTCGTTTGCCATCTTCATGAGGTTTGCGGCAAGCCCCTTGAGCGCGCCATGCGCAAAGACCATCTCATCCTTACTGGACAGCGCGTGAAACTTATTGGCGGCCGAGCAGAAATCAAGCCCCGTGAGCTCGCTGACGACACGCGCCACCTCTTCGCCAAAGCCCGTTGGCGTATTGAGTCCTGTACCGACTGCTGTTCCCCCAAGGGCAAGTTCCTTCAGGAAGGGCAGTGAACGCTCGATCATCTGCCGCGAGGCGATGAGCATAGCACGCCAGCCGCTGATCTCCTGTGCGAAGGAAATCGGCACGGCGTCCTGCAAATGCGTGCGCCCCGTCTTTACAATGCCTTCATTTTCCTTCATCAGCTTCTCTAACGTCTGCGCCAGCTTATCGATGGACGGCAGCAGGTGATCTTCCAGTGCCACGACGGCAGCGATGTGCATCGCCGTTGGGAAGGTATCGTTGGAGCTCTGCGACATATTACAGTGATCGTTTGGATGCAGCAGCTTTTCACCTGCCAATTCATTACCGCGGTTCGCCAACACCTCATTGACATTCATATTCGACTGCGTACCGCTGCCCGTCTGCCAAACGGAAAGCGGAAAATGCCCATCCAACTTGCCCTCTAAAATTTCATCTGCCGCCTTTGCGATGCAGTCCCGACGACGCTCATCCAACTGTCCTAATATCGTGTTGGCAAAGGCAGCTGCCTTTTTCAAAATGGCAAAGGCACGAATGATTTCCATCGGCATCTTTTCCGTGCCGACGGGAAAGTTCTCAAAGCTTCGCTGCGTCTGTGCGCCCCAATAACGATCCTTCGGCACGCGTACCTCGCCCAGCGAATCATGCTCAATCTTGTATTCCATAAGACAGCCTCCTTATTATAGATCTCACATCCATGAACCGAATGTCCATGCCTATAGGATACTATAACTAAGAATATTTTTCAATATTTTACTGCAAAAACCTTATGAAAATAAAAAGACCTTCCATAAGAGGAAGGTCTTTTTACAGCAAGGGTAAGTATCAGCCGAGGATGACGAGGGAATCACCGTTCTTGACACTCTGACCAGCATTGACGTTAATTGCCTTGACCGTGCCTGCTGCATCTGCCGTGATCTCGTTCTGCATCTTCATCGCCTCGAGGATGAGGAGGACGTCGCCGGCATTGACCTGCTGGCCTTCCGAAACGGAGACGGAGACGATCTTGCCCGGCATCGGAGCGTCGACGGAATGCTCGCCTGCGCCTGCTGCCTGTGCTGCCTTCGGCGCGGCTGCCGGAGCCGGTGCTGCTTTCGGAGCCGGTGCCGCCTTCGGTGCTGCCGGAGCTGCGGCAACTGCTGCCTTTACTTCTTCGACTTCGACTTCATAGGACGTGCCGTTGACAGAGATGTTGAACTTTTTCATTGAAAATGCCTCCAATACGTTATGCGCAGCGTTTTTTCTGCGCCAGAATCATAGCAAGAAAAATATCTCAGCGTCTGCCGCCGCGAGCTGCCTGCGCCCAGACGTCGCTGCGCTTAATGCGGACTGCGATGACCTTATTTCCCGTCGCTGCTTCAACTGCGGCAGAGATGACTGCCACAATTTCAGGGCTGACGTTCTTCGTGTTACTCATAGTGACCCCCTAAATTAAAGCGGAATGTTGCCGTGCTTCTTCGCAGGACCAACCTCGCGCTTGCTTGCAAGGGCATTGAGCGCCGTAATGATGCGAGGACGCGTCTCCTTCGGCTCGATGACCATGTCGACGACACCGCGCTCCGCAGCCTTGTACGGCGTAGCGAATTCTGCGACGTACTCTGCGGTCTTCTGCTCCTTGTCCGGATCCTTGCGGAAGATGATGTTTGCAGCGCCCGCAGGCCCCATGACAGCAATCTCGGAGGTCGGCCAAGCCATGACCTGATCTGCGCCCAGCTCGTGGCAGCACATAGCGATGTAGGAACCGCCGTATGCCTTGCGCGTGATGACCGTGATCTTGGGAACCGTCGCCTCGGAATATGCATAGAGCATCTTTGCGCCGTGGCGGATGATGCCGTTATGCTCCTGGTTGACGCCCGGCAGGAAGCCCGGAACATCGACGAGGTTAATCAGAGGAATGTTGAACGCATCGCAGAAGCGAATGAAGCGTGCGCTCTTATCTGATGCATCGACGTCAAGGCAGCCTGCCATGACATTCGGCTCGTTCGCAATGATGCCGACCGTACGGCCGTCGAAACGCGCGAAGCAGCAGATGATGTTCTTTGCAAAGTGCTCATGGACTTCGTAGAATTCGCCGTTATCGACGATAGAACGGATGACGTCCTTCATGTCGTACGGTGCATTCGGATTGTCTGGAATAACCGTGTTGAGGCTCTCATCCTGGCGATCTGGATCGTCCCCCGTTGCAACGACCGGTGCGTCTTCCATGTTATTGCTCGGCAGGAAGGAGAGCAGATAGCGGATCTGCTTAATGCAGTCCTCTTCATTCTCCGCTGCAAAGTGTGCAACGCCGCTGCGGCTGTTGTGCGTCATAGCGCCGCCGAGAGCCTCTGCCGTGACGTCCTCTGCCGTAACGGACTTGATGACCGCCGGACCTGTGATGAACATCTGGCTCGTATTCTTCACCATGTAGATGAAATCCGTGATTGCCGGGCTGTAGACAGCACCGCCTGCGCACGGTCCCATGATGACCGAAATCTGCGGGATGACACCCGATGCCGCCGTATTGCGGTAGAAGATGCCGGCATAGCCGGAAAGTGCATCGACCGCTTCCTGGATGCGGGCACCGCCGGAATCGTTGATGCCGATGCAGGGTGCACCCATCTTCATCGCCAGATCCATGACCTTCCAGATCTTATGTGCGTGCTTTTCACCGAGCGAGCCGCCTTCGACCGTAAAGTCCTGTGCAAAGGCGTAGACAAGACGTCCGTCAACCGTGCCATAGCCCGAGACGACACCCTCACCTGGAAGCTCTTTCTTCTCCTGGCCGAAGTTCGTGCAACGATGCTTCATGAAGAGGTCGAGCTCGACAAATGTGCCTTCGTCAAAGAGCATGTTGATGCGCTCACGTGCTGTCATCTTGCCCTTGCCGTGCTGCTTGTCAATGCGCGCCTGACCGCCGCCCTGCATGAGATGCTCTTTTTTCGCATTCATCTGGGCGATTTTTTCCTGAACAGTAGCCATTATATACCTCCTAGATTCGCCGGCCTAACCGGCAGGGATTGTTCTCGCGAGGGAATTAATCGCGCTGGCAGAGTTCAAGGAGGACGCCATGCGTAGCTTTCGGATGGACAAAAGCGATGTTCGCACCGCCAGCACCCTTGCGCGGCTTTTCGTCGATGAGCTTGATGCCCTTTGCCTTGAGGTCAGCAAGAGCAGCTTCGAGGTTATCCACGCGCAGAGCAACGTGCTGAATGCCGCCGCGGCCGCCGTTCTTTGCGATGAACTTCGCAATCGGGGAGGAGTCCTCAGTCGCAGCAAGGAGCTCGATCTCGCTGCCGTTCGGCGTCGGGAAGAAGCCCGTCGTAACCTTCTGCTCTGCAACCGTCTCTTCACCGTTGTTGGGGAGACCGAGTGCTTCCGTATAGAAAGAACCGACTTCTTTGAGATCTTCCACAGCGATGCCGATGTGATCCACACCCAAAATCTTGAACATAGTGATTACCTCCTAAAATAAAGTAACTGAATCTATCGGGAATTGCGTTCTGTTGCCTTTCCCTTGAAAATCTCAAGAAACTGCAATCCCCGAAGGGAGAAGCCGTTACTTGAGCATTTCCTCCATTAATTCACCGACCACGGTATAGGGATCGGTCTCGTGCTTGCGGAAACTTTCAACATAGGCGTCGAGACGTCCGTTTTCCACGATCTGCCGCTTGATGCGGTAGTTGATGCGTGCATTCAAGATGTCGAGCATCTCGTCCTTTGCACGCTTCGTGCGGCGGCGCGTGAGCTCTCCATTTTCCTCGATGAAGGCGCGGTGCTTGCCGACGAGTTCGACGAGCTCCTCAATGCCTTCATTCTGCATCGCGACGACCTTGTGTACCGGCGGACGCCAGTAGCCGGGCGCAGCTTCCTCTGCTTTCGGCGCAACGCTCAAGTGATGGAATTGATCTTCCAGCGCCTTTTGCGTCGCGGTCTTTGCTATCCGCATGCTGCCGGCATCGAGATCGAGCATCATATTGATCTCGCGGACGACTTTATCGGCTCCGTCGAGATCGCTCTTATTGATGACGAACAAGTCGCCGATCTCGAGGATACCTGCCTTGATGGCTTGAATATCATCGCCCATCCCCGGAATCAGGATGACCATCGTCGTGTCAGCTGCCTTGACAATATCGACTTCCGACTGACCGACACCGACGGTCTCGACGATGATGATGTCCTTTCCAAAAGCATCCATCGCCTTGACGACGTCCGCCGTCTTATGGGAAAGACCACCAAGACTGCCGCGCGTTCCCATGGAGCGGATGAATACGCCTTTATCAAGTGTCAGGTCATCCATGCGGATGCGATCGCCCAGGATGGCACCGCCTGTAAACGGACTCGAGGGATCGACGGCGACGATGCCTACGGTCATGCCCTTCTTGCGATAGGCGCGGGCGATCTTATCCGTCATCGTCGACTTGCCGGCACCCGGAGGGCCCGTGATGCCAACGACATACGCGTGCCCTGTATGTGTATACAGTTCCTTCATGATGTCGTTGGCTTCAGGATACTCGTTTTCGATCGCGGTGATCGCCCGCGAGAGTGCGAGCCGGTTGCCTGCAAGGAGTTCCTTTGCAATATCCAAAATGAACCCCTCCTTTCTGCTTGCTTTTTACTGCTTACTTTTGTCACAAGAACTTTGTGAAAAAGTTGACAATCCGATATAAGAAAATAGTGTTGGAAGTCTAGACACTTTTTCCATCCATCTCCCAACACTATCCTTTACCTATACGTTAGCAAAACCGACTCAGGCTTTGACGTGTGCCTTGATGTAATCGACGAGTTCCGAGGTCGGAGTACCTGGCGTAAAGACTTCGCTGATGCCGGCTTTCTTGAGCGCCGGAATATCCGTCTCAGGAATGACGCCGCCGCCGATGATGAGGACGTCGTTCATGCCTTCAGCACGGACGAGATCGACGACCTTCGGGAAGAGATGTGGATGTGCGCCCGAAAGGATGGACATCGCGATGACGTTGACGTCTTCCTGAAGGGCAGCTTCCGCGATCTGCTCCGGCGTGCGGCGAAGACCCGTGTAAACAACCTCAAAACCTGCGTCGCGAAGTGCGCGAGCAACGACCTTTGCGCCGCGGTCATGACCGTCAAGACCTGGCTTAGCAACGAGAACTTTGATTTTCTTATCCATTTTATTTTTCCTCCAACTATCACGTTCGTGATGTAGGAACCTAAGGGGCAGGCCGCCCCGCCGTTCCAAACCCTATCGAAAGATGAAACTTACGAATTACAGGCTGACATGTGCCTCGTACTCGCCGAAGACTTCACGCATAACGTTGCAGATCTCGCCGAGCGTTGCATACGTCTTGACAGCTGCAAGGATGTGCGGCATGAGGTTTTCGTTTTCGTCGTTGCAAGCCTTCTTGAGGTCGGCAAGAGCAGCTTCAACAGCAGCGTTGTCGCGCTTTGCCTTCATCTCGTTGACCTTCTTCTTCTGCTTTTCGCCAACAGAAGCATCGACCTTCAGGAGATCCTTAGGCGGCTCTTCATTTTCGATCTGGAACTTATTGACGCCGACGATCGTCTTAGCACCGGACTCAACGTCCATCTGCCACTTGTAAGCGCTGTCCTGAATTTCCTTCTGAATGTAGCCCTTTTCAATAGCTGCGACAGCGCCGCCGATCTCGTCGATCTTCTTGATGTAGTCCCAGGCTTCCTTCTCGATCTTATTCGTCATAGCCTCGACATAGTAGGAGCCTGCGAGCGGATCGATGACATCTGCAAGACCGGATTCGTATGCAACGATCTGCTGCGTGCGAAGTGCGATCGTAACGGATTCCTGCGTCGGAAGGGCAAGTGCCTCGTCGCGGGAATTCGTGTGCAGGGACTGCGTGCCGCCCATGACAGCCGCTGCCGTCTGGAGCGCAACGCGGACGATGTTGTTGTTCGGCTGCTGTGCCGTCAGCATCGAACCTGCCGTCTGGGTGTGGAAGCGAAGCTTCATGCTCTTGTCTTTTTCTGCATGGAAGCGTTCCTTCATGACCTTTGCCCAGATGCGGCGGGAAGCACGGAACTTTGCAACTTCTTCAAGGACGTTGTTGTGTGCGTTCCAGAAGAAGGAGAGACGGCCTGCAAAGTCGTCGATGTGAAGGCCGGCCTTGATGGCAGCATCGCAGTATGCGATACCGTCGGAAATCGTGAATGCGATCTCCTGTGCTGCCGTCGAACCTGCTTCACGGATGTGATAGCCGGAGATGGAAATCGTGTTCCACTTCGGAACGTTCTTGGAGCAATACTCGAAGATGTTCGTGATGAGACGCATGGACGGACGCGGCGGGAATATGTAGGTGCCGCGCGCTGCGTACTCCTTGAGGATATCGTTCTGAATCGTGCCGCGGAGCTGATCTGCCGGAACGCCCTGCTTTTCAGCAACAGCGATGTACATCGCGAGGAGGACGGACGCCGGAGCATTGATCGTCATGGACGTCGAAACCTTGCCGAGGTTGATCTTGTCAAAGAGTGTCTCCATATCGGCGAGGGAGTCGATAGCGACGCCGACCTTGCCGACTTCGCCTTCTGCGATCGGATCCGTAGAATCATAGCCGATCTGGGTCGGAAGGTCGAAGGCGCAGGAAAGCCCCGTCGCACCGGATTCGATGAGCATGCGATAGCGCTTGTTGGATTCCTCTGCTGTAGAGAAGCCCGCGTACATACGCATCGTCCAGAAACGGCCGCGGTACATCGTCGGCTGAACGCCGCGGGTGTAAGGATAAACACCCGGGAAGCTCAGTTCATCCGCATAGTCCGTATCCTTGATATCGAGCGGCGTATAAAGGCGCTGCTCCGGAAGGTGCGGACGCTCTGGGAACTTGGCAACTGCTTTTTCTACGCTCGCATTGTATTTATCGAGCTCAGCCTGGATCTTCTCATTGCTCATGATGAAAATTCCTCCTACTCTTTCTCTCAGTTCTATATTCATTATTTAAGAGTTATATCTCAGTTATGAGCCCGGATGCACCAGGCTCATAACTGGAAAACTTCTTTATCTTATTTTTTCATCGTGCCCGTCTCATCAAAGCGCTCATGGAAGGAAAGAGCCTCTTTGAGAATGTGCGGTGTATGCGCATGCTTCGTCGCTTCATCTGCACGCTTGAAGTAGTCGAGCAGCATCGGGCGATAGTCCGGATGTGCACAGTTGTTGATGACTTCGAGTGCACGCTCACGCGGTGCCTTGCCACGAAGATCCGCGACGCCCTGCTCGGAGATGATGATGTCGACGTCGTGCTCCGTGTGGTCGATGTGCGAGCAGAACGGAACGATAGCGGAGATCTTGCCGTCCTTTGCTGTCGACGGGGTGTAGAAGATCGTGAGGTACGCATTGCGCGCAAAGTCGCCCGAACCGCCGATGCCGTTCATCATCTTCTTGCCCGTGATATGCGTCGAGTTGACATTGCCGTAGATATCGACTTCGATCGCCGTGTTCATGGCGATGACGCCGAGGCGATGGACGACTTCTGGGCTGTTGGAGATCTCTTCCGGACGGAGAAGCAGGTACTTCTTGTACTTCGGAACATCCTGGTAGAAGCGTGCAAGACCTGCCGGGCTGGGGGAGAACGCCGTGCCGGAAGCAAAGTTCAGCTTGCCTGCATCGATGAGGTCGAGCATGGCGTCCTGAATGACTTCCGTGTAGACCGTCAGATCCGTCATATCGGATTCGACGAAGCCTGCGAGAACTGCGTTTGCAACATTGCCGACGCCCGACTGAAGCGGAAGAAGATTCTTCGGCATGCGGCCGGCGGCGATTTCCCTGTTGAGGAATTCGAGCGTATGCTTTGCCATCTTCTTCGAATTCTCATCAATCGGTGCAAGAGCACGCGTGTGATCTTTGATGTCCGTTGCGACGATCGCAGCGATCTTATCCGGCGTGCACGGGATGTACGTCGTGCCGACGCGGTCATCTGCCTTCACGATAGGAATCGGGAGGCGATTCGGCGGATCCATCGGGATGTAGACGTCGTGCATGCCCTCGAGATCGAGCGGCTGGGAGACGTTGACTTCGACGATGACCTTGTCTGCGCTCTGCACATAGGAAGCAGAGTTGCCAAGCGATGTCGTCGGGATGATATTGCCGTTTTCATCGATGGCGCAGGCCTCGACGATAGCAACATCGAGATGTCCGAGATAGCCGCAGCGAGAGAGCTGTGCGGATTCGGAAAGGTGCAGGTCGAGGTAATCAACGGAACCATCGTTGACTTCCTTGCGCAGTACTGCATCCGTCTGATACGGAAGGCGCTTCTTGATGCCGTGAACCTGAGCGAGTGCGTCGTCGAGCTCCGGACCCGTCGATGCGCCCGTCCAAAGGTTGATGGTGAAGGGTTCCTTCTTCATGCGCTCCACAAGGGCAAGAGGTACAGCCTTTGCGTAAGCAGAAGCCGTGAAGCCGCTCGTCGCGACGTTCATATTCGGCTTGATGATCGCTGCTGCTTCTTCTGCCGAGACGATCTTTGCTTGGAGCGCTTTATTGCGCACGCGATCCGAAATGTCAATCATCAAAAAATCCTCCTCATTGATACCGGCACACGCCTGAAATCAATACAAATTGGTACGGTCATCGCAAAAGATACAGCATCCATCTCCGCGCTCTTTTCCCTGGGTTTAAAGTCCTTCCTTTTCTACGGAAGAAAAGTCAGTAACTGCCCGGCGGACATGCCTTTTACGGGTGATAGCCGCTATTTATATAAATAATCACGGATTATCATACTACTATATCTCGCTTATAACCCTCTAAAAGAATAACACGAAAAAAGGACTCCGTCAATAAGAGAAACCACGGCTGCTGCAATTTTCCAAATCCATCTTCATACGTCCCCATGCGTGATATGATAGGAGAGCGCAGAAAGTCCGACCGAGAGGTCTTCCTGGACGAGATGCATGCCGAAGGGGACATGCATTTTAACCGGAGCGAAGTTCCAAATTCCCTTGATGCCAGAGTCGATCAGGCGGCTGGCGACGCTCTGCGCAAACTGCGCGGGAACAGCGATCGCACCGATCTGTACGTTCCGCTCCTTGACGATGGCTTCGAGTTCGTCGATGGGGCTGACCTGGAGATGGTTGACCGTCTTTCCCACTTTCTTGGGATCCTGGTCAAAGAGCGCAACGAGGTTAAAGCCAAGGGACAGGATGTTCTGGTAGTTCGCAAGCGCAATGCCGAGATGCCCCATCCCGACGATCGCGATGTTCCAATGGCGGTCGAGACCCAGAATCTGGCTGACATTGTGTTTCAGCTCGTTGACAAAGTAGCCGACGCCTTTTTTGCCGAACTGCCCAAAGGAAGCAAGGTCCTTTCGAATCTGTTCGGGCGTAATGCTGAGGCGTCTTCCAAGCTCTTCGGATGATATGATATCACTGCCTTCATCCTGCACCATGCGAAGCGCACGGTAGTAAAGCGGCAGGCGGTCGATCGTCGCCTTGGAAATCATGGCCTTATACTTCAAGTCTATCATCTCCTTTCGTTACGAGGTTCTCTCTTATATCACTCGCCTCCGTCTCCGTCGTCTCCCGCATCGGCGGCGTCTGCTGGCGTATCGTCGCCAAGCGTCTCTTTTTCTTCGTACTCTTTCCCTTTATTGCTTTCCTCACCGGAGACCTCCGCACCGCCTCCGATGTCCTGACAAGCGATACTGCCAGCGGCAGCCGCTTTTGGCATCTTAAGAAAGTTCATCGAGGACGTCAGACCGACAAAGAGCCACAGCAGCATGGAAGTTGGGAGGTTGAAGAGGAGGTCATCGGTCAAACCATTCAGCGCGACGGAAGCGAAAGCGAGGATGAGTCCCAAGCGCAGTCCCGAAAGAAATCGTGCGTCTTCCCACTGACAGAAATCCGCCCAAAGCGGCAAGGAAGACAGGACATTTTCACAAGGGCTCTCTCGGTATTCTAAGGATTCCTCTTTTACAGGCAAGAGTTCAGTCTTTGACGTCTCTTTTGACGAAGAAAAGCGCATCCGCACCGCAAGGTAGAGCGCACCGAAGAAAAACCAAAAGAACGCGCCCGCCCCCATAAGCCCGATCTCCGCCATGTAGTTCAGATACATGTTGTGCGCGTGAACGATGAGGACGTCTGCCCCCTGCAGATAAAAATCATACGCCGGATAGACAGCGTAAAAGGCACCCCACCCGATGCCGAGGAAGGGGTGATCCTGTATCATCTGCAGCGTACTTTCCCAGAGCGCAACGCGCATCTCTGTCGACGTATCGACTTTCGTAAAAACCGAGAGCAGGCGCTCTGAAAGCATAGGATCAAGAAGGAGCGCGCCTGCTCCGATCAGGAGACAGGCAAGGAGTATGCGCCAGTCCTGAAACAGCCCGTAGAGCACGAGGATGACGCCAATGACGAGCATAGCGCCGCGCGCGTACGTCATGACAAGACAGGCGATCAGCGCGAGCAGAAAGCAGCCGAGCACGATACGCTTGGCACGGCTTCCACATTTCACAAAGAAGCCAAAGGCAAGGCAGATCATCGCGTCCAGATAGCCCGCTAGGATGTTCGGATTCTCCAAGCTCGAAAAGACGCGTTTCTTGAGCTCAGGGAAGGCATCGCCGTCCACCCACTTCATATCCCCTGTGTCGATACCGAAAGCGAATTGCCAAAAGCCGCCGAGGAGCACGAGGACGGCGGAAAGACCGAGCGCCGCCACGAGCGTCTTCAGTTCACTCGGCGTTCGAATGATCTGCCCCGCAAGGACATAGGTCAAGACATATGCGCCGACGAGGTGATAGAAGTTGTAAAAACTCTTGAAGCGATCCGGAGCGATGAGAATGGATGCTGCCCCGATGACGACGAAGAGCCCCGCGGGGATGTCCAGCGGCAGTGCCCGAAAGCCGAATTTATTATCGAAATGACGGCGCATCAAAAGTGCCGCCGCGCTGATGAGCATCGCAGCTTCTGCCATGGATGGAGAGAGCACGAGCAGAAACACCTCCGCGATGAGCGCGTAAAAGGACATATCCTGCATGTACTTTGCCCAGCGCGCACGCTGTATTTTGTGACGCCGCGTCAAGATGTCCTCTTTCATCATGGCACATCCTTTCCTAGCTCCTGTACAGGTCTCTCCTTGTTTTTCCCGCGCTTTCCTGTCCCTTGCGCAGAGAGCATCTCTGCCGCTTTCCCGCTGTCCGCCTCCTCTAGGATGAGACTACGGACAGCACCGATGAGATAGAGCGAACCGCAGACAATAAAGAGAGGTCTCTCATCTGCGTTTTCTGCCGTCCTTACTTCAGACAGTGCCGCAGAAAACGCAGCTTTGTAATTTCCCTCTGCACGCGCATGCTCCGTTACGCGCCGGACATGCCTTAAGAGATCTGCAGCACTGTCTGCACGCGCTGAAACAGGCATCGTCACGACGACGGCGTCCTCCTTTCGAAGGAGAGCGCGCAGCATCACATCGATTTCCTTATCCTTCAGGATGCCGAGAAGATACAGGCGCTTTTTCTCTGGAAAGATTTCATCAAGTCCCGCGCGAAGGGCGCGAATTCCCGCCGGATTGTGCGCGCCGTCAAGGAGGATATCCACGTCCCTGACCGTCATGCACTCGAAGCGTCCCGGCCATGTGACAAGCGGCAGCGCTGCCTTGACCTTATCGACGGTGATGCAGTCGTCGATATTTGCCAGAAGGTGCGCCGTCATGATGGCGAGCGCAGCATTGCACGCCTGATGACTGCCGAGAAGTGAGAGCTTAAAGAGCGCGTCCCGCGTCCCCGTGAGCTCAGAGGAACAGGCGATCACTTGGTGGCGTGCATCGGCCTTCACCGTGCGTGCAGAAAAATCCTCGCCGAAGACAAAGACAGCCGCTGCCAATGCCTCCGCCCTCTTTCGAATGACTGCCAGCGGCAAACCTTCTGCCGCCGTGACGACAGGAACGCCCTCTTTGATAATGCCCGCCTTGTTCTCAGCGATATGCTCGAGCGTACCGCCGAGCCGGTCGGCGTGCTCCATCGTCACATTCGTGATGACAGAGACCTCCGGTGTAATGACGTTCGTCGAATCATAGGTACCGCCGAGCCCCACCTCGATGACAGCATAGGCAACGCCTGCCTGCCGAAAGGCGTAAAATGCGAGTGCCGTCAGCATCTCAAACTGTGTCGGATGTTCCATGCCCGCGCGCACCATCGCATCAGCCACTCGCTTCATCACGTCCATATTGTCGGCGAAATCCTGCGCATCGATGGGCTTTCCATCAATACGAATGCGCTCCGTATAACTTTCAAGGTGCGGCGAACTGAAAAAACCCGTGGAAATGCCGCTGCAGCGCAGAATGCCGTCCAGCATAGCGCAGACCGAACCCTTGCCGTTCGTCCCCGTCACATGAACCGTGCGATAGGCGGTCTCCGGGTGACCGAGGAGGTCAAGCATTTTCTTTATGCGCGTCAGCGACAGGTTGATCCCGTAGATCGTCAGGCTCTCAAGATAGGCAATGGATTCCTCGTAATTCATCCGCAGCCTCCTCAGGCAAGTGCTGCCATATCCGCAAGGCGTGCAGCAAGTGCAGCGAGTTTCTCCTCATAGCCCTTGAGCTTTTCGCGCTCTTTGGCGACGACAGCTTCCGGCGCCTTTTTGAGGAAGCCCTCATTGTTCAGCTTGCCCTGCAGCTTCTTTGTCTCTTTTTCGAGCTTTTCCTTTTCTTTTGTCAGACGCGCCGTCTCCTTCTCGACGTCGATCAAGCCCTTGAGCGGCAGATAGATCTTGACGCCTTCCGTGACGCCCGCCATCGCGTTCTCCGGTGCCGCAGTTTTTTCGTTAAGGAAAGTCACGGGTTCCGCCGCTGCCAGTGCGTGCAAATAGCCTTCGTTTTCGCCAAAGACCTCGCGAAGCGATGGATCGGCGAAGGCGAGCACGACTTCACTCTTTCTGCCCGGCGCGGCGCCGACTTCAGCGCGGAGGTTGCGGACGATCTTAATCGTCTCCATGATCGCGGACATCTCGGCTTCCGCCTTGTCGTCCATCGCCGCTTCTTCCGCTTGCGGCCACGCAGCAACCATGATGCTCTTTCCCTCGTGCGGGAGTTTCTGCCAGATCTCTTCTGTCAAAAACGGCATGAAGGGATGCAAAAGGCGCAGCGTGCCCTCGAGGACGGTCGACAGGATATAGAGCGCTGTGGACTTTGCCCGCTCGTTTTCCTTGTCGTAGAGACGCGCTTTCGTAAGCTCAATATACCAGTCACAAAACTCGTTCCAGATGAACTCGTAGATCATGCGGCCGGCTTCGCCGAGCTCGAAGCTGTCGAGACACTTCGTCACGGCGCGCACCGTATGTGCATAGCGCGAAAGAATCCAGCGATCCGCGAGCGTATGGTCTCCCTCTACAGGCTTAAACGCATGGTCGAAGCCCTCGAGATTCATCAGCATATAGCGCGAAGCGTTCCAGATCTTATTGGCAAAGTTGCGCGCACTTTCGACACGCTCCCAATAAAAACGCATGTCGTTGCCCGGCGTATTGCCTGTGATGAGCATGAAGCGAAGTGTATCTGCGCCGTACTTTTCGACGACTTCGACAGGGTCGATGCCGTTGCCAAGCGACTTGCTCATCTTGCGCCCCTGGCTGTCGCGGACGAGACCGTGAATGAAGACATGATGGAAGGGAACATCCTTGCCAAACGCGAGCCCCATCATGACCATGCGGGCGACCCAAAAGAAAATGATGTCGTAGCCCGTAACGAGCGTCGCTGTCGGGTAGAACTGCTTCAGATCCGCTGTCTGATCCGGCCAGCCAAACGTTTCAAACGGCCAAAGCCCCGAACTGAACCAGGTGTCAAGAACATCTTCATCCTGATGAATGTGCGTGCTGTGGCAATGCGGGCACGCGGTAAGATCCGTGCGCGAGACGCTCGTCTCGCCGCAGTCATCACAGTACCATGCCGGAATGCGATGTCCCCACCAAAGCTGACGCGAGATGCACCAGTCACGGATGTTTTCCAGCCAATTCTCATAGATCTTTGTAAAGCGGTTTGGCACAAATTCGATGCGGCCATCTTTCACCGCTGCAATCGCCGGCTTTGCAAGGCTCTCCATCTTGACAAACCACTGCTTTGAGACGAGCGGTTCAATCGTCGAATGGCAGCGCGAGCAATGTCCGACGGCATGCTCATGCTTTTCAACCGAGATGAGAACGCCGAGCTCCTCCAGTTCTTTGACGAGCGCCTTGCGGCATGCATAGCGATCCATGCCCTTGTACTTTCCGGCGCCTTCCCCCATCGTGCCGTCGTTTTCAATGACCTTGATCTCTTCGAGTCCATGACGGCGCCCCATCTCAAAATCGTTCGGATCATGCGCCGGCGTGACCTTGACCGCGCCCGTACCGAACGCCTTGTCAACATAGGCATCGGCAAAGAGAGGAATCCTGCGGTTGACAATCGGAAGGAGCAGCATCTTGCCGACCATATCCTTGTAACGCCCATCTTCCGGATGCACGGCAACGCCCGTGTCGCCGAACATTGTTTCCGGGCGTGTCGTCGCGATCTCGACGAATTTTCCCGGCTCGCCGTCGACCGCATAGCGAAGATGCCAGAGATGGCCTTCCTCTGTCTCGTGCTCGACCTCGATGTCGGAAATCGCCGTGTTGCAGGAAGGACACCAGTTCGTGATGCGCGTTCCCTGATAGATAAGTCCCTGCTCGTAGAGGGAGACAAAGACCTCGCGCACGGCACGGCTGCAGCCCTCGTCCATCGTAAAGCGCTCGCGATCCCAATCGAGCGATGAACCGAGCGAGCGAAGCTGACTCATGATGCGGCTGCCGAACTTTTTCTTCCAATCCCAGACGCGCGCGAGGAATTTTTCGCGGCCGAGCGCATAGCGGTTCGTTCCCTCCTCGCGAAGTGCTGCTTCGACCTTTGCCTGCGTCGCAATGCCCGCATGGTCACAGCCCGGAATCCATACTGTATTGAACCCCTGCATGCGATGGTAGCGGATCAAGATGTCTTGAAGCGTGTTGTCAAGCGCATGCCCCATGTGAAGCTGCCCGGTGACATTCGGCGGCGGGATAACCATGCTGTACGGTTTCTTCGACGCATCCGCCTGTGCATGAAAGAGCTTTTCCTCCTCCCAAAACGCATACCATTTTTTCTCGAACGACTGCGGGTCATAGACCTTTGGGATGTTCGTTTCGATGTGCTTCTCGCTCCCAGCCACTGCATTTCCTCCTAAAATTATACATCTTACAAATGAAAAAAGCCCTCATCCAAAAGGACGAGAGCCATGCACTCGTGGTACCACCAATCTTCTTCCTTCGCCGCCCGGTGAGCCATGCTGCGTATCGCACAGCAAAAGAACTCCAGCGTTAACGCCGCCGACGTCCCAGCCTCTGCCTCATGCAGACCGGGCAGCTCCAAAGCGACCTTCCGCTTCTCCGCAAAGAGCCTTGCACCGACCGGCTCCTCTCTGCATCACAGAAAAAGCGTACTCCTCTTCTTCATCGCCTTTCATTTATTGCGCTCCTATCTTAGCATAGGCAGCCGCAAAAAGTCAACGTTTCTCACTTATCCTCTGAAGCTGCTTCTGTACTTTCCTCTGTACTAGGCGCAGGTTCTTCGCCCCAGATCTTCTTCATGAGCGCGCGATAGTTCTTGTTGAGGAAATCGATCAGGATATCAAACATTCCATAGATCTCCTCGCCGAGCTGAGAGAAATCCTCGCCCGGCACCAAGATACAGGTATCGAGGATAAGGGAACCTTCGTTGTCGAAATAGAGCTTGAACGGTTTGTACGTGAGGTTCTGGTCGTTGATGAGGCGGAGGACCTGAAGCTCGTTTTCCTTCGTGCGTGCCCCAGGAGAAACTTGGATGCGAATCATCGTGAAGACGCTGTCGTCAACCAGGACGATCGTCGGCAGCTGCTGTCCTTCCGTGGAGACATTTGAACGGAAAATCACCGTGCCCTGTTCATCGCCTTCAACCTCTTGGATTTCAAATGCACCGAGGTCATTTCCATCGAGATAGTTCTTAAATGCTTCTGCTTTGCTGTTCATACATAACTCCCTTTCCATATGCTTTGACTTCTTTGTTCTTCGAAAACAAAGTCTATACGATTTATACTATTCGGCATATAGAAAAAAATCCCTCTTTTTCTGACAAGAAGGATTTTTATAAAAGAATCAGCCTGGGAGCACCGCTTCAATGGCATCCTTAGCCACAGCAATTGCCGTCGTCAGCTCATCGCGCGTGATGTTCAAAGCGGGGTTGAAATAAAGGACATCGCCGAGCGGGCGAAGCACCAGCCCTTTTTCAAGCGCTTTTTTATAAATCGCATATCCCGTGCGCTTTTTCGGATCAAGTGCTTCTTTCGTCTTCGGATCCTTGACAAATTCCATCGCATGGATAAGTCCAATATGGCGAATCTCGCCTAGGTTTGGATGACTGCCGATGGCATTTTTCAATGCGCCGGTCAGCCATACTGCGTTTTTATTCGCTGTTTCAAGGACGTGATCTTCTTCTATAATTTTTTGCACGGCGAGTGCAGCCGCACAGCCGATCGGATTGCCAGCATATGTATGACTGTGCGGAAAGGACTTGCCCGTACCGTAATCGGCGTAGAAAGCATCGTAGATCGCATCGGAAACGCAGGTGACGGACATCGGGAGATAGCCGCCGGTCAGCCCCTTCGAAATCGTCATGATGTCCGGCGAAACATCTGCGTGATCCGCGGCAAACATCTTTCCCGTGCGTCCAAAGCCCGTGGCAATCTCATCGAAAATGAGCAGGACGTCTTTCTTATCGCAGAGCGCGCGAAGTTTTTTCAGGTAAAGCGGCGGATAAACACGCATACCCGCACTTCCCTGAAGCAGCGGCTCGACGATGATCGCCGCTGTCTCATCCGCATGCACCTCAAATGCCTCTTCTGCCTTTTGAAAGCACTCACAGACACAGTTTTCGCGCTGCTTTCCATAGGGGCAGCGATAGCAATCCGGCGCTTCGATGTGAATGTTTTCCATCATCATCGGCTGGTACATCTTGGCAAAGAGATCCATGCTGCCGACGGAGAGCGCGCCGATCGTCTCGCCGTGATACCCTTCGGTCAGGCACATGAAACGCGTCTTTTTCACGCGTCCCGTCTGCTGGCAATACTGAAAACTCATCTTCAGCGCACACTCGACGGCAGAGGAGCCGTTATCGTTAAAGTGAAATTTTGTCAGACGCTTCGGCGTGATTTCGGCAAGCTTTTCCGATAGTTCGATAGCAGGCACATGCGAAAAATTTGCAAAAATAACGTGCTCGAGCCGGTCGATCTGCTCCTTGATCGCCGCATTGATGCGCGGATTTGCATGACCGAGGAGATTCGCCCACCAGGAACTCACAATGTCCAGGTATTTCCTGCCGTGTATGTCATAGAGCCAGACACCTTTGCCGCGCTCAATGACCATCGGCGGAAGCTCCTCATAATCCTTCATCTGTCCGCAGGGGTGCCAAATGCGCGCAAGGTCGCGCGCCTCCCAAGAATCCGCCGGCAGATTCGCATGCTTTTCCTTCATCCTATTCACTCTTCCTTTTATTCGTAAAGCGCAGCAAGTATCTCCGCATCCATCGCAAGCTCCGCATCGCCTTTTCTAACGCATGCGACGACCGAAACGCCGGTCATCTCTTCAATCATGCGGCGATTGTCCGCTTCCATGATGCCGCCCTTCCAGTTGTTGAGTATGACGCCCTTCACGGCAATTTCCCGCGCACGAAGGTGCTCGATGGTCAGCACCGCTGCATTGATGGTACCGAGACCCGCATCTGCAACGACGAGCGCCGGAAGCCCCAGACGACAGACGAGATCGTCTAGAACAACGTGCTGCTCGCCATCCCAGCGGAGCGGGCAGATGATACCGCCGCTTCCCTCCATTGTAAGAAATGTATGGCGCGCCTTCGCCGCCTTAAAGTCCCGCTCGACTTTGTCAAAATCAATTGGCCTATCGTTGAGCTTCGCCGCGAGATGCGGAGATACTGCCTCGCGGTAGATATAGGAGACAAGTTCCGGTATACGCTCTGTAAGATGCGCCGCCGCCTTGACATGCAGCGCATCACCCGGCTGAAGTTCGCCCTTTTCATCCGGCTCCGCGCCGGAAAGCGCCGCCTTATAGTAACCTGCATCCATGCCCGCATCCACGAGCTTTTTCACGATAAGCCCCGTGACATATGTCTTTCCGATATCCGTACCCGTACCTGTGATGAAAAGTGCCTTTCCCATCTTCATGCCTCCTTGACCGCTGAAGAATTTACCTTTGACGCGCCGAGCCAAAAGCCCGCCCGCAGGAAACGTGCGGCAAGCCCTGCCGAAATGACACAGAGAATAAAGTCCGGCCCCACCTGCAGTATGCCGCAGTAAAGAATGACCCACCAAATGGAAACCGGCGCCATAATCACATAGTTCGAGACGACGTAGAACCAGACAAGCCCGAGAAGATAGACGATCGCCATGCCGACGAGGTTGACGCCTAAAAGCGTCAGCATGCGTGGGCGAGTGAGGCGGCGTGAGAGCTTGCCGCAGACATACGCCTGCAGAATGAAGCCGATAAGGTAACCAAACGTCGGCTGCATGAGGTAACCGGGTCCGCCGCCAGAGGCAAAGACCGGAATGCCAACCAACCCCATCAGGACGTAGGCACCAACAGCGAGTGCACCAAGCCGACCGCCGAGCACAAGCCCCGCCAGCAGGGTAAAGAGAAACTGCAGTGTATAGACATCGCTGCCGATCGGGATGCGGATAAAAGTCCCCGCCGTAATCAGCGCGATGAAGAGCGCGCAGAGGACAAGTTCGCGCAGCTCTATTTTCTTTTTCATGAAAAATCCCCTCTCCTACATTTATAAGTATAATAAACATCTCTTATAGAGTAGTCTTTTTTCTGTCTATTGTCAACTTTTACATAAAAATAAGTTGACTTATAAATGTTACGGAAAAATACGATGCGTTTGTGTGGAGCACGCATATCCGTAACATTTGATGCATAAAAGAAAAGCTCGGCAGCGTCTTTTACAAAAGGCTGCCGGGCTCTTCTCTTATGCGATTTAATCTTCGCCCATGGCTTTTTCTTCCCTTAGGTTCGGGTTCTTTTCTTTTGCCACCGCAAGCATGAGCTTGATGCGATTGAGCTGATTGACCTCTGAGGAACCAGCATCGCAGTCGATGGCGGTGATGTTAGCCTCCTTGTAGCTCTTTCTCAGCTCGTGCATAACCCCCTTGCCGGTAATGTGGTTTGGCAGGCAGCCGAAGGGCTGCAGGCAGACGACATTGGGGACGCCCTCTGCAATGAGCTTTACCATTTCACCGGTGAGGAACCAGCCTTCACCCGCCATATTGCCAAGGCTGACGTGACGGGAAGCGAGCTTTGCTGTCTCATCGATCGTATGTGGCGGACGGAAATGACGGCTCTTTTTGAGTGCCGAACGCATCGGACCGCGGAAGAACTCGATGATCTTGATGAACATCCGACCGAAAAACTGATTCTTGTATGAGCCCGCAAGGAGCTTATGCTTGGAAACCGAATCGTACGCCGAATAGAGGAAGAAATCGCAGAACTCGGGCATGACGACCTCGGCGCCCTCCTCCATGAGGACCTTTTCCAGATCATTGTTGGCGACCGGGTGATACTTGACGAGGATCTCGCCGACGATGCCGACCTTTGGCTTCCACATGTGCTCATCGATCGGCAGCTTGTCAAAAGCGCGGACAATGTCCTTCACGCGGCGCTTGAACTTAAAGTAGCTTCCGTGTACGAGCTCTTCCTTGGCGCGCGCCATCCAAAGGTCAAAAAGCGCCTGTGTCGCCCCTTCTTCAAGCTCGTAAGGCATCATGCGGTTTTTGACATTCATGAGAAGGTCGCCATAGACCGCCGCCTTGATCGTATCGACGAGCATCGGGCGGTCGAGCTTGAAGGAATCCGTCTCTTTCGGAAGACCCTTGGCGGCAAAGACCGCAACCTGCGGGAACCCCGCATACTTCAGCGCCTGGCGAAGCATCGAAAGATAATTCGTCGCACGGCAGGCGCCGCAGGTCTGGAAGAGCATGATGCTCGTGTGATCGGGGTCGTACTTGCCGGACTTCAGCGCGGCGATGAGCTGACCGATGACGACGATCGCCGGGTAGCACATATCGTTGTTGACATAGCGCAGCCCGAGATCAATCGCATGCTTGTCCGGCATCGGCGGTATTGCCGCCTTATAGCCGTACTTTTCAAGCACCGTCTGAAAGAGCTCGAAGTGAATCGGCGCCATCTGCGGCGCGAGAATCGTATGCGTCTTCTTGCAATCCTCTGTAAAATGCGGCCGGTCAGGGAAGACAATATCCTGATACGGCGCGGGCTTCCTGCGCTTCAGCGCCGCCATCAGCGAGCGCAGGCGGATGCGTGCCGCACCGAGGTTGCTGACCTCGTCGAGCTTGATCATCGTGTAGATGCGGTCATGCCCCTCGAGAATCTCCTTGACCTGTCCCGTCGTGACAGCATCAAGCCCACAGCCAAACGAGCTGAACTGAATCAGTGTCAGGTTCTGATGCGCGGCGACGAACTCTGCCGCGTGGTAAAGACGCGCGTGATAGCTCCACTGGTTGACAATGGAAAGGTGCGTGCCCTTTGTCGGCAGATGGTAGACCGCATCTTCTGAGAGAATCGGCAGACCGTACGACTGAATCATCTCCGGCACGCCGTGGTTGATTTCCGGATCAATGTGGTACGGACGGCCGACGAGGAGGATGGCGTGTTCGCCGGTCTTTTCGATGCGCTCGAGAATCTTCTCCCCGTAGTCGCGGACGTCTTCGCGGTACTTTGCAATCTCTGCATAGCCCGCCTCCGCCGCCTCTTTGACCGCCGACTTCGTCAGCCCCTCGCTGCCGCCAAGCTCTTCATAAAGGCGCTTCACCATGCGCTTCTTGTCGTGAATCGGCAGAAACGGCTGCAAAAACTCGATGTTCTTTTCGCGCAGAATATCCATATTGCCGCGGATGTTTTCCGCATACGATGCGACAATCGGACAGTTGAAGTGATTGTCCGACGCATGAACCTCGTCCTTCATATTGTAAGGCTCACACGGGTAAAAGATCTTATCGACGCCCTTTTCGATGAGATCCATGATGTGACCGTGAACGAGTTTTGCGGGATAGCAGAGCGAATCGCTCGGCACCGTCGCCATGCCCTTGTAGTACATCTTTGCACTGGACTTGCCGGAAAGCACGACTTCGTAGCCGAGTTTTGTAAAGAAGGTATGCCAGAAGGGATAATCCTCATACATATTGAGAACGCGCGGAATGCCGATCCTGCCGCGCTTGGCATTCTTCAGCGACTCGTAGTGATGGAAGAGCCGCTCGTATTTGTACGCGTAGATATTCGGCACATCCGCTGACTTCTTTTCGCCGCCGATGCCGCGCTCACAGCGGTTGCCCGTGAAGTACTTGCTGCCGTCGGAGAATTTCTGCATCGTGATCAGGCACTTATTGCCGCAGCCCTTACAGCGATACGAACTCGTGTCGACAGAAAAGTCCTTCAGCTTGTCTGCGCCGAGAAGCGTCGATTCTTTCGTACCGGCTTCGAGCGCGAGGATCGCCGCACCGTAAGCGCCCATCAGACCCGCAATATCCGGGCGAATGACCTCGCGGTCGAGCAGTTTTTCCATGCACCGGAGCACAGCGTCGTTGTAGAAAGTGCCGCCCTGCACGACAATATGATCGCCGAGCTCGCGCACGTCTTTGAGCTGCATGACCTTAAAAAGCGCATTCTTGATGACAGAAAACGCGATGCCCGCCGAGATGTCCGAAACATCTGCGCCCTCTTTCTGCGCCTGCTTGACCTTTGAATTCATGAAGACCGTACAGCGCGTGCCGAGGTCGACCGGCGCCTTCGACTCAGTCGCAAGACCTGCGAACTCTGCCGGCGTCATGTGAAGACCCTCGGCGAAGTTCTGAATAAAGGAGCCGCAGCCCGCGCTGCACGCTTCGTTCAGCGTGATGTTGCCGATGCTGCCGTCCCTGACAAAGAAGCACTTCATGTCCTGTCCGCCGATGTCAAGGACAAAGGTGACCTCTGGACAGAACTCCTGCGCCGCGCGCAGATGTGCAAAGGTCTCGACCTCGCCGCCGTCCGCGTGCAGTGCCGCCTTGACGATCTTCTCACCGTATCCCGTCGTCATGACGCCCGCAATCTTTGCCGCTGCCGGCAGTTCGCTGTAGAGATCCTGCATCTCTTTCACGACAGTCTTCAGCGGCGAGCCCATATTGCTGCCGTAAGAGGTGTAGAGAACCTCTTTATTCTTGCCGATCGCGCAGATCTTCGTCGTCGTGGAGCCAGCATCAATGCCGACGTAAACCGGACCGCTGTAACTCTTGAAATCGCCGCGCCGAACCCTGTCTTTTTCGTGACGCGCCTTGAACGCCTGATAATCTTCTTTGCCCGTAAAGAGCGTGAAATCTGCCGTCCGCGTCTCCGCGGCTGCCGCCGTCTTCGCGCGCTCGATGCTGTCCGTAAGCTCCGCTGCGTCGATGCATCTTGCTTCGTCTGAAAGCGCAGCGCCCATGGCGACGAAATAATTGCCGTAATCGACATCGACGATGTGCGCCGCATCGAGCTTCAGCGTTTCGATAAAGCGCTGCTTCAGCGCTGGAAGAAAGTGCAATGGACCGCCGAGAAAGGCGACATTCCCCGCAATGGGGCGCCCCTGCGCCAGGTTGCCGATCGTCTGGTTGACCACTGCCTGGAAAACGGAAAGCGCGATGTCTGCTTTTTCTGCGCCGTCGTTCATCAGCGCCTGAATGTCGGTCTTTGCAAAGACACCGCAGCGCGACGCGATCGTATAGATCTGCCTGCCCTTTTCCGCAAGCGCATTGAGCCCCGGTGCATCCGTCGAAAGAAGCGATGCCATATGGTCGATAAAGGAGCCCGTGCCGCCTGCACAGACACCATTCATGCGCTGCTCCGGCGCATCGCCGAAGTAAGTGATCTTCGCGTCCTCGCCGCCGAGCTCGACGACCGTATCCGTGCGCGGAATCAGCTCTCTCACCGCTGCTGCACACGCAATGACCTCCTGTACAAAGGGAAGTCCGATGCGCTGGGCGATGCCCATACCCGCCGAGCCCGTCAGTGCGAACGAAAATTTCTTCTCACCGACGATGTCCTTTAGATGCATCAGATTCTTTTGCAGGGCATTCCCGATCTCCGAGAAATGGCGCTCGTAGTTCTTGTAGATGAGCTTCTTCGCTTCATCGAGCACGACCAATTTGATGGTCGTCGAACCGACGTCGACCCCCACATTATAAAATGGTTTCATTTTTACACCACCTATGGTACAGCCACCCGAAAGTCAGGCGGCACAATCCAGTAAATCATTTCCATTTTCTCTGCCTAAACATACGATTTGCTTTTTGCACAAAAAAAGGAAGGAAGCGTTATCATCGCCTCCTTCCTATTCTACAACAAAGGATTGCTACGTGCAAGAAACACATGTTACACGGTTTTTGGCGGGAAGTTTCATAAAAACGCCCCTGCCTTCAGGAAAAGAGTTCATCTCCGAAAGTGTACACGACCATCAGGGCGATGAGGATCACTAAAAAAACATCCGACATCGATCCGTCCTTTTCTTCTTCAAAAGAGGAGAGGCATAAGCCTCTCCCTAAACGTTCCTACTGAAATTTTCTTACAGGACACGGCGTGCACCGATGTAGCAGGCGTTCCAATAAGAATTATGCAGTGATGCAACGGAAACGCCGCGGCTCGAAGATGCGTTGATGAACTTATCATTGCCGAGATAGATGCCGACGTGCGAAGCGCCCGGCTCATACGTTGAGAAGAAGACGAGGTCTCCCGGCACAAGCTCGCTCGTTGCGACCGGCGTGCCCATTTCATACTGTGCATCAGCCGTACGCGGAAGCTGGATGCCTGCCTTTGCGAAGACGTAACGGACATAGCCGGAGCAGTCGAAACCCGAAGGCGTCGTGCCGCCAAAGACATACGGAACGCCGAGATAATTCATGGATTCTGAGAGAACGGCACGGGAAACATAGTTGCTGCCGCGGGAGATGGACGCCGGCATCGTCTTGCCGAGAAGCGCCGAATACGTTGCAGAACCGACGAGCCCATTGGACTCCATCCCCTGCGCATTCTGGAAAGATTTGACAGCATCCACAGTCGCGGGACCATAGTCGCCGTCTACCGGGACATCGTAGCCAAGGTTTGCCAGCTGTTTCTGAATCGCGAGAACTTCACTTCCCTCATCGCCGACACGGAAGGCTGCTGCAGATGCAACGGAAACTGCACCGAGCATAAAGATGGACACTAGGAAAAAAATACGCATTTGTTTAAACAAAGGGATACTCCTCTCTCTTTTCGCCTACGAGGTTAGCTGCCGGGTTCGGATGGAGATGCACCCGCAAACACTTTATCACACAAGTATTTTCCCTGTATGCTCTGCGTCTGTTCACCCCAAAACTTGGTTCCCCCGCCTCTGGGCCGAGTTCGGCTTCATACATATATACACCCAAGAATTTCAGCGCCCGAATGGCACTTGATGATACGGCGCTGCGCCGTGTCATAATCAATCGATGTGTGTATATTAACACGCCTATCTGAAAAAAATATAGATACTATCGTTTTCATGGTATTTTCAAAATAGTTTATCATAGTGCAGGGCAGTATCTGCACATGAAAACAGGCTGCCAAAGGCAGCCATATAAATTTCTATGCAGTTGTAAGCAGCCAATAAGCCGAGTTCTGTTCCGCCGAAGCGGTGACGATCATTTATCTAGGCACATACGTTGCCGTATGGCTCAAGCGACGCTACCCGAAAGAAATGCGGGACCACATTAGCTCTTTCCTATTTGGTCTTGCTCCGTGTGGGGTTTACCCAAGCCGACCGGTCACCCGGCCGCTGGTGCGCTCTTACCGCACCTTTCCACCCTTACCGACAAGCGGCGGTTTAAATTTCTATAGCACTGTCCCTGAGGTCACCCTCGCCGGACGTTATCCGGCACACTGCCCTATGGAGCCCGGACTTTCCTCATCAGCCAGAAGGCTGCCGCGATCGTCTCGGCTGCTTAAACTACAGCATAGTATAATGCCTCGTCAAATCTTTGTCAAATTCCGACCGCTTCTTCTTTCGCCTTGCACGGAAAAAGTCCTTCATCAGTGCAGCGCATTCATCTGCGAGGATGCCTGCCGTTATCTCCGGCGTATGATTCAGCGCCGGATGCCCCGGAATATTGAAGATGGATTCGCATGCGCCCGCCTTGGCATCCGTTCCGCCGTAGATGACGCGATCCAGGCGGCTCATGACAATGGCACCCGCACACATCGGGCAGGGCTCGATCGTCACAAAGAGCGTGCAGCCCGTCAGCCGCCAGCGGCCGAGTTTCTCACACGCCTCGTGGATGGCGATCATCTCGGCATGTGCTGTCGCATCGTGATCGCACTCCCTTCGGTTGTGTCCGCGCGCGACAACATCGCCGCCGGCATTCACGATGACAGCACCGATTGGAACCTCCCCCATATCGTATGCTTTTTTCGCCTCGTCCAAGGCGAGACGCATGTAAGATTCATAAGGCTGCTGCATAAAAGAACTTTCCTCTCCCAGCCCCTACAGACGCATATTCTGCACCGCCCAAGCTTTACTTCTCTTCATCTCCAATGGACGCAGTGAAAATACGAACGGCATCGTATACAGCAGAGGCATCAAAGCCATTTCGACATAGATTAGCCATCATCTTTCGCCGGTCATGCGTCGGCCTGTACTTGACGTGCAGGCTGCGAAGCGCCGCTGCTTTTTCACGCTCATAGATATTCTTCGGGATAAAAGATGTGATAAGCTCCTTCGGATAACCGCGTTTCAAAAGCGTGACGACGATCTGACGAACACTTTTTCGGCTCTCCTCGTAGAGGTAATGGAACTGCCGCTCACAGGCGCCGCGTTCGTCGAGATAGTGCAGTTCCTTCAGCCGACGCAGCGCAGCGACGATCTCCTCTGCGCGGTAATCCTTTCGGCGCAGCTTCTCGACCAGCTTTCGGATGCTGTAGTCCTGCCGCGCGAGTATGTCGGTCGCCGCAGCGAGTGCCGTCTTCTTCTCACCGGGCAATTTCTTTCCAGTTGCTTTCGCAGCCCCCTGCACCCCGCTGCCCTTTCCAGGAACAAATGTCCAATCGCCGGACGTTGCTCCTTCACCTAAGTCCTCCGTCAAGGGCCTCTTACGCCTCGTCCACATCGGCATCCTTGATGATCTTATCGATCAGCTCGTCTTCCGTCGGCTCCGCAGCGCTTTCTGCCTCCTCCGCAGTATCATTGTCCTGTCCGACGATGAGTGGGCCTGCGCCCTCCTCCTCTGCGATCTTCGCGCGAATCTTCTCCTCGAGTTCATCCGCCATGCCCGATGTTTCATTGATCGTCTGCTTCGCATTCTCCTTGCCCTGGCCGAGGCGAACCGCGCCATAGCTAAACCAAGCACCGCTCTTATTGACGATGTCCATCTCAACGGCCATGTCGAGGAGACTAGAGACGCGCGAAACTCCTTCGCCATACATGATATCGAACTCTGCCACGCGGAACGGCGGCGCGACCTTGTTCTTGACGATCTTTACGCGCGTGTGGTTACCGATCAACTTGTCGCCTTGCTTCAGAACATCCTTCTTGCGAACGTCGATGCGGACGGATGAATAAAATTTCAGCGCTCTTCCGCCCGTCGTAACCTCGGGATTGCCGAACATGACGCCGACCTTCTCACGGATCTGATTGATGAAGATCGCAACCGTCCTCGTCTTGCCGATGATGCCCGTCAGTTTGCGCATGGCCTGACTCATCAGACGAGCGTGAAGACCGACGTGGCTTTCACCCATTTCTCCCTCGATTTCAGCCTTTGGCACCAGCGCCGCGACCGAGTCGACGACGATGATGTCGATGGCACTCGAACGGACAAGAGCGTCGACGATATCGAGTGCCTGTTCACCGGTATCCGGCTGTGAGATCAAAAGGTCGTCGATGTTGACGCCGAGCTTTGCGGCATAAATAGGGTCGAGCGCATGCTCTGCGTCGATAAAGGCGGCAACACCGCCCTGCTTCTGCGCTTCTGCGATCATATGGAGCGCGACCGTCGTCTTGCCGGAGGATTCCGGGCCGTAGAGCTCCGTGATGCGGCCGCGCGGAAGCCCGCCGACGCCGAGCGCGATATCGAGCGGCAGAATACCGGTCGGAATGACGGCGATGTTCATGTTCGCCTTCGCCTCGCCAAGGCGCATGATAGAACCCTTGCCGAAATCCTTCTCGATCTTCTTGAGCGCCTGCTCGAGCGCCTCCTCGCGCGTCATCGGCTTGTTCTTTTCTGCCATGAAACGTTACCTCCAAAATACGCTGCCAAGCGCAGCACGTGCATTTATTTTCGTCTTGCTATTATAGAACATTTCTTTCCTTTCTTCAAGACCAAGGAAAACGAAGCTCTGCCGTAAATGTTACGGAAGAATACGGTGCGCCTAAGCAAACCTTAGTGAAGCAAGCGGGAAAAGTGCACGGTACGCCCCGGCGAACTTCTTTCGTCCAAGCGCAGCGCGTTTAAGAAGTCCGCCGGTTGTTCAGCGTACAAGTGCACGACCGCTTACGTAACGAGGCGTTTGCGTGGGGCACGCATGTCCGTAACATTTAACGTAGATTCGAAAAACGAAAGACGCCACGAAATACGTGACGCCTCAGAATATAAACGCGCATTGCCGGACGGCGCTGCCGCCTGTATCGGTTACATATAATCTGCCGTTGACTTGTGCTTTGCCTGCTTTTGAATACCGAGCTTCACCGCGACCCACTCCGTAATGACAAAGAAGACCGGGATGAGAAAGATCCCCATGCTCGTCGCAAAGAGCATGCCGCCGACAACTGCGACGCCCATGCCGTTTCGCGCTGCAGCGCCTGCCCCTGTCGCAACCGCAAGCGGCAGACAGCCGATGATGAACGCAAAGCTCGTCATGAGAATCGGGCGGAGGCGCAGACCTGCCGCCTCAAGTGCCGCTTTCACAGGCTCCATGCCGCGGTCGACGCGAACCTTTGCGAACTCGACGATGAGGATCGCATTCTTTGCAGCAAGACCGATGATCATGATGACACCGATCTGCATATAGACACTATCCTGAAGCCCTGGGTTCTGAATTCCAAAGATGCCTTCAAGCATCGAGAGACCGAACTCTGAGACGACAGCGCCGAAGAGCCCCGTCGGGACGGTGAGGAGAACGGCAAACGGCACGGACCAGCTCTCATAAAGAGCAGCCAGGCAGAGGAAGACAAAGACGAGCGCGAGCGCGAGAACCTGCCCCGTGGAACTCGATGCCGCCTTTTCCTCGCGGCTCTGTCCTGACCAGTCGATGTTGAAGCCATTCGGTGCCGTCTGATGGACGACTTCCTCGATGGCGTTCATTGCCTGACCAGAAGAATACCCCGGTGCCGCATTGCCCTGGAACTGAATTGAGCGCGTACCGTTAAAGCGTGATATCTGATTTGGTGCCGTGGAAAGTCGAGGTTTCAGAAGCGTATCGAGCGGTACCATCGTGCCCTTTTGACTCTTGACAAAGACGAATTTCATCGCCTCCGCATCGCTGCGGTACATCGTATCCGACTGGAGCATGACTTTGTAGCTTCTGCCAAATCGGTTGAAGTCATTGACCTGCGCACCGCCAAAGTTGACTTGAAGTGCGGTAAAGACATCCGAGAGCTGAACGCCGAGCTGTTTGACCTTCTCGCGATCAACCTCGTAGTCATAGATCGGCGACTTGTTGGAATACGTCGTGCGAACACCCTTTAATTCCAGACGCTGGTTTGCTGCCGCGAGAATCTTCGTGGTGATATCCGCGATCTCCTCCTCCGTATGTCCGCTCATATCCTGAAGTTCAAGAGAAAATCCACCGATACTGCCTAAACCTGGAAGCGGCGGTGGATTGATCGCGACGGTCATCGCCTCCGGCGCGACCTTCGCGCCGACGCCGAACATCTTGCCGACCGTTGCGGCGACCGATGCACTCGGGTCTCGCTGCGACCAATCGTCCATGCCGAGGATCACCAATGCACCGGAGGGCTTCTGACCGTGTGACAGGACATCAAAACCCGTAACACCTAGGACACTGTGAACACCCGGCAGCTGCCGCGCCGCTTCAGAAATGTGATCAACCGTCTTCTGTGTCTGGTTGAGTGAAGTGCCCTCCGGCAAATTCACCGCCGTGAAGAGATAGCCTTGATCCTCATCCGGCACAAAGGTAGACGGCAGTTTCGAATAGACGAGCGCTGTCACACCCAGAATGATGATGAGGAAGAGGAAGGCGAAGCGCGCATGATGGATAAAGCGCGCGACGATGCCGACATAGCCTTCCTTCGTGCGGTCAAACCAGTTGTTGAACGCCGTAAAGAAGCGATCGAGCACGCCTTCTTTTTCGCTTTCTGTATGCGGCTTCAAGATAAGGGCGCAGAGCGCCGGTGTCAGTGTCAGCGCGATAAATGCCGAAAGCGCCATCGAGATCGCGATCGTGAGAGCAAACTGCTTGTAAAGGACGCCCGTTATACCGCCGAGAAAGGCGACCGGGACAAAGACTGCCGCGAGAACAAAGGCGATGGCGACGACAGGTCCCTGCACCTCCGCCATTGCGCGCTCCGTCGCATCGATGGGCCGAAGCCCCTTCTCCATATGATGCTCGACATTTTCAATGACGACGATCGCATCGTCGATGACGAGACCAATGGCGAGAACCATGGCAAAGAGCGTCAGTGTATTGATGGAAAAGTCGAGGATGACAAACGCGGCAAACGTACCGATGAGCGACACCGGCACGGCGAGCAGCGGGATCAGCGTCGCACGCCAACTCTGAAGGAAGAGGAAGATGACGAGCACGACGAGGGCGAGTGCTTCGAAGAATGTCTCCGCCACCTCTCGAATGGAGGCCTTGATGAAGTTTGTACTGTCAAAAACCTCGCCCATATTGAGCCCCGGCGGAAGGTTCTGCTGAGCTTCCTCAAAGACCTTTTTGACACCGGCGACAGTCTCCATTGCATTTGCGTCACTCGTCAGCTGAATGGCGAGGGCAACGGACGGATAGCCGTTGTACTTCGCAACGACTGAGTTCGATTTCTCACCCGTTTCAATGCGGGCGACATCCTTTAAGCGAACAAAATTGCCGTCCGGCGCCGCCTTGACAATGATTGCACCGAATTCCTCCGGCGTTGCCAAACGCCCCTGCACGCGACCCGTGTACTGCTTTTCCTGCCCATTGTCTGCCGGAAGTGCACCGATCGTGCCGGCAGGCGCCTGAATATTCTGCTCCTTAATTGCCTGTTGAACATCTGCTACCGTGAGCCCAAGCTCTGCGAGGCGGTCAGGGTTCAGCCAAACGCGCATCGAATAGTCCGAGCCGAAGATCTGCAAATCGCCGACCCCCGGCACGCGCTTGAGTTTGTCCACGAGGTAGATATCCGCGTAGTTCTTCATGAACGCGCGGTCATAATTGCCGTTTGGCGTATAAATCGCCATGACGTATGCCATATCGTTCGACGCCTTGCGCGTCGTTAGACCGACTTGCTGCACATCTGCCGGCAGACTTGCATTCGCCGTCGCGGCGTTGTTCTGCACTTTGACAGCGTCCATATCACCGTCCGTACCGATCTTGAAGGTAACGGAAAGGCGATAGGCACCCGTATCATCCGAGTTTGAGGACATATAATCCATGCCCTGCGTGCCGTTGACCTGCTGCTCGACGATCTGTGCGATGGTCTCATTGACAACGGAGGCATTTGCACCCGTATAGGCTGTTGATACGCCGACCGTCGGCGGCGAAATCTGTGGATACTGCGCAATCGGCAGCTGAAAAGCTGCGATAATGCCGACAATGACGATGATCAGCGATATGACGATCGCAAAGATGGGGCGATGGATAAAGAATTTTGACACGTCAAAGCCCCCTTACTCAGAAGCCGGCTGAGCATCCGAGTTAGCAACCGCATTGGAATCAAACATCGTATCATCGCCCTCGAGCGAGAAGCCCATCTCTTCCGGCGTGACCATCGTGACATCGAGATCCTTGCCCTCCTGGAGATTCGAAAGCCCCTCGACGACGACGGTATCCCCTGCGGAAATGCCGTTTTTGATGATATAGTAACTGCCGACCTTCTCGCCGAGCTCAACTGTGCGCGCCTCGCTCTTGCCGTCCGCACCCACGACCATGACAAAGGACTTGTCAAGAAGCTGCTGCACAGCGCGCTGCGGTACGAGAATCGCATTTGGCACGACCTCGCCCATGAGCTTTACGCGGGCAAACATTCCCGGAAGGAGCAGTCCGTTCGGGTTGTCAAAGAGCGCCTTCATCGTCAGCGTGCCCGTCTGGTCAGCAAGCGCGCGATCAGTCTCGACGATGCGCCCGTCGATTGGATACTGCGAACCGTCCGAGAGCGTCAGCGACACGGTGAGATTGCTCGCCTTTCCCGTCTGGTTTTGGCGGAGACTCATGAACTTTAGATAATCACTTTCTGAAATGGAAAACTGCGCATAGACAGGACTGGACGAACCGATTGTAACGAGGTTTGTGTTGCCCGCCGTCGCATAGGTGCCAACCGCGACATCGTTGACCGCGAGCTGTCCCGACATCGGTGCATAAACCATGGTATCGGCAAGGTCCTGCTCCGCACGCTGCAAAATAGCGGAATTGGCGTCGCACGCCGCCTGATAGGCATTGACATTTGCCTGCTGCGTCGTGACGCTCTGTTCGCTGATCGCATTGGATGCGTAAAGCTGCTGGTCGCGCCCGAGATCCGTCTGTGCGTTGCTCAAGGTCGCCGATGACTGTGCAAGCGTCGCCTTCGCTTGAAGCACGGCCGACTCATACTGGCGCGAATCAATGCGGTAAAGCGGCTGCCCCGCCTTGACGAACTGACCGCCCTGTACGAACTTTTCGACAATGTTGCCGGAGACCTTCGACTGCACATTGACCGTATTTTTAGAAACAATCTGCCCTGCGAACTCACTGCTAAGCGGCGTATCCTGCTGGATAGCCGACACAGCCTTAACAGGTGTCGCCCGCTGCTTTTGCTGCTGCTCGCTGCCGCAGCCCATGATTGCCGCCGACACCGCTGCGAGAAGCGATGCAAGCGCCAAAACCTTCCACTTTCGGCTTTGATAGAACAAGAGATGACCTCCTAACCATAGGATACTTACAAGCAGAGCATACGACTGCCCAACAAATCGTTGAATTCTGGTAAATAGATGAAGATTAGTCTATACTACAGATGGAAAAAAGTCAAGAAAAGGCCGGTGAAATCTACATTAAGTATCCCTTAAAGGCAGCTGTTTCTTCCCTCGTATTTTCTGACTTTTTAAGAATGCTTGTCAAATCCTGTCATCATGTTATAATGAAAAATATTTTTCTGCCCCGTTCTTTGCCATACGCCAGGAGAAGCAGAAAATTTTTTAAGAACCCACGTATGCAGGAACAAAGGAGCAACCCCCATGAGCAGGATCACCGATGCAGTCGAAGCTGTGAGCAACGCGATCATCTCGCAGCGCGACTATCTGACTGACCTAGACCGAGAAATCGGCGACGGCGATCACGGCATCAATATGGCGCGCGGATTCACTGCCGTCAAAGAGACCATTGAAGCGATGGACGACGACAAAGACCCAAAAAAGATCTTAGATGCGATCGGAGAAACACTGATCATGAACGTCGGCGGCGCAGCGGGGCCACTCTTTGGTTCTGCATTCAAAAAGGCTGCCGAAGCATGCGAAAGCGATACCACGCTCACCATCACAAACATCGAGCGTCTGCTCATTGCTGCCATCGAAGACGTGAAACGGCGCGGACGCGCAGGCAGGAATGACAAGACCATCCTTGACGCGCTGATTCCCATCCACGATGCCTTTCTCCCAGAAAATGCGGGAAACAAACGCCTTTTTGAAGTCCTGCAGGACGGTCTTCGCGCAGGCCGCGAGGGCGTCAAGCACACGAAGGACATCGTCGCAAGAAAGGGGCGCGCGCAGCTTATCGGCGAGCGCAGCATCGGTCACGAAGATCCCGGTGCCATGAGCATCCTCGTCCTCTACCGCGCGTTTTACCAATTCCTGAAAGGCAACCACATCGCACATCCGAGATTTTAACATCGCATTAGGAGGCTACTCTTGGCTACAAACAACGTCCGCACACGATTTGCACCAAGCCCGACAGGCTATATGCACATCGGCAATCTCCGCACCGCCCTCTATGGGTATCTCTACGCCAAAGCACAGAAGGGAGACTTCATCCTGCGCATCGAAGATACCGACCGCACGCGCTACGTCGCCGATGCTGTCGACTTCATCCGGCGCACGCTTAAGCTCGCCCGCATCGTTCCCGACGAAGGTCCAGGCTACGGCGGAGACTGCGGCCCATACGTTCAAAGCGAGCGCATGGATTTTTACAAAAAATATGCCGAAGAGCTCGTAGAAAAAGGCGCAGCTTACCGCTGCTTCTGCGATCCAAAGGAAGACCACACCGCGGGCAAATACGGCGGCTACGATCGCACCTGTCGAAACCTGCCGCAGGACGTGATCGATCAGCACCTAAAAAACGATGATGCCTACGTCATCCGCCAGAAAATGCCGCTCGATGGTGAGACGACCTTTCACGACGTCCTCCACGGTGTCATCACCATAAAGAACGAGAAACTCGAAGATCAGATTCTCCTGAAGCGCGACGGCATGCCGACCTACAACTTTGCCAATGTCATCGACGACCATCTGATGAACATCACGCACGTCATGCGCGGCGCTGAGTTCATCACCTCCACGCCGAAATACACACTTCTTTACCAGGCATTTGGCTGGGAAGAGCCGGTCTTCATCCACCTGGCTCCCGTCATGGGCAAGAACGAAGACGGCTCCATTTCGAAGCTGTCCAAGCGCCATGGCGCGACGAGCTTTGAAGACCTCGTCAAGATGGGCTATCTGCCGGAAGCCATCACGAACTATGTCGCGCTGCTCGGATGGAATCCGAAGACGACAAATCAGGAACTCTTCCCCATGGAGGATCTCATCGCTGCCTTCAGCCTCGAAGGCCTTTCCAAATCTCCCGCCGTCTTTGATTATAACAAGCTTGGCTGGATCAACGGCGAATACTTCAAAAGGATGGGAGAGGATGCATTTCAAAAGCTCGCCCGTCCCTATGCCGGTGAACTTCCGGACTATCTTGAAAAGCACTGGACGACGCTCGCAAATCTTCTGCGCACCCGCATCAGCCGTCTAAGTGACATCGAAGGTGAGATATCCTTCCTCATAGAGCAGCCGGCCTTTGACGCGAGCTTCTATGAGAATAAGCGCAATAAGGTAACGCCGGAAAAGGCAAAAGAGCTTCTGCCAAAACTCATCGAGTGCCTAGAGCCAGTCAGTGACACCGAATGGACGAACGAAAAGCTCTACGGACGCCTAAATGCCTATATCGCAGAAAGCAAGATAAAGAAGGGACTTGCCATGTGGGTTCTGCGCATCGCTGCCGCCGGCAAACTCGTCACACCGGGCGGTGCCACCGAGATCCTTGCGCTCCTAGGAAAAAGCGCATCTCTGACGCGTTTGAAAAAAAGCTGCGACAACTTGCAGACCATGGAATAAAACATAAACAAAAAGAGCACGACCTTTTGAGCGTGCTCTTTTTGTTTATCTAAAAAACATTCGAGTAGAGTAGAATGCAATCCATCAGTGACCCTTTCGCAGCACTGCATCCAACATAGAAAAAAAGAAAGGAGCTACAGCCGGAGCCTCTTCCGAGAGAACTTCCCCCGTCGTTAACAGAGCTTCGCTGACCAAAAGCCCTTTCGCTCGATCCATAAAGACGTACTTATAATAAAGTCTTCCCAGTGTCAAGCGCAGCTTCTCACAGAGTGCCGAATCGGATGCCACTTCCGGCATCGAATTGATATAGGCATCCATCACGCGCCCTGCTGCTATAGCAGACTGCAAACCCTCGCGAAAACGTGCGGGAGAATTTTTCCCGCGCGTGATCGATTGCTCCGTCTGTCGATAGCGATACATGCCGCCCGGCACCCAGACGATCCTCTCCGCACGGCAGAGCACGCAGAAGGAAAAGAGAATATCCTCGATAAGGCGTACATCCGGCGCAAAGGTCAGTTCTGCCTTTTCCATAAAGGAACGGCGATAGAGTTTTGCCCATACCGTGAGGTTAAAATACTTTTCCGCCCACATGACACAATGATGCTTCCGACCTTTTGCCGAAAGAAGCGGTTCCTTGATGTGATAGACACTGCGGCGCTGTTCCTGCCAAGAACCGTCTTCTTTCTGCTCCATTGCGATATAGCCCGTCATCACGAGATCCGCTCTCTGTTCATCCGCCACCCGCAAAAGAGATGCCATACACGTATCTTCCAGCCAGTCATCGCCGTCGACGAACATGATGTACCTTCCGCGCGCAAGCGAAAGCCCCTTATTGCGCCCCGCTGAAACCCCAAAATTCTGCTCGTGACAGACCAGCCGGATTCGCTCATCCACCAGCGCGAGCCGCTCGGCTTCTGCACGGGTTCCATCCGTCGAGCAGTCTTCAACGAGAATCATTTCAAAATCCGGCATCGTCTGACGGAGAATACTCCTGACACAAGCCTCAAGATACAGCTCGACATTGTACGCGGTCACGATCACCGAGACCTCAGGCTCCTTCATGCACCTCGCTCCTTCTTCCATTCGTTACTGCACAGCATTCTCACGGCTTCTCATATGCATATCACGGCCAGCAGGCTTGCTGAATTTCCTGAGCATCATCTCTGCGATGGCAGCGGTCAGGTGCGCAGCCTGCGGCTCTGTCTTTGACACACAATGATCAATTGCTGACAATATCGTCTTAATCGAAAGACCTTGCGAACGTATATCAAAAATCATATGATTAAAAGCCGCTCCCATAAACACTTGCAGCTGACGGCAAAGCTTATTGTCTGCCTTAATCTCCGGCATTTGGTCAATATACACCTGCAGCATGCGCCCTGCTTCCAGCACCGCATTCACTGCCCTTTCAAATTTTTCCTTTGAAGTTCCTCCGCGCGTAATCGATGTCTCCGTCTGTCGGCATCGATACATCGTGTCCTTAAGAAAGACAAAGGTTTTTGCATAGCAAACGATACAGAAGGAAAAGAGAATATCCTCTGTCACGCGCGCCTTTGGAGAAAAAACAATACCACTTTCTAAGAGTAATCTCCGCCGATAGAGCTTACCCCATGCCGTATTGATCATAAAGGAGGATTTGCTCCACAGATCCAAGCGCTTCTTTCGCTCTTCCTTGTGCAGAACAGAAGTCCAGCCGATCGGATATGTGCTAACCTTATGCTCCTGCCAGCTTCCGTTCTGCATCATCATCGCAGCATACCCCATGCCGACGACATCGGCTCGATACTTTTCTGCTGTTCGGCAAAGTGTAAGCAAATAATCGGGATCTATCCAGTCGTCTGCATCCAAAAATGTGATGTATCGACCGCGTGCAGCAGAAATACCACGATTTCGTGCAGCAGAAAGTCCACCATTCTCCTTTAGGACAATACGCCGAATACGCTTATCCTCTGCTGCAAATTTTGCTTCTAAGACAAGACTTCCATCGGTCGATCCATCATCGACGAGAATCAGTTCAAAATCCGGAAATGTCTGACGCAAGACACTTTCTATGCAAGACGCCAGCCATTCTTCTTTATTGTAGACCGGTACGATAACCGAGACCATGGGTTCACGCAACTTACTTACGTCCTCCTACTTTATCTAAAAGAAGCTTCTTTCCATCGCCGAATCACTTAATAAATACGCTCTGAATCTTATGTTCCTGAAGCATCTTCTGCAGGACACGATAGCCGCGCAAAACTGTCTCCGTCTTGACCCCTAAAATACAGTGCGGTTTCTTTTCCTGGCAGCCATAGCCTGTAACTTCTTTCCCCTCAGCACATGCATCTCTGGCCTCAGCTGGACAGCAAATGACACTTGGCACACCATAAGGTGCAAAGCGAATGGGAACAGACATTGACCGCAGTTTTAGAGAGCTTGGGAAGCAGGATACCGAAAGAATCGGCTTTCTCTGGGCAGCAGCAATGTGAAGTGCGCCTGTATCATTTCCGATGTAAAGCGATGCATTCTCAAGGATTGCCGCTGTCACGCGGAAGTTTGCCTTGCCGGCGAGCATCACCGCTCGCTGACCAAAAGCAGCTGCAAGCTGTGAGCAAAGCTCCTGATCCCTAGGACCGCCAAGGATAGCTAGACCGACGTCCTTTTCCTCTTCAAGAATCTGTTTCAAAAGTTCCATATAGCGCTCGACTGGCCACAGCTTGCGCGGCAGACTCGCGGTCGGTACGACAGTATAAAATCTCTTCATACCCGCTTCCTGCAGAGGATGCAGAAGCCGCAGTGCTATTTCTCTATCCTGCTGCAGATACCATACCTCAAGGCTGCGGTCAGCGATAGGCAGCTGAAGGAGTGTTTCTAAAAGCCATAAATTCCGGTCGACATCATGCACAGCGATATTAGGAAGCGGCACCGGCTTTGTCAAAAAGCAGTCCCAGCCAACATGGATAATCTTCCCTCCTGGGCCCTGCCGATCCTGCGTAAAGCCGACGCGGCGCTTTGCCCCTGAAAGATACATCTGCGGAAGTGAAGGTGAACGGAGCCCTAACCTGCCGCCGAATGCCATATCAAAATGATGGGAAAGAAGACGTTCATCCGCGTATGCCCATTGTGCCTCGAGCATTTCAGCAGGTTTTTCTGGATTAAACTGCATCGGATGAACTTCAAGTGCATCAACATATGGACAGCAGCGTGCGAGATCAGCACTTCGCCCCGAAACCGAGAGCATGATGTAAGCCGCAGGATAAATACGCCGAAGCTCGCGCAGAAAAGGTGAGAAGAGAACGAAGTCCCCTGCGGCGTCGTCGCGGGTGACATAGATCTCCGGGCGTTCCCCCATCTGCTTCGGCACACGGTAACCAGCGGCGCGCATCTGAGGCTCCATCATATTGACAAAATCCTGCGGAATCAACTTATTTTCTTTCTTCACCCTCTCCAAATATGCGGCAAAAGTTCTTGAAAGTGCTTCCGGTGCGCTCCCCATCTCGTCTTCCTTCCTAATCTAGTGACAATATGGCAAAAGCGACAGGAGAGACCTGCCGCTTTTGCACTCAAGAATCCACTCCGTCATTCCATCCCTTGATCTTTTCACAGCGTTCCAACATCATGCGGTCGAGTTCTTCGTAATTTGCGCCAAGTTCACGATACCAGGCAAGACGCTGCTCGTAAATTTGCGAAAGCATGCGATGATCTCTGACATAGCGGTAAGCCGCATGTGCCATCATCGCAAGACGTTCTCTATTCTCTGCGAGTTCTTCGATTCGCTTTGCAAAATCCTCTGACTTTCGGCAGATATAGCCCGTCAAGCCATTGACAACACTTTCCTCATATATCGTCGGCGAAGCAAGCGAAACGGCACCGCAGGCCGCTGACTCGATGAACTTGAGATCGCTCTTCTTGCGATTAAAATCCGTCGCAGCAAGCGGCAGAAGATTGATATCTGCTGTCTGAAGAACTTCCCAATACTCTTCAAATGGAACGTAGCGCCCATCATATTCTGTTTCACGTCCGACAAACTCTTTATTTGGCGTGTCGAGCATATCGAAGCAATCTGTGCGTATGAGGAGTTTAAAGCGAATACGATCGCCGAGTTTATTCGCCAGCTTATTGAGATGCGGCACAAGGCTCTGCCATTCGGTCTCGCGGTTGATCGCACCGAAAAAGACCGTGAGCGGCTGATCTGCTTTTCCTGAACGATCGCGCTCAGGCGGCAGTTTTTCAAGAGCATTTTGGAAAACTTTCACTACAGGACAATAGGCGCGAAACTCCTTCGCCAAAAACTCCGTCGATGTCTGGACGGCATGACAGGCGCGAAACTCAAGGAAATCACTCCGTGACAAAGCCTCATGGTTCGGCATCGGATTTCCCTCTGTCATCGCCGGGCTGTCGTCCCATTCGCAGACCGAGAGCCAGCCGAGACGGCGCATTTCATCCACAAAGCGACGTGCCTGCTGTGGATTATCATGGCGCATACGCTGACGCAAAAAGATACGCGTGGGAAAATCCGTCTTCGGCCAGCCAACGAATTTATCATAGTCAATCGACTGCGCCTGCACCGAAAGATCTGTCTTCATCATGGCAAAAGCATCGGTCACGCGCACGCGCGAGCACGCCGCGGTTTCACCGAGAATCGAATACAGGTAAATGTCCTTCTTCTGCTTCTGCTGCGCTTCGACGAGGAAAGCCGAGGCTAAAATACGCTCTTTCACAAGTGCAGCTTCCGAACCCGCATAATCCTGCAGCGCTTTAAAAAACGCAGGAAGCTTCGGATCATGCTCGATCTCCTTGTCGCTAGGCGTACGCACGGCAAATGTTCTCTGCTTATCCCATCCCTGCGCATATAGAAAGTCGCTCAGTGCCTGAATGCCAGGTGCAGCAGACTGCTCTTCTCCACGCAGGGAAGAGATCAATCTAGGAAGTGCCGCAGGATTCGGTGTCTCAAGGATGACTTTTCCGCTTGGTGCTAGCTTTAAAAGCAGACGAGAAAGACAGCCGCGCCAATCCGCTCCATGGGCTTCCAGAGCCTCTGCGCGGACAAGCAGGGCATCCACTTCCTCAAATCCTTCTCTTGCCTCAAAAAAAGATTCAGCCATATCGCCATGAAAGACAGTGATGCGATCTTCTGTGCTTTTTACGCTCTCAGAATCTTCTTCTGTCTCAAGCCCCTGCATCGTCACGATGGTCCATCGGCATGCCGGCTGCAGCATAAGGAAGTTACGCGCCGTCAGATCGGATGTTGCGCCGAACTCGACGACGACCTTTGCGCACGGCGGGATTTGCCTCGATATATCCAGTATGCTCATCGCATTGCTCCGTAAATTAGATTTGCCAGTTCCTTTACGCGATCGTTCGTATTGTAGCGCGCCAGCACAGTCTCACGCGCTGCCTTACCGAGACGCGCCCGAAGTGCCGGATCATCGAGAAGCTCCTCGATGCGCTGTGCGATATGCTCCGGCTGACGGAAGTTGGCAAGAAGTCCGTTTTCACCGTCGACGACGACCTCCTCGACCGGCGGTGTCTTTGAACTGACAAGTGCACAGCCAAAGCTCATCGACTCGATCATCGACCAGGACAGTACAAAAGGACGCGTCAGATACACATGTACCGTCGAGGCCTGCAGGACATTCTGATAATCGAGACGATGGAGATGACCGACGAAATGCACGCGCTCCTTATCGTAGCCACCGCGCTCTTCTTCGATACCCTTCCACGTCTTCCCCTTCGGGGGCTGTGCACCGTAGCAGGTTCGATCCATACCGACGAGCACGACATGCGTCTTCTTGCGGCGCCCGAGCACAATGCGGATCGCTTCCATAAACTGCGGAAAGCCGCGATATGGTTCAAAGCCGCGCGATACATAGGTGATGATCTCCTCTGCATCCGAAAGATCAAGCCCCTTATCCTTCAGCACAAGCTTCGCACCGGGATTCGGGCGGCAAAAGTCCACATCGACCCCCTCGTGAATGACGTGCATCCCCTCCTGATACATCGGCGGAAACTGCGACTTCTGCCACTGCGTCGGCGTATAACGGACATCGCACGCCTGCAAATTCACGAGATGATGCGCATTCAGCGTGCGCAGACGGAGCATATCATCGATCGAAGGCTTTTCATCCGGCCACCATGCCATATCCGAATCCTTGGCATGATAATACCATTCGAAATAGCCAATAAGCGGTACCTCCGGATAAATGTCCTTCATATAGAGCGTCGAGCCCCAGCCCGTATGTCCGATGATCACATCGGGGCGAAATTTGATCTTCTCCTGCATGGAAACAGCTGCGCGAAGCGTTGCCTGCCCATCTAAAACGGCCTGCTCCATCGGGCGAACATACGGATGTACACCCTGCGTCGGCTCACGCTTTGGCTTATAACCGACGATCGTCACATTCTTCAATCGGTTGCCGTTTGTCTCCTTCGTCAGGAAGACGACCCGGTTGCGCGGTGAACGAGCAAAATACTGGGCGAGATACAGGAACTGCGCCGGGAAATTGGGGTGCATGATCAACAAGTTCATATATTAGCCCTCCTGGGAAGCGTAGAGATGTGCGTAATAACCGTTCTGCGCCATCAGCGCATCATGCGGTCCTGCCTCGACGATGCGGCCGCCGTCGATAGCGACGATCTCATCGCAGTCACGAACCGTCGACAGGCGATGGGCGATCACGATCATCGTGCGCCCCTTTGCGATCTCGTCGAGACCTGCGAGGATATGTGCCTCGCTCTCCGTATCGAGCGCACTCGTCGCCTCATCGAAGATCAGGATCTTCGGGTCGGTGATGAGGGCACGTGCAATGGCGACGCGCTGGCGCTGTCCACCGGAAAGCAGGCTGCCGCGCTCGCCGACAAAGGTGTCGTAGCCCTGCGGCATTTCGCTGACGAAACTTTCGACACCCGCGAGCTTTGCCGCACGCAGGACGTCTTCATCGGATGCATTTGGCAGAGCCGCCTTGATATTTTCTCGAATCGAGCCTGCGAAGAGGAAGCTCTCCTGCATGACGACACCGATCTGGCGGCGCAGCCACGCCGTTTCAACCTGCGCGATATCGACGCCGTCGATGAGCACGCGGCCGCTCGACGGCACATAGAGCCGCTGGACGAGCTTGGTCAGCGTCGACTTGCCGGAACCCGAGCGCCCGACGATGCCGATGCGCCGCCCTGCAGGAATCCTTAGTCCGATATCCGTCAGGACGTTCTTGCTGTCCGGCTTATAGCGGAAGTTCACGCGATCGAAGATGATCTCGCCCGAGAGACGCGGCAAGGTAGTGCGCGTCGGGTCAAACGCCGGCTCGCTCTTTTCATCCATGATATCGCCGAGGCGTGTCATAGAGACGCGGATCTGCTGGAAATACTGCCACATGTTGACGAGGCGGAGGATCGGCGCGATGACCTGCCCTGCGATCATCTGGAAAGCGATGAGCTCGCCGACCGTCAGCTCGCCTGCCATGACGTTATACGCACCGATCCAGAGAATCGCGAGATTGAATGCAAGCTGAAGAAACGTACCGATGCTGCCTGCGAGATTCGTGAGATTCAGCACGGAAAGCGCACGCTTCAAATACTGCGTCAGCACCTCTTCATAACGGCCAACAAAAGTGTTTTCAACGCCCATCGTCTTGATCGTGCGAACGCCCGTCACCGCCTCGATGAGGAAGGACTGAGACGCCGCGGACAGTAGGAAGCGGTCGTTGAGGCGGCGCTTGTAGATCGGTGCGATGATCGCATTCAAGATGATGTAGAGCGGGATCGTCACCCAGACGATGTAACTGAGCGATGTACTGTAGAGGAACAGTACGACCAGATAGATGACCGCAAAGATCACATCGAGCACGACGGTCATGAACGAACCCGTCAGGAATGAGCGAATTGTCTCAAGTTCACCCATACGCGATACGATATCGCCAACCTGCCATTTATCAAAATAGGCGCTGGGAAGCTCTACGACCTTGCGGAAGAGATGTGAGGAGAGCGTGACGTCGATCTTGTTCGTCGTATTGACAAAGAGATACGAGCGCAGTCCCATCATCCAGTTCTGGAAGATCGCGACGAGTATCATACCGGCGACCAAAACATCCATCGTCGAAAGACTGTGATGTACGAGCACGCGGTCGATGATCGTCTGCGTGAAGATCGGCGTCAAAAGACCGAGTCCCTGCAAAATCAGCGAGATGAAGAGCACCCGCACGAGAAACGACTTGTACTTTGAAACGACGGGAATGAACCACGAGAAGCCGAACTTCTGAACCTTGTCCTTCAGCCTCTCCATCCGATAGCGCTTGGCAAAGAGAATGACCGTTCCTGAAAACACCTTCGAAAAGGCGCTTGCATGGGAGAAACCAACCTGCTGCCGAACCGGATCATAGATGATCAAATCCCCGTTGGCATTGACGCCCTCGAAGACGATGAAGGTTCCGTTTTTCAGTTCAAGAACCGCATGGCGCGGCATCTTTCCGAGGTGCTCTATCGTGACATAGTCAAAGCGGCGTGCGCGCAGCCCGAGATCCTTCGCCGCCATCAGCATCGTCGTCACATCGACAGCCTCTTTGTCGGTAATGTAGGCGCGCGCGAGCTGATCCTCGTCCGCCGGGATCTGGAAATGCCCGGCGATCCGCACGAGGCAGCCGATCGCCGTATCCTTATTTACCCTGGTCATCTGCTTACCTCTCCCTCAGCGCCTCAGCCTTATACTTGCGGAACGGATCGAGGAAGAAGTCGATGATGCGCTTCTTCTTGATTTGGATCTCCGCCTGGACGTTCATGCCCGGCAGGAGCTCAATACCGCTGTCATCTTGATCAAGATTCAGCGTCAGACGGTACTTGCCGTAATGCTCCTTGTCCTCCGGATTCGTCACCGCATCTGGAGAGATATCGTCGACAATACCCGTCATCATGCCGTACTTCTGGAAGTTAAAGGTCTGCACCTTGACTTCTGCTTTCTGTCCGTTTTCGATAAAGCCGATATCCTTGTTGTCTGCATACGCCTCGATCTCAAGGACTGCATCATCCGGAACGACCATCATGAGCCCCTGCCCCTCAGAGACAACACCGCCGACCGTATGAACGGCAAGCTGGTTAACGCGTCCCGAAGTCGGTGCTACGATGACCGATTCCGCGTTCGTCTGATTTGCCTTCTTCAGTTCCTCTTCATAAGCGCCGAGCTGTTTTTTCGCCTCGACGAGCTGGCTCATCGTTTCCTGGCGATACGCCGTTTCCGTCGTCGCAAGGTTGTCTCGTGCTTCGGCGAGTTTGCCCTGCGATTCTAAGATGCCCTTTTCCGAAGCTTCCGCATTGCGCTGGTACTCGACGCGCGTCGCACGCGCTTCGAGAAGCTGAAAGTAGCTGATTGCATCCTGGGAATAGAGTTCCTTGAGACGATCTTCCTTCTCTTCGGCAACAGTCTCCAATGAGCGATACTTTTCAAGCTGCGCCTGCTGACCTGCAACTGCCGCTGACGCCTGGTCGATCGCCGACTGATTCTTTTCCTGCTCTGCTGAAAGCTTTGCCCTGCGGCTCTTGTAAAGTGCCGTCTGCGCCTCGACATCCTTCGGATCGAGGTCATCCGTCACTTCGGGAAGAAACGGTTCATCATTTATCTCTGCCTGCAGACGCGACACCGTCAGCTGATAGTAGGCAACCTGCTTTTGAAGCTGATCTACATCTGCCTGTGTCTTCGTCGTATCGAGAACGAGAAGGGTCTGCCCTTCTTCGACATAGTCGCCTTCCTGAACGTCGAGTTCCTTGATCGTCCCCTTGTTCTCCGACTGAACGATCTTGACATTGCCGACCGGAATGACCTTGCCATTGGCGACAGCAACCTCATCGACTTCGCCGACAAATGCCCAAATCGCCCCTGCGACGAGGAGTGCGACAATGGTCCAGAGGACGAATCTCCCGACAGGAGAGGGCGGCTCTTCTGTGACTTCAAGAATCGACGGCAGGAATTCCTTCTCCTTGCCTTCCTTGTCGCCGACGACGAAGTTTTGCCAAAACTTTTTCAATGGTCCTATCATTTCATAACCCCCTGCTGATCATGGAGAGTCTTGTAGAGCCCGCCGAGAGCGAGGAGCTCTTCCGGCGAGCCCTGTTCGGCGATCTTGCCATGGTCAATGACAAAGATCCGGTCACAGTGTGCGACCGTCGAAAGGCGGTGCGCGATGAGAATCATCGTGCGCCCCTTGCCGATATGCTCGATATTGTTCATGACGATGCGCTCTGACTCATAGTCGAGCGCACTCGTCGCCTCATCAAAGATAAGAACCCGCGGGTTCGTGAGGAGGGCACGCGCGATCGCAATGCGCTGGCGCTGCCCGCCCGAAAGGCCGGCGCCGCGTTCGCCGACGCGCGTATCATAGCCTTCGTCAAGCTCGAGAATGAAGTCATGTGCGCCTGCGAGCTGTGCCGCGCGCATGACCTCTCCCATCGAAGCGGCGGGCATACCCGCTGCGATGTTGTCGCGGATGCTGCCGTCGAAGAGGTAATTATCCTGCATGACGACGCCCATCTGGCTGCGAAGCCACGGGTACGGCGTCTCGCGGATGTCATGCCCGTCGATCAGGATGCGCCCGCCGTCCGCAAAGTAAATCTTTTCAATCAGCGATGCCAGCGTCGACTTTCCTGAGCCCGAACGGCCGACAATGCCGATTTTTTCACCCGCCTTGATATGAAAGCTGATCCCGTCGACAGCCGGCGGAAGGTCAAGACGATAGCGGAAAGTGACATCTTCGACCGCAATATCGCCGGCAAGCGCCGGAAGCTGCTGCTGCACCGGCTCTAAGACCGGCTCACGGCGCGCATGAAGGATGTCGCCGAGGCGGTCAAGTGCAAGCGCCGTCTGCTGAACCTGCGGCCACATCGTGAGCAGCTTCGTGATAGGCCCCGTCGCCTGCCCTGCGATCATCTGAAATGCGATGAGCTGACCGAGGGTGAACGTTCCATCCATGACCATGTAACCGCCGAACCAGAGGATAACCAGTGAAGAGATTGCCTGAATGGCGCCATTGCCGCCATTTACCAGCAGCGAGAACTTCGCTTGATCAAAATTCGCCTGAACGAAGCGGTTGATCATCTTTTCCCAGCGGCGGACGAACTGAGGCTCGAGCGCGAGCGCCTTTACCGTCTGAATGCCCGTCACCGCCTCGACGAGGAAGGACTGCCGCGCCGATGCCGTGCGCCAGACCGCCTCGATCTTCTGCTGAAAAATAGGAAGCGCCAAGAACGTCTGTGCTGCAAAGAGCGGCACGATGATGAGCGCGATCAACGCGAGCTTAACGCTGTAGAAGAACATCACAGCGACGAACGTGATCGAGAAAAACGTATCGAGAATCGTCGTGAGCGTCGTTCCCGCGAGAAACTCACGAATGCTGGCGAGCGCACCGATGCGCATCATCGTGTCGCCGACGCGCCGATGCTCAAAGTACGGCGCGGGAAGCGCGATGAGATGACGAAAGAGCCTGGTGCCTAAAATTGCATCGAGCTTTGTCGTCGTCTGATTGAGAAGCTTCGTTCGGACAAAGCCCAATACCGACTGTACGAGAGCAAAGACAAGCATGGCGATGCCGAGCACCGTCAGTGTCGAAAGACCATCGTTGCTGATGACCTTGTCGATGATGACCTGCGTGAAAAGCGGCAGCAGAATGCCCATCGCCTGCAAAAAGAACGAGGCGAGCATGATCTCGCCCAAAAGTCCCTTATAATGCAGGATGACCTGATAGAACCACTCGAGATTATAGCGGCGGCGGATCTCTGCCAACGTGAGCTTTGGCCGCAGGACAAGCACCTCGCCCGTCCAGATCTCACGGAAAGCCGCCATCGGTATCGCGACTGCCTGATCATCTGCCGGATCGACGAAGAAAACCGTCTCTCCGCTGTTCACGCCGAGCATTGCAAAACGACCATTTTTAAAGCGCACGACCGCGGGAATCGGCACTTCCCGAAGTTCATCCGGCGTCGCATGAATCAGCGTCGCCTTCATCTTGTTTGCCTTTAAAACACGCTTGAAGTTCGGCCATTCTGCGCCATCCCTGCATTCTGGGAAGGCACGGATGAGAGCTGCATCGCCAAGTCCCTGCCCGCGCCCCTGCTGACGCAGAGCCGCGCCGAGACTCATCAGAGCTGTATAGCCCTTCGGCACCTTTTTTTCTACCATAGTCGCTCCTCATTGCGGGACACGCCGCATATCCATCATACAGCAAGGAATCCATCTCCCTGCCACGCTTATTTACATACTTTTTTATTATCCCTTATATTAAGAAAAATTGCAACCCCCTTTTTCCTGACGGCTTTCTGCAGGCAAAAGAGCAGAAAAAGAACCTTCCCTTAAAAAGAAGATTCTTTTCTTTGATACGATACGTTTTCCACAAAGATTTAAACTCATGGATGGATGCGATAGACGGTCACATACATGGCAGGAAGCACGAGAAGTGTGAGAACCGTAGCCGCGATGAGACCGCTTGCAATGGCGACCGCCATCGGTCCCCAAAACGGGCTGAGCATCAGAGGCACCATGCCGAGGATGGCTGCTGCCGCCGTCAGCAAAATCGGGCGGAAGCGGAGGATCGCAGAATCAGCGACGGCATTCCATGGGCTTTCACCATCTGCAATATGCTTTTGAATCTGATCGATGAGGATGACGCTGTTGCGGATGATCATACCGGAGAGTGCAAAGACGCCTAGCATCGCGACAAACCCCATTGCCTTATTGAGCACGAGCATACCGGCGGCAACGCCGATCAGCCCCATGGGAGCGGTCAGAAGCGTGATCAGCATATCCTTCACGCGCCGAAGCTGGAACATCAGAAGCGTCATGATGCAGAAGATCATGGCGGGAATCGGCACGAGGAGAAAATCAATCGCGGTATTGCTGTTTTTAAGTGCACCTTCCGCCCGGATGGAAGCGCCGAAGGGCAGATCCTTTGCGATGTCTGCCGTATCGGCAAGCGCCTTCTTCGTCACGTCGTTGGCAAGGCCTTCGTGCACATCCGCACTGACGACGATGCTCGGCATGAGATCGTAGCGGCCGATCAGCCCTTCCTCTGCATCGTAGGAGATCTTAGCGATCTGATCGAGCGTCGTATAGCCTGCTGCACCGAGGTAAATCGGCAGCGAGTTCAGATCACCGAGGCTCATGCGATCCTTTGCCGCAAGGCGAAGGTCGATGTCGATCGTGCGGTCGCCCGTGTAGAACTCTGCCGCCTTCGCGCCCGAAACCTCGGTGTAGAGCATATGCGCAACGTCCTGCGTGCTGAGCCCCATCGCGGCAAGCCTTTCCTGATCGAGTGAGACGTGCATGACCTTCGACTTCTGTCCCCAATCCATCCGAATGTTGTAGTTGTTCGGGTCTTTCGCGAGCTGCGCCACGACCTTTTCAGCTAGTTCCTTCGTCTTCTTCGGCGTGCGTCCCGTGACGCGAAGCATCACGGGATGATCTGCCGGCGGCCCCGTCTGAAGGAACTGAATGCTGCTCTGCACCTCGGGAAATTCACTGTCGAGCTCGTCTTGTATCTCCTTCGTCAGCACCGTGCGCGATGCGCTGTCCTTTGCTACGACGACGAACTGCGCGGCGTTATCGCGGTCGGTCTTCGGGTCAATGGTGAGGACGAAGCGCGGCGCATACTGCCCAACATAATAGCTGTAGTTTTCCATCTTATCCGCGCGCTCTTTTAGAAAATCGCTCATGCGATCTGCCGCCTCCTGCGTCGCCTGCATGGAAGAGCCTTCGGGCAGGCGCATCTCGACGAGGATTTCAGGGCGAAGCGACTGCGGAAAAAATTCCTGCTTGACGAAGGTCATGAGGTAGAGCGATAGGATAAATGCTGCCGCTGTTCCAACGAGGACGATTCTGCGATGCGTCATGAACCAGTGGAGGACGCCGCGGAACCATGTGTAAAAGCGGCTCTGATACGGATCGATCCTGCCCGCCGCATCGCGCTTTATCTTGACCTTGATGAGGTAGGTGCCGTAGAGCGGCGCGACCATGACCGAGACGATCCAGCTGAGGACGAGCGCCGCTGTGATGACGGGAAAGAGCGTGCTGCAAAACTCACTTGCCATGCCTTTGGCAAAGGCGACGGGAATGAAGCCCGCACAGGTGATCAGCGTGCCTGTCAGCATCGGGCGCGCCGTCGCCTTGAAGGCGTAGCAGGCGGCGTCGAAGCGGTTCATGCCCATCTCGAGCTTGACGCTCATCATCTCAACCGCGATGATCGCGTCGTCGACAAGAAGCCCGAGCGCAATGATGAGCGAGCCAAGAGAAACCTTGTGCAGCGGAATCCCCGCCGCATACATAAAGACGAAGACGCCGAGCAGGACGAGGGGAATGCAGCCCGCGACGACGAGTCCCGTACGAACGCCGAGTGAAAAGAAACTGACGGCGAGGACAATGACGATCGCGATGCCGAGCGTCTCGACAAACTCGTCAATCGCATCGTCGACGACCTCCGGCTGATTGGCGACCTGATGAAGCTCGAGTCCCGCGGGAAGCTCGTCTTCGATGCCCTTCGACAAGGCCTTGAGATCCTTGCCGAGCTTTAAGATATTGCCGCCGTCTGCCATAGAAACTTCGATGCCGATGGCAGGCTCGCCGTTATAGAAGTATTTCGGCGCCGCCGGATCTTCCTCACGGCGCTCGACCTGCGCGATGTCCGCCAAACGAAAGGTCTTCGTTCCGGCGCGGATGACCGTCTTCTTGATGGCTTCGACATCGTCGAATTCGCCCGAAACGCGAAGGTAAACATTATCGCTCTTTGTCTCCTCCATGGCGGCAGGCGCCTTGTCATTCTGCTTCGCGAGCGCGTCCATGATCGCCGCCGGCGAAATGCCGAGTGTCGCGAGCTTAGTGCGGTCGGCTTCGACATATACCTTTTCCTTCTGCACGCCTAGGAGCTCCACGCGCTGGACGCTTTCCACCTGCATCATCTGGCGGCGGATAAGCTCTGCCTTCTCGCGCATTTCCTCATAGGAGTAGCCGTCGCCCGTCAGCGCGTAGACATTGCCGTAGACATCGTCAAAGCGATCGTTGTAAAAGGGACCGACGACGCCCTTAGGCAGATCAATCCTGCCTTCGTCGACATCGTTGCGGACGTCCTTCCACGTATCGCGCACGCGGTCTTTATTCACATCCTCGCGGAGGTTGACGTAGATTGTCGTCCGCCCTGGGCGGGTCTCCGAGCGGACAGAATCGAGCCCGCGCGTATCCTGTACGCGCTTTTCGATTTTATCCGTCACCTGCTCCTGCATCTCTTCCGCCGTCGCCCCCGGCCATGCGGCAGAGATGACCATCGTGCGGATTGTGAAGGTCGGATCTTCCATGCGGCCGAGGTTCTTATAGGCAAAGACACCGCCGATCGCAAGGACGACGATGAAGTACCAGACGATCGCCTTGTTTTTCAGCGATACCTCGGTGAGATTCCTCATTCCTCTTCCTCCATGCGAACCTTCTGCCCTTCACGGAGCTTGTGAACGCCCGCCGTGACGACCGTATCGCCTGCGGAGAGTCCCCTGACGCGGACATTATTGTCGTCAAACGCCTCGACGCTGACTTCCTTCAGCGTGACCTTCCTGTCCTCATCGACGACCCAGACCTCCGGCGCGTCGCCCGTCTGATAGATCGCAGAGAGCGGCAGGACGATGCCGGATGCCGCAGGTTCGGGAACCTTGACATCTGCCGACATGCCGAGCGACAGCCCTTTCGGCGGCTTTGGCAGCTTGATGCGCACCTTGTAGGTACGGCTGGCGCTGTCTGCCGTCGGGGAGATCTCGCGGACGGTACCCTCTGACGAACCCGCGCTTCCGAGCGCCCAGAAGTCAACCTTCACCGCTTCATCCTGCGAGAGCTCTGCGATGTGGCTTTCCGGAATTTGGATCTCGACTTCAAGCTCGTTCGTCTGGACGAGCGTCATGACAGTCTGCCCCGCCGCGACGACCTGTCCTTCCTCCGCCGTAATGGACGAGATGACCCCTGCCGCACCTGCCGTCAGATTCGTGTAGCCGACGGCATTGTTGGCTTCTGCTGCCTGCGCCAGTGCCTGCTGGTATGCCGCAAACGCCGCGTCGTAATTCGTCTGATACTGATCACGCACGGCAGCGGGAACGGCGTCTTGATTGTACAGCTCCGTATAGCGCGCGAGGTTTGTCTGTGCAAGCGAGAGCTGCGCACGCGCGGCGGAGACCTGTGCACTGCCGGCATTCGCTTCCTGCACGACATCTTTTGGGTTGATGGTCATGAGACAATCGCCCGGCGATACGCGCGCCCCGACATTCACGTTGCGCGAGACGATCTGCCCGCCGACCTGAAAGGCAAGGTTCGTCTCATAGCGGCCGCGCACGACGCCCGAATAAGAGCTCGTGCGCTCGCCCTCTGCATCCTGTGCCTGCATCGTCTTGACGAGCGGTGCCTTTTCCTTGGCTTCCTCCTTGCTGCAGCCTGCGAAAATCGTACAGCCGAAGAGGAGCGCCGCGGCAAGCGCCAGCGCCTTTTTTCGCCTCGTGCCAATGGGCTTTGCGACGCGATTCGCTTTATCTGACTTGCTTTTCATCGATCTTCATCCTGTCATCCATACAAAAATTTACAATTCTGTTTTCTATTTTATCATAAGTCTACTACTCTGTAAATTCATTCTGAAAAAATCATGGAAGAAATTCATCACCTGCCTGCTAATTTAGGCATCAAAAAAGAGCGGCTGCCCGCTCCTTTTTCGATAAAAGCGCCCTTAGGCAAGCACGCGCGAAAGGCGCACGAGTTCCGGATTGAGCGTCTTCGTATTGTTGACTGCGTCGAATAGATTGACGCCGACGACCTTGCCCTCGTTGAAGCCAAAGACGACGTTCGTCGCCCCCGAGATGATCGCAAGCGCTGCCTTTTCACCGAGCAGAGATGCCTTCATGCGGTCTTCGACCGTCGGCTGCCCGCCGCGCTGGATATAACCGAGAACAGAGACGCGCGTATCGATCGCCGTCTTTTCCGCAACGATCTTGCCGAGTTCGACCGCGGAGCCCGCGCCCTCTGCGACGACGATGATGCTGTAGCGCTTGCCCGCATCGTATGCCGCGCGCAGCTCCCTACAGACGATATCCATATCGAATTTGACCTCTGGCACGAGAATGTACTCCGCGCCGCCCGCGATGCCCGCCATCATGGCCAGCCAGCCCGAGTGGCGCCCCATGACCTCGACGAGGATGATGCGGCGATGCGCAGACGCCGTATCGCGCAGCTTGTTGATCGCGCCGACGATCGTATTGGCCGCCGTGTCGCTGCCGATGGTGTAGTCCATGCCCCAGACATCGTTGTCGATCGTGCCCGGCAGCCCGACGATGGGAAGCCCCGTCTCTTTTGAAAGGAGTGAACCACCCGTAAGAGAGCCGTCGCCGCCGATGATGACGAGCCCCTCAATGCCGCGCTTGGCAAGGTTGTCAAAGCCCTTCTTGCGGCCCTCGGGCGTCTTGAACTCCGCGCAGCGCGCCGTCCCGAGGAAGGTGCCGCCGCGCTGGATGATGTCGCTGACGCTCTTTCGGTCGAGCTCTTTGATGTCATCGTCCAGCATCCCTTGATAGCCGTTGTAGATGCCATAGACATCAACACCCTCAAAGAGCGCCGTGCGGACGACGGCACGCGCCGCCGCATTCATGCCGGGACTGTCCCCGCCGCTCGTCATGACGGCAATCGCCTTCTTTATCATGCAAAAAACCTCCTCACTTGAATCGCACAGAAAGACCCTGCGCTGTCGCTATTTTCTTCTATGGACAGACAGGGCGCCTCTGACCCGCTGCGGTCAGACGACGCCCTGCGTTTTCAGCTGCCGATACAAGGTATAAAAAGCCGCCGGCATGCTGAGAATTAAAAAGACAAGCTTCGCCTTGTTCCCCGTCTCAAAGAAAGCATCGGCAAGATGCCCGAGATAGAGAAAGATGCCGATGAAGACGCAGAGGTAGATACCTGCCCCCGAGAGAATGGCAAAGGCCTTGATTGCCATGCGCCAGCCGCTGTCTTTTTCCCGCATTTATTCCACCTCAAAGACATCGGGGCGATCTTCTTCCAGTCCGTAGCGGTAGAGAATCGCGTGGATGATGCGCCGCGCCGCTTCGCCGTCGCCGTAGGGGTTCACCGCTTCCGCCATCGAGCGATACGCCGCCGCGTTCGTCAAAAGGCGCCGGGTCTCGTCATAGACGTGCTTTTCATTCGTGCCGATGAGCTTCACCGTGCCGGCGGCGACTGCCTCCGGTCGCTCCGTCGTATCGCGCAGCACGAGGACGGGCTTACCGAGTGCCGGCGCCTCCTCCTGCACGCCGCCGGAATCCGTCAGAATCAGATGGGCGCGGCTCATGAGGTTGGCAAACGGCTCGTAGTCGAGCGGCTCGATGAGGTGAACCTTTACTAGCTTGCCAAGTTCCTCCTGAACCACAGCGCGCACTTTCGGATTCTTGTGTACAGGAAAGACGATCTCGACGTCTTCGAATTCTTCCACCAGTTTCCGAAGTGCTCGGTAGACATGGCGCATCGGCTCGCCGAGGTTCTCGCGGCGGTGCGTCGTCACGAGGACGACGCGCTTGTGTTCAAAGTCAACGTCCTTCAGCGCCGCATCCGCAAAGACATAGTCCTCGCGCACCGTATGATGAAGCGCATCGATCACGGTGTTGCCCGTGATGAAGATGGACGAGGCATCTGCATGCTCTAAGAGCAAGTTGCGCTCGCTCGTCTCCGTCGGCGCAAAGTTCATATCGGCAATGCACCCCGTCAGGTGGCGATTCATCTCTTCGGGAAACGGCGAGTACTTGTGGTGCGTGCGAAGCCCCGCCTCCACATGCCCGACCGTCGTCTGGTGGTAATAGGCGGCAAGCGCCCCTGCAAAGGTCGTCGTCGTGTCGCCGTGAACGAGGACGATGTCCGGCTCCTCCTTCGTCAGAACCGCATCGAGCCCGCAAAGCGCCTTTGCCGTGATGTCAAAGAGCGTCTGCCCCGCCTGCATGATATCGAGATCATAGTCGGGCTTTATCTGAAAGAGGGAGAGCACCTGATCGAGCATCTCGCGGTGCTGTGCTGTGACGGCGACGACCGGCTTGATCACCTCGTGCTTTTTTAGCTCCAGGACGATCGGCGCCATCTTAATGGCTTCCGGACGCGTGCCGAAGATCGTCATCACCTTGATTTTCTTCTTATCCATAACGCTGACTCCCCGTTTCCAATGACAAAAAATTCAATGCGTATGTGCCGAATCGCTGAGGCGGAAGATGCCGATCTTCTTTGCGCCGAAAAGCACGGCAAAGACGACGAAAACGACGATGCAGACGGCAATCTGCATGCTGACCTCCGTCAGCGCGACCGCCGCGACGCCGAGAAGTGCGCTGATGACGTACATGAGAAGCACAGCCTGGCGCTGTGTGAAACCGAGGTCTAAGAGGCGATGATGAAGATGTCCCTTGTCCGGTCGGAAGATAGGCACGCCCCCGCGATAGCGGCGCACGATGGCAAACGTCGTGTCGAGAATGGGAAGCCCGAGCGCGAGGATCGGCACGATGAGCGCAATCGTCGCAGCGCTCTTCACCGCGCCGATGACCGAGACGCCCGCGAGCATGAAGCCGAGGAACTGACTCCCCGTATCGCCCATGAAGATGCGCGCGGGGTTGAAATTGTAATACAAAAATCCGAGCGCCGCGCCCGCAAGAGCCGCCGTCATCGTGGCGACAAAGAGAACGCCCGCCTGCACGGCAACGAGGCAGATCGTAATCGAGGCGATCGTCGAAACGCCCGCGGCAAGCCCGTCTAGCCCGTCGATGAGATTCACCGTGTTCGTGAGCCCCACGAGCCAGAAGATCGTCGCCGGAATCGCGAGAAACTCGAGGTAAAAATAATCGCCGAACGGGTCCGTGATGAAGTCGATACGAACGTCAAACACGAGGACGAGCACTGCCGCCGCCACGATCTGCCCGAGAAGCTTCACCTTGGCCGGAATGTCCCTGTAATCGTCGACGATGCCGATGAGGACGATGATCGAGCCCGAGACAATGAGTCCGATGAGCTCCGACAAGGCCTCTGCGGAAACATCCGTCATCTGGCAGACGGCAAAGACCGATGCCATGAACGCAAGGTAGATGCCGATGCCCCCGATGCGCGGAATCGGGCGCTTGTGCACCTTTCGGGCATTCGGCGCATCCATCGCCCCCGTCACCGCGGCAAGCCTGATGACCAGCGGCATGATAACGAGCGCTACGCCAAGCGCAATGACGAATGCTAAGAGATAATCCGGCATAGACTTGATGCACTCCTTCAAATGAGACAAAAAGGCATTCTCTACGAAGAAATGCCTTTTTGCCTCCGCTATAAACCTTCAACAACACTCGTATTCTACAACAGAGGGAAACCAGTGTCAACCGAAAAAGGGCACATGGCAGGCGGATGTGCCTTGCTAAAGCAGCGCCTTTTTTCTAAGTTTCTACGGCGTAAAATAGACCGTGATAGTCGTATCCTTATCGACCAAGGTGTTTGCAGCGATGCTCTGCCCGCTTGCCGCGCCCGAGCCCGTACTTTCAAAGCTGAGGCCGCGCTCTGCGGCAAGACTTGCGGCTTCGCGGATGCTCTTTCCCTGAAAATTCGGCACGACGACCTTGCCCTCGGGAACCGTGTCCGAAACAGTCTTTTTCTCCGGCTCCGGCCTTGCCATTTCCATGCCCGCGAAGGGATCACTCGACGGCTGTATGCGCATGTGCCGAAATAGCTGGCTAAAGATGCGCGAGGCGATTGGCGCCGCGATCTGGCCGCCGTAATAATCCCCATTGCTCGGGTCGTCGATCAGGACGAGCACCGAAATCTTCGGATCCTCCACCGGAGCAAAGCCACAGAAGGAAGCGATGTAATGCCCGTCCATATAGCCTGCACTGTCGCGGCGAATCTTCTGCGCCGTGCCGGTCTTGCCCGCGATGCGGTAGCCATCGACTGCCGCCTTATGCCCGCCGCCCGTCGCGACGACCTGCTCCAAGAGACCGACGAGCGTCTTATCCGTCGCGCTGTCTAGAACGCGGCGAACCTCTTCGGTCGAACGCTCCTCATAGGTCGAGCCGTCGGCATTCGTAATCTTCTTGACGATGTGCGGCTTTAAGAGGACGCCGCTGTTTGCAATCGCAGACATCGCCGTCACGAGCTGCAGCGGCGTCACCGCGATGCTCTGCCCGATCGCCATCGTCGCCATATCTGAGTCGCGCATCTCGTTTGGCTTAAATAAGATGCCCGCCTCTTCCCCCGGAAGGTCAATGCCCGTCTGTACGCCAAAGCCGAACTTCATCGCGTAATCGGTCAGGCGATCCGCCCCGAGGCGAAGCCCAACCTGCGCAAAGCCCGTGTTCAGTGAGTATTTAACGACATCGGTAAAGGTCACCTTGCCAAAGCTCGTGCCGCTCCAATTCTGAATGCGGCGTCCCGACACCATGACGAACCCCGGATCGACGAAGCTCTGATTCGGCGTCACGACCCTTTCCTGAAGTGCCGCGCCCGCGACCACCGCTTTAAACGTCGAACCCGGCTCATAGATGAAGGAGACGGCGCTGTTCTTCCAATCCTCCGCCGGATACTTGTCAAACTGATTCGGATTGTACGACGGGCGCGAAGCCATCGCGAGAACCTCGCCCGTCTTCGGGTCCATGACGATGCAGGTGATGGCTTTCGGGCGCGTCTCCTTGACCGCGCGGTTGAGTTCCTGCTCGACGATGAATTGAATCTGGCTGTCAATCGTCAGCGTGACATCCTTGCAGAGATCGCCGCTGTAGCGGCCGCCCGAAAAGATCGAGCCTAAGATCGGACGGTTCTCGCGATCGGTCGTCAGTGTCTTCTCGCTGCGGTCACCCTTTAAGAAGCCATCGAGTGCCTGCTCAATGCCATCGAGACCCTTGTCCTCCGCCCCGACAAAGCCGAGGACATTCGCCGCAAGACCGTCGTTCGGATAAAAACGCTGCGCCTCATTTTTGAAACCGAAATACGCAGTGTACTTCTTTTCCTTAAGGAAGGCCTGAACGTTTTTATACGTGGTATCGTCCATGCGGCGCTTGACCCAGACAAACCCGCCGGCGACCTCGATATCGGAAAGGATCGTATCGGCGGGAAGACCGACGATTGGTGCGAGCTCCTCGGCCATCGCCTGGGTGTCTAAATTATGCTCCTCGACACCCTCTGCAATCGCATGAGGATCGACGTAGAGGGACTTCAGCAGCGTCGAAACGGCAAGCGTGCGCCCTGTGCGGTCTAAGATTCTGCCGCGCGGGGACTGCACCGTAAATGTGCGATCTACCTGGTCTTTCAGCCTCGCGCCGAGCGCATCGCCCTGCACGATCTGCAGCCAGCCATAGCGCAGGGCGATGACAATAAAGAATGTCAGGAGCAAAAACGCCGCGCGGCGAATGTGCACCTGCGTCCGAATCCGCCGTGCTCTCATGCCCGCCGGCTCGAATGCGCGAGCAGAACGTCTTTCAGGCGCCCTTCGATCTGCGTGAGTTCCTGCTCTGCCGCCTTGCGCTTTGCGCGGCCTTCCTCACCGATGCGCACCGTCTCCTCAATCGTATGAACGAGGCGATCGTTCACCTTGCGGACAGTCTCGATATCAACGATGCTGCGCTGGTTCTCCCGCGCGGTCTCGATGCTGTTCTGCTCGAGAAGCTCCGCATTGCGCCGCAGAAGTGCATTCGTCGTATCGTTGACCTGACGCTGCAGCTGAAGTACCTTCTGCTGTGCCTGCAGGCCGAGCGCGATGACGAGCTGGCTCTTCCAAAGCGGAATCGTCTGATAGATCGCGGACTGCACGCGGTCGATCAGTATCTTGTCGTTGTTCTGAATCAGGCGAATCTGCGGTGCCGTCTGAATAGCGACCGTCTTGCTGATCTTTAGGTCATGTACCTTCTGGTCAAAGCGCTCGATCGTCTGCTTGAAATCCGCGACGACTTGCACCGCCATCGGATCATGCGAGGCAATGGCCTGTTCCTCGAGTTTCGGAAGCGTCTTTTCCCGAAGCTCCTGAATCTTTTCCTCGCCTGCACGAATGTAGAGCTCGAGATCTTTGAAATAGGCGACGTTTTCCGCATAGAGCTTATCAAAACGCTTCACGTCCTTCAGCATCTTAAGGCGCGCCTGCTCGAGTGCGCCGGCAATGCGATCGACCTGCACCGACAATTTCTCATAGCCCTGCTTGAGGTCTTCCGCCTTTTTCACCAGACCGCCGACAAGGGGAATCTTAGCGAGAAAGCTGCCGCGCTCTGCCCCCTCAGGATTGAAGCTTTTGACCTGCGTCACGAGCCCGCCGAGAAGCTGCCCGACCTCGCCCGCATCCTTAGCGCGAACCTCCGAAAGAACACTTTCTGAAAACGCCGCGATACGCTTCTGCGCCGGCGTGCCGTAGGTGATGAGTGCCTGCGAATTCATCGGGTCGATCTCATTTTTCAGCTTGTCGACCTTCGCGCGCTCCTCCGGCGAAAGTTCTTCGACGACCTCGGCGACCTTCTTGGCTTCATCGACCGGCGCCGGCGCCGTATCTCCTGCAGCGCCCTTCGCCTTCATCAGATCTTCAAGACTCAGTTCTGCCATATCTTAACCCTCCTCATCCGCACGCTGGCTTACCGATTGGCGGACGAATCCATGTACTGGCGATAAAAATCTTCCATGGGCATCGCAAGATACCGTATGCCCTCCACAAAACCGACCCAAAAGGGGAGGCTCGTCCAGCAAAAAAGCGCGTAAAGAATGCCCTGCACCGTCTTGCCAAAGTAAAATTTATGTGCGCCAAAGCCGCCGAGAAAGATGGCGAGAAGCCCTGCCGCAAGCTTTTTATGCCGGATGCGCGTGCGCATCTCTTCCGGCATGCCTCCTTTCGCCGGCGCCTGCGGCGCAATATGCCGCACCCTGCGCGCGATGCCGAAAGAGCCGCCCTGCCTAAAGCCAAACCGCTGTCTGTTCTTGCGCCCCGCGCAGTTCACCGGCTCTCTGCCTCGGCTTTCCGGCTGCTGCGGTGCGGCATAGGCGGCGAACGTTTCCGCCTCTTTTTCTGCGCTTTGCGGCTTATCCTCCGCCTCGATGCCGTCCGCATGCATCGTTTCCTTTAAGACGTCGATCTCTGCATCGACATCGAGGAGCTTTGCATGAAGGAGCTTGTCAAACTCCGCAAGATAGGCTTCATCAAACGTATCGAGCGTCGTGCGGATCTTATCCTTGGTCTGGCGGATGCTCGCACTCTCAATCCGTGTCTTTTCAAGCTCGAGGAACTCCTCGGCAAAGCTTGCCGCGCGATCCTGATACGTATCGACAAAGCGGCGCGCATCGACGACGAGCTGCGGATGCTCGACGAGATAACCCATGATACGGCTCGAGATCTCCTGCATCTTATAGAGCTGGTCGCCGAGTGCAGGGTCTTTCAGCTCCTTTCGCACGGCTTCGATGCGGGCGAAGTCCGCCGTCGACTTGTCAAAGATCTCTTCGGCAAGCGCCGCCTGCTCACCTTCAAACAGCTGCCCGACATCCGGCTTCTTAGCCGCCGCTTTTTTTTCCTTCTTTCCGTAATGAATTCCGCCGGCAAGCGTCGCAGCGCCGCAGACGATGAAAAAAACAGCCGGCGCGGAAAAATGTGACGCAAAACCGCCAAATACGCCCAGGGAAAGCAGAACCGCACCGATGATCTTCAAAACAACATGCATATCGCCACCACCTTATCTCTTAATACATAGTCATTATAGCAAAAAGAAAGCTGCTTTTCCAGCCGGCCGCACAATCTTACCAAACTTCTTCTATATAAGAAAAACTCCTGCAGGACGCGCCTGCAAGAGTTTTTCTTTATGGGAATGCACAAATTCAGTCCTCGCTCTCGATGAGACCGTAGTAGCCGTCCGTACGCCGATAGACGACATTGACGCTTTCTGTCTCAGCATCGCGATAGACGAAGAAATTGTGATTTAGGAGGTTCATTTGCATGATGGCTTCCTGAACGTCCATCGGACGGACAGTAAAGCGCTTCCGCTTGACGATCGGGTAATCGCCGTCGGCTTCTGATCTTTCCGGCACCTCAGCTTCGGCAAAAGCCTCAGCCTTGAAACCGCCGCTCTGACGGAAACGGCGTGCCAGCTTCGTCTTCTGCTTGCGAATCTGGCGCTCGAGCTTCTCGACGACGAGATCGATCGACGTGTACATGTCCATCGTCGCTTCTTCGCCGCGCAGGAGAATCCCGCCCTTGATGGGAATCGTAACTTCTACGATGTGACGCCCCTTGTCGACCGTCAGCTTGACCTTGATCTCGCCGATCTGATCAAAATACTTCGCAACCTTGCCCACGCGCTTTTCGACGTACTCGCGAAGCGACGGGGTGACTTCGATGTTCTTGCCTCGAATAGCGAATGTTGCCATAAAGCACATCCCCTTTCTTTGTGTCCCTCGAAAGCCGGGGGAACTCGACGGAAGCGCCGGAGAAATCTCCGCCCCTTCCCTGAAAGCCCCAGAAGAAGTAGAAGTATTCCTTCTGATGTCTATAGATTTCTACACCTTTGGCGAAAATCCTTCTTCTTTCTAAAAAAAACTTAAGAATTTTTCCTTTCGCCCTTTCCCCTTGCTTTTTACAAGAAATTATGCCTTTCCCAGCCCGAAAATGCCGATTTTCGCACGTACCGGACACAAAGCCGCTTTCGACGCCGTCTAGTTCCTTCGCTAATCTATCCATCAAGCGCAGCGCGTTTAAGAACTCCGCCGAGTTCAGCGCATATGTGCATGACCGCTTGCGTAACGCGGCGTTTCGTGGGGCACGCATTACCGCGCAGACCCGAAGTTTTAGAGTTTTAGAAAGAAGGATTTTTATGACAAATGCATTTCCCATCCTCAGCAAAGAAGAAGAGCGTCGTCTCGTCCGGCGCGCCAAGGCGGGCGAGAGCGCAGCAAAAGAAGAGCTTTTTGCCCGCTACGAAGGCCTCATGAAAAAAGCCGCGCATCAAGCGTACCTGGGGAGCGAAGAGCTCCGGCACGATGCGCTCTCCATCGCGCAGCTCGCCTTTCTCACCGCCATCCACACCTATGACGACAGTGCAGATGCCTACTTTGCCGCCTATGCCAAGATGCGCGTGGAAGGTGCGCTCTACGCCGAATTTCGCCGCACAAAAAAGCGCTGGCTGCGCGAAATACACCCGGACGCTGCAGAAGACGCCGCGGCTTTTTGGGACGCGCTCTCGCCTGCCGACACACCGGAAGACGCCGCGCTCAACCGCCTCATGCTAAAGCGCGCAGTAAGAGTACTCACGCCGCGGGAAAAGGAGATCCTCCGCCGCATTTACTACGAAAACGAGACGCTCGCAGAGGTCGGCGCTCACCTGCACCGCACGCGGCAGGCCGTCGGCAAGGCAAAGAAAAAGATCCTCAGCAAGCTGAGAACCTTTTTCGAGGATGGACATTTTTCTTCGTATGCGCCCGCACTTAATTAACGTGTGGTGCACGGCGAAAGAAGGGATCCCTTATTCCTTTAAGAAGCGCTCTGCGCCCGGGTTCATCGGCAGGGACATGCCGTCGAGCGCACCTTCCTTCGTGATATATTTACCGACGGCGTGTGCCTCCTGCAGGCGCTGGAGATCCGTGAAGATCGCCTTGGTGATCTGATAGCCGAGGTCTTCGCCGACGTCCTTGTTCGCGACGAGCATTGCCATGACCGAGAGCGTCGGAACGTCCTCGTCAAAGCCCGCATAGGTGCCCTTCGGCACAACCGTCTTCGTGTAGAACGGATACTTGGCGATGAGCTTGTCCGCGACGGCATCCTCTACCGGCAGAAGGCGAACCGCATTCTGCGAAGCGATGTCCTGCACCGAGGCCGTGGGGAAGCCCGCCGTCAGAAATGCCGCGTCAACGTTGCCGTCCTTCAGTGCGCTCGCCGCCTCGGAAAACGAGAGGTACTGCACCTCGATATTGTCGTAGGTGATGCCGTACGCCTCTAAGATCTGGCGGGCATTTGCCTCAGCGCCCGAGCCCGCAGGGCCGACCGCGACGCGCTTGCCCTTGAGATCCTTGATGCTCTTGATGCCCGTCTTATCGAGCGTGATAAACTGGCAGGTCTCCGGATAGAGCGCCGCGATGCCCTGCAGACCGTCAACCTGCTTGCCCTCGAACATCTCCGTGCCGTGCATCGCATAGTAGGCGATGTCGTTCTGGACAAAAGCGAGGTCGATCGATCCTTCTTTCAGCATGTTGATGTTTGCGACCGAACCGCCCGTCGACTGCGCGCTCGCGCTCATACCGGGAATCTCCTTGTTGAGAATCTCCGCGACGGCGCCGCCGATCGGGTAGTAGGTGCCGGCGGTGCCGCCCGTACCGATGTTCAAAAACTTCTTGCCGCCCGCGCCGCTGCCGCAGCCTGCGAGCATCGCCGCCGCAGCGAGCACGAGCATTGCCGCGCCAAAGGCCTTCTTAAGCTTCGAAAACCGCATGTTCTGCCTCCTCCTATTCTCATCCATAGACTATGGCACGAAAAGCCCTCCCGTATAGGAGAGCCTTTCTTTTTATGCCTGCAAAGCGATTAAGCCTTTGGCTGCACTGGATAGTTGCCCTTCGGGCTCCAGTAGCCGCCGGTGCCAGTCGCATTGTGGTTGTATACCCAGGTGTCGCCGGTCGCCAGCGTGAAGTCGTGCACAGACTTGGCATCGAAGTTCTGAATGGCGAGACGTGCGCCGGACTTCAGCGCGATGCGCATCGTGCCGTTTGTCTCCTTGGCGCTGACGATGTCTTCAAGTGCCACGTCATAGAGCATGACCTTGTCGTTGACGGTCGAGTTTGTGATGACGTCGTTGCCGTCACTCCTGCCGAAGAAGAAGCGGTTCGTGCCGTCCTTGCTGCCGGTCATGGTGTCGTTGCCCAAGCCTCCGTAGAGGGATGCCGTGCCCGTACCGCGGTAGATGATGCGGTTATTCGATGCGTCGCCCGCAAGCTCGAGGCGGCTGCCAGCGCTGACGTCGATGTTCGTAATGCCCTTGTAGACGTCGCCCGTGCGGCCGTCGAGGTAGATCCGCGAGTTGTCGCCAAAGTTGCGGACGGTGCCGCCGGCTTTGGCGTTGGAGAAGTAGTATTGGGCATGCGGGTCGTAGGTGACGACTTCGTTTGCACCGGTGACCTTCGCCGCGCCCTTCTTGCCCATGACGTTGACTTCGATGAGCTGGTCGAAGAGACCGCTCGCCGCGTTGCGGATGGTAAGCCTGTCGGTGCGGCCGCTCATATTGAGGACAATGCTTGTGCCGACCTTGCGCACGGAGGTCACGTCGCCGCTGTGAATGTCGAGGATGTCGCGCTTGAAGTGCGCCTCGGTGCGCTCCGTCGTGCGGAAGCCCTCGATGGTGTCGTCGCCGTCGCCTGTGCCGTAGAAGAAGGTGGTGTAGTGGTCGGTTGCCGAGCCCGTGCCGGAGACCATGAGGTCCGCAGAGATACCGCCGCCCCAAATCGAGGAAGTGCCGACACCACCCTCTAGGGTGTTGCGAACGTTTTTCGCACCGACAAGCGTATTGTTGCCGGAGCCGCCGATGGCCTGCTCGATGCTGTAGAATTTCGCGCTCTTATCTTTAAAGCGCTTGGTCATGCCGAGGTCGACAACGAGATCGTGATTGTTCTTTTCAAAGCTGACGATGTCGCTGTATTCCTTGCGGCCGATGAAGATCTGACCACCGCGCGTCGAATCGTTGTAATAGCCGTCGCCGAGCAGCGCGGTCCGGTGGACGCCTTCGCCGTCTTCCATAAGGATTTCGCCGTGGGTGACACCGTTTAGGATGAGTTTTGACTTGCCTTGGCTGAGGACAGTCTTGTCGCCCACGACACGGACATTGGCGTCGTTGAGGTCTGCCACGGCATCGGTATTGGTATCGGTGTAGATCGGCCTATGGTCGGCATCGGTCATCGCGTTGCCTTTGTCGTCGACAACTTGCTTGCGCAGCGGTACGTTATACCAGACGACGTCGTCACCTTCGCCCCAGCCCTGCTGGAAGCTGGTGATGGTATCGGTGCCGCCCTCTTCGGTCAAGCCGACGTGATCGCGCCAATTGTTGTAACCGTTGAGGTTGATGGTGTCGTTGCCAAGCCCGCCGTAGACGTAGTCGCCTTCACCGACGTAGATGGTATCGTCGTTCTTGCCGCCGAGGAGGGTGTTGGCAAAGCCGCCCTTTAAGGTGCCGTTCGGGTTGCCGAACATGACGAATTTACCCGTCTCATCCCGCATGTCGATATTCGCGGCATCCGAGATGGTCGCCGCGACGTTGACGCGGTCGGTGCCCGCGGTGTAGATCTGGTAATCCGTCGTCGGAACGATGGTGGAGTTGCCATAGCCAAAGGCGGTAACAGCGCTCGCCTCAAAGGCCCTTCCGAAGTGAATGACGTCGTTGCCGAACTTGAAGTCCATGATGGTGACGAGCGCGTCTTCACCGGTAAAGACATTGTGTCCATGGGCGTCATGAACACCAGGCGATTTAGCGGTGTAGGCGGCGCCAGTACTATCTGTTCCTATGCCGCCGCTGGTTTCATAGTGGATGGGGTGACCGAATTTATCCACTTTGCCTTTGCCGCCCCAGATGGTGGAACCGTTGGAACCATTCGGCGCGGTGGGCGAGCCAGGTGCCTGGGAGACAATGGTATCGTCCCCTTCGCCAGCGAGGATGGAGCTGTTCATGCCGAAGGAGATGCTGTCGTTGCCTGTGCCGCCGTCGATCTTTGCGGCATCATCCGCGATGATGATGTCCTTGCCCGCGCCGCCGTAGATGGTGCTGTCCGTGCGAGCGACGATGCTGTCGTCGCCTGCACCAGGATCAACGCCATCCCGCAGTTTATCGCCATAGATGAGGTTGAAGTCCGATGCTAAAATCGTGTCTTCATCCTCGCCGCCAGAGATGGTATTATACGAGCGAAGATTCAGGCTATCTCTGTTATGTCCGCCATAGACAATATTACGATCAGTCGCAACAATGCTGTCATCGCCATAGCCGCCATAAATGGTATTCAGGTTTTTCGCCGTAACAGTATCATCACCAGCAGAGCCGTCATTCTTACGAACGAGACTTTGCAGCGCGGAATGCGTGATATAAAACACACTGCCAGAATTATTCTCATCATAATCGCCATAGATGATATTGCCATCTGTGGCCTCGATATTATCCTTATCCCAACCGCCCTTAATCGTACTGTCGTTACTGCCTATAATGCTGTCGACATCGTCACCGCCATCGATATAGCTTGTATCGGTAGCATGAATCGTATCGTTGCCGCCGGCGCCCCAAACGCTGCTGTTGAAGTCTGCTTCGACGTTGTCTTTGTCCGGACCTGCATCGATGTAGGCATGCTCGCCGGCTTTGATGCAGTCTTCCCCTTCACCGCCGCCGATCGAATCCTTAGCTGCCGCTGTGATCGTATCTTTTCCTTCGCCGCCGAAGATGAGGTTCGCAGATTTCGCCTCAATGACATCCGTACCAGCGCCGCCATAGACGAGATTGCCAACTTCTACCTTAATGCTATCCGCGCTATCCGCTTGCCCTCCGGCATTGGGATCGGTTCCCATATCGTTATCTGCATTGCTGCCGGAGCCGCCGCCATAAACGGTGTTGTATTCACTGGCAAAGATGGTGTCTTTATCGCCGCCGCCCCAAATGGTATTTTCATCGTTGGCCTCGATGTTGTCCGAACCATTATTGCCTTCAACATGGTTGGAGTCATTGACGAAAATGCTGTCCGCATCATTGCCGCCATAGACATAGTTACCATTTCGTGCAGTGATGGTATCCTTCCCACCATAGCCAGAAGTATCGTATTTATTACTGTCGCCATAAATGGTATTGATGTCGGTGGCAGTAATCTGATCTGCCCCGTTGTCACCCTGGACATAACTATGGTTGGCTACCGTGATCTGGTCTGCTTCGTCATTTGTATCAGTGGCATGAGAAGCATTACCTCCGCCATAAACCGTGTTATAATTACCAGAGGCAACGATGACATCTTTATTTGCACCGCCCAAGGCAGTGTTATTTGAGCTGGAAATCGTGATATAATCATCCTGCGCACCGGCATCGATGTAGTTAGAACCACTGTTAACTGTAACATGGTCATTCTGATCATAAGTATAAAGTGAAGTAGAACCAATGGCGGAGGCATCGAGAATAAAATTATCTATACCGCCTGATACAGCATCAATCCTACCATATCCCCCCCAATCTACTGTCACAGTAACGCCATTTGCATTAACCCAAACTTGATCGCCTACTGGGTTACCCCAAGCATCATTATGCCAAGAGATACCCAGCTTTCCTCCTCCGCCACCAGAATAGTTCAGTATCGCTCCATTTGTTCCATTCGTGAAGATACGATTACCGCTAGCACCAATAAGGTTATATTGATTACTTCCACCATAATGTATACCCCATCCATCTGTCACTGGTGTTACTAGCCAATCATAATAATCATTCCGATAGGAATTCCACCCCAAGCCAGCTGGTAAAGTATGTGTTTCATCCCAAGATGTAGCTGGCTTATAAACAAAATTCCCATAAGGAACGTGCTCCACACCATTCGAACCATACCAATAGGTTCTACGAAGTAAGGATTTATTAGGAGCAAGTGACGTACGATCGACAGACCATGGTGAAGGTAGATTTATTGGACCGCTATTTGCCATATTTAATCATCCTTTTTTAACACGTAACAAAATACACAAAAGTAAAAATTCTCACTTCCATGCCTTTTCCGCAAGACAAACCCATTTTCGCTTGCCCCAAGGAAAAAGCATCTCCATCGACCAAGCAATGGCACCACCTCCCTCGATTCACACACTCCCTGCTATCTTATAAGATAACTATGATTTACTCCACTGTATTATCTCATATTTTACATCAAATGACAAGCTCTTTCGGTAAAGAGCTGTTCTCTATGACAGCAAAGCCTTGGCGAGCGCCATGCCGAGAGCCGCGAGCAGGAGCCCCGCGAGGAGCTGAAAGGCGACGCTATAGAGTGCGAGAAGATAGCTGCCGCTCTTGAGGAGGAGCAGGGTCTCAAAACTGAAAGAGGAGAAGGTCGTGAGACCGCCAAGAAAGCCGACCGCGAGCAGCAGGCGCAGGGGTTCGGCGATGAGCCCGTATTTTTCCGTCAGGAGCAAAACAGCCCCCATGACAAGCCCCATCAAAAAGCTGCCGACGGCGTTGACCGCGAGCGTACCAAGGGGAAACGCCGCCCCCCAGCGCGCCGCCGCCGTCGTCACCAAAAACCGCACCGCCGCCCCAAGCCCACCGCCGACAAAGACGAGAAAGAAATTGCTTATCGTCATTTTCTGAGTCGCCCCCGCACGGCGAGCGTCAGAAAGAAGAGCCCTGCCGCGACGGCGACGATGGTCGCGCCGGCTGCCATGTTGGCGTAGTAGGCGAGAATCAGCCCGGTGATGCCGGAAAAGAGAGCGACCGAGACGGAGATGGCATGGTAGCTCTTGACGCTGCCCGCGACATTTCGCGCCGCAGCGGCGGGCAGCACGAGCAGCGCGTTGATGATGAGGATGCCGACCCATTGGATGCTGATTGCGACGACGACGGCGAGCATGACCGCGAAGGCACTTTCGACGGCAAGCCCCCGGATGCCGCGGCTCTTCGCGAAGCTCGCATTGAGCGAGAGCACGAGCAGCCGGTTAAACAGCACGCCCCAGAGCACGAGGACGACGAGGAAGAGCACGGCGAGCCCGGCGATGTCTGCAGGCTTTATCGCGAGGATGTCGCCGATGAGATACGTCGAATACTGGTTGAAGCTCCCGCCGCGGCTCAGGAGCATCAGGCCGATGGCGATCGCGGTCGCGGAAAAGACGCCGATGATCGTGTCGGTCGACGCCGCACCCTTGTTTTTAATCCAGGTGATGACAAGCGCAAAGAGGGCCGAAAAGACGATGAGCGAGAGCAACGGCGAGGCACTGCCGAAGAGAACGCCGACCGCGATGCCGGAAAAGGCGCCGTGCCCGAGGGAGTCGGAAAAGAACGCCATGCGGTTGGAGACGACCATCGTGCTGAGGATGCCAAAGAGCGGCGTCACGAAGAGCATCGCGAGAAAGGCATGTTTCATGAAGGTCGCCTGCGCCCAGGCAAAGGGAAGCAGGGCGTTCATCAGCGTGTAAATCGTGTCCATTAAGAGCGCACCTCCTCATTTTTTGCAGAGCCGCCCGCGAGCATGCCGAACAGCTTTTTTGTGCGGCGGTCGGCAAAGACCTCTTCCGGCGTGCCGCTCGTCACGATGCCCTTGTTCATCAGAACGACTTGATCGGCATGGCGCGCGACCATGTCGAGGTCGTGGGAAATCAGCAGGATGGCGATGTCTTCCTTGGCGCGCAGATCTGCGACGATCTCGTAAAAAAGCTCCAGTCCGTTTTGATCGACGCCTGAGACCGGCTCATCGAGGAGCAGGAGGTCGGGCATCGGGTCGAGCGAGAGTGCGAGAAGGACGCGCTGCAGCTCGCCGCCTGAGAGCACGCCGAGGCGGCGGTCCATCAGGTGCGCCGCGTGAACGCGCTCGAGGTTTTTGAGGATCTGCCCGCGGTACTTGCGCCCTGCGGTCAGCCAAACCGGGCGATTCCTCAGGCAGGCGAGAAAGATGTCCCGGACGGTCATCGGGGCGGATACGTCAAAGCGCAGATACTGCGGCACATAGCCGATGATGGGGTGGCCGGTGTGCGCGCCCTTGGCATCGACGTAGCGAAGGCGCCCGGTATGCGGCACTTCGCCGAGGATCGCCTTTAAGAGCGTGCTCTTTCCCGCGCCGTTTGGGCCAATGATCGCGGTCAGCTGCCCGCAGTGCACGTGTAGGTTCACATGCTCAAAGATCGTAAGGCTGCCTGCCCTGACGGCGAAGTCCTCGAGCTTTGTACAGCAGAGCCGCGCACAGTCCGTTGAGCCGGCCGCCTTGTGATGCAGAATGTTTCGAAACAAAATAGATCCTTTCTACCGCATGCCCTCAGTCGGAGAGCGCGCGGAAGGAGCGAATGCAGAGAAAGTAACCGATGAGCGCATAGAGAGCGAGCACGAGCCCCGAAAGCCATGAGGCGGGTTCGCCCGTGCAGAGCGCACGCAGAAGATAGCTCGTATGCGTCAGCGGCAGAAGCTCGATGATGTGGCGGATGACGGCGGGAAGTGCCGCCGTCTGAAAGAAGGTGCCGCAGAGAAAGGACATCGGCAGCAGAATGTAGGTGTTGACCTGCCCCATCTCCTCGTAGGTCGAAATCTTCATTGCCGCGAGAAAGCCGATCTCCGCAAAGATGACGGCATTTAGGACGAGCACGGCGAGAAACGGCAGCGAGATGCGAAAGGCCGCGCCGAAGGCATAGGCGAGCACGCAGATGATCAGCGAGGAGAGCATCGCGCGCAGGAGCGTCGCCAAGAGCTTGCCGATGACGAAAGCATCCGGCCAGATCGGCGCGCTCATGTACTCCTCCAGGCTCTTGTGGTAAATGCGCTCGGCATGCACCGGCGTAATGCTGTTAAAGCTGATGTTCATCGAGTTCAGCGCGAGGATGCCCGGCACGATGAAGTCGAGGTACGAGCCGCCGCCGATCTGAACGCTGCGCCCCAGCCCCCAGCCGAAGGCGACGAGATACAAGAGCGGCGCGACCATGCGCGATAGGATGAACTTCGTCATGCGCCGCTTTAAGACGACCCAGTCGCGCCAAAAGATCGTGGCGACGTCGTAGAGATTTGCCCTTAGATGCAACGTCGATTCCCTCCCTTTCTGCCATCGCCTGCCGCGTTTTTTGTCATCTGGAGAAAGACCTCTTCGAGGTTCGGCAGATTCGTCTTGGCGCGGAGGTTCGCGGGCGTGTCGAGGTCGAGCAGCTTTCCCTTGCCCAAGATGGCGACTCGGCCGCAGAGCGCCTCCGCCTCTTCGATGTAATGCGTCGTCAAAAAGACCGTGACGCCGCGCCCCGCCATCTCCTTGACGAGCGTCCAGATATGGCGGCGCACCTGCGGGTCAAGCGCGACCGTCGGTTCGTCGAGAAAGAGGATGGCGGGGCGGTGAATCAGTGCGCGGATGATTAAGAGCCGCCGCTTCATGCCGCCGGAGAGCCGGCGCACGCCGTCGTTTCGGACCTCGCTGAGCTCGACGCTGTCTAAAAGTTCCTCGATGCGCGCGCGCCGCTCTGCTCCAGACATGCGGTGCAGCCGCGCATGAAGGTCGAGGTTTTCATAGACGGTCAAATCCTGGTCAAAGTTCACCTGCTGCGGCACGATGCCGAGCATGGATTTGATGGCGCGCGCCTCGCGCGCGGTCGAGCGCCCGTCATAGAGGATTTCGCCCGCGGTCGGCTGAAGCTGCATCGTCATCATGCGGATGGTCGTCGTCTTGCCCGCGCCATTGGGGCCTAAAAGCCCAAAGATTTCCCCGCGCTTTACGGAAAGCGACAGATGGTCGACCGCCGTCTTTTCTGTCTGCCGCCCCGCCTTATCTTTATGCTGAAAGACTTTTGTCAGTTCTCTTAGTTCAATCATATGCCCTTTCTATAGCGAAACGGCTGTCGAAAGCCTTTGTTCGACAGCCGTTTTTCCATCAAAGCACCTTCGAGAGAAAGCTCTTCGTGCGCTCTTCCTTCGGATGCTCGAAAACGTCCTTCGGCCTGCCCGCCTCGATGATGCGCCCGTCGTCGACGAAGAGCAGGCGGCCGCCGACCTCCCGGGCAAAGCCCATCTCATGCGTGACGACGACCATTGTCATGCCCTCTTTGGCGAGCGCGCGCATGACGTCCAAGACTTCGCCGACCATCTCGGGGTCGAGCGCGGACGTCGGCTCGTCAAAGAGCATGACCTTTGGGTGCATGGCGAGCGCCCGCGCGATGGCGACGCGCTGCTGCTGGCCGCCGGATAGCTGTTCGGGGTAGCTCTCCGCCTTGTCGGCAAGCCCGACGCGGGCGAGGAGCTCTCTTGCCGTGGCCTCTGCCTCCTCTTTTGCCATTCCCTTGACCTTCATCGGCGCGAGCATGATGTTCTTCCATACGGTCATATGCGGAAAGAGGTTGAAGCGCTGAAAGACCATGCCGACTTCTTCGCGTACCTTGTTGATATTACCCTCGCTGCCAAGGAGGATGCCGTCGACGCATATAGCGCCCGCCGTCGGTTCTTCGAGGTAGTTCATGCAGCGCAGCAGCGTTGACTTGCCGGAGCCCGAAGGCCCGATGATGACGACAACCTCCTTCTCCCGAATGTCGAGGTCGATGCCCTTTAAGACATGATTGTCGCCGTAGGATTTTTGCAGCCCCTGAATGTTGATCAATTCGAGCACCTCTTTTCCAAATAAGCGACAAAGCGGGAAATCGAGAGCGTCATGACGAGGTAGATAATCGCGACGCAGATCCAGATCTCAAGCGAGCCATAGGTCTTTGCAATGATCAGCTGACCGCGGCGCGTGAGTTCCTCGAAGCCGATGACGGAGACGAGAGACGAATCCTTCAGGAGTGCGATGAACTCGTTGCCGAGCGGCGGAATGACGCGGCGGAAGGCCTGCGGCACGATAATGTAGCGCATGGTCTGCACCCAGGTCATGCCGAGCGAGCGTCCCGCCTCCATCTGTCCCTTGTCGATGGACTGGATGCCCGCGCGGAAGATCTCCGCGACGTAGGCGCCCGAGTTGATGCCACAGGCGCTGATTGCCGCGACGAAGGGATCGATGCGCTGCCCTGAGATGGCGGGAAGCGCGAAGTAGACGAGAAAGAGCTGCACGAGCAGCGGCGTCCCGCGAAAGAAATCGACGTAGACAGCAGCGACGGCGCGCAGTGCCCGAACGCGCGAAATGCGCGCGATGCCTGCGAAAAGACCGATGATGATGCCAACCGCAACCGAGAGCGCGGTGATCTGTATCGTGACGCCCGCGCCGATGAGGAGCAGCGGAAAGGAGTTCACCGCAAGATCCAAATTAAAATGCATAAAGACCCCTTGCAAAAGAATAAATAAACGTTTGACATCGTCTATTATAGGAAGTTTTCCACAGCGTGTCAACGAAAAAGAGCGCACCTTCATCGCGTGTTTCATCAATGAACGTGCACTCTTTCTTTCTATTCTCTATCTGCTGTCTGCGCAAAGCACGTTACTGCTTTTCGCCAAACCACTTCTGATAGATCTTGTCGTACTCGCCGTTCTCCTTGAGCTTCTGCAGCGCATCGTTGATCTTCTTCTGCATGTCCTCGGAGCCCTTCGCCATGGCGATGCCGTAGTCCTCGCTTGTCAGGCGCTCGGCAAGTGCCTTGACCCCCGTCGTACCGCTCTGGTGGAGGTAGTAGTCGTTGACGGGACGGTCATTGACGACGGCATCGACGCCGCCCGCCTTGAGCTCCATGAAGCAGTCTGCCGGCGTATTGAACTCGCGGACTTCGACGCCCTCGATCTTCTTAACCTCTGCCGCGCTCGTCGTTCCGATCTGGACGGCGACCTTATGCCCCTTGAGGTCCTGGAACTTTTGAATGCCCGTCTCATTTTCGCGGACGACCATCGTCAGCCCCGATTCATAGTAGGGGTTCGAGAAGAGAACGTTTTCCTTGCGCTCGTCGTTGATCGTCATACCCGAGATCGCGACATCGACCGTCTTGTTCTGGATGGCAGGAATCAGTCCGTCAAAGGAGAGGTTCTGAATGTCCGCCTCATAGCCCATCTCATCGGCAATCGCGCGGATGAGATCCATATCAAAGCCCTGGTAGGCCGTTTCGCCCTCGTCCTGGAATTCAAACGGCGCGAAGTCGATCGCCGAGCCGACCTTCAATACCTTCTTGCCGCTGTCTGTCTGCTGGCTGCCGCAGCCGACCACTGCGAAGATCGCCAGTGCCGAAAGCAGTACAGCCGCTAGAATCTTTTTGATTTTTTTCAATTCTGTAAGCTCCCTATAGCGAAAGGGCCTGGAAGCCCAAGCCCTTCAATGACACAATCGCCTTTTCAGGCATGTTCTGTTTCAGAAGGAAGACGAGCGATGCTTGCTGAAGCACTCGCGGCAGTAGACCGGACGGTCATCCTTCGGCTGGAACGGGACTTCTGTCTCTTTGCCGCAATCGGCACAGATGACCTTGAACATCTGGCGTTCGCCACCCTCGCGGCCACGACGGCGCTTGTCGCGGCAATCGCGGCAGCGCTGCGGCTCGTTTTCAAAGCCCTTCTCTGCGTAGAATTCCTGTTCACCTGCGGTGAAAACAAATTCCTTGCCGCAATCCTTACATGTGAGAGTCTTGTCCTCAAAAGCCATAAAAAAATCCCCTTAAATATATTATTAACTTTTACGAATTTCAGTATAGCTTTTTTTTATGTAAATAGCAAGAGATTTTTCGATTTTCCTGCGAATTATTTCTTATTGTTTTAGGCTCTGACGCCTGCGATCGCGCGGATGACTTCGCCAGCGAGGATCAGCCCGACGACAGACGGCACAAAGGAAATACTGCCGGGCACGGCGCGCCGATGGTCACAGATTCTGGCGCTGCCCGGCGGACAGATGCAGTTTTTGCCGCAGCCGCTCTGCGCGATTTTCTGCGGCTTTTCCTTTGAGTAGACGACCTTCAGATTTGGCACGCGCCGTTCTTTGAGCTTCTTTCGCATGACGCGCGCGATCGGGTCGACGCTGGTCTTAAAGATGTCGGCGACTTCAAATTTCGTCGGGTCAAGCTTGTTGCCCGCCCCCATCGAAGCGATGATCGGAATGCCGCGCTTTTGACAGGCGAGCACCAGTCCGATCTTCCCCGTGATGGTGTCGATGGCATCGATGACATAATCATAGGGCAGGCGGAAAAATGTTTCTTCCTTTTCCGGCAGGAAGAAATCTTCGATCTGCGTCACCTCGCACGCGGGGTTGATCGCCTGTATACGCTCCTTCATCACGAGCGTCTTTGCTCTGCCGACTGTCGCCGTCGTCGCGTGGATCTGGCGGTTGACATTCGTCAGGCAGACCGTGTCGCTATCGATCAGCACGATATGCCCCACGCCGGCGCGCGCCAAACCTTCCGCTGCATAGGAACCGACGCCGCCGATGCCGAAGACAGCGACCGTCGCCGCCTCGAGCTTATCCATGCCCGCCTCGCCAAGCAGCAGCTCCGTGCGGGAAAATCTGCCGAGTTTACGCATGCCTCCGCCCTCTTTCCATGGCATCCTTCATCCGCATGCCACATTAAAAATGCCTATTTCTGCTCGCCTTCATCCGCCAGCTTGAACGCGGGGATCGCAAAGGAACCGTGCGATTTCTCGCTCTTTGCTTCTTCAAAAGTCGGCGGCGTGAGTTCGATCTTCGGCTTTGGCGGCTCCGGTTTCTGCTTTGGCATCTCGACCTTCGGCGACTTCAGCACCGCGCTGTCAGAAAAATCCGTTGCGATGACCGTCGCCTGCACTTCGCCCGCCATCGTTTTTTCGATGACCGTACCAAAGATGAGATCGACCTCATCGTCCGCCGCCTTTGCGATGTAATTCGTCGCTTCATCGACGTCAAACATACTGAGGTTCTCATCGCCGATGAGGTTCAGGATGACCGCGCGCGCCCCCTTGAGATCGCGGGAAAAAAGCGGACTTGTCACCGCCGCCTTTACCGCATCAACCGCGCTGCGCTTGCTCCTGCCGATGCCAAGCAGTGCATCACTCGATTCACTATGACGAAAGATCGTGCGCACATCGGCAAAATCGACGTTGACGACCCCCGTCTTTAGAATCAGTTCCGCGATGCAGTTGATGGACTGCATGAGGAACCTGTCCGCCGCGTCAAAGGCCTCTGTGAGCTTCAGCGTCCTGTTTTCCGGCAGCTTGAGCAGGCGCTCGTTCTTGACGACAATGAGCGCGTCCATCTGCGACTGCATCTTCACGATGCCCGCGCCGGCAATGCGCTGCTTGCGAATCCCCTCAAAGCCAAACGGCTCTGTTACGAGACCGACGGTCAAGATGCCAGCCTCCTTTGCAATCTGCGCGACGACCGGCGCCACTCCCGTACCGAAGCCGCCGCCCATCGTCGCAGCGACGACGAGAAGATCGGCGCCCTCCATCGCCGCGCGAATCTTCGCCGTCTCCATGCGCGCCGCCTTTTCACCGAGCGCGACATCTCCGCCCATGCCGCGGCCGTTTGTCAGCGCTTCGCCAATGGAGAGTACCTTAAGCCCCTTTTGGCTGACGCGCGAAAGCTGCTGCGCTTCCGAATTGAGTGCGAGCGTCTCAATGTCGAGCGCATCATTCATTTCCATGCGGGCGAGGACGTTGTTGCCGCCGCCGCCGACACCGAAGACCTTAATCTTTACTTTTGGCTGTATGATATCCGATTCTTCCGCCATGCAGCATCCCCTCCCGGCTCAGTCCCTGCCAGCCTGCACGCAGCACATGGAAAAAGTACCGCGCGCCGCAAAGTCTCTATCATCGTTACATATCTTTTGATTATACACGCTTTGTCCTATTTTTTCAAGAAATCCCCTGTTAGGAGGACTACCCTATCATACATGTTACGGGCATACATGTTACGAGAATGTTACGGGCATACATGTTACGAGAAAGTGCGATGCGCCTAAGCAAACCTTAGTGAAGCAAGCGGGGAAAGTGCACGGTACGCCCCGGCGGA
>ERZ773003.20-NODE-20-length-152765-cov-8.193982_pt1 | contig 152765 bp, 147 predicted proteins | sample MGYA00580668_ERZ773003 | MGnify/ENA primary metagenome ERZ773003 (study PRJEB29015, sample SAMEA2738002) | human oral metagenome | biome: human oral; feature: human-associated habitat; material: dental | place: China | collected 2126 ...
GAATCACTGGCAAAAACGGCCGGTTTCATGCGCGAAACATGCTTGATTACAAGACATCTATCGTCGCCGGCACCTCGCCTAATCAATCCGTTTCCGAAGTTCACAGCGTACCTGTTTTTCGAACAATTGACGATATCAAAAAACTTTTTGCCATTGATATTTCCGTGATTTTTGTGCCAGCACCGCACGCCAAAGCCGCTATTTTAGAGGCTATTCAGGCGCAAATCCCGCTCATCATCTGTATCACCGAAGGCGTACCAGTGCATGATATGCTCGAGATTAAGCAAAAATTACATCGTAGCCGTTCGGTTTTGATCGGTCCGAATTGCCCCGGCGTGTTACTGCCAGACAGGCAGCTGCTTGGTATTATTCCAACATCATTAGCTGCAGCTGGCGACACAGCAATCGTCAGCCGCAGCGGCACGCTTACGTACGAAGCGATGAGCCTACTCACCCAACGCGGCTTCGGGCAAAAATATATCATCGGGATCGGCGGCGATATGGTGCGCGGTATAAGTTTCACAGACTGCCTTGATCTCTTTGAGCGCGACCCAGATGTTGCGCGTATCATCCTGATTGGTGAAATCGGCGGCACGAGCGAGATTACTGCCGCCGACCACATCAAGCAGCACATTAGCAAACCGGTGTATGCGTATATTGCCGGCCATCATGCACCGCGCGGCGTACAGCTCGGACACGCCGGAGCGATTCTTGGCACAAACGAGCTTGAATCCGCCGCCGCAAAGACGGCTCGTCTACAAGCCGCCGGCGCTGTAACTGCGACGTCAATCGACAAGCTAATAGCACGTGTAAAATGATATAATAACCCCATGAAGAAGACTATTTCCGTTCTCATTCCTGCCTATAACGAGCAAGCTGTGCTCGCAGCGCTTTTTGAGCGGCTCGATGCGCTTACAGCATCGGTCAAAGGCTACCATTTCGAATTTCTTTTTATCAACGACGGCAGCCGCGATGAAACGCTTGAAATCATCAAGCGGTACGCCAAAACTAACCGCCGCGTGTCATATATCAATCTATCGCGCAATTTCGGTAAAGAGATTGCCATGATCGCCGGCATTGACCACGTACAAGGCGATGCGCTCGTCATCATTGACGCCGATTTGCAAGACCCGCCCGAGTTAATCCCCGACATGATCAAGTTATGGGAACAGGGGTACGACGACGTCTACGCCCGCCGCAAAAGCCGCGATGGCGAAACCTGGCTCAAAAAGAAAACCTCGCAGTGGTACTACAAACTACTGCAATCATCAACCACGATTCCGATTCAAATTGATACCGGCGACTTTCGCCTGCTTGATCGCCGCTGCGTTGACGCGCTTAAACAATTTCGCGAATCGCAGCGCAATACCAAAGCCATGTTTAGTTGGATCGGTTATAAAAAGAAAGAGATTTTTTATGACCGCGATCCGCGCATCGCCGGCGAAACGAAGTGGAATTACCGCAAACTTATTAATTTAGCAATCGACGGCATTACCAGCTTCACGACCGCGCCACTACGAATCGCTTCGGTTTTCGGACTAATCGTATCGTGCTTGGCGTTTTGCTACATATTATACCTCGTGATTCGTCCATTATTTGGCGTACCAACTGGCGCCGGCTATTCATCGCTGATGGCAGTAATTTTATTCATGGGCGGCGTACAAATGATTTTTCTCGGCATTATCGGCGAATACATCGGCCGGATTTTCAACGAGACAAAACAACGCCCGCTCTACCTCATTGAGGAGTACCACCAAGCGCATGATAAAAAACAATAAAATCATTCGCTTCGGCATCGTCGGCGCAATCAACACTGCGCTTGATTTTGGGCTGCTGCTCTTGTTTACGCACCTTGGGCTGCCGAAAATCACTAGCAATACCTTGTCAACCGGCCTGGCCTTTATTTTTAGTTTTTTCGCTAACAAAAAATATACCTTTCGTTCAAGTAGCGGTAATGTTAAACGCGAGATAGTGCTATTCACTATCGTGACACTGTTCGGGCTATGGGTATTGCAAAACGGCGTTATCTGGTTAATTTCACCGTTATGCGTTGCGTTGCTGCATAACGAATCGCTTGCACTTCTCGCTGCAAAACTCGCCGGTACAATCGTATCGCTTACCTGGAATTATCTCACGTATGATATATTAGTATTTCGAAAGGATATCACGTAATGCATATTGCAATTGACGCGCGCGTTATTAACTCCGGCACAGGCACATACATCGTTAAGCTGCTGGAGTATTTGCAGCAAATTGACAACGAAAATTCTTATAGCGTACTCGTGCGCGCCAAGGACAAGCACTACTGGCAGCCAGCAAGACCAAACTTCACCGTGCGCGTCGCAGAGTTTGATAACTATTCATTCGCCGAGCAGATCGGCTTCAAGCACTACCTCGACAAACTCAAACCGGATTTAGTGCACTTTTGCATGCCGCAACAGCCGATTTTATACCGCGGCAAACACGTTACAACTGTACATGACATGACTTTGTTCAAAACATACAATTCCGACAAAAATTGGCTGCTATACCATGCTAAGCAATTCGTTGGGCGCTTCGTGTTTAAGCGTGTAGCGCGTACGAGCAACCATATTATCGCGATCTCCGAGACGACTAAGCGCGAATTTCAAGCGTTTACGAACATTCCCGACGACAACATCACGGTGATTTACGAGTCGGGCGAAATTCATAAGGGGGCGCTTAAGCCGTATCGCGAGTTGCCATTTCATAACTTTATCATGTATATCGGACAGCAGCCAGATTATAAAAACCTCCGTCGTTTAGCAGCCGCGCATCAACAATTACTGAAAAAATACCCCGATCTAGGGCTGGTATTTGTCGGGCGCATGAACCGCGACACGACGATAAACAAAGCGTTTTATGAAAAACAAGGCTATCGCAATATTCACTTTACAGGATTCTTGCCCGATGAACAGCGCGACTGGTTGCTCACAAAAACTGCCGTGTACGTCTTCCCGTCGCTCATGGAAGGGTTTGGCTTGCCACCGCTTGAAGCAATGGCGTACGGCACGCCGGTTGTTAGCAGCAATGCGTCGTGTATGCCCGAGATTTTAGGCGATGCCGCCGAATATTTCAATCCGCTTGATACCGACGATATGGCCGCTGCAATTGAGCGCGTCATTACTAACCCTAAAAGACGCCGTACACTCATTAAAAAAGGCACAGTACAAGTCGCCAAGTATTCCTGGCGGCGTATGGCGGAAGAGACGCATGCGGTGTATATGCAGGCGCTACAGCCGTAGTTCTTTGAATGCTTTATGCACCAAATCAAGCATCATGTCGTAGGTTGCGACATCGGTGCCGCGCTCATCAGTGTAGAGATAGATTACGTTGTCTACCACCTCAATCGTTACCGAAAACGGCAATGCCGCGAGCTGCTCCATATAGGTTGGGTTAAGCAGCTCAAAGCTTGTCGCCTGCTCGGTATTTGACGCGTACACTTCATATTGCTGGTTAAATTGAACCCACTCGGTTTCGATGCGCTCTAGCCCACGCGTGTTAATACTTGAACTCTGTTTGCGGTGGACGATGATATTACCATACGTTTTCGGCACATTCACCTGCGCAATTACCCGCGGCCGCGCACCATTAGATGAAGCGTATGTATACAATTGTACTAACAACGATTCTTTATATAGCCCTACAACGTGGTTGTTAATATCTGAGACGCCAAACTTCGCCTGCCCAAACAATTGTCCGCGCTCTGGTATAAATAGCCAACCCATATCAACGCTATAACAGTAATTATTCCGCGCCGCGAATGCCGCCAGCTCATTATTATAGGCAGCCATATCCGCTGTTGCCTGACCGATATCGGCAAGCAGCCAAGTTGAGCCGCTCCGCGCAAATGTCCAATATTCCGTGAATGAATTGTTGTCCGTGAAAATCGCCGTGTTCGCCGCCGTGTTGATAAGCGTATCTTTAGCATGCGCCGTAATTCCTATTGTCACTCGGTCGTTCGCGTCATTTTGGTCATCGTGAACCTGCATAACAACTGTTTCATCAATCGCAATATCTTCCATCGTGTTTGTGCGCTGCATTAGTTGCAACGTATATATAAAGAGGGATGCGTGGTAGTGATAACCCTCGGTCATATATTGCTTCATTGATTCGGTATCTTGACGCGACCAATCATATTGATAGCGCATAAATGCTTGTTTAGCAAAATCAATAAGCTGCGCCTCATCCCACATTGGATCGTTTGCCGCTGCTCGCTTGAGCCGCCGCTTAACGTCCGCCGATTGCTTCAGCACTTCGCTGAACCAATTAAACAAGCCCGCTGGCGCACCGATAATTGCCCCTAGCGCAACAATAGAACCAAAAAAGCCGCCGCCAAACATCGCGAAACATGCAATCGCCCATATAATAGCTAGCGGCCACGTAATCACATGGGCAAGTAACGATGCAGCGCCGGACTCTGATGGTAGTTTGCGGCGTAAAAATGCACCGAGCCCGTGCGCCGGCACGTAGCCGATCAGCGCGAGAAAGCTGATTCCATCGCCATCTCCGCCGCCGCCTCCCGATCCGCCGCCGCCTGCGCGCGCAAAAAGCTCAAGGGCTGCGGATATAATCTGAACCATTGAGCTTTTCCTCTGCTTTTACTAAAACTTTACGTTGACCGGCTGTTCAACTGCAGCACGTTCACTCTCACTGACATCAAAGAACTCTTTATCGGCATGAAATCCGAGCATGCCGGCAAAAATATTCGTTGGGAATACTTTGCGTTTAGTGTTAAATTGCGTAACGACCGCATTGTAAAACCGGCGCGATGCGGCAATTTTGTCCTCTGTGTCGGTAATCTGATCTTGCAAATCCGTGAAATTCTGCGACGCTTTCAATTCCGGGTAGTTTTCCGAGACCGCAAACAGGCTTTTAAGGGCGCTTGTCAGTTCGCCATCCGCCTTAGCGGCGTCGTGCGGCGTCGTCGCGTTCATAATTGACGCGCGCGCTTCGGTGACTTTTTCAAATACGCCTTTTTCGTGCGCAGCGTAACCTTTAACGGTTTCCACTAAGTTCGGGATCAGATCGGCGCGGCGCTTCAATTGCACCGTGATACCGCTCCATGCTTCCTCAACTTTAATATTAAGCTTAACAAGCCCGTTATACATCGCGATCAATGCGCCGGCAATCGCCACGACTGCCACGATAATAACGAGTAAAATTACTAACAATACACCTGTCATACCTATTATCCTTTCTTACGCTAGGTTATACATGTAGTATATCATGAACCGGCTTGCGCAATCACGATGTAACGGTTGCGCCCTTCGCCTTCGGAATAGGTGCGAATGTCGCTATATTCAGCGGCAACACGATGCACGATTCTGCGGTCGGCGGCATTGATGCGCGCGATGTGCGAGTCGCCGCTGCGGCGCACTTCTTCGATCCAACCGCGCGCTTTTTCGGCAATTTTTTCTTCGCGCTGTTTTTTGTAGTTTGCAACATCGACGACAGCATGCGTAAGCGCCGCGCCTTTATTATGAAGCGCTGTCATCACGATATATTGAAGACTGCGCAGCGTTTCGGCATTACGCCCGATCAAAATGCTGTTCAAATCGCTGCTTTCAACGGCAAGCGTAATCATATCATCTTCAACGCGTGCTTCAACGGCAATATTTTCGCCAAAAAACGACACGATATCTTCGACGAGCTTGCGTGCAAATTCAACTGATTCTTCTCGATCCATAGCTTCTCCTATCCTTTCGCTTTTATCCGCGTAACATGACCCTCGCGCGCCTGTTTCGCGCGTTCGGCGCCTGTTTTTTTGCGCTGACTTTTCGCCCCTTTCGCGGAGCTTTTTTTGGTTTTAATTGCTTCGTCGGCGATTTCATCAAGTTCGCCGACATCCTTTTTCAAGAGGTAGTGCTGCTGTGCTACTGCCGATAAGTTCGAAATTGTGTAATAGAGCGCAAGCGCGCCTGGCAACCCTACCATAATCATAAACATCATAATCGGCATAAATTTCATCATGCCGCGAGTCATCGCGCTGCTCATCTCGCTCGGATCAGCTTGTTTGCCAGCTGCCGCCTCCGCCATGAGATCGCGGAATTTCTTGCCTTTGCTATCTGCCGGCATGGTTTGTTTCGACATAACATACTGCGTCAGCGCTGAAACCACCGCTAGAACGAGGAGTACCACATCAACGCCGCCGTTACTAAACGCTGTTTTCGTCAAATCAATAAACCCAAGCATTGTGTGATTAAAGTTCTCGGGGTGCTCAATCACTGCCTTAATTGCATCAATATGCTTAAACGGCTCATAAATATGCTGCGCTACCTGATCGCGGTGCAAGGTGATGACACGGATCACTTGGAACAATGCGATAAAAATCGGCAGCTGAATAATCAAAATGAGAATGGAGCGCAGTGGTTTAATACCGTAGCGCTTGTACAACTCCATCTGCTGCAACGCTTCAATTTGTTTATTACCCTTAGCGTTTTTCTTAATTTTCGCTAATTCCGGCTGCAATTTACGCATTGCTTTTGTTTGATGCAGCTGGTTTTTCACGAGCGGATACATTAACAGGCGTACGATAATCGTAAAAATAATGAGCGCAACGCCGAAATCACCGCCAGGCACGGCGCTATAAATGAGCATCAGCGCATTAAAAATCGGATTTACTACGATCGTCTCAAACAAAACATCTCTCCTCGTCGTATTATCTAGTGTAAGTATACCATTTTTTCGCCGCTTTACCTATTTATCGCTCCATTATTGAGGACACGCCTGGCGAAGCAGCTGCACGACGAGCGAATCAAGCTCGGCGGCGGGCATCGTTAGCACCTCGGCGCTTGTAACAATCACCGCCAGATCGCCAGCGTTTGACAAATTCGGCAATTCTCGGCGGATACATTCGTATATGCGGCGGCGGATTCGGTTGCGCCGAACAGCCGATTTATATATTTTCTTACTTACTACCACCGCAAACCGCGGATATTTTCGGCGCGGATTAGCAATATATTTCACCGTTAAACAGCGCGAACGAATGGCTCGCCCGTTGCGGTAAAGGTAGCCGAGGCTGCCGTGCCCGTGAAATCGATAGGTTGCTGCAAGCATACTAAAGTATTATAGCAATAATAACGCCGCTTCTTTACTAGCGGCGTTATTATCCTCTTTAGAGCGCGATCCGAGCGCGACCTTTCGCTTGGCGGCGTTTGAGAACGGCGCGTCCAGCTTTAGTCGCCCGGCGCGCACGATAACCGTGTGTTTTCGCGCGGTGGCGAGTGTGTGGTTGATATGTTCGCTTTGGCATATTACCGGTATTATAGCAAAAATCATTACTCAGTTCAATATAGGCTTGATTTGTTGTCGAAAATATCGCACAGCTATTGATTATTGTCCACATTTTTCGCATAGTTATCCACAACTTTACAGAGGTAATTGTAAAATGTGGATAAATCTTACCTCTATACGCACCCGCCTATTCATACGTCTATTTCGTATACATAACCAGTTGTGGAAAACTATTTTTTTCGCTATGATGAAGTATACGAATACAGAGTGACAGCAGAGAGGGTAGATTACTGGTTATATGAGAGACTCATTGTGGCAAAGCGTACTCGGCGAGCTAGAGCTGTCGGTGTCGCATGCAAGCTTTGAAACATGGTTTAAAGACACCGAATTACTTGAGTACAACGACAAGGTTGTTACTATCGGCGTTATTAATGTCTTTTGTAAAACGCAGCTCGAAAAAAGGTTCGACGAACAAATCCGCGAAGTGCTTGCGCATAATAATTTAACTGCACCAACGATCCAATACAAAGTAAAGAAGGAAAAAAAGAAGATACTGAGCCGTGAAACGACACATGATACCGCGAAAGACAATCGTTTACGCGAACTCGTTGCTACGCCCTCGCCAATACGCAGCAAAGCCTCACATGCTCATGAAACGCTGAATCCGCGCTACACCTTTGAGTCGTTTGTTGTCGGCTCATGCAACGACCTCGCCTACACCGCCTGCCAAGCGGCAGCTGCCGCCCCTGGCACAAAATATAACCCGCTCTTTATTTACGGCGGCGTCGGTTTAGGCAAAACGCACCTGATTCAAGCAGTTGGCAACGAAATCATCAAAAATGACCCGAACATGAAAGTTGCCTACATTAGTACCGAGACCTTCATGAAAGAATTTTTAGAGGCAGTTCGATTCAAAAAAGCCGGCTTTTCCGATAAATACCGCAAAATGGATGTCTTAATTGTCGACGACATTCAGTTTATCGCCGGCAGGGAAAAAACACAGGAAGAGTTTTTTCATACATTTAATACGCTTCATCAGGCAAACAGACAAATTATCATCAGCAGCGACAAGCCGCCGCGTAGCATTCCGACGCTTACCGAGCGTTTACGCAGCCGATTTGAATGGGGTATGGCAATTGATATTCAGATGCCTGATTTTGAAACGCGCTGCGTTATCATTGAAACAAAGGCGGCGTTATCCGGTATTCAACTAGAGCGCGGAACAATTGAATATCTAGCGCAAAATATTAAAACGAATGTACGAGAACTTGAAGGCGCGCTCAACCAGCTACTCGCCTACGCCGAGATGCGCGGCGTACCGCCCGATACAGCTACCGCCGAAGGGCTGCTCGGCAATGTCCGCCAAAGCCGTCCGCAGCATCTTACCGCCCGGCAAATTATCGACAAGACAGCACGCCACTTCCAAATTGACAGCAAAGAAATGTGTTCAAGCAAGCGCGATAAGCACATCGTCGTACCGCGGCAAATTGCGATGTACCTACTCCGCAGCGAATTACATATGAGTTTTCCGCGCATCGCCCAAGAGCTCGGACGCAAAGATCATACTACTGCAATTCATTCGGTCGACAAAATTGAGCGGGCAATTAAACTTGATTTCTTGATTCGCGAGCAAGTCGTTGAGATTCGGGAGAAGTTGTATGCGTAGTATGTGTGGAAAACAAGTGAATTATCAGCGAATACCTGTGAGTAAAACATGTGTTCGCATATCCCCTGTCCTGTTTCGCATGAGTGCAGCGAGAAGTGCTGCGTGGATAAATGCCCTAATTATCCACTGGATTCTTCGCATTATCCGCACCATATTTCCCCTGCACAATAATCACGAACGACCTCTAGAAATAAGCACTTTTTCCACCATTTCCACAGGGCCTACTATATATCATCACCAATTAAATATAATAAAAGGATAATATTATGGAACTTTCAGTCACACAAGAAAATTTCGCACGCGCATTGTCGATTGTTGGCCGCGTCGCAAGTAATCGAACTGGTTTGCCGATTCTCGGTAATATTTTGTTGCGCACCGATGGCACACGGCTATTAGTAGCAGCAACGAACCTTGAAATTGCAGCAACGTGCTATGTTGGCGCAAAAATCGTAAAACAAGGCGATATTACCCTGCCCGCTCGACTAGTGAGCGAATATGTCGGCAGCCTACCGAAAGGTACAATTGAATTGTCGAGCAAAGGAACGTCAATGACAATCGCATCCGGCAATTATTCGTCAATCATGACGGGCGTTGGCGCGGCAGAGTTCCCTGAGCTGCCATCAATTGATGAAAAACAAGCTGTGACGTACACCATTGCCGAAGCTGACTTCAAGCAAGCGATTAGCCAAACGATTATTACGACAAGCAACGACACGTCGCGGCCAGTGCTAACTGGCGTATATTGGCACACCGATGGCGGACATTTATACTTGGCGGGCACGGATGGATATCGTTTGGCGCAGCGCCGCTTATTTGAAACGACGAGCGAGATTGCGGCTATCGTGCCAACAACAAGTCTGCAAGAAGTATTGCGGACGATTTCAGATGCAACCGAGTCGGTTGAAGTGTTGTTTGATGATACGCAAGTGCGGTTTCGCGTCGGCGAAGCGGAAATCACCAGTCGGCTGATTGAAGGCAGCTACCCGAATTATCAGCAGCTTATTCCGAAAACGTCAGAGATAACGGCGACGCTTGCGAGCGGTGAATTTTCGCGTATTGTAAAGATTGCTAGCTTATTCGCACGCGATTCCGGCGGAAGCGTTACAGTGACGATTGACAGCGAAAAACAGCAGCTTAGCATTCATTCAATTGCGAGCGAGCTCGGTGAAAATACGAGCACAGCGAGCGCCGAGGTAGCAGGCGACGGCAATATTACGCTCAATTCGCGCTACATCGCTGACGCGCTCAACGTGATTGATGGCGATCCTGTCCAGTTTCGATTTAGCGGTAAGTTGTCGCCATGCGTACTAACTGCCGCCGAAGAAGCGCCGAATTACACCCATATCATTATGCCGCTTAAGAGCTAGTATGCGCATTATCCGACTAACAGTCCAAAATATCCGCGTACACGACACGAAGACGCTTGATTTCATAACAAATCCGACGCTGATAACGGGTGCAAATGGCAGCGGCAAAACGTCGCTCATTGAAGCAATCTATATTGCATTGCGTGGCAAATCGTTCCGTGGAAGTGACCTGGCAGTATGTCGCTACGGGACGGATTTTTACCGCATCGTGCTTGAAACTGATATATTTACCTATCGTGTCCAGTACGGTACGGTCGGTGCCCGTAAGACTCGCCAGTTTATCATTGATGATAAAAAATACGCGCGCTTGCCCTATAAACTAAAGTACCCAATTGTATTATTTGAGCCGGAAGACCTACGGATTATTAACGGTTCGCCGCAGCGCCGCCGCCAGCTTGTTGATACGCTGATCCAACAGTATGATCCGCATTATAGCAGCCAGCTTAGCCGGTATGAACGCGCTTTGCAGCAGCGAAATAAGCTATTGAAAGATTCTAGCGTGACGCGCGATGTACTGTTTCCGTGGAATGTGCTGTTGAGCGATTATGGTGCGGCAATTATTGCAAAGCGCCAAGCGGTTGCGGCGATATTTCATGAACGCATCACTGCGCTATATCGACAGATTGCACATAATAACGATTCAGTGTCAATCGCATATTCGCATAACGACACAGCAACGTCGCAACAGCTTCTGCGTCAGTATGAGGAAAAATTTGATTACGACCGCGTAGCAGGCGCTACAAGCGTTGGTCCGCACCGACATGATATTCATATCATCTTTAATCACGTACCGGCAGCGCAGGCGGCGTCACGCGGTGAATGCCGGACGATTGTACTGGCGATGAAGTTCATTGAAGCGGAATATATTGAGCAACAATCTGGCGTGCCGCCAATTATACTTCTTGATGATGTGTTTGGCGAGCTTGACGAACAGCGTCAGCGTGCGCTACTCGCTGAGTTTAAGGCGAATCAGGTGGTGATGACGAGCACGGCGAGTGCTACTACTTAGTACGTCTAGGATCTGGCTCACTTGTATCAACCTCGTTTCCTCTAATATCAGACTCTCGGTTGACCATATAGCCTGGCATGAGCGGCGTCTGCGTACGGATGTCAATTGTGTCGGCACGTTCAAGCACGGCTTGCGGTGCTTGCGGGCACTCATATTTGCTAATCGAAATTTGAATCGCGCAGGCGACCTGCCAATGGTTATTTTTCTTTTGTAATACGACTTTTTGTGTGTCGCGATTCAAATCAGTCGCTGAGCCCTTAAATACAAGCGCAGCAATTGCCCAATCGCCCTTCTCGGTGACTGTTTCACTGGCAATGTTATAGATGGTGCCAATATTGTGATTGCGTGTATGAATAGCATTGTCAATGTTACTTTTTTCGCTCTTTGACAGCTCGGCGAGTCGTTTCTCTGATAGCTCGTAATCAAGTGTACGTATTACTCTGTCTTTTAGCAAAATTCCTTGCATGTTCGTGCTGACGCCGTCGCCCGACGCAATCAGATAGTAATTTCCTTTTGACAAATTATAGGTTTTGCCAGACTCAATTTTTTTTTCAACAACTGTTTTGGTTGGTGCGATTGTTTTTTCGCTTGATGATTCGGCTCCTTGGTATAGTACAACGCTTTTGTATATTGAGGCGTCGTAGGTGATTGTCAAATATTGGTGTGTTGCGAAATATGCCCAAATCACCATCAGTACAACGACAATACTAAAGCCGCCACTGATCATAATCAATTGTTTGCGCGTGAATGGCAGGTTTTCCATTATTTTTTCTCCTTCAGCGGATTTTGAAAATCTTTGTATTCAATACGATAATCGCTTAATTTATATCCCATACTTACGATTCGCCGCGTGGCAATATAACGGTATTGCGGTGATTCCGTTGTAATAACAACGACTGGCCCGCCACTATCTTTTTTGTAGTGTCCGATCGAATAATACGGATCTTTAAGCGGCAAAACGCCAATGAGCGGATACTTGTCGGTGACTGATTTATTGTATTCAAGCGATTTCTTACCAGCGAATGCTTCAAGTTTATTATATTGGTCTTGGTGTCTCTTCACCCACTCTACTGCTTCTTTGGTTTGCGGTGAAAGTTCAGCAATAACCGTATTGTTTTTTGATATATCTTGTGTTTTTTTGTATGAGTTAAAGCCTTTTCTCTCTACTAATATATCGTAGATACCAGGTTCAATATAGACGGTACCGTGACTACCTTTCGTTACTTTTTTAGTGGCGGTATTTGTAAATGCGACGGTTGCGTCTGTCGGTGCAGTTACTAGCGTGACGGCTGTTTTACCAGCACGTTCAAATGAGAGGTATATATTGTAGACAACACCACTGCATACAACAGTTAATATCACGAATATAATGGAGGTTATACGTCGTTTACTCATTTTACTTTTCTCCTTTCGGTGTTTTTAGACCCGAACTCTTTGAGCTCGCCGAACTTGATCCTCCTTTTTTACGATACCATGTCGGTGAATTGTAACCGAACCCTTCGCCGGCGACGGCCGGCGCTTTTTCGCCATATGATGCCGAGGCATATTTACTTCCAAACCCGCCTAGCTCGCCGACATATATCCAGGTATGTCCTGGTGAAAAAGCAACATCACCAGGCTGTAATTTATCATCAGTAAACGTACCACCATCTGGTTCGTATGTGCCGTTTGCTGTGCCTAAGCGCTGCCAGTTTTCCTCCGCCCATGCCTTTTGTACGCCAGTATAGCCAGCTCCATCGGATATTTTAGCATTATGGTTGTATGTCGTGTCAAAACCGCTGTCATATATAAGTGTCGTCGTAAATCCGCCACAATCAACACCGTGATAACTGCCGACATAGCGACCTTCCGACTCTGCTTTCCCGATAGCTGTTGCGTAATCTGGTTTTCTATCTGTGCCATGTCCGCCCTCTGACCACGCATACTTAAGCGTTAGATCTTGTAGTTTACCGACATCGCCACTGCTTACACTTGAGCATGATGCACTCGTACCTTTTGCACTTGTTTTTGATGACGTAAGTGACTTGTCGTCTTTATATTTATCATAGAGGGCGCGAGCATTTCCTTTGCGCGTCTCAAGTGCCTGCCCTCCGCTGTTTTCGTACACTTCCTCATAAGCAGCTGCAGCATCCTCGGGGGTTGAGGTTGCTTGAATTGCTTTAAGCGCATTACCATACCCCCCCGTATTACCTGGCCATTCATTATTTAGCGTAAGATCCCAAGCTAAAAATCGAAGCTGTACCGTAAAATCACTTGCATCACCTTTTATGGCTTTTGCAAATTCAGTTACTTTGGCGTAGCGGTTTTCATTATCCCACTGAGCAATACCAGTATGGGTTCCGTTGGAAGCCTTTGGATCAAGCGCCTCCGTTGATTCAGCTTGAAGATTCCCAACGATACCAGCAGCCTGCGCAAGCGTTAATTTTTGCCCGCTCCCCACGCTCATTAGGTAGCCGAGTGCGGTTTCGGCATTGTCTCCACGCATCGTCACCATTGAGCCGCCGGTTGATGGGTTAGAGCAGCAGTTTGATGTTTTTTCTGAAGAAGAAGAAGAAGATTGTTCAAGACCAGATGTCGTTATGTTTCCACCGGCGAGCTTTGCTAATTCATTAAGAATATTCTGCACCTTTGCTATATACCCAGCAGTATCGTTTCCATCTTCTGAGGGGGCATAGCGGTGCGCGTAGGCAGATAAACCTTGATCAATTTGTTCTGAATAGACGTCACGGTCATAACTATACCAGTCGCCACTTTCTCTCTCCTTATTCTCTGGCGCCTCGCTATCTAGGCTAGCCCTAAAAGAGCTCCATCTATACCAGTTACGATCACCTTCCCATACGTGAGGTTGGCTACCTGTCGCTGAACGCCCGAACACATTATGTCCTTGCCAAATTTTCGTTTGCGCTCCTTCTATCTTCGCAAGTCCCATATTTGACTCAATGACTGAGTGTGCATAGGCGAGGAATGGGCTTATATTAGCTTTTTTTGCACTCGCAACAGCGACCATTCCTGTACCGCGGAGTGGTATTTTATCGTCCGGAGTTTCTGGAGAAAACGATCTAGCATAGTCCTTTACAAACATCTCAATTGCACCAGCCATTTGTTGAGCTCCTAGATTTGGGTAAGTCATACCGTTCGGTTCACCATTTCCTGGAGAAATCGTCGATAAATCAGGGTTTGACCCGTCACTGCTTTCACCGCAGAAATTCTCGCCATAAAAGTATATGTCATTACCCTGATCGTCAATTGGATACAAGAGTGCAGCAGAGGCTGGCGAAGAAATTGCAAAAACTGTTGCTGATATCCATAGCATGTATGTTGTGAAACGCTTCATCATGTCCTTTACCATGTCTTAGGTGCTTTGTTATTCCTACGTAAGGCGAGGTGTAGGTGGTGGCATCCGTCTGAATGCGGGATATATCCTGCAGCCTCTAGTTTGTTATCTATATCAGCCCGTTCGGCACTACCACATCCGCTTTGTCCGATACCAGCACCCTGAGGTAGTAGTTTATTATCTAAGATATCTTTCAAAACGCTGACTGAAGCCGAATCGTCTCCGGTCGTACTTCCGCCATCTATATTGATTAAATCTACCGCTTCGCCAATACAATGGGTACTGTAAGGCGCCGTACTGCAATGGCTGTAACTCACTGAATCGTCGCGCCCAAGTGCTGTTATCTTGAAAGTGTGATTTTTCGCGAGAGCTAAGAGCACCTGTAACAATCGCGGCTGCAATGCAGCGGGTTTTGCGTCTTTGCCATCTGCAGTATCTTTCATCTGCTGATAGGGGTCAAAATCATATCCTTCTGATGGATCTGGTAGAGTAATATTTTGATTGTCTAAAATTTGTTTAGCTAGTTCTTGAGCTGAGCCTTCTGGCAATGATGTTGATCCAGAGCTTGATCCCGAGCTAGAACTTGAGCTTGACGCCCCTGTCTTATCCGGGTCATTATCCATGCCGTCGGCTTGGCGTTTATCGATTTGATAAAGACCATACAAAGCTTCTTTCCGAGAATTAACTGTACAGCTAGATAGTGACAGTGTATCACCGTCTGCATTACAACTACTCATCCAGTCGGAAAGATCACTATCAGATTTTGGATTTCCCTCGTCGTCTATCTCTCCAGCGTCATGCAGCTCATCAAGAACAGTGTCAGGCTCAATACCCATGTATTCGGTGGGTATACCGTACTGAACATCACACAACGGACCGGACGAAACACCTGACTGCGCGACAAGCTGATCAGCTTTGCACATATTACCTTTTATTTCTGTGGCGTGTGATGCTGGTATCAAGAATCGTTCTAACGCTGAGGTTGATATTGAAGCGATCGACGAGATTGTTTTAATCGGGTTTGAAATTGATGATTGATATGGCAACAATTGCGTTACGATTGAGCCGAGAAATGTATTAGGATTCGATGCATCAAACGGGCTGTGATCAAGCCGGTCTTCTTGTGCCCAGGCAAGTTTTACAGGGTTTTTGATTTGCTCATCAAACGCAGTTTTTTGTGCTGGAGTGAGCGGTAGATTACCACCGGCGTTAGCGAGGTCGCCAAAATTAAGAATTGAGCCAATCGAAACGACATCACCAAGATCTATACCTCGAGCGCTTGCTGCAAAATTACCCAAAAAATATTCTAGTAATTTTTTCCAGTCGACGTGGTCGGTGAATAACTGAACGCCGGTAGACACAATACTCGTAATCGCGTCGTCGAGCCACCCTGCCGCCTCTATAACGGCGACGACGCCGTCAACGATGAGAGCTGCCCACCCGGCTGGATTGGTCGTTTTTGCAGCTTTTAGGACGTCAACGGCTATTTGTGCTTCGGTACTTCCAACGGCGGCGCATACCCCTTCAACGACGCCGCTTGTCGCAATTTGTGTGTAGGCTGCAAAAGCGCTGCCTATGGTAGGTAAAAATTTCGAATCTGCTCCTTCAGTGCCGAGTCCTAGCCCGTACTTCATAGCTCCTGAATCCATAGCAGAGCGTTTAACGGTGCCGTTTGACATCTTATATGTTTGGGTCAATAATGAGGCGACGTTAGAAACTTCTTGCGGTTCAGCTTCGCCTTTTTTAATTTTGTCTGCCACTGACAGCACAGTAAAAGCCATTGCTGTGAGTTGTGCGATTCGAAATGTACGAAGGACTTTATTGACAACAATTGGCACCTTTGCAGCGATACAAGCACCTTGCGCTGTTGCTAAAATTGCATCACCATGTGAACGTTTTGCTGCTTTTTTACCCTCTTTTTTAGCAAAATCATCACCGGCCTCTTGCACTGATTTACTAATAGCATCTTGACCTTCATCTGCGGTTGTCATCGCTTTTTTTGTCGCATCTTCTAGTTCGTCTGCGTTTTTTGCATTTTTTATATCATCAGGCGGTTTTTTGCTGATTTTTCGCTTATTGAGAAATTTTATAGCAGTATCGTCGAACCAATTCATCCAACGCGGGCTATGCGCGCGCCGAAATGCTCGCCGGAATTCGGGATCTTTTTTGAGTGTATCCATAAAATCAGAAGCCTGTACTTTCTTGCCGTCTTTCAGCTGAAAGCTATCAGGACGGGTTTTTCCAGTTAAAAAACCCTGCTTTTCGATCTCAACCCCGTTTGCGTCAAGCGCTTTTATCCCCTCGGCATTAAGACGCTTTAATAGACGGTCTGAGGGTTTTTGATATCGGCAAGCAAGCTTCACTTTGCTGCATATACCGCTTGTTGTTTTGCTCACTAGGCGCTTATTCAAAAGCTTGCGGCTGCGTACTTCGGCAGTGACGCTTTGTTGGTCGTGGTTTTGTACAAAGTTTTCCTTGAGATTGACTAACAGCGATGCTGGGCCGGCTGTAAATGTTAACCCGCCGATACCGCCCACAAGCACGGTCCCGACAATACCGGTTGGACCGAACCGTTTGGCGAGTCCTTTCATGTTTCCTAGTCCGAATCGCGATCGTTTTTTTCCTTTACTGCCGCTTTCTTCTTTTTCTCTTCCCGAAACGTTGTTTTTCCATGCACCGCCGGCGTTGTCTTTTTCGCGATCAGCGACCGATTTATCATAGTCTGGCGTCGTAGTGCTGCTTTCCTGGTTGCTCAAATTGTTTGCAGTATTGTTGGTGTTTTGGGTGTCTTGCTCGCGTTCATGCGTTCCAGGACGAGTGTTGTTTTCGACTGCTGCGTTAAACTCGCGATCATAGTCGCGATCAATTTTGCTCCGTTCATCGCCATCTGGTCTGTTGAGCGTCTGCTGTGCCATATCTCTATTATACCTGGTTTATCTTAATTTCCTGATGATTGCATCTCTTGTTGCTGCTGTAGGAGCGCTTGGGGATTTGTAGTGATGAGTTTTTGTTCAGTATCACTCGCGACAATCTGAATATGAATGTGGTTTTGTCCGGCAAAGAATAGCCCCTGCCCGACAGGAAAGTTAGCGAGCCGCTTGCGCTCCTCTTCGGTTAGTTTGAAGACGTCGCCGAGTACATCGACAGCACTTGGCGATTGCTTTAGCAGTAACTGCATACTGGAGTTTGCTACAATTGCACGCCCCATTTTGCTGCCCATGAAGTCCTCGACATCTTGCGTGATCGTCGTTAGTCCCAGGTAATACTTACGGGCACGCTTTGCAAGGCTAAACATAAAGTTGGCGGAATCGTCGTACTTCATCAATTGCCAGGCTTCGTCTACGATGAGCATACGCTTTTTTTGTTGGGTGCGTACTGTATTCCAAATGTGACTCAAAACAATGTACATTGCTACTGGCCGCAACTCGTCTTCTAGGTCGCGAATATTAAATACGACCATATTATTATTAATATCAATATTACTTTGTTGGCTGAATATGCCGGCGAATGTTCCTGTTGTGAATTTACGCAGGCGCTGTGCGAGTTGTGGTCCGGTACCGCCCATATGAAGTAGCGTATCGTAGAGGTCACTCATCGTTGGCGGCATCGCAGTGTGCGTGAGTGGATCGCTGGTGATGCCAACGCGAGCGTATGTATCAATTAAACCTTGGTCAAGATCAGCTTCTTCGGACGGGCTTAAGCCGACGCCGGCGTTGTTTGCTGATGCGCCGCCAAGCATTAGGCGTAAAAGCCCGTGTAAGGTTACTAAATTCGCACGCAAGGCGTCATCTGCTTCGTCGCTGTCTATCACACGGGGCAAATCAAACGGATTGATACGCGTGTCGCTGCTTAGGCTTAAGCGGATATAGCTGCCGCCGACGGCGTCGCTTAATTTTTGGTATTCGTTCTCTGGGTCGATGATGAGTACATCGGCGCCAACCATCATGCTGCGTAAAGCCTCTAATTTGACTGTAAACGACTTGCCGGCGCCAGACTTCGCGAACACTACCATGTTAGCATTTTCAAGCGTATAGCGGTCGAATATCACGAGGCCGTTATTATGCATATTTATGCCGTACAAAATACCATCTTCTTGCGTGAGGTCGGCGCTCGTGAATGGAAAACTCGTACTAACAGCACCCGTGTTCATATTGCGGCGAATCTGTAGTTGGTCGCTCATTTGCGGTACAGTGCTGTTGAGTCCCTGCTCTTGCTGACTAGATGCAGTTTTAGTATAGACTAATTTCTGCCCAAAGAATGTTTCGATGGTGTGCTGTATGAAACTTAGCTCGTCAAGACTATCGGCGTAAATCGTGACATATAACCCGAACCGGAAAAATCGTTCCGTGCCTATCTGGAGATCATTTCGAAGTTGTTCGGCGTCAATAAGAGCGGCTTCTTTTGCCGGGTCGCGCGTGCGACCTTTTTCGGCGTTAAGCGCCATATCAGCCTCAAGCTGTGTTACTTTTTTGCGCAAATTATTTAACACCACTGCCGTATCGACGGGATATACAAACATGCTGATATCTACTACTTGGTCAATATTGATTAACTCCGATAGCCAACCGGTATAGAGTTTGCGCGGATATCCGTACACGTACACTGTTCGCCCATATTTTGTGCCGATACGAAAGTAACTTGAGTGAATTTCCAGGCTACTTGGCGCGATCAAATCGCGCAGCGTCGTCATGCCTTTTAAGAATGCTTGCTCAACCTCAGCCTGCTCGCGTGCCCTCTGTTGTGCGGCAATGTCAACCGGATCTGTCTTTTTTTTGCGTGCCATTAGTATTGCACTCCTTGCGCCGGCATTGGCCCTTCTTCCTTACCAACATACAGCGTCGCGACATCTTTGAAGTTACCAAGTGGTTCTCGTACGGCTGTGTCGGGATTATATACATTGTAGTAGAGTTCGCCGAGCTGCTTTGTGTTGAGCCGTACTGCTTGCACGCCGACACGAGTGAGCCCACTTAAAACAGCATCAACGCGGTTTTTTATTTCATCTTTTGCTTTTGTGTACGTTTCACCGTCTATCTTTGTTACTAAATCCTTTTTTTTGCCAAACAGCGAACTAAAGAACCCTTTGCTTTGGTCCATAATATCGGAAATATTTCCCGACGGGTAATATGGAATGACAACGAAGAAACTTTTGTCCATAATGTTCGCTTCTTCGGATAGTTCGTCGATGAAATTTATATAATCATCCATCAAAACGCCGAGTAGCATATTATCTTCGTCGCGCCGTAGCGTCTCAAGTTTGTCTAAATACGGACCAATATCGACTCGCTGCGATCTAATAAGAATTTGAACTGGAAAATATAACGCATTCAAAAAATCTTGGTAACTGAGCTCTATGCCGTCGCGCTCGCGTGCGCTCATCAAATCAAAATTAATTGATTTACATGCGATAACTGCACGAAATGTTCCGTCGTTCAAAATAACCATGCTATCACGTAATTCAGATATTAGTAAGGTATTTTGCGTGGAGTTTGCTTTGGGTGTTGGTTTGCCGTCGGCAGCCTTGCCATTTGAGGGCTGTGATTCGTTTACTAGGTTTGCTGCGGGGGACATCTGTTGCAACGGTTGTTGCGTCTGAGGCGTACCATATTGCGCAGCTACGCCATTCGGCGCTATAGGCTGTTGCAACGGACTACCCTGGTTATTCGGCGGCACACCCACTCCTCTCTATCATCTATCTAATGTAGCGAAATAAATACCTCGCCATCAGCCTCTTTCTTTTCTTGGATTCGCTTCGCTTCGTGTTGAATTGTCTGGACTGACAGATTGCTATTATTTGCAAGACTAATTATATCATTTGGTACCGGTTTTGCGCTAGTGGTTTCGGTATTCACCGGCGCTGTAGTGGCAGTATTGCGCTGGTCGCTAAGCGGTTGCAGCACCGACTGATGAATCGTTGGGTATGGGTCATAATATGGCATATTTGTGGCGGTTGGCATCGTATTACCTGCTTGTTGCATTTGTTGCACCATGCGCTCGTGCCGCGCAATATCAGCGTTTGAAATCATCGTGTCAAAGTTATGCGCGACGTCGCCATTATCGTCAAGTATATCTTCGGTTTGTTGTGCTTCATGGTATTGATCGGGTGCCATTGATGAACCAGCCACCATCTGCTCTGGTTGCGGCTGTGCAGCATGGCGGATTGACCAGCCGCCTGTATCGGCGATACTCGCCAAATATGAAAATCGCTGCTCCGCTTCTACTTGGGATAAATCTTTTGTGCGCCGCGGATCGACTGTTTTTGGCACGTAAATGTCTATCAGCGAATCTATACCATCAGGAATCCAAACACGCTTGCGCGGTTTGATATGAAATGACACGACAGCAGACAAATATACTTCCATCGGCTGATCTTTACGTAATGGCAATGCCAACGCGCCAAATAGCAATATGATAGGCAGCGGCAGTATAGCTAGTACGACGAAAATTTGTGCTAGCCCCCACGCGATAGCCGAAGCACCTGCAACGACGATTAGATAAATGAACTGACGAAAACTAAATGGTCCGATCAGCTTGTCGTCAGCTTCGACATCCTGTGCAACAGTATATTCCGCCATAGGCTATTTTGTTGACAGGTCCTCCCACCTCTTACGAATATTATCAGCTTTGCCCTGTCCGTCTTCAGTCTTTTGCCATTCAATAGCCCGGTCTTTCATCTCTTGCCGACGTGCCTGGCTCACGCTATTAGCACGTTGATTGCCATGCCTGTCTGTGCCTGTGTCAAGCGTGCCATCTGCCTGGCCGCTGGCGTTAGTGTGCTGTCCAACCGCAGCGTTACTTAGCATAGTTGCAGTCTTGTAGTCTTGATGCATTTTTTCGTTTGAAATACCGCCAGTTTGCATACGCTCAACGAGTTGTGCCGACATTTGCTGCGAGTAGGTTCCCATAGTTTGCTTATTTTTTGCGTCACTTTCTTTGGAGCCGTTCTCTATCTGACTTAATACGCCATTGCCATACAATTCGGTGTCGCCTCTTTCGCGGGCGCCAGCTACCGCTACTCTTCGGACTCGCGTACTATCTGATCCGTACAAGCCCTCTAGCGTATCGCGGCGTTCATACACATCGCCAGCTTTCATCGCATATGCGACCGCTGCCTCGCGCTCTTCGTCGCTCGCTTTGACGTTTCTGCCTTTTTTGTCCTTGACCATACCTGTCTTTGCTATATCCATTCTTTCCTGATGAGTCAAGCGCGCCTGCTTTGCGGCCGCATCATCTACGCGTTCTTGTATCTCTTTGTCTTCTGCAGCGATTGCGCTGTTTTCAGCGCGCTGTTTCCAGGTTTTACCACCTCTAACCCTACCGACTACACCAGATATACCTTTATGCATCCTCATCGCGCGCCGCGTCGCTCTATTTTTTGCTCGCTGTTCCTTACCAGTCCTATATGCTTGCACAATACTATTATTATCTTTCAGCCGCTGACCAAATGCTCGCGCCTTACCACCAACGTGTTTGTTAAGAAAATTGTTAGCAGCGCCTACCATACCGGCTATACCCCCTATAGCGAGCATAGACTTAATGATATTTGGCACGATCAGCAATGGTGCAAACATCAGTATTGCTGAAACCACTTGCATAGACACCGGCTTGTCGTCTTGTTCATTTATTATCCTTGCGGCTAGCCGGCTTGCGCCATAAATCAGACCGATGACAGGATACATGTAGAGCATAGTCTGTAGCGTTTTCCACCATTTTTTGTACAATCCTTCAGTATTTGGTAATAGCATAGCTACAAAAGCTAATGGCGATAAGATGATTAAGAATATGACCATGGCTTGGCGCACACCGAGTAAAAATACCGTCGTGACGGCCAAAAGAACGACGAACACCAGACCACCAAGCGTCGCCGACAAAAAGAAGAATCCAGAGGCTACTACAATTGCAGCAGCTCCTATCGTCGTTAGAAGGTTGCCCTTACTCGTCCAATCTCCGACTTCTTCACTCCCCTTGCCACCTAGGTTTGTTATGAACTCGTAGGCGCTTGCGCCCAGCAAGTTAGAGATATCTACCATCAGCGCGCATATATAGAAAGAAATATTCACCATGATGACACCTACGACAAGCCGTGGTAGCATACGCTTGATGCCGTAGTTATCTATCCCCGTCCCCGTGACCTGCGAATACACGATGACGAGAAATACGATCACGAATGCAATATTTGCATAATTGCGCACCATCGACCAATAGTCATAGACGCTTCCCGGATCTCTCTCTGTGAGTATGTTTGAGCTAATTTTCAGATACTTTTCTAACTGTTCTTGCGCATCATCAGCAATATTGCCTAAAAATTCAATAACAGGACACACGAGCCAGCCAACACCGTCTATTTTACATTCGGGTTCACCTTCTTCTTCTTCTTTGCCGTCGCCAGAACTTCCATCACCCTGCTTGCCAGGGTCTATGTCAATCGGGGGGTCTGTTTTACTTGTTGAGAGACCATTCATAAGCTTGAGGATATCTTCTTTTGACATTCCTGATGTTTTAGTATAACAAGCAGCAAAGAAGTCTTTCATTTCACTATCTTTCTTCTCTTCAGAGAGACTTTCGTGTCCCTGCATTGCTGCAACGCTTCTCTGAGCTTCTTCAACACACGTTTTTATTTCATCATAGTGTTCGCCCAGTCGCACACACTCCTCTCGTTCCTTACTGGTAGGATATCTCTTACACATATACTCTACAAACTTTCTAACAAGAGTCTCTTGGGTCTTAGCTTTGCCTTCAGAACTGACTTTTCCCGCATATTCTGTTATTTTGGAAACTACATTATCGCAGCTTTCTTCACCCAGCGTGTCAACCCCGACTGTGTAAGTATAAACACCATTAGTACTGCCTCCTTTTAAAGCTGCATATTCAGCTGTCGAGCCATCGCTTTTTACGACTGTATATTTATAATAACTTGAAGGGTTTGATGTGCGCTTTTGGATGTTTTCAAGAGTATCTTCAGTTTCTGATGTGCATGCATTTATAAATGCCTGATGCGAAAAAGTGTAAAGTTCTTGATTATTTAATTCATCTGAAATCTCGTCTTTCATTCCTTTATTTCTTATAGCATCTTTAAATCTAGAGCCTGTTCCATACCCCGTACCGATACTGTAGTAATTACCCGATTCTACATAGCCTGCATCAGTTACTAATTCTTTTAGCGATCCGTATCCCCACAATGGAAGTCCTGCTTGTATCATAGAATCACATGTCATCTTGTAATTATTGCCACTTCCAATATAGTGACTGACTCCTACATTGTAATTACCCTTTCCGTTGACATCAATACTGTTGTATGTGTCAACGGCCTTTTTCTGAATGTCGCGTATGTTGTGCAGACAAGTCACTATAGATCTAAAATACAACCACCCTCTAACTTTATCGTCAGTTCCTCTGGCAGCTGCGGGTGTCGTATTGAGGATTGACATGCCGATAGGTATAAAAAGCATGGGTATAAGTGGTAATACAAGGAAACGACGAAATAAGTGTGAAATCTTTCTATACACCATACCTACTTTATAATACACGATAGTTGTATACTATGCTAGCGTTTATCTACTATTAAAGAGACCTCCTTACAAAAAAGAGATCTCTTTGTTTTTTAGTAGATAGGTTTTATTTTTTGCTATCTTGACTAAGGTCGTAATACGTTAACCCTGACCCTTCAGTCCGCCAGTCGGGGTTTGGTCCCGATCGAACGGCGCAGATGGTATCGTTACCGTTCCCATCTTTTATTATTGAGCAATCAAGCATGAGGGCATCAATACCGGGAGAAATATGTTTGTTCTTCAATATAAGGACAAAACCTAAACTAGATCCGCCAGCCTGTTCTGTATATTCTTTAATATCAGTTGTTTCTAGTGGTTTATCATATATCTCATCAAGTGATTTTTCATCATCTATACTGCTGGCTACATAATTATATACACCACGATCGCGTGCGATAACATCTTCTGCTAGATGCATCGCAAGCTCCGGTTCTTGTTTATGAAACTGCCATACGGGTATATAGCGGTTTTCAAACCACCAGTCAATCAGTTTAGGTACATCATGGTGCGACTCTGCGCCGGTGCGGTATGAGGGCATTGGTTCGGTATAGCCATTGGATTTGAACCACTCGGTGCCAGCTTTCATTTTTTCTTCGCTCGTTTTATTCTCCCAGTTAGCAAAGGAGGCTTTGTCTACCGTGAAGGTTCGTTCTAGTCTTGACGTCACTTCGCTTTGTGTCGGCGTTGGTGTTGGCGTCGGTTCGCCGGTTGATATCCAAGTGGATTGAGTAGTTGGGGTCGTTTCTGGCGTTTGAGTTGGAGTTGGTGTGGCAGGTCTGATTTCTGGAGGGCGGCTCGCAGTTGCTTTCTTTCCGCAGGCAGCCAACGCGGCGAGCCCGCCGAGCATCCCGATGCCAGCCAATAGGTCGCGCCGCGATGTTTCGTGTTGTGTCAGTTCGTGGTTTATCATAAAGCTTCAATCCTCCTTCTGTAGGATTAGTGGTTTATGTTAAATTGCCGTACACCTCTGTACTTGGGGTGTAGTATACTCTTTTTTGTAAATAAGTCAAGAGTTTGACGATATATATAGCGGTTGTGGTTAGTCGGCGGGCACTATATATGGGCGTGTGGTGTGCGCTACCTCTTTGGCTTGTGCTCTGGCGCGGTGCGGTAGTCGACGGTTCGCCCCTGCTGGTTTGGATCGGCAATACCGCGGCTGGCGAGGTCATCAAACATACGTTCGGTGTTGGCGTAGAGCTTGTCGTACTTATCTTTCCAGTATGCTGCCTCTTCATCATACCCGTCGCGTTGTCTGAAGTCGGTGATTCTTGGCTCGGAGAGTACATGGCGTTCAAAGTCTGTTAGCTCGTCTTGCGACACGGCGTCAGCGCCGGTGAACCAGCGCGGGTCGTCTGGGGCGCGGTCTATCGCCTCTACGACGGCATCTTTCATGTTTGCCATGATGGTCGGGCTGGCTTTCAAGTTGGCGACGAGCCGTTCATACTTAGCGGGCGATTTGTGCGCTAATATGCGCAGGCCGTGCATTTGGTTGACGATATTCATGCTCGAAAATGCATTTGCCGATAGGTTGCCCCACGTGCTGACGCTATTTGATATATCGGTGAACGTCTTTACATTGCCGGCATAATCCGGATGGGCGTCGTCTGTTCCATAAGCAGCGTTGGTGAAGTAGAATTCTAGGTCTTTGCCGAGCTTCGGAATATTACCGTTTTGCGCGAGCACAAGTTCTTTGTAGCCGTTTAGGTCGTCCCGAGTGATTTCGCCGGCTGCGAGGCGTTCATCCATGATTGTCACCATTTTGCGCAGATTCGTTGCGCCTGGCCCGCCGCGCTTGCCCATGATGCTGGTGTAGGCTACGCGCTCCGAATCGGTTTGGGCGTTTTGGAACAGCGTGAAGAGCGCTTGCGGGTTTGACGATACTTCGTAGTTGAGGGTCGCTTCAATGTTTTTGGCGTCGTCTATGATGAATTTCGAACGTTCAGTTTTCGCCTGCGCTACCACAGAGCGTTCACCTACCACGCCCTTAATTCCACCGGCGTATTCCACGATAGTTTTCGTCGGACCGCCTGGTACGTCGGATATACGGATGAGATTTTCATCTAGAGCCTTAGCTTTGTTTTCGACGATTTGTCGTTCGGCTTGCGCTTTGGCTGTCGCGATGACGGATGCTTCCAGGCTATCCGATTTGATGTCGCGCGCGATTTGCAGAATATGCGTTTGCGTGGCGGGTGTTGCGCCGCGCAGATTGATGACGTGCTCGCTCTCGGCGCCTTGTGCGACGATTTCAGTTTGCATTTTTTCCAGCCGCTGTTTCGCCTTGTCGGCTTTTATTTCGCTTGATTTTGTCTCAAGCGTGGCTTGCATGATTTGCCGATCCGAACCAGCCGCACCGTGATCCCAAGCGGCTTGTTGATTGTGCTCAATGCGTGTTTTATTCGCTTCAACTAGCCGGCGGGCGCGGTCTACTTGCGACCCGAGCACGCTGTCGTTAAATTCGTTGGCGACGCGGGTTTTGTCAATGTCGGCATAATGCTGGCGGGCGGTGAGATCGCGGTTGGCGCGGTCGAAGGCATTGTCAAGCTCGGTTTTACGAACGGCTGCCGAACGTGTGCGCCGCTCTAGGTTTTGCCCATGGCGGGTGGCATAGAATGCGTTGTCGATTTCGGATTTGCGCGCTGTTTCATTGCCTTCTATGTTATGCGCTGAGCTGCTGCCAAAGTGTTCGTTATCCCAAGCGGTAGCGTTATTTGCTGCCATTGACTCGTAGGCGGAGGTGAGCGCTTGCTGGCGCGTTTTTTTGCGATGCTGGCGGCGAATTGCGTTGTTCATGTGGCTGTTCGGATTAAATTTGCTGGTATGCGCCTTATTTAACCCGTCTGCGGTGCGTTCGGCGGCTTTTTTCAGCTTTGTCGAGCGGCGCGTCAAGAAATTGTTGGTTAGGCGCCCATTCTTTTTGTCGATTAGTGGTACGCCGGCGCGGTTTTTGGCAGCCTGGTATTTGGCACGGTCTTGTGCCCAGTTGCGCGTGCGGTCGACGAGCCCGCGGCTCGGGTCGTTTACGATGCCGGCGATTTTGCCGAGCAAATTGCCGCTGATACGGATCAGAAATGGTGTAATAGCAATTGGTGCAATTTGTACTGCCATGCCGATGATAATTTGAGTTGGTGAGTCGCCAGCATTCACGATGATAGCGTAGCCGGCGAGCTGTGCGGCGCCAAAAACGAACGACACGATCGGGAACATTAAAAGCATCGTCAAGAATAAATCTTTCCATTTGTCGAAATATTTATTTGTGCTCGGCAAAATGTAAGCAACGAATGCTAGCGGTGCGATTAAAATACTGAGCGTAATAAGCGCTTGCCGCGCAGCGAGAACGATGACGGCTACGACTGCCGCTAGTAACGCGCCGACGAGTGCTGGAACGAGCAATGTGAGTGATGCGCTGACGCCGCCGTTCGCAGCGATTGTCACGCCGAGAATACCGCCGCCAGTGAGGGCGACACCGGTCAATTTGGTCCAGCCGAGGTCTGTACCCATCTTGCCGTAGCCAGATAAACCTTTTCGTACAGTAGTGAACATATCTTGTATGCTTGTACCGAGCAAGTTTGATACGTCAACTGATAAACTAGCGATCCAATACGAACTGTTGACGAGTATTGCTGCGACAATAAGCCGCGGCAGCATGACTTTGAGTCCGTAATTGCTTATACCGAGGTTCGTCACCTGGGAATACACGATGATTAAGAACGCGATAATGAAGCAGATATTGGCAAGGTCGCGCACTTTTTCCCAAATTTCGTACACGGGATTATCGTGTGTGTTGGTATTCATAGCACGTACGGTCAAAAAGTCGCGCAAAATGTCCATGATTTTATCCATGAAATCTGCCAAAAAGGTCATCACCGGACAGACGAACCAGCCGACTTGAAGCAACTTGCAGGTTCCAGAGTTATCGATCTCGCCTGTTTCGATTGAAATGTTTTTGATTTCGGATTGCGAGGCGGGGTCGTATACGCCATTTTTGAGCGTGTAGGTAACGGCTTTTCCAGAAGTCGCTTTCGTTGCGTCGCTATCGGTAAGGATGAGGTGTAGCATGTTCTCCGAGTCGATGAACTGGTAGCCGTCGAATTCTCCTGAGCTTGCGATTGGCAGCCCTTTGGTTTTTTCGTCTGATTTGAAGGATTCTTTATTGATGCGCGAATAATTGTTGCCTTCGTACGACAGTGTGCCGCCGTCTTTATCACGCGTCGCGTCGGCGGCGTGTGCGGTTTGAGAAAATGTGGTGGTAACGACAAAAATAGCCAGCATCATAGATGTAGCCAATAATGAAAAACGACGCCAGGACATGTTCCCTCGCGTGAAATATCTCCACAAATCCCGCATATCATTTTTATGATATCATTTTTATGCTAAAAAGTCAATCATATAGAGGTAATTACGAAAAACACAAGATAGTTGCATGTTGGGGTATTTATAGGTACACTATAGGATATAAGGCTGTATATACAATGAAACATAAAGCATTAATTATTTTGGCAGTTATCATCATCGGTATCGTTAGCTTTGTGGGTACTGTGCCTGTGTCCGCGGGGGTTGATTGCGCGGTTTTGCCGCAAGAAATTTGTGATGCAACCGCCGGTAGCTCAGATGTGGCGAGCACAGGTATTTGGAAGTTGCTGATATGGGTGCTTAATATTATGTTGGGGCTCGTTGGTCTATTGGCAACAGTGTCAATCGTGTATGCTAGTGTACTGTATGCTAGTGCTCAGGGTAGTAGTGAACAAGTTGCGAAAGCAAAAAAAATGATATTTAATACGGTTATCGGTGTGATTGCGTTTGTCTTAGTATATGTAGCGTTGAACTGGCTTGTGCCAGGAGGAGTGTTTACGTAGCTGATATGAAACATTTTTTTGCGCAATGTATAGGGTTGGTCGTGGTAATGGCTATTATCGCGGTGTTTGCATTTGTGCCAGCAAGAGCTGCCACCCCAGACCCAGCGTGTAATAACGATTTTTTCGGAATCCCCTCGTGGTTTAATGGTTTGGTGGGGCAAGGTGATAATGGTTGCGAGTTTACTCCCATTACATATGATGATAATGGAACGCAAAAAACTGATTTTATGAAAACGGGCGCCAAAGTTATCCTTAATGTATTGCAAGCAGCAATCGTCATTGCAGGTTATACAACAATTGGCTTCGTTGTTCGCGGTGGGTTTGGTTATATTACGAGCGCTGGTTCGCCAGATGGTATGGCTGCTGCGAAAAAGACGATCACAAATGCACTAATTGGATTAGTTCTTGCGTTACTTGCGGCATCAATTGTTAATGCAATAGGAGGGGCGTTACGGTGAGGATTTTACAAGTACTTTTATTGGCTGCGGCGAAAATTGACACGAGTGGCGGGTCAAACACGACATCGGTTAGTATCTCTAATGAACTGAAGGATGTTGTGCCGAATGACGCTTTTAATATTGCATATTTTTGGGCTGGCATTGCGGCTGTGATAGTTATTATAGTAGCGGGTTTTTTTTATACTACCTCGCAAGATGACCCATCACGGGTGGCGCGTGCAAAGAATGCTATACTTGGTGCAGTAATCGGGCTAATCGTATTGTTTGCTGCCGCTGCTATTACGACATTGGTGCGGGAGGCGTTGTCATAGTGAAAAAAATACTTGCTGGATGCGTGGCTAGTGTTGGTGCTGTTATTGTACTTTCCCCTTCACTCCTCGCACTTGAATTAACAAACTGTGCAAATCTTGGGTTAGATAGCGATCCGGCGTGTAAGATTGCTCAGGAAAATAAGCTTGGTAGCCGTAAGGGTGATACAAATGTTGCCGGGCAGGTAATCAATGCTTTGCTCATGGTGCTTGCTGGTATATCGGTAGCGATGATTGTGATTGGCGGATTCCAGTTTACGCTGTCGAACGGTGATCCGGCAAGGGTAAAAAAAGCGCGTATGACAATACTATATGCGGTAGTTGGACTTATTTTAGCTGTCGCAAGTTCGGTAATTGTAGCGTATATTTCAAATAGTTTAGGCAAATGATATGGTAAGAAGAAAGGAAATAATTCAATGAAATTACGGCAAAGATTACCAATAGCCATCAGTCTTATGCTGGGAACCATTATAGCGATATTAGCCACACCTACTATGGAGGTTGCTGCATCTACGCCAACTTGTGGAACGGCAGCGGAGTGTATCAGGAGTGGGCTAGACAGTAGTCCTACGGGAACGTCAGGATCTGTAAGCGATATAATCGGTACCGTCGTTAACGTGTTATTATTTTTGCTTGGTGCTGTGTGCGTGATTATGATTATAGTCGGCGGATTTCGCTATGTCACTTCAAACGGTGACCAAAGTGCTGTGAAAGCAGCCAAGGACACGATTTTATATGCTGTTGTTGGTTTGATTGTCGCGATTGCTGCATATGCTATTGCGAGTTTCGTTGTCTCGTACTTCGTATCATAATGATTAACATAATTACCGGAATATGGTATATAATATAAGATAAAGCAACTCGTACGAAGAAAGGAATAACGATTGTATGAAATTGAACATTACAAAAGAGCGTATCGTTGGTTTGCTAGCAGTTCCAGTTTTAGCATTAACGGTGGGTTCGGCGCCGGCGTTTGCGGCTAGCTTATCTATATCAGGTGGCGCAAACTCTGCGAGGGGTAACGACCAATCGGGATGTCTATTTGGCAATGAACCTGGTTGTGAGGGCACCGATCAAACCCCTATTTTTAGGACGATCACAAATGTGCTTCTCTTTATCATTGGGGCAATATCGGTTATCATGTTGATCATCGGTGGTATTCGCTATACGACATCAAATGGCGACCAGCAGGCTGTGCAAAATGCGAAGAATACAATTTTGTATGCCGTTGTTGGTTTAGTGATAGCAATTCTTGCGTTTGCGGCGATTAACTTCGTGATTGGCAGCTTTGTAAATCGCGAATAATTATTCTAATTATCTACTAATAAAAATCCTCGGGAGCAAGGCCCGAGGATTTTTATTTTTGTAGGATCAATTAGTGATACATTTTACCCCACTCTATCTATTGAGATCGTATTCAAAAATGCCTCCAACGTATTCGTCAAAGGCATTTTTGAGTTTTATGGCTAAATAAGTCTACTGAATTGCGATCTTTTTCGCTTGTTCTTGCTTGACCTTAGCGAAACTAATGGTAAGTACGCCGTCTTTTAGTACCGCTGAAACCTCGTCTTCTTTTACAGCGACAGGCAGCGCGAGCGTGCGGCTAAATTCACCCCAGTAACATTCCTGAATATGCCAGCGTGATACGGTTGTGTCGTCGCCACTTGATAACGTGCCGCTGATTGTCAGAATACCATCTGAAATGCTGACATCAAGGTCTTCCTTATTGACGCCAGCGGTACGCGCTTTTATGATGAGATTCTCGTCGGTTTCATATACGTCGACGGCTAACTGCCCTGGAAAATCCTCCTCTTGGTCGTCCCACGTGGCATTTGCATCGTTTGCTGCTGGTGCTGGTGTGGTTGCCGCGGCTTGCGGTGCAGCAACTGGCTCCGCTAGATCCATGCTGTCATCATTCAAAAATGCTGCGGCTAGTTCGTCCTCGATCAGTAGATCATCGTTTTGCTTACGTGCCATGACATCCTCCACTTAACTTTCACTTCATTGGCTTGTTGACAAATTATATAACTACATTATAGCTAACGGTTGCGGTATAATCAACTATATAGCAACGGTAAACGTAAAAATTACAATGAAGATGTCGCTACTTGATGTATTCGCTCCCCACTACTGTTGTTCTTGCGGTATGATCGGTGCAATTTTATGTGATAATTGTAAAAATAACATCATAGATAATCAATATAGCGGCTGCATCGCGTGCGGAAAACCAGCGGCGCGGTATGGACTGTGCCGCCGCTGCCGTGCTCCATTTGCGCGGGCGTGGTGTGTTGGCGAGCGCACTGATGCGCTTAAGACGCTTATCAATCAATATAAATTTGAACGCGCCCGCGCAGCGAAACACGCGATAGTTGATCTGCTTGATGCTGTATTGCCGCCGCTGCCGGACGGTGTAACGATCGTGCCTGTGCCGACGATACCGCCGCATATTCGCCAGCGCGGGTATGATCATATGGCACTCGTGGCGCGAGGGTTCGCTTGCCGCCGCCAGCTCTCCTACCGTGCGGCTATTCAGCGTGCTTCAAACACCGTTCAGCATGGTACGACGCGCGCGGTGCGCTTGCGCCAGGTGAAGCAAGCGTTTGAATGCGGCGATGTGCCGCCTGGCATATATCTGCTGGTTGACGATGTTTACACGACGGGCGCAACTGTGCGCTGCGCCGCTGATGCGCTGCTGCGCGCCGGTGCGACAGAGGTATGGATTGCGGTCGTTTCGCGCCAGCCGTTTTCTCACATGGCAAATGTTTGATATAATAAACTGGTACGGAGAGGTGGCCGAGTGGTTGAAGGTACCGGTCTTGAAAACCGGCGTGGGCTAATACTCACCGTGGGTTCGAATCCCACCCTCTCCGCCAATCAAGAGTAACCAATGTCAAGCAGCGTTACTCGTTTTTTATATCATGAAGCCCCATAAAAAAATAACGAAATCCCCTTGGTGGCTGCGCCTTTATGCCCTACCGGCGCGGTTTGTGTATGGAGCGGCGTTCGCGCTATTCTTCGTGTGCGGGCTCGGAATCATTGATCCGGATTTTGGCTGGCATTTGGCGGCAGGACGGTATTATTGGGCGCACGGTATCCCTACGCATGATATTTTTACGTTTTCGGCGCAGTATTTTCCGTGGATCAATCACGAATGGCTTAGTGATATGGTACTTGCGGCGGCGTACCATCTTGGCGGCCGCGTGCTCGTAGCGCTGTTCTATGCTGCGATGTGGACGCTAACGTTTTGGCTAGTGGCGCGGCGATGCCGGTTGTCGATAATTGTGCTCGTTGGGGCTATTGCGTGCTTGCCGTTTGCGGGCGTACGCGCGATTACATGGACGGTGCTGTGCACTGCGATATTATATGAATTATTCCGAGTATCGCGACGTACGCACTGGCTTATTCCCCTTCTGATGCTCGCGTGGGCAAATTTGCACGGCGGGTTCATCATCGGGCTTGCGTACATTGCGTATTGGCTCATTGCGCGTCCATCGTGGCGATTGGCGGTGATCACAGCCGCGAGCGTACTCGCGACGACGGTGACGCCCTACGGAGCGGCGATTTACGTTGAGATTATACGTACGCTTGGCGACCGTTCTCTGCATGGGCGTATTAGCGAATGGCGGTCGCTGGCGTTTAGCATTGAAGTTGCGATGCTAGCAGCGGTATGGGCGACGTGCCGTTATTTTTATACGCGTTCGGTATGGCGAACGGCGTTTGCTTTCCCGATGTTTTTGATCATCGGAACAGTGATGAGCGTGCGTAATGTGCCTATTCTTGTTATTTTTGCGGTTGCAGATATCGCGCACATGATGGCGGCAGTGCCATTGCCGTGGGCGCGTATTCGTGAACGGTTGCAAGCGATTCGCCCGTTGATGATAGCACTTGCGCTTATCGTTGTTAGTTTCGGAGGTTATTTGATTCTGCGAAATTTCATGAATGTACGCGTGCCGGCGGAATCGCGGTATCCGCGTGAAATTGCGCAGGCGTTGCAAATTGGTGTATGCAGTCATGGTAATTTATACAACGATTATAATATCGGCGGTTATCTGATATGGCGCGCGCCGCGGCAAAAAGTGTATATTGACGGGCGAATGCCGAGCTGGCAATACGGCGGTGCGAAATTAATGGATAATTACTATCGTGTCGTGCGCGACGCGTCGTTTCGCCAACGCGAATTTGCGCGGTTCCACATTGTCTGCGCCGCGATTCCGGCGGATACGGCGTTTGCGAAAGAGCTGCGCCAAAGCGGCTGGAAGCCGGTTATTACCAATTCAGCCGAGTTTACGCTGCTGAAGGCTAGCGAGTAGATGCGCCATACGGACCGGTAGCGCCGCCTCCGGTGCCGCCGGTCAGGTTTGTTGCGCTTGGTATGAAACTGCCGATGACGAAATTAACAGCTGCGTACGCCAAAATTGCTACGACGATACCAACGAGCGCGTATAAAATCGTGTTCTTGGCATCTTGTACTTTTGACGCGTCGCCGCCCGAGACGACATAGCGCAGACCGCCAATGATCAGCATGATAACAGCGACAGCACCGATTATAAACAATAAAATACTGCTAATTTGCGCGAATACGCCAGTATCGCCAAACAAATTTGCCGGCTGGTCTGAGCCGCGCGCAGAGAGCGCGCCATTGGCGATACCGCCAATGGCTGTTGTATGTGCAGCGTTTATAATACTCACTACCCCAGTAGCAATTAGACCAAAAACAGTACGGATATACTTCATGATATGTGATCTCCTCGACGGTTTATAGACATACCTATACATAGTATACTATAAACTTAATACAATATCGTGCTGCAGTGCGACCAAGCTTGACTAGCTATCTTTTGTAGTTTTCTTACTCTAGCGACATGCATTTTGCTGACTGTTTCTACGCCATTAAAATACATTTGTTATGCTGATAAACCTCGATAACCTCAATAGTAATATAAAAACTCCCTAGTTCGCTCTTTCACTAGGGAGTTTTGCAGCTTGCGTAAATTATTTGCGCAAACCTAATGTTTCAAGCGTTGTTTTGTACGCGTCAAAGTTCGTATGCTCAAGGTATTTCAGCAGGCGCTTGCGCTTACCTACCATCTGAATCAATCCGCGGCGTGCCATGTGGTCGTGCTTGTTGGACTTTAGGTGTTCAGTCACCTCTTTGATACGAGCCGTCAAAATCGAGATCTGCGCCTGCGGGCTGCCGACGTCGTTTTTGTTGACCTGAGTCAAAGCAATCGCTTTCGCTTTGTTATCCTTTGATATCATAGGTTTTGATTATATCAGGCTTCCAGCGCTGCGTCAATGTAGCACTGGATCGTTGATATAGACGGTTGTGATTATTCTTTTGCCTTATCTAATTTATCCAAATGCAACAAGTGGACGATAAGGTAAACGACCAGTGCTGTCGCGAGCAGCGTGATAAGCGAGCTAACAAACGCCCCGTAGAGAAATACACCTTGCCGATTACCAAACTTCACAGTGAACGAGGCGGCTTGCAATCCTGCCTGCGAACCGACGATTAACTGCACGAGCGGATCAATAAACGCTTGTACGAGTTTTTTCACCGTGTCGCCAGCAGCTGCGCCGATCGCCAAACCGACCGCTAGCCCGACTACGCCCTGCTCGCGGATAAACGTTGCAAACCCCGCTAGATGACTCTTTTTTATGACATCAGCCGCTTTTAGTTCCGTCTCTTCAACGATTTTCTTTGCTGTCGGTTTTTTTGCTGATTTTTTGGCTGCTGCCATAGCCGATCTCCTTTTACCATACTTTAACTAAACGCATCACACACATCAATGTTACATCTCGTCTGGCGCGCTGATACCAAGAATTGCCAATCCAGCTTTCAAAATATCAGCATAGAGAGCAACGATAGCGATACGATGCGCTTCTTTGTCGCTGCCAATCACCTGATGATGTTCGTAGTAGCGGTTAAATTCCTGCGCTAACTCAAAGAGATAGGTGCAAATATGATGCGGTTCCAGCCCCCGCGCCGCCTGCTCAACAATCTCGCGATATTCGCTAAGCTTGCGGATAAGCGCACGGTCTTCATCGTATATCGCCTGCGGAAATACTGGCGTTTGCGCGCTCTTTTCGAGAACGCGCCGCGCCCGGGCATGAGCGTACTGCAGATAGCTTCCGGTATTACCCGTCAAGCTCACCGCGTCGTTGATGTCAAAAATCACATCGCCGCCAATTTTCACTTTCAGGAATTGGTAGCGCAGCGCGCCCGCTACGATTTCCTCGGAAGCGTCGCCGCCGTGCGCCGCGATTGCTTTGGCAAATTCGTTAAACAACCACTCGATCGTCACCACTTCGCCAGTGCGCGAGCTCATTTTGCCGGTGCTTAATTTCACCAAACCAGTGGCGTAATTGAATAACTTGCCCTTGAGTTCTGGAATTGCCAACTCGCTAGCCGCGATCACCCCGCGGAAATACGCCGCTTGCTCCTCGCCGTTAACCGTCACCGACAGGTCGAGGTTCGGGAAATTCTGGTGTTTCAGTTGAATCAAGCCCATGTCGTGCGCGCCGTACAAACCGTTGCCGTGCGAACCGATGAAGATATTGTCGAACGAGCCGTATTTGCTGCCCTCGAAAATATAGGCGCCGTCCGATTTTTTGAACACTTCGGGCGTTTTTTCAATGATCAAGGCCTTGCCCAGCTCTTCGGTTTCGCTCTCGGCGTAGCGCCGCTCAATCGGCACATTGCCCAGCCGCGCCACGTTGGCATCGATTTCGTCATAGCTCCACTGCTTGCAGGTTTCGTAAACTTGCTTATAAATCGGATCATCCAAAATGAACGATTGCTTGGCTAATTCATCAATTTCCGCCCGCGCTGCTGGCGATTCTTTGGCAGCCTTCGAACCCTCGACGTACATGCGGCTCATGAATTCGTTGCGCTTTTCCGGCGGAATTTCGTCTAGTTTCGCCGGGTCGCGGTCGATTTCGCGCAAAATCGCCCACATGCTTTTGCCGACATGCGTACCGACATCGCCGTGATAACTGACTCGGTGCACCGCTGCGCCGCTGACCGCCAGCAGGTTCGCCATGGTGTCCGCCAGCGTCGAATTGAGGGCGTGCCCGATGTGCATGGCTTTGAACGGATTCGGACAATTAGTCTCGATCACCGCCACCTGACCCGCTCGGTGCGTGTGCGGTTTATCATATAGAGACTGCAATACAGCTGTATCACTTAATCGTATATTGATGAATCCCGGTCCTGCCACCGCGACATCAGCAATATTCTCATTTTCGCGCAGCTTTCCGGCGATTGTTTCGGCGATATCGCGCGGTTTTTTACCAAGCGGCTTAGCAAGCTGCAACGCAACATTCGTTGCTAAATCGCCGAATTTCGGGTCGGGACGGCTGCATTCAACAGAAATATCTTGATTAAATTGTTCTTTGATTATTTTCGCAATACATGGCAGTATATCATTCATGTGTTCTATTATAACAGATACAAAAAGCGCTCGGGAACGAATCACGAACGCTTTCTTTGGCGGCGGTAACTACCCAAGTACTTCGCCGTCTTCGTAGTCTGCCGGACGATACACCGACACTGGCATGATGCCGCGCGAGTTGCGATCGCGCAAAATAGCACGCAGCATAAGAGTGTCTTCCCGAGACATCATATCGTCGACAGACCTGACTTCTGGTGTTTGTTTTTCTTCTGCCATAGTTTTATATTAGCATAAGCATTATTTTTTGTCAATAGCAGCCCGAATAAGCCCTGTAAATAGCGGGTGTGGGCGCATTGGGCGTGAACGAAATTCCGGATGCGCTTGCGTAGCGATAAAGAAGTCGCATGCCGGCGCTTCGACAAACTCTACGAGCGAGCCATCAGGCGACATACCGCTCACAGCGACGCCGCCCGCTTTAATTTGCGGCAAGTAGTATTGATTTACTTCGTAGCGATGGCGATGGCGTTCAGTTGTATGATCATTCTGATATAATTCTGCAACTTTTGACCGCGCCGTGAATACTGCTGGATAATTGCCAAGCCGCAACGTACCGCCTGTCGACTCCTTACCTTCTTGCCCGGGCATGATATAGACGACATCGTGCGTCGTTGCGGGATCAAATTCCGTGCTATGCGCATCCGCTAGCCCTGCGCGCCGCGCCGCCGCGATTACCGCCGTTTGTAGCCCTAAGCAAATCCCGAGGTATGGCGTATCGTGCTCAAGCGCATAGGTTGCCGCTGCAATCTTACCATCAACGCCGCGTACGCCAAAGCCTCCAGGCACGAGTAGTGCATCAACATTCGCAAAATCACGTTTCGTTGCCGTCTCGGCATTAATCCACTTAATTGTTAGCCCGACATTTTCCGCCCAGGCAGCAGCCCGTAGTGCTTCCGTCACTGATAGATAGGTATCCTCGTTATCCATATATTTTGCAACAAGCCCAACAATCACGCTTTCGCGGTGCGTTTTGTTTTGCCGCAGCGCCAAATCTGCCCATGCATCCAACCGCGGCGACGTCATATTACTAGTAAATGCATTGAGGATCGTCATGAGCGAGCTTTCTGCAATATGCGCTGGAATTTTGAATACACTGTCCACGTTTGGCAACATCAGCACGCCCGCTTCGTCAACGCCGCCAAATAAGGCAATTTTACGCGCGATTGAGGCTGGCGCCGGCTTATCGCTGCGTACGATCACAATTTCCGGCACGATACCGAAGCCGCGCAAATCATTCAGGGCATTTTGCGCCGGTTTACTCTTAAACTCCTTGCTTGTACCGATAAACGGTACATACACAACGTGCGCATATAAGCAGCGTTTTTTGCCGACTTTGTGGGCAAATTCGCGGATTGCTTCAATGAAACTCAGACCCTCGTAGTCGCCTACGGTGCCGCCAATCTCAACGATATGAACGTCGCTGCCTTTAGCGGCTGTTATAATCGCCTGTTGGATCGCACCGGTTAAGTGCGGAATCAATTGCACGGTTTTGCCGCCGAACTTGCCGGCGCGCTCGTCGGCGATCAGATTTGACAATAAGCGTCCCGCTAATGTTGCATTCTGCTGCGTTAATTCAATATCAAGAAATCGTTCGTAGTGCCCCAAATCAAGATCGGTTTCAGCGCCATCTTTGGTAACAAAACACTCGCCATGCTCCGCCGGATTCAAAAGACCCGCATCGACATTGAGATACGGGTCGCACTTTTGAATCGAAACCGACAAGCCCTTGGCTTTGAGTACTGCACCGATGCTCGCCGCGGTAATTCCCTTTCCTACCCCCGAAAGAACGCCGCCGGTAACGAAAATAAATTTTGTCTGTTTATCCATGTGATCTGTTATCTCCATGGAATTTCATTATAGCACGATTCTTGTCCGCGGCGCTACATATAGCGTCGTAAAAATTATCATAGACACTAAATAACAAAAATTGCCCTTGTCAATTATCGCAAAAGGCAATTTTTGATTACGCCAAAATCAAACGCTGCTTATTGGCAGCCAATGCACATCGTCAGATCAGCCGGATCAACGGGCGCGGCAATTTCCCCTGCGATTTTTGCTTTTGCGTCAGCCTCTGCCTGCGCTTGCTGTACCATTTGTTCAATTGCTTTCAGCTTATCTTCAAGCGATGCGTTGTCGTCTGACAACACGCGTTTTACCGACGCTGTATCGTCGTCTGCCATACTTCCCCCTTTTATACTATCTGCTTACGTTTATCATACAGTACTAGGTACCGTTGATTCAATCAAAATGCGGCGCCGCTGCGTTGTAGAATATGCTACTTTGCGCGGTCGACAGCATAGACGGATGCGCCTGGTAATTTTGGCGAATCGCCAAGTTTTTTGCGGAAAGCGTGCGTCAACGCTCTAGCTTCATCGCCCGATGCTACGCGTGCTGTGCCATCAATACGCAGCGCAATCGTCGGACTCTTCCACATCGTAAATGATACGCGTGGATCGCGACTGATATTCTGCGAGTGAACCGCCGTTTCAGGCGATAGCCAAACCAGCTGCGTATCAGTGAGTATAAAATGGAGCGGCGTTGCGCGCGGCGAGCCGTCGGCATTCGTTGTCGCCAAACAGCCAACTCGCACTGAGTCAAAATTGTTCATGGCACCTCTACTTTACCGAGTTAACTTCGTAGCTTGTATTTGTACTTTCAAAGAAGTTTACCAATTCCAACGTATCATTCGCCGCTGCCATCCACTTGGCGGGATTCGATACGTGGTATTCTTTCTCAAACCCAAGCTCTTCGAGCCGCCGGTCGGTCATGAATTTGACATACTGATTAACATAATCTGCGTTCAAGCCTAAAATTCCCTGCGGCAGCATATCCTTATTATATGCTTCCTCAAGTTCAACGGCTTTTAGAATCAATCCGCGAATTTCCTCGGCAAACTCTGGGTCTTGCAGGTCTTCATTCTCTTCCATAATAGTGAGCAGCAAATTAATGCCAAACGTTAAATGTAGGTTTTCGTCGCGCGTAATCCAATCCAACAAGCTGCCGACATTACGCAATAGATTACGCCGCCGAAAGCTCATGCCGACCATGAAGCCTGAGTAAAACCAAATACCTTCCAGTACAATATTGTATGCCACAAGATTACGAACGAAGTCTTTCTTACCTTCAGTCGTAGTAACATCAAGCTTATCGTTAAGCATGCGCCCGACATACTTCAGCTGAAAATCGGATTTATCTTTCAGGCTTTGCTTGCCGCGCCCAGCTGCGTAAATCTCTTCGCGATTAAATGGAAACGTCTCAATGATATATTCAAATGTCATGAAATGATTCGCCTCTTCCCACATCTGTTTCGAGAGGTAACAATGCGCTTCAGCGGCATTAACATACGGGTAGATTCCAAAAGCGAGGCTTTTGTTAATAAGCAGCTCGTTTGGATTGAGATAGCTAATAACAGTCTTGAGCGCATGCTTTTCCTCGTCTGTCATCTTCTCAAAGTCAGTTAAATCCTGCACAAGCTGCACTTCATTCGGAAACCACGTATTTGCTACCGCCTGATTATATAGATCATACGCCCACTGGTAACGCACCGGCTTTAGCTGCAGTCCGTCGCGCAAGCCTGAGCCTAAAATTCCCTTTGGTTGTGTTAATGCTGTCATAGTTCCTCCTCTTATTTTTTCCGTGCAAAGCCGAATCCAACTTTGCGTTGATTTTCTTTCTGAATTTCCTCTGCCTTGTTTGCAGCAACCGTAGTCTGTTCTGATTGATGACGCGGTTTCACATGCAGATAGTACGTCGTCTTAAGTCCGCGCCGCCAGGCCTCGCGGTAAATCTTTTCGTATTCGTCGATATCACGCGTTTCCAAATACATATTACGGCTAATCGCTTGGTCAACCCATTTTTGCGCCCGTGCCGCTACCTCAATAAACGCATACGGCGACAGTTGGAAGCTCGTTTTATAAACATCGCGCACTGCTTGCGGGATTTGCTCCATACCTTGAATATCGCCTTGGTTAATGAGTAGCTCGTCTTTTAGCTCATCCCATAGCTTTAACTCCTTTAATTTCGTTACCAAGTTGTGGTTAACCTCAAGGAATTTACCGTTTAACGTGCTGCGGCTGAAAATTTGGCTGAATTGCGGATCAAGCCCCGGCGTCGTGCCAGTCACGTGCGAGATGTTTGCGGTTGGCGCAATCGCCATAAGCGTTGCATTGCGCATGCCTTGCTTTACTTTAGCGCGTAGTGCTTCCCAATCTAAACGCTGCTTCGTTGAGATGTTTACTGTTTGCCGGCGGCTTTCGCTAAGCATCGTAATTGTATCGACTGGCAGCAGTCCCTTGCTCCAGCCGCTGCCTTTGAAATTCGGATAGCTGCCGCGCTCTTTTGCTAAATTCGCTGATTCGTCGATTGCGTAGTAACTGATAAACTCGCTCAGCTGGTCAATTAACTCGTACGCCGTATCCGATTCATAGCTGATCTCAAGCTTCTCAAGAATGTCCGCAAATCCCATATAGCCAAGCCCAACCGCACGATTTTGCGTGTTCGAGTGCATCGCTTCTTCAACCGGCGTGCTGGTAATATCAACAAGGTTATCCAGTTGGCGCACCGCCGAGCGGGTCGCCTGCTCAAGCCGATCCCAAGCCCACGTTTTATCGCGCTGCAAAAACGCCGATAGGTTTAAGCTAATGAGGTTGCATACCGCAATATTTTTACTGTCTTGCGGCAGCGTAATTTCGGTGCAGAGGTTGCTCAAATGAATTGTACCAGAATTATTATTGAGCGCCCGCACATTGATTGCGTCTTTCCAGGTGAGCCACGGGTGGCTCGTGGCCTGTAGGCTCATCAGAATCTGGCGGTATTGCTGCCGCGCCGATAGTTTCTTAAACGTACGCAGTTTACCGGCTTCTGCCAGTTTAATATATTCGCGATAGCGTTTGCTAAACGCCGTACCATACAATTCAGTTAAATCGCTCGCCTTTGCTGGGTCAAACAAATACCAATCCTGGTCATTTTCAGCGCGCTTCATGAACTCGTCTGATAGAAATACCGCTGTGTTTGCGAAGCGTGTCCGCAAGTATGGATCGCCCGAGTTTTGGCGCAGGTCGATAAATTGCGGAAAATTAAGGTGCCAGTTTTCCATATAGAGCGCCGCCGCCCCAGCTTTCTTGCCCTTGCGGCTAACGGCAAATAGCGCCGTGTCGATCATTTTCATGAACGGAATCGGACCGGTCGATTCGGTGTTTGTAGTCTTCACCGGACTGCCGGCAGCACGCAACTTACTCATGCTAATGCCGATACCGCCTGTACCTTTAGCAATCCACATGGTATCGTGAATGCTTTTTGCGATCGATTCCATATCGTCCTCAACGTCAATGACGAAACAATTACTTAACTGCGGGAATGTACCGCCAGCGTTGACACGCGTACTGCCGCCCGGGCTGTATTCCAGGTTGCTCATGTGGCGGTAGAAACGAATCGCTGCCTCGGTCGGGTTTGGCTCGTTGAAGCTTAGCCCCATCGCGATGCGCATGTTCGTGAACTGCGGTACCTCAAGCGGCGAGCCGTCGTTTTTACGCAGTGCGTAGCGGTTTTTGTTCGTGATGACGCCGAGATACTTGCTCAAGCGGTCGCGTGTTGGATCAAGCGCTGCTGCTAATACGCTTAAATCAAACACGTTTGCATCCGCCATACGTATATCAAGCAACCCGTCTTTTACCGCTTGCTTGATATATTTTGGAAACTCGCGCGCATGCAGCGCTTTCAGCTCATCGTCCGTTTCGTAGTCGCCGAGCAGTGTTTTGTACATTGTTTTTAGTAGCAGCCGCGCCGCAATTGTATCAAAGTCTGGATCGTCTTTAACGTTTTGCAGCGCCGTCTGGATTACCGCTTCATTCAATTGCTCTGTCGTCATGCCGTCAAAAAGCGTCAGCCGCAATTCGCTCGCAACTTGCACAACTTTCGAGATTTGATCCGGCAAACCCTCGCTCGCCTTCATGAGTGCGAGATTGATCTTGTTCGCGTCAAACGGTTCTTTGCTGCCGTCGCGCTTAATGATTGTAATATCGCTCATATCCCCCCGTTTATTATTGATGCCTATTAGGGCGCAAAAAACTAACCCCGCCTTTATTCTGGCAGAATAAGATATCGTACTAATTATTTGCGCACGTGTTTATTTGCTCGACTGCTATATATGTAGCGTCTGTTTATAAACTATAGACACTATATATGGATATTGCAAGCATTTTGCTTATGTATTTTTTACCACGCAAACTAACGTACCGCCCTGCGGCATGCTTCATATAGCCTGTCGTTTGGAATGAAATTATCGGTATAAAGCGTGCCGCCAAGCGGCTGCAGCGGAGACATTGCTGCAGGCATCGTCCGCGGTTTTTTGCTGTACACAATAACATAATTGCCGCGCGATAAATCACGGTGCTGCGCTGCGTACCACGCATGCGGCCAGGTGCGACGGTACACCGCATCAAACGCCGCAAACAGTTCGCGGCACGGCGTATTATTCAGCCCGGCAATAAGATTCGCCACCACAAGCCCATCTTCGCGCACGATGCGCGTCAATTCGCTGCCATATTCTGCCGTCAATAGCGAATATGGAATTTCGCCGCCGTTATAAACGTCAATCAATACGACATCATAGCGTTGGTCTGTGCGTTGAATATACGTGCGCGCGTCATTAAAAATTAGCTTCACGTTTGGCAGCGACTGATAGCCGAAATATTGCCGCGATATATTTTCCAAACCCGGGTCAATTTCTACCACGTCAATCTGCGTGTTTGGCAATTGCCGCGCCATATACTCTGCCATTGTAAATGCGCCGCCGCCAAGCAGCAGCACCGTGCGCGGTTTAGCGGCGATTGTCGTTTCAACCATACGCCGCGTATACCAAAACGGCAAGTCCTTTGCGCCATCAAGATATACGCCGGACTGCACGCCGGTCGGCCCAGTCACGAGGCCGCGGATTTGCCTGCCATTATTCGTGTAATTAACGATGGAATAATGCGCGCTTGGAGTCTCTACCGACACGTCGCCGCGCTTCGGCGCGCACAATCCGCTCAATGTTGCGATAATTACCACTCCAACCATCAGCGCCCGCAGCCGCCACTGCCACCGCGGCATAAACAACCAGCTCGTTGCTAACAAGATGCCTGCTACCAGTGCCAACGTCTCGTTTAGTCCAATCGCGCCGAGCAGCACAAACCCAGTGACAAACGTTCCGGCGATACCGCCTACCGCATCAAGCGCACTCAAATTTGCCACCGACCGTCCCGCCGTATTGAGCGATGATACATTCAATTTTGCTAAGTAGGGCGACGCCGCGCCAAGCACGAAACTTGCCGGTGCAAACAACACCAGCGCCGCAATAACCGCTTGTATACGCGGCTCGTCTAAGGCCGTCGTCAGCCAGCGCAGCACATCGTTTGCACTCAACATCGTCGCCACCACCAGCGCTGCAGCAATTATCAGCAGCAGTCCAACGTCCTGCGGCGCATGCCGATAGTCCGCGACACGCCCGCCCAGCCAACAGCCTGCACTCAGTGCAATGATAATCACGCCGATCACGCCTGTCCATACGTATGTCGAACTGCCAACCGACGGCGCAAGCAGCCGCGCCGCTACCAACTCGTACGCCATTAGCGCAAAGCCGCCGACGCACGCTGCCGCACCTAGCCTCCAAGATGACTTCATGTCTTCTATCATATCGCATTTCGTTCGTCTATTGCTACGGATAGCTGCCGCATATTACAATGGGCGTATGAGCAATGCAATTGTAACAGTTGACCACTTCCAGATGAAATTCGGCGACGTTGAAGTAATAAAAGATCTGAGTTTTACGGTGAAACGCGGCGAAACATTTGGGTTTCTCGGCAGTAACGGGTCGGGTAAAACGACGACAATCCGCGCGCTGCTTGGCATTTACGCGCCGACGAGCGGCACGCTATTAGTAAACGGCAAGCCGTACAGCGTGTCGGGCGGCGTGAAACTTGGTTATCTGCCGGAAGAGCGCGGGCTGTATAAAAAAGAAACCGTCATTGACACAATGATATATTTTGGCCGGCTGAAAGGATTCAGCAAAAACGAAGCGCGGGCACGCTCAATGGCATTTTTGCAGCGCGTAAATCTAGCGGACAAAGCGGCGACCCGCCTTGATAAATTATCAGGCGGCCAACAACAAAAAGTACAGCTCGGTATTACCATTATGAACGATCCGGAGCTGCTAATTTTAGACGAACCGACGAAAGGTTTTGACCCGGTAAACCGCCGGTTACTCATGGAAATCATTGAGGAACACCAAGCTAAAGGTGCGACCGTTATTATGATCACGCACCAAATGGAAGAAGTTGAACGCTTGTGTGACCGCGTTATCCTGCTGAAAGATGGCGTAGCGCGTGCTTACGGAACGGTCGCGGCAATACGCAAACAATTTGGCGGCAAATCGCTTGACGACATTTTCCTAAGCGTATACGGCAACGAGAATGATCAAGAACAGGAGGCGCGCCATGCATAATTTATCAACCGTTATTACTTTTGAGGTCATTCGCGTGCTTAAAAAGAAATCGTTTTGGGCGATGGTGTTCGGTTTCCCAATTATGATCGGTGCGGTATTCGGTATCGTGTTTTTGTCGAACAAAGCCACGCAAGATGCCGCTGATAAGCTAAAAGAGCAGCCATTCAGTATTGCTATCACCGACGATTCCCGTCTATTGAATTCACAGATAACAAACACGTTCCATGTCAAAATGGTGACTAAAGAGGCTGGCATCGCCGCAGTTAAGAATGGTACAGTTGATGCCTATTTTTACTATCCTGCTGATGTAAGCTCTCGCCGTATAGAGGTTTACGGCAAGAATGTTGGCCTATTTGAGAATGGACGATACAGCTCGGTAGCATTAGCGCTACTTAGTCAGTCGGTGCAAAACACCGTATCGCCACAGATTCGCACTGTTTTACAGAACACAGTAACTAGCGACACGACGATTTACCGCGACGGGCATACGTACGATCCGCTCAAAGAGATGGTTTTACCAGGCGTGTTCCTTGTACTGTTTTATGTGCTGATGTCATTCTTCGCTGGACAAGCGCTTACCAGCACGACTGAAGAGAAAGAGAACCGCGTGATCGAAATGATCCTCACGACAATTGAAGCGCGCACGCTAATCATCGGCAAAATTATTTCGCTCATTGTCCTCATGCTAATTCAGGGTGTTCTCGTAGCGGCGCCCGTGCTAATCGGCTACCTGCTGTTCCGTAATCAGCTCAATCTGCCGAATATTGATTTGTCGGGTTTGCCCGTCGACTGGGCGCGAATTGGAGTCGCTGCGGTAATTTTTGCTCTCAGTTTTGCATTTTTCACCGGCGTGCTCGTACTAATTGGCGCCACTATGCCGACCGCACGCGAGGCAAATCAATTTATGGGATTCGTAATGATCGCACTATATGGACCACTCTATGCTGTGTCGCTGTTTATCTCAATGCCAGATGCACCGATCGTACGGTTTTTGAGCCTCTTTCCGCTAACCTCGCCGATCCCCCTGCTCATGCGTAACGCCGCCGGCAACCTACAGCCATGGGAAATTGCTGCAGGCGCGCTCATTCTGCTCGCTTCATCAATATTTGTACTGATACTCGCCGTACGCGTATTTCGCTTCGGTGCGCTTGAATACAGCCGCAAGGTGTCGCTCAAAGAAATGTTTGCGCGGCGGTAAGCGGGTTTAGCCATGCTACAAAAATAATACGCGAGCAAGCCTCGCGTATTATTCATGGCGGAGAGGGAGGGATTCGAACCCTCGATGAGTTGCCCCATACCGCTTTTCGAGAGCGGCCAGTTCAACCACTCCTGCACCTCTCCATGTTGCCTACGTATTATACCAGATGCACGGTGTATAATATAGTTATGGAAGATTCGATTTTTACTAAAATTATCAAAGGCGAACTGCCTTGCCACAAAATCTACGAAGACGACAGAGTGATTGCATTTCTTGACATTCATCCGCAAGTTGAGGGACATACGCTCGTTATTCCAAAAAAACAAGTTGATAGCTTGTGGGACTTAGACGACAACACGTACGCTCACCTCTGGAACGTTGCAAAGCGTCTTGCGAAACACATTGAGCGCCTCAAGATTCGCCCGCGCGTTGCCTCGGTCGTGATGGGATATGGTGTGCCGCATGCGCATATCCATCTGATTCCGATCGGCAGCGAAGCGGAATTAAAGCAGCCACAGGATACAGAATCGCCAGTTGACCATGACGCGCTTGCTGCTATGGCAGAAAAACTGCGAACTAATGCTTAAAATCATTGCTATCGGTAAAAAACACGAGCCCTGGGTTGCTGCTGGCATAGAGCGTTATCAAAAACGCTTGCAGCGCCCATGGAATATTACGTGGGAATTATTGTCGCACAGTCCGCTTGATGACAATAAGGCTCGCCGCGATGAATCTGAACGCATATTGTCTCGTTGCCGAGCAGATGATTTTGTTATCGTCCTTGATGAACGCGGGAAACCGCTCGATTCCCCCGCCCTGTCGCAATCGCTTGATCAAGCATTCACAAGCAACCGCACACCCACCTTTGTTATCGGCGGCGCATATGGCGTTACCGATGCATTGCGTGCTCGTGCTAATCTAGTATGGTCGCTCAGTCCGCTCGTATTTCCTCACCAGTTGGTGCGGCTTATCCTTATTGAGCAATTATATCGCGCACAAGAAATCGCCCGAGGCGGAAAATATCACCACGAATAGTTCTCTTAGATTTTTATAATAGTTATCATCCGCCATGAGTAACAATAATTTCTAGCTTACTTAACAACCCCTATCAACCTCTCACGGGCAGATTAATTGAGCGGACTCCTTAGTAGACACGATAGTCTGAATCTAATTCAGTAAGCTAATATGGAACACTGAAGTAAACTGCAGACATCTAGCAAACTTCAAACAGGTAGAGTAGATAGTTTAACCGAGACCATTGAATCATTCATTAGTTTACTTACGATTTAGGATTGTTTAGATTAGTGATTATACTAATATCTACACAGAAGCCGGAATCAGATATTGTCCAGCAACAAGCAAAATTGTTATGGGCCTCATTATACCGCTCTTTCTAAACTCATCAACAAGTTAACCGTATCATGCTATTGACTTTTAATAAAGTTTATGCTAAATTAAATACTACACCACTACTAAACAAAAACAATAAATTATGACATATTTTGACTACATAGCCCGAATATTCATCGCCACACTGAGCCTGTGTATCACTAGCGGTGTTGCAGTGCACGACAGCCATGTTGAACATGTCATCGAAACAGCGAAGCAAGCAAAGATAAGCAAACTAACCTCGCTAGATGTAAAAGCAATTAGTGAGGCGCGTACGCCGCATACGCATTCCGACCACGATGCGAGCAGTTCAATGTTGTCGCATAGCTTTACATACCAGTCGCCGAGCATCGCGCCGGATCGTCGCCATCACAAGCGTATTCTTGCCGTTCTTGAAGAGGGCGGACGCCACGCGTTTGACAACGCTAATTTACCAATTCTTGACTAACTGCGCGCAATAACTTGCAACTCAGTCTGTAGGCGCTTTATAAGCGCCTGTTCTTCAGCTAGCTGACGACGAGTTTCTTCTACTAGATGAGCCGGCGCTTTCGCTGTGTAGTTTTCATTTGCCAAGCGTTTTTCAAGTGTTTTCACCTGTTGGCGCACGTTCGCTAAACGCTTTTCGAGATTCGTTTGATGCTCGTACAGCGTATTGTCGTCTAAGTCAAGCCAGGCGTCGCGTCCGCTTGCTGCTAAACGCAATCCCCTCGCCTGGTCAACATGCTCAACTGATTTCACGCGCGCAAGCTTTTGAATCAACTCAGCATTATCCGCTACGAGCGAATCGTCCATATACAGCATGCCGTACCGCTTATTGCCCGGCAGCTCGCTCATCACGTAGCGCGCTTCGCTCACCAAGTCTTTCAGCCGGCCGAACTGCCCGGCGGCGATATCATCGTATTCGGCGGGTTTCATCCATGCTTCGCCCGCCAGGATCGTATCGTGCCACGGCAGCGCTTGCCAAATTGTCTCAGTCACGAACGGCGCAAATGGGTGCGATAAGCGCAAAATAGTGTCAAGAACGTACGCGTTCATGCTGATATTCTGCTCAACTTTGCTCACTTCAACGAACCAATCGGCAACGTCATCCCATACAACGTGATAAATCGTTTCAGCAGCTTCAGCGAAATGATAGGTTTCAAGTTGTTTTTCAACCTGCTGCGCCGCTTCATCAAGCCGACTCAAAATCCAGTGGTCCGCTAGCGACTGCGGAACCGGCTCGGCGGCAGGTGTTTCGCCCGCGACAGACGCCTCAATATAGCGCGCAACATTCCACAACTTATTGCAGAAATTACGCGCCGCGACAACTTTACCAGTGTTAAAGGCTTGCGGCTGCGCGGCAGAGCGGCTCGAAATCACGCCCATACGCAGTGCGTCAGAGCCATACTCTGATACGTATTCCATCGGGTTGATAACATTACCCTTACTTTTGCTCATCTTCACGCCCTTTTCATCAAGTACAAGCCCGTGCAAGTACACGTGGCGGAACGGTACCTTATCGGTGCGATACAGCCCCATCATAATCATACGCGCCACCCAGACGAACAGAATATCGCCTGCCGTCTCCATGACTGCCGTCGGGTAAAAACGGCTTAAGTCGCCATTTGCTAGGTAGTCGGTGGTGATATACGGCCATTGGTTGCTGCTAAACCACGTGTCAAGCGTGTCTTCTTCGCGGCGATATGTTGTACCATTTACAACAATATGTTTCTGATCAACACGGCGATCAAAGCGCCAATCATCTAGATCATCCTGCGATTGAAACATCGGAATTGGAATTCCCCACGGGATTTGGCGGCTAATGTTCCAATCCTTAATGTCTTTCAGATAATTAATGACGATTGCGCCTTTATTTTCCGGCGTAAAGGTAACATCGCCGTTTTGGATTGCCGCGATTGCCCGATCGGCCAACCCGCGCATTTTCACGAACCACTGCTCTTTGACAAGCGGCTCAATCACTGTGCCGCACTTATAACAGTGCCCGACTTGGTGCTCAATATTTTCTTCGCCGCGCCGCAGCTCGTCAATATCAAGCGCTGTTAGTACGCGTTTACGCGCCTCTTCAACGGTTAACCCTTTGAATTGCGCCGGTACGTTTACCATGGTGCCATCAAAATTGATTACTTGCACTGTCTTGAGATTATGGCGCTGCCCAATCTCAAAGTCGTTCGGGTCATGCGCCGGCGTGATTTTCACTGCACCCGTTCCGTAGGTACGGTCAACATACTCGTCGGCGATAATCGGAATTTCGCGATGGACGATTGGCAATTGCACCTTACTGCCAATCAGATCTTTATAGCGCTCATCATCCGGGTGAACCGCCACCGCCACGTCGCCTAATAATGTTTCGGGGCGTGTTGTTGCGATGATAATCTCCCCTACCCTGTCAATGAGCGGATAAGCAATTTTCCAAAGCTTGCCCTTTTCGTTTTTATAGACAACTTCATAATCTGAAAAACTCGTCTGGTGTTTGGTGCAGTAATTCACAATGCGCTCGCCGCGATAGATAAGCCCATCGCGCCACATCGCTTCAAACGTGTCGTATACCGTATCAATCACCTTCTCATCCAGCGTAAACACTAGATGATCCCAGTCGGCGCTCACGCCAATTGCGCGCAGCTGCAACTCCATGTCGCCGCGCCGCGCCGCCACAAAATCCCATACTTGAGCGTACAAATCTTCGCGGTCGAAATTAAACCGCGTTTTTCCTTGCTTTTCGAGCTCGCGCTCATATACAACCCACGTTTCAAAGCCTGCATGGTCTGCTCCGGGAATATACACAGCATCATAGCCGCGCATTCGGTGATACCGTATTAAAATATCTTGGATCGCCGACCCGAGCGCATGCCCAACGTGCAAATTGCCATTCGCGTTTGGCGGCGGCATGACGATCGCGTACGGCTCGCCCTCGCCTTTGGGTGCGAAAACACCCGACTTTTCCCACATCGCATAGATTGTTGGTTCGTAGTCATTCGGTGTATAAGCTTTTGCTAAATTCATATCGGCTCTTCTTATTCATTAGGTTATTCACGTGAAAACTAAAAATCAAAAAGATAACCCAGGAATCGCTCAGCATAAGCGCCCTCACCTCTGTTATCCTTGTACCTTTTATTTTCTCACGTGTTTGTATTCCTTTTCATTATACCATAACTCCGTGTATACTGAGTGTATGTTACAAGGGAATGAATGCACCGAATCAACGGTGTGGAACGAAGTGATATACGACCTAGGCGGACATCCGCTTCAGCTGTGGGGGTGGGGAGAGGTAAAATCGGCGCACAACTGGCGCGCACACCGCGTATTGTTTACTGATCAGCAGGGCGGAGTTGCCGGTGCCGCACAGATTTTAGAGCGAACACTACCAAAACCTTTTCACCGCCTCTGTTACGTGCCGCGCGGTCCAGTCTGTAGGGAAGGGGATACCGCAGCAGTATACGAGGCGCTCGCAGCGTACGCGTCGCAGCATTTACCCGGCACGCTGCTAACCGTCGAACCTGATACAGAGTTAGCTCCAACGGCAGCGGGGTGGCAGCGATCGTCAAATACTATTCTCATACCAAAAACGTTAATTTTAGACTTGCACCACAGCGAAAAGGAGTTGCTTGCTGCAATGGCGAAAAAAACACGCCAGTATATCCGTAAATCAGAACGGGCAGGTATCACGTTGCGCCGTGTCAAAGCGATGGACGATATCGAAAAATTACTCGAAATTTATCATCAGACAGCAGAACGTGCTGGTTTTGCTCTTCACGGCGATCAATATTACCGTGACGTCCATATCAACCTGGGCGACTCGTCGCTTATTTTTGCCGCCTACGAGGGCAGCAAGCCGATCGCATTCGTCTGGCTCGCCGCCAGTCAAGAAACTGCTTTCGAGTTGTACGGCGGCATGAACGAACGCGGGCAGGCACTACGAGCAAACTACGCGCTGAAGTGGTTTGCTATCCGCAAGTGCAAAGAGTGGGGGATTAACCGCTATGATATGAATGGGCTGCTTAATGACGGTATTAGTAATTTCAAACGCGGTTTTGCTAATCATGAGAATATGCTCGCTGGCACGTACGATTATCCGCTCAGTCCGCTTTATGGCGTTTGGACAAAATTACTGCCAGCCGCTAAAAAAATAATCCGATATATCAAGCACTAAACGCTATCAAGCGACTGCACTGGCACAGCGCCTTCACGCAGTACTGTTATAGCTCCACGAGCATCTACTGTGATAATCGTTGAAGGCGGGCGGTTGCTTAAATCGCCGCCGTCAACGTAAAAATCAACGGAATCGCTAAAAATATGCTGCGCCGCCGAGATTGTTGCCGCTGTCTTTTCACCGTGTTTATTCGCGCTTGTCGTCATGAGCGGACCAGTCTTTTGTAGCAGCGACCGTAGTGTCTTGTCCTCTGGTATCCTGACCGCGAGACTACCACGTTCCTCGCGCAAAAACTCAGGAACATGCTGCGCCGCAATCACCACGCTCAGAGGTGCCGGCCACAAATGTGAGACATACCGCAAAGCTGCCTCATCAAGCCCAAGTGCGATCAAATCATCAACCGATGATGCGATAACTGTACCGGCATGCGACTGGCGCGGCTTCGTCGCATAGAGGCGCTTAATCGGCTCGGGGGCAATAACCGACACCAAGCCATACACCGTATCGGTTGGTAATATACCAATCGCGCCACCGTGCAGCAATGCGGCTAAGTTCTTGTCAGTAATAGAGGTAAATAGTTGTGCCATTTACAACACCTTTGCAACATTCCAGGCTGTATTTACCATGGATAAGCTTGGAACGACATCAAGAGTATATGGATCAGCAGGTGTACCGTATTGAGCATGAAAAAACCCGAGCGTAGCAATCATCGCTGCATTATCCGTACAAAACTGCATCGGCGCATATTCAATCGCAATCGGCAAGCGAGCCGATAGTTGACGCCGCAGTTCCTGATTCGCCGCCACGCCGCCAGCAATCACAACCGACCGCGGCGCAAAGTCGCTATATGCACGCAATGTGCGCTCTACTAGTGTCTCGACCGCCACGCGCTGAAAGCTCGCCGCGAAATCTGCCCGCTGAACATCATTTATGAGCTTTGACAGCTCGTGCGATGGAAATGTGAAGTCTTTACCTACTGCATACTGCACCGCCCGCAGAACGGCTGTTTTAAGCCCAGAGAATGAAAAATTATACGGACTATCAAGCTTAGCCTTTGGCAAATGATATTTTTCGGGGTCGCCATGCTTAGCAGCTGCGGCGATTGACGGACCGCCAGGGTAGGGGAGTCCGAGGATTTTCGCGACCTTATCAAAAGCTTCGCCAACGGCGTCGTCCTGCGTCTGTCCAAGCAGTTCATAATCACCATGGCCATGGAACAATACCAGCTGCGTATGTCCGCCCGATACAATGAGTGCGAGCAGGGGGAATTCCGGTTGCTTTGACGGTAGTTGTAGTGTCGAGCCATTGCTTTCGGTAATAAAATTCGCATACACGTGCGCCTCGACATGATGAATCGCGTAGAGCGGCTTATCGCGTAAAATTGCGAGTGTTCGCGCGGCAAGCGTACCGACCAGCAATGAACCAACCAAACCGGGCGCGTAGGTGGCGGCAATCGCATCAATATCATCCCAATTGCACTGCGCCTGCGCTAGCGCTTCGCGAATCACCGGATTTATCACCTCGATATGGCTGCGCGCGGCTATCTCTGGCACAACGCCGCCGTATTGCGCATGAATATCAATTTGCGAATTTACCACGCTTGACAATACGCGAAAGCCATCCTCAACGACTGCCGCCGCTGTCTCGTCGCAACTCGACTCAATTCCCAAAATTTTCATCAATTTTATTATACCACCCGGGGAGCACACCTAGATACTAGCCGGTTTGCCGCAAAAAGTGGTACGATAGAATTATGAAGCAGCTGTTAGTGAGAGGCGTGCGAGCAATACTGCCTGTTCGTTTAGTGCATCAGCTAGAGGAGCGGTACCGCAAAATGCGCGTTCGGCTGGTGCGTATGCGGTATGGTAATCCAGCGAAGCATCTTCGCGTCATCGCTGTAACCGGCACGAACGGCAAAACAACGACAGTTAATTACCTGAACGAAATTCTCAAAGAGGCTGGCTACACAACAGCGATGTTTAGCACCGCAACGATTGAGATTGCCGGGCAAACAAGACGCAACGACTTGAACGCCACTGTCGCGAGCACAGCAATAATGCAGCGATTCTTCCGCCGCGCCAAGAAAGCGCATGTTGATTTTGTAGTGATGGAATTTCCGAGCCATGCGATTCACCAGCATAAACTTGAAGGCGTGCCGGTTGAAATGGCAATTATGACTAATCTGACGCAAGATCATTTAGATTACCATAAAACGATGGAGGCGTACGCCGAGGTAAAAAGCCGCTTGTTTGCACAAAATCCAAAATATATCGTCCTGAACCGCGACGATGAATGGTTTGAGTATTTTAACAAGTTTCCCGCGCAAGCTCAGAAAATTACTTACGGCGAACATGCCGATGCCGAAGCACATATTGACCGCGTAAAATTGTACCGCAAGGGAACAGAGGCATCCATCACGATTGACCATCAAACTAAGCTGGAGCTTGCCACAAATCTGCCGGGCAAATTTAATGTATACAACATGACTGCTGCGGTGTGCGCTGCGTATCTGCTTGGCGTATCGCTGAAGGATATTGTTGAGGGCGCCGCGAATCTCGAAAGCGTGCCGGGGCGATTTGAGCGCGTCAACACTAACACGCCGTATGATGTGATCGTTGATTATGCGCATACGCCAGACGGGCTTGAGAAAATCCTCACTGCTGTCAAAGCAATCACAAAAAACCGCGTGCTGCTCGTTTTCGGCGCGACGGGCGACCGCGATAAAGAAAAGCGCCCGATTATGGGCGAAATCGCTGCGCGCCTTGCTAACCGTATCTTTTTGACCGACGAAGAAAGCTATAATGAAGACCCGGCGGCAATTCGTAAAATGGTTTACGACGGTATAGAACGCGTAAGAAGCGGCGCAGTAAAAACAACTGAAATCCCCGACCGGCGCGATGCAATCGCAAAAGCGCTTCGCCTTGCCGCAAAAGGCGATACGGTACTTATCACCGGCATGGGACACGAAGTCTACCGCATTATCAACGGCGAGCGCGTCCCGTGGAATGACGCCGAGGTTGTGAAAGAATTACTGAAGAAAGCCTAGTACCATGCCTGGTGTTTCAGGCGATAATATATAGCGCGCACGAGTTTTTCAACGAAACGCTGCCATAACTTCGCCCGCCATGGGCGCACCAGCAACAAGTACGTACCAGCATAATCGGTGACATGGTCGTTGAATCCCGCTTTGAATTGTCCGACGCCGTATAGCGGGTGGCTTTTATCTTTGATGTGCGCTGAATGCGGCGTGCCGCAGAGGTCGTAGTCGGTGATGTCGCGCTTTTTCAGTTCGCGAATCGTTTCGAGAATCAAAAGGGCAGGAATGCCGCGCGTAGTTTTACGGCGCGTGCTGCCAGCGTCTTTGCGGCTAGCTTTGTGTCCGAGCGTCATAACGAAATCTGCCGATGCGAGCTGTCCGCCATCGTAGGCGAATATGATAAATCCATGCCCGCTCTCGCAGTATTCGCTCCAAAACTTCCGGTAGTATTCGTACGGGCGAATCACGAAACGCCCGTTTGCTGTTTCGGCAAATAATTCATAAAACGCTCGGTACGTCGATTCCTCTGCTGGCATAATGCGGCAGTGTACCTCGCCCTTGCGCGCTTGGCGAATATTATAGCGGACTTTACTGTTGAAACGTGCTTCAATAACCGCTAATTCCGGGCGGATATCAAGCCAAATCGTCGACATTGTCGGCTGTACATCGGCGGAACGCCGTAAGCCCGCCTGTAGCAGCGCTTGGCGTGTTTCTGGTGCGTCGATGAGCTGCGGCTCGAATTTCACCGCAAACACGCCTTGTGCGCGCGCAAACGCTTGTAAATCATGCAAAATCATTGCCGTATCCTCAGCGTTCGCAGCACCCACGCCTTGCGGACAATACCACAACTTGCCGAAACCGGCCACATGCTTTTCAATCGCCAATAGCGCTGCACAATCCGTCACGATATACCGCGGCGTCCACCCGCGCTGCTGTTTGATGTGCGCAAAGGCTGCCAACTGAAAAAAATCACCGCCGTTTGGATTTTTACTCACTAACTCGTCCCACTGGTCAATCTCAGCGGGTGTTGCGAAATGTACTGTCATAGCTCCATTATATATCATAGTTATACTAGTATATTGATTTTTTATAAAGTTTATGCTAACATATGGCACATGGTTAAAGCGCCTCTTGATAATCCAAATCCAGGTTATAAAATTATTCAAGATAGCGGTGAGTTAGACACAAGCGTCACTGGATATGACAAGAACGGTTCGGCGGTATTTGGTAAGCTCGGTGCAGAAAATTTATTACAGCGGAATATGAAAGATATTGAAGCTCAGTACGTTACCGACACTGATGCTCTAGCGGGTATCTTTACAAGTGATGTCAAAGAATCAAAGCATTTTCTTGACAAAAAGGCACGTTATCCAGACGAACCTGTCACGCACGCTATATATCTAGATAAATCGGCTCGTAACGTTAGCAGTATTATAAATAAATTGTGGAGTCCGCTCACCGGTAAGTCATCAGAAGAAATTCCTGAAGCATCGTTTCTTAATATAGATAAAGAGAAATATTTACTTGCTATGGGATTTCCCGCTAGAGAATTACAATGCCCAGATCTTGATAAGATATCATTAGACAAGCTACACCCAAAATTCCATAAAGATATTATTCAGCAAATTCGTGCGCTGTATTTGCGCCCTGAGGATATTGACAAAATAGATGAAAATAATCTTGACGACGTTTGGAGCTACCCAACCGTATTCGATGGACAACGTGTTGCAATAGTCGATGAAACTAGATCATCGTCAGCAACATTGCGCATTGCAGACATGCTATTACAGGAGGCGTTTCCAGACGCGCACATTGAACCGGTTGTCTGGTCTGTTCCTCCGTTGTTCAGGTGGAGTTTAACGAAAGATGATGGTTCAGTTGAAAGTCATTTTGCCGCCTACCATGTGCCAGTTTGGTATGACAGCAAGTCGTCGGAGGGTCGCGGTGGTATTGATGACAATAATCCAGAGCTTCTTGCGAAGTCAAATAAGAAAACCGAGCGGATTGGACGTCATGTGTTAAGTGTTATGCGTACTGAGATGGATAGTAAGTCGCGTGAACTATTAGACGACTTTGCGCTCTTGGCAAAACGTTTCAGCGACGGAGATATTCCATACCGCCCGGATCCGAGTTCATACGGAGGGGTAGTTGGTGCGAAACACCGAATAGAAGAATTCTATGGTATGCCGCATAAAGACGTTTTGCCGTATTTACAGGGAAAAGTATCTTCTGAGCAGTTTAAGAAACGTCTTGAATATCATCGTGCCTAGCCTTAAATATAGCGAAGCCATCACTATGATCGCACGAAAATAACCCAGAAGACATAATGATTTCCTGACCGGCAACGCCGCCAATTGCACGGATGACATTGCCCATACTATCATCTAAGTTCTCAAGCTCGACACAGATGAGATCGTTGTTGTCATAAAATTCAACTGTTTCTCCAACAGCTAAATTGCCCGTGTATGAGTCAAACGCGACTTCGTATCGTTCTCCGGGATTAAGTTCCATAAGATTTGTTATTCTAGCATATTACTGCAAACATGTCAAAGAGTTAGCTCTGCGGGTTTGAAAGGTAATCGATCTCCTTAATAATATCAAGCAGTGCCTGAGCACGACGACCCTCATCAGGAATCGCTTTAGCGGCTTCGTGCGCCGGCGCAATAAGCGAGCGATCGTCTGTAGAACGAATTAGCAGGAGATACGTATCGAATTTTTCGTCGGGAGCGATATTGAGTTTATCAACAAGCGGGCGCAGCTCAGTGATGGCGTCTTTCTTGACAGCGTCAAGCGAGGCGTCGCCTGATGAAGCAGGTGCTGCCGGGGCTTTTGCTGAAGCCGCGGCCTTAGCGGGAACACTTGCTGGCGCAGTATCATCTGCTGGCGCTGGCGGCATCGGCGGCGGCGTTGGGGGTAGGGCGGCTTGCGGCTGCGCGACCGCGGCATCATCGTTTACGCCGGCCAATACCTTTGCGAGCTCTTGGTCGTCACTGATTGGTTGTGTCGTTTGCGGTTTTATATTCATTCCCACCTCATTACTATCATTCTTGTTATGCTTTCTCATATACTGTATCATAGATAAAGAATGTATCGCAAGTGGAAAAGGTGGTTTTAAGAATGCTCGATGACGCACAGATTTTGAAACAGCGCGACCACTTAGGGGCGCTTGATGTTGCCGCAAAGTTGCACGCGCAAATTTCTCGCGAAATTCCAGTGATAGATGAAGATCACGACGGGCGAGAGCTGTGCCATGTAATCGTTGCTGGTATGGGTGGTTCGGCACTTGCTGCCGACGCAGCGAAGGTGCTGCTGCGCGATACGCTGCCAATTCCGCTTGAAGTCGTGAAAGACTATACGTTGCCCGCCTACGCTGCTGAGCATACATTAGTAATTGCGAGCAGCCACTCTGGCAATACTGAAGAAACCGTGTCGTGCCTGCGCCAGGCAATCAAGCGCGGCTGTCAAATTGCCGTTATCGCGACGGGCGGGGAAATTGTGCGCATCGCCGAGCAACACCAGATCGCGTTTGCGCACATTCCAAACGATACGCAGCCGCGTATGGGCATGTTGTATAATTTACGCGGATTATTCACGTTACTGCACAATTTTAATCTGTTATCAAGCTCATGGCTCAAGCAACTTGACGATGCCGAGCCGTGGATCGCGCGCGAAAGCGCTCTCTGGCGCAAAGACATTCCGACCAAACGCAATTACGCCAAGCAGTTAGCTCTTATCGCCGTCGGTAAAACGCCAGTATTCTATGCAGGCAGCTTGATGGCGCCAGTTGCCTATAAGTGGAAAATTAGCTGGAACGAAAATGCAAAAAACGTGGCATTTTGGAATTATTTTCCGGAATTTAGCCACAATGAATTCATCGGCTGGACAAGCCACCCGGTCGAAAAACCGTTTGCGGTATTTGACTTGATTAGCAATCTAGAAAATCCGCGGATTCTCAAGCGGTTTGCGCTAAGCGATAAAATGCTGTCAGGCAAACGCCCTAAGTCTACCGTCGTGCCGCTGCAGGGAGAAACCGTTCTTGAGCAGATGTTATGGGGGAGTATTCTCGCCGATTTTGTTAGTATTTACGTTGGAATTTTGAATAATGTCGACCCGACGCGCGTTGATTTGATTGAGAAATTCAAAAAAGCACTAGCAGAGTAGAAATAACTGAAGATTTGCCGCGAAGGTTGCGCGTAGAGTCTAGCAACTATTAAACAGCAAAACAGGAACGGCAATTACGACCGCTCCTGTTGTTTGAAATATAGTGAAGCGGCTGCTCCTAATGATATTGCCGCAGCGACTCAATCGTATCTTTGCGCGCCGCCTTAACCGCTGGATATGTGCCAAACACGACGCCGACGCCGATTGTCATCAGCACTGCCATCAGCGCTGTCTGCAATGTGAATGCCGGCGAGAAATATAGGAATGTACTAGCGATAAACGCGAGAATATAGCCGCCAACATAGCCGATAGCACCGCCAAGAATGCTAATCATCAGCGATTCCACCATGAATTGCCCGATGATATTGCGATGGCTCGCACCGACCGCCTTGCGGATGCCGATTTCGCGCGTACGCTCAGCCACGCCGACAAGCATAATATTCATAATACCGATGCCGCCAACGACAAGCGAGATTGCAGCAATCGCCGCCATCGTTGCAATGAGCGCTGTAAAGAGCTGATTCGTCGGGCGGCCAATTTCCGGTCCGGTGAGTACCGAAAAGTCTTCTTCGCCTAGATGTAATTTGCTTAACTTATCTTTTAACTCTGTTACAACACTGTTGCTCGACTTCGCATCGTCGACTAATACGTCAATTTGCTGGATTTGCGTGCTGCCTTTTAGCAGCTGTTTGCCCTGATCATATGAAACAATCGCTGCATTGCCATAGTCAATGTTATTGTAATTGACCGCGCTTGTTTTTTGCTTCATCACGCCAATCACCGTAAAACGCTGCCCGTGCATAGTAAAGACCTGCCCGACGGAGCTGTCGGTGTTGAATAGTTTAATCGATAGCTGGTCGCCTATTACCGCTGTCGTATCTTTCGTTTCTTCGCCTAAAAACTGTCCAGCGGTAATGTCGGCGTCGGATATTTTTGCAAATCCAGGCGTTGTTGCAAGCACAACGTTATTTTTTGCCATTTGTCCTTTCGCTGTAATTGTTGCGTTCAGCGTCATTAGCGGCGCAACGGACTGCACGTGCTGCGTTTTTGCCACTGCGTCAACGTCGGCGTCGGTTAGGGTGCTTGCGCCAAACATCTGCTGGGACATAGCGCTCAAAAGCATATTCGGATCGCGCGATTGCATACCCGGGCGCACCACGACGAGGCGGCCATTGTAATGCGATATCTGCTTATCAAACATGCGCGTGACGCCGTCGCTGATCGCCAAAATACACGTCACGCTTGCGACGCCAATAGCGATACCAAGCGTCGTTAAAACGGTGCGCGCCCGCGTTCGGCGTAAGGTGCGGTAGGCGCCGCTGATATGCTCAGAAAGTAAACTCATGATTCTGCCTTCTTTCGTTCGGTTTGGTCTGATGGTTGACCGGAAGATGATGCTTCGGCGCCGTCTGGCTTAGATGGCTCAGGATCGTTTGCAGCAGACTTATCGTCGTTTTTCGTCTCTTTCGCCGGCTTCTTTTTTGCGGAGCGCGCTTCGCTCTTTTCTTCTTTGGCGGCGCGGCGCGCGTTGAGCGAGACTTTTACCGGCTTCTCGCTTTCATTGCCGCTCGCGATACGTATTTTGGTGTCGCTCGCGATTTTACCATCAAGCATATTGATAACGCGGCTAGCGTAACTTGTGAGATTCGGATTGTGCGTCACCATGATAATGGTGTTGCCTTGCTTGTGAAGTTGCGCCAATTCTTCCATGATGACGTGGCTGGAACGGCTGTCTAGGTTGCCTGTCGGTTCGTCTGCGAGGATAATGCTCGGTTTGCTGACGAGTGCCCGCGCGATCGCAACGCGCTGCATTTGTCCGCCAGACAATTGCCACGGCATGTAGTACTCGCGTTCTTGCAAATGAAACGTCTTCAAAATTTCACTTGCGCGCTCCAATCGTTTTACGCGGGAAACGCCTTGATAGGTGAGGGGAAGCGCAACGTTTTCGAGTACCGTCAGGCGGTTTATTAAATTAAAACTTTGAAAGACGATACCGATTTGCGTCGCCCGCGCTCGCGCCCGCTGCGCACCCGACAACCGCGCCGCCGATGCGCCATTCAAAGAATATTCGCCGCTATCAGGCCGGTCAAGCAGACCGATAACGTTAAGTAATGTCGTTTTGCCGCACCCAGATGGACCCATAACGGCGATAAATTCGCCCTGCTCAATTTTCAGGTTCACCGAGTCGAGAACATCGCGCGCCGTGTCGCCGATACCGTAACGCTTAGTGAGCCCTTTCAATTGAATGACGGGCGCTGTGCCAGTTTTCGCAATCATCTCCTTTATTATAAAAGCGTCATGCAAGATAAGGCAACCGTTAAATAATGTATAAAATACAACTTTACGCGGAGAACGGGCGATCCATAGCGTAATGCGTTATACTAAAAATACGCGGAGAGGTGACCGAGCGGTTGAAGGTGCACGCCTGGAACGCGTGTGTGCGAGCAATCGTACCCAGGGTTCGAATCCCTGTCTCTCCGCCAGGGTCTTTATTTGCGCGCTCAATTCATAGCTTAAATTAGCTAGTTATCATTATTTCTTAATTTCTTAGAATTATTGGTTTTACTATGAACGCGAAAAAATATGATACTATTGACAAACGATGTGTTTCGCAGTATAATACGCGACGGCTATGTGCGAGGTGAGCGTAATAGGCAAAACGTAGGTTGCGTGTAATTGTTACTATTGCGGGATGGTAAACATACGCTGGGGCAGCAATTATTAATAAATATAGCGTTTGGTTGGATTGCTGGCGATTCTAGAGGCCGGCAACCTGATCAAGACTAGTCTTATCAGGAAAAGCGATCTCGCGCACCGCAAAGAATAGCTTTCGGGGCTTCTGAAAGTACTTTGCGGAGTTATGCGCGCTCACCCTTGAAGGGAGGGAAATGGAGATCGTAAATCTCACCCCGCACGAGGTGAAGGTCCTCGATGACGACGATAACGTCATCGCGACTTTCCCCAGTAGCGGGGTGGCGCGGGCTAGCCAGCACAATGTGCTGGTAGGCGAGATCGAGTCGATCCCGGTCGTTAAGACCGAGTTCGGCGAGGTTCTTGGCCTGCCCGAGCCCGCTGAGGGCATCGTTTACATCGTGAGTCGTATCACGGTGGAGGCAGCGCGCGCCCAAGGTCGTACGACGGATGACCTGCTCGCTACGAGCGGGGCTGTCCGCGACGACCAGGGTCGGATCGTCGGCTGCCGCGCGTTCGCGCGGCTCTGATGCCTCGGTACCGCACTGAACGGGCAGTAAACCCGGACATGATGGATTTTGGTATTTGCTAAAATTCATTCGCCTGTATCTAGGCTAAAGCCGCTGAACGAATGAGAAGTAGCTCGCTACTTATAAGCATTACGCCGCTGGCATGATTCACCCAGTTTCCCCGCTCTGGTTTCTCAAAAGCGGGGAATATTCCTTGAGTACTTGTGTTTGCTGATAAAGTATGGTTGATAAACATAAGCAGTTAAGGCACATACGTACAACAGCTAATTCGAGAAGAGATGGTCCGTTTTAGTTTACTGAACCTTAATTTATCCAAGACGAGGCTTATTATTTGACATATATGCCATTTAGTGTTATCATATAAGCTATGCCTCTTACGCTCAATCACATTCCAAGCCCAAAAGACGCAATACCATATTGGCTACGTCAATCCGCAGATAAAATGCTTATTGAACAAGCAGACTGCTCGCACGAAGGTTTATGCCAGATTACTCTCAACGAGGAAACGCTTGAGCGTGCTAACCTGGGAGTCAATCTTGATGATATTCCTGTTTCTGGTGGCTTCCGAGGGGGAGCGGGGCGCAACGTGCTGCTGGCAGCGTTGTATGATGGACGCAGAACACGCCGTCCGCGCGACGTTGACTTTATACAAGTTTTACAAGCAGCTGACAGCGACTCCTCGCATGGTGCGTACGATACTCTTGAATTATTAGCAGAAAGATTATCTCCAGATGATTACTCGCATGGTCATGGCGTTAGTGTTGCAGAGACGCCGGAGCAGTACATGAACCGGCAGGATTTTACAATGAATCAGCTGCTCGTTTGCAGAGAAGGCGCGGATCAGTGGAATCTCTATACTACCGAACAGGCAGTATACGATACGGCAAATAATATCATTCGCCCGACACTGTATGAATTTAACGAGGATAGGGGATACCAATTAAGCTCTAAATTAGCACTTAAGGCGCTGCGATTATTATCGCAGATGGAAGTTGACGGTCTATCTGATGCGAGGATTTGTGGTATTGATCTGAAAGATTTGCGCAATTTTTACCGCGATCCCGCGTGTGATTATTTCATGCAGCTGCTTCAGCTTGATAAGGCGCTCGAAAATGGGTATGACGTGGCGGAGCGATACTTGCAAAACCTACGTACATTTGACCTGCATCCATACAACAGCAGCTCAGAGGATGTTACCGTTGAAGAACTATACGAAGGGCTGTTACAGACAGTTGACGATTTCGATATGTCGGACGGTGCACGCTACTCGCTTGATAGGGGTCGTCGTACGGCGCGATTAACTCACAGAATTGGCGATTATGCATCCCGGCATGCGTAGATAAAATGATATAATACAATCATGAAACACGCGTTTAAGCCGCAGCGGATTTTGTGGGTTGATTTGGAGATGACGGGGCTTGATCCGGTGCACGATGAGATTTTGGAGGTAGCGGCGATTGCAACTGATTGGGATTTTCGTGAGATTGCAACGTTTGAGGGCGTTGTGTGGCATGAACCGACAAAATTAAAGCGATTGCTTGACCGCAATGCGGCGTTCTGGGATGCGAACCCTAAGGCGCGGCGCGGGCTTGAGGCGCAAAATGATAGCGGCAAAGCACTCGCGGCGGTTGAGCAGGATTTGCTAGCATTCTGTGATGAGCATTTTGCGAATGAACCAAAGATTTTGCTTGGCGGTAATTCAATCCACCAGGATCGGCGATTTATTGACCAATGGTGGCCGGCAGTGTCAAGACGATTGCACTACCGGATGCTTGATGTAAGCGCATGGAAAGTGGTGTTTGAAGGAAAATTTGGGAAAAAGTTTGCAAAGCCGGAGGAGCATCGAGCGCTTGACGATATTCGCGGCAGCATTCAGGAACTGCAATATTACCTAAAGAAAGTGAATATGTAGGCGATGGAAGCAACAGCACTTAGCGATATATGGCGCGATATAGAAACGACTGAGCCGAGCGATCGGCGCAAGCTAGCCAAAGAGCTGGAGCTGCCAGACTTGCAAGCGCGCGTGCTAGTGCAGGATCGGCAGTTATCTCAGGCGATTGAGGGCGACGATTGGCTGTTGATTCAATTGGAGTTGCCGGAAGTGAAGCGGCGCGATGTGGCGCTGCGCAATTTGACGCTATTGCTCGGCAAGTCGCAAATTGTGACAATTCACGCCGGCACGCTTGATGCGGAGATTACTGAGCGGGTGCAGACGCGCCATCGCGAGTCGTTGACGCCGTCGCTGATTGCGTCAATCATCTTGCAGTACACCGTGGAGCAGTTCACGCCGATTCTAAACAAAATTGATGATGTAACCGATCAATTAGAAGATACGATGATCCGTACGCCGCAGCGCAAGCAGGTGCAGCAGCTATTTATGTACAAGCGGCAGTTGGCGGATTTGCGTAAAGTAGTATTGTCGCTGATGAATACACTCAACGGTTTAAGTAGTGGGCGTTATGAGCTGTTTGAGGAGCGTTATGAATTGTACGCGCGCGATAGCTACGACTATGCTTGGCGCACGCACGAGCTGATCGATACGATGCGCGATTTGCTAACGAGCGCGCTTGATATGTATTTATCAGTGGTATCAAACCGCATGAACGACGTTATGAAGCGCTTAACGCTGGTGACAACGATTTTTATGCCGATTTCGTTTTTGACTGGGCTTGGCGGCATGAATTTTTCGCAGCTGCCGTTTCATGATGATACGGCATTTGTAATTATCATGGTGCTAATTGTTGTCATGCCTCTCCTGATGGTATGGTATTTCGTATGGAAAAAATGGTTATGACGCATAAGGAGCTAGAGGAGTTCTTATTAAGTTTGCCAGGCGCATGGCTTGATTATCCGTTTGGCGAATTGCCGGCAGTATATAAGGTTGGGCATAATGATGCGCCAGGGCAACGCGAAAAGATGTTTGCACTCATCGCCGAGGATTCTCAGCCGCTGCGCGTGAGCCTGAAATGCGATCCGCAGCTGTCGTTGCATTTACAACAGAAATACGAAACAGTGCAGCCAGGATACCACCTGAACAAAAAACACTGGATCACGATAATCTGCAGCGGGCAATTGAGCAATGATGAAATCAAAGATTTGGCGCGGTTGAGCTATCGGTTGGTGACTGAGTAGCTATTGTTTGGACGCGCTGAATTTGCTGTAGGACGCGAGAATCGTGTCAATGCTCGTGATTGACGAGTTGCAAAACGCAGCGATTGATTTATTGTTGCCGCTACTGCGTTTGAGTTTGTTGACTTGGCTTTTGAGGATTGATAGTTCGTAGGTCATTGCGGTAGTATAGGTGCGGTCAAGCGTGCCTTTTTGATGGGCATCGTCGAGCTTTTTTTGCAACTTTTCGAGATACGCTTTTTCTTCCTTTTTAACAGAGCCTGAAGATTTGAGTTTGCGCTCTTTTATGATAGCGTCAAGCTGCGATTTCATAGAAGTGAGCGTGGAGGATAATGATGCGTTGGCTTCAGAGATTTCAAGCTGGGTGAGCTTGGTAGTTTCGTTTTTCGAGACGCTAGACAGCGTGTTGATACGATCGGAGATAGTTGGGATTTGCCCGTTGGCATCCGGTCCTTGGCTACTTACCATCACGACAAGCAGCACGATCGCGGATACGATCGCGGCGCCAATCAACCCGAAAACAGCAAACCGGTTGACAGTACGCTCCTCAAGCGGGGCAATCCGGTTGAGATAGTCGACAGTCGTGTAATCGTCGGGCGTCGCTGCTGGAGAGTTGAAATTATTTGGCGCTGGATTGGAAAATGGCGCTGGGTTTGAGCTTGCGCTTGGATTCGGATTTGGGCTTAGGTTTTGCGCCGGCTGCGATTGATACGGTGTTTGCAATGGCTGCGGACGGTATGAAGTTTGTGCTGGCTGCGGTATTTGCTGTGCTGGCTGCGGCCGCGGCTGAAGCGCTTGCAATTGTGGGTAGCCTCGAGACCGGGGCATCAGTTCCGGTATTGGCTGTGGCGCTGAGTTGCTCGGCGCGGCGTATAGGTTCTGATTTGAGTTTTGACTCGGCGCTGGATTGAGCGGCGGCAGCGATGAAGACCCCTGCGGCTGTTGAGGGTTTTGTAGTGAACGATAGGGATCTTGCGGATTCATATGATTCCATTTAACCATAATCGATAACAGAGGTAAAGGGTGATATAATAAATTCTATGGATGCCAAAGAGGAGGTGCGCGCGCGGCTGAATATTGAAGATGTAATCGGCGAATATGTACAGCTGAAGCGGGCGGGGCGCAGCTTCAAGGGATTAAGTCCATTTACAAGCGAAAAGACGCCAAGTTTTTTCGTGAGTCCCGACAAAAATATTTGGCATGATTTTAGCAGCAATAAGGGCGGCGACGTGTTTGCATTTGTGATGGAAGCCGAGGGTATGGACTTTCGCCAAGCACTGGAGTTTTTAGCGAAAAAAGCAGGCGTTGAGCTGAGCGATTATGAACCAGCGCATGCTAAAGAACGCGCAATGCGCAAGAAGCGTTTACTTATGGCAAATCAATTGGCGGCGCGGTTTTATCAGCAGTGTTTGTTGCACAACCAACACGCGATGGAATACGTATTTCGCGTGCGCAAGCTGTCTAAGCAGGTCGTGGCAGATTTTCAAATCGGCTACGCGCCCGATAGCGGCGAAGCGCTGGTGCGCGCCCTGGCGAAAAAAGGATTTTCGCGGCGCGAGCTCAATGATGCCGGGCTGCTCAATCGTTTCGGCGGCGATATGTTCCGCGGCCGGATGATGGTGCCGCTGATGGACTCAAGCGGGCAGGTGATTGGCTTTACCGGGCGAATTATCGGCGATGTACCGAATGCGCCGAAATATTTGAATACGCCGCAGACGCTACTCTACGATAAAGGGCGGCATATTTTTGCGCTCAGCCAGGCAAAACAGGCGATTCGCCAAGCGGGATTCATCGTGATGGTTGAGGGGAATCTTGATGTCGTGAGTAGCCATCAAGTAGGTGTTAAAAATGTCGTCGCAACCGCTGGTACAGCAATGACCGAGCAGCACATTCGCGCCGTGAAGCGGCTAACGGGCGATGTACGGTTGGCGTACGATGGCGATAAAGCAGGCGTAGCGGCAACGGAGCGCGCAATTACGCTGGCGTCGCAGGCGGGCGTTGAGCTGACGATTATTAGTTTGCCGGAGCAGTATAAAGACCCTGACGAACTAATTCAGACAGACGCAAGCTTGTGGCAGCGGGCGATCGATACAGCAGAACCAGCGGTCGACTGGATACTACGGCAGTATGCATCGCGGTTGGATTTAGGCACGGCGGCAGGCAAACGTAATTTTACCACGGCAGCACTCGGTGTGATTCGCCTCTTGAGCGACCCAGTGGAGCAAGAATACTATCTAACGCGGACGGCGGAGTTAGCGCAAACGAGCGTTGAGACGGTGCGCGCAAAATTCGCAGGCGGCAAGACGCGCGAGAAGCCGCTTAAGCCAGTTGCGCAGTCGGCGCAAGCGGTGGACGATGATGCATATATTAAAGAGGATAACGCGCTTGCATTAGCGTGCTGCGATCTACGTTGCCGCGACATGCTGCGCCGCATTGACGCCGCACATTGGCATGAGGTGTCTCGGCGTGTGCTTGCTTTATTCCTACAGTCGCATGACGAGATTGTTCAGGCGGTGCCGAAGGAGTTGCAAGAATATGACATCTATGTAAAAATAGTACTATTACGCGCCGAAGAGCGGTATGCAGCTTGGAGCGGCGAGGATCGCCAGCTTGCGATGAGGCAGTTGCTGCAGCAGATAGAACATGAACATGCGAAACAAACACAGGACAGCTTACTCGCGCAGTTGCGAGATGCCGAAGCAGCCGGCGATGAACCGGCAGCGGAGCGTTTGCGAACTGCGCTCAACAATATAATCAAGGAGAGAGCACGTGGCAAACGATGACAATCAAGCGCAAGTAAAAAAAACAATTCCCGCAGCACCGGCGGATGATTTTTCAAACCAGGATTTTGACGGCCCGGCTGCTGATGAATTAATGGACGAAGATACGCCGGAAGATGTTTTGAACGCGCACCAGTATTTTGATGACATCTCAGATGATTCGGTGCGCCTGCACTTGCGCGAAATTGGTAAAATTCCGCTGCTCAGCGCCGAAGAAGAACTAGCGCTCGCCCAGCGCGTGAAAGATGGCGACAAAAAAGCGAAAGACAAGATGGCGGAAGCAAACATGCGCCTCGTCGTGTCGATTGCGAAGCGCTATAGCGGCCGCGGACTTGATTTTCTTGACTTGATTCAGGAAGGACACACGGGATTATTGCGTGCTGTCGAGAAGTTTGATCCGGATAAAGGATTCAAATTTAGCACCTACGCTACCTGGTGGATCCGCCAAGCGATTACACGTGCCATTGCCGATCAGGCGCGTACAATTCGTATTCCTGTCCATATGGTCGAGACAATTAATAAGCTGTTGCGCACGCAGCGCCGCATGACGCAAGATTTGAACCGCGAGCCAACGATCGAGGAACTCGCCAAAGAGCTTGATATGGAGCCGGATAAGGTTGAATATGTCATGAAGATTAAGCAGGATATTTCCAGCCTTGATGCGGGCGTTGGGCGCGATGGCGAAGAAGACGGCGAGTCGGTGCTGGGCGACTTCATTGAAGACGAAGACACGATCAGTCCGGAAGAAGCAGCGTCAAACGAGCTATTAAAAGAGCAAGTGCAAGACTTGCTCGGTACGCTGAGCGACCGCGAACAAAAAATCATCCGTATGCGTTTCGGGCTAGATAATGGCAAAAGCCACACGCTAGAAGAAGTCGGACAAGAGTTTGCGGTGACGCGCGAGCGCATTCGCCAAATTGAAGCAAAGGCTCTCGCTAAATTACGCAAGCACAAAGATGCGAAAAAATTATTTGAATATTTGCGCTAGGAGCGCTGCGCCCACCGCTTAAGCCGCTTAACAATCCGGAGCACCCTTTAGTGAGAGCGCTCCGTTTTTTTTGTAATTCGTCTAGTGTCTAATCTAAGCAGTCTACTAGTACAGCGTAGACGACGTATTAGCAGGCGCAATCGACGGATCGCTAAGTGCGATAAGAAAAGCAGCGATAAAGAGGATCCCCACAATAAAGCCAATCACAACCTCAATAATTCCCCAAACCAAACTCACTGTGCCGATCGTGGTAGGCATACCGGCTTCTCGCGACTTGTTGCGCGATAAAATGCCGAGAATGAGCCCGCCGATCCCGATACCAAGCACGTTAAGAACGATGCCGATGATACCGAGGTTCTGCCCTGGATTTTCGTATGCATACCCTGGTTGCGCATAGGGTTGTTGATACGGCTGGCCGGTGCTGGGCATTTGATACTGTTGGTAGGGCTGTCCTGCCGGCGGAACGTAAGCTGGTTGCGGCGGCACAGGTGGAGCTGGTTGCGGCGGGGTTTGCTGCGTGTTTTGTTGTGTTTCGTTACTCATACTAATTCTCCTTTACATCGTATTACATTTAATTATAGCGTACCGGCGGCTAAAAATGGATAATGGCGCAAATCTGGTCAAGCTGTTGGTGTAAATTATCAATCGTGCCGTCGTTATGAACATAGTAATCAGCGATAGCGATTGGGCCGCCCTTTTCGAGATTCTCAATCTCCGCCCAGTCGCGTGAGCTTGCTTCTTCAACAGTAAGCGGACGGACGGAGCGTGTTGTTAGACGATGGTGGCGCAGACGCTTTGGTGCAACGATCGCCACGACGGTGAGGGCGCTAGAAAATTCGCGTTTTAAGGCTTTATATTCCGTCCACGTATATAATCCATCAGCGACGATGTGCCGCTGTCCAGCGTTAATGAGATTGTGAATTTCGCGAATAATGTGTTTTACGACGAAGTCTTTGCCTTCGCGCGCGCGAATGTCCTCACGGAAAGCGCGCTCGTTAGCTTCGCTCCAGTCTATACCGGCTTCTTTCATAGCGCTTAAGATAACGCCGCCGAAGTACACGCGCGGGTAACCTTTGTTGATAACGTAGCTTGCGGCTTCGGACTTGCCGCTGCCTGTTAGTCCAACGAACGCGATAATTTTTATGTTTGCGGGAATTTCACTCATAACTTTATCATATCAGATATAATAAGGGTTATGGCGAAACGCTTCGTAATTATTGACGGCAAAAGCGTATTTTATCGCGGTTACTATGCGATGCCGAATCTGTCAACGGCGGACGGTACGCCGACAGGTGGCGTGTATGGATTTGCAGCGCTGAGCCTTGAGCTGATTCGACAGATCCAGCCCGATTACGTATGCGTGGCATGGGATAAGCCGAAAACAAATATTCGTAAGCGTCTCGAAATCTACCCCGAGTACAAAGCCGGGCGTAAGCCGGCGCCACCGGATTTTTACGCGCAAATTCCGATTTTACACGAACTGCTTGATGCGTTTGGCTGGCCGCTCTACGAGTTTGACGACTACGAAGCAGATGACATTATGGCGACGCTTGACCGCCAGGCAGAGGCGCGCGGCAATATTGAGACCTATTTGATTACAAGCGATTTAGATGCGCTGCAAATTTTGGACAGTAATACGTTTTTGTACGCGCTAAAAAAAGGCGTGTCAAACATTGATAAATTCGACGTGGCGGAATTTGAAGCGCGCTACAAGATTCGAATTGATCAATTCCTTGATTTGAAGAGTTTGAAAGGCGACTCAAGCGACAATATTCCCGGTGTCGCGGGCGTTGGCGAAAAGACGGCGACACAGCTATTGCAGCAATTTGATACACTTGATGGTGTTTACGAGCATCTTGATGACGTGAAAGAAAGCGTGCGCAAAAAATTAATTGCAGGTAAAGACTCGGCCTATATGAGTAAACGGCTTGCAGCGCTGATGTTTGATGCGCCGGTGGCGCTGGATTTACCGGCGATGGATATCGCGCGGCTTGATACGGCGAAACTGAAGGCGATGTTGGTGAAGTTGGAATTTCGCAGCCTGCTGCGCAAATTGCCGGACGCAATGAAAGATGACACACCGGCAGCGGTACTCGACACGAATGATGTTGAAGAAATTGAACCAGGCACAGCGCAGGCGGTTTTGATGATGGCGCCGGAATTAGTAGTTTGGGCTGACGGCGACGACGTGTGGCTTAGCCACGAGCGTGCTAAAGCTGCGCGTCTCCCTCGCGCCGATGCGGCAAAAATCCTTACTCACGTACCAATAGTCGGACATGATGTAAAAAAGTTCTTGAAGCAGTTGCTTGCCGACGGAATCATAACGTTGCCAGAAGTACAACACGATACGGCGCAAGGCTCGTTCCTCCTGAACCCGTTGCGAAAATCACGTCGGTTGGAGGATTTAGTTGGGCTGGAGTCAATTGATAGTCCCAAAAATGCCGTTCGCGCGATCTGGGCGTTGTATGATGAACAGCGCCAAGCATTTGAAGCGTTGCCTAGTCTGTCGCGCGTGGCGCACGAGATGGACTTTCCGCTGATTGCGATCCTGGCGCGCATGGAACATCAGGGGATTCGCTTGGACGCGGGCGTGCTTGATGCGATGAACACAAAATTAACTCGCGAAATTGCAGACATACAAGCGCAGGTGCACGATATGGTCGGCTACGAATTTAACGTTTCCAGCCCGATGCAGCTGTCTGAAGCATTATTTACTAAGCTCCAATTGCCGACCGCTGGAATCAAAAAAGGACACACGGGATATAGTACCGGGCAAAAAGAATTGGATAAATTGCGCGGGCAGCATCCAATTATTGAGCTGGTTGAACGCTACCGCGAGCTAGCAAAATTACAGAATACGTATGTTACGACGTTGCCGCAGCAGGCTGACGAGCGCGGCTATGTGCATACAACATTTAACCAAGATGTTGTGGCGACGGGGCGTCTGAGCAGTACCGACCCGAATCTGCAGAATATTCCAATCCGTACGGCGCTTGGACGACACATTCGCGATGCATTTGTGCCGGCAGATGGAAATATGTTCGTAAACGCCGATTATTCGCAGTTTGAGCTGCGTCTTGCGGCGGTGATGGCGGGTGAGCAGAGCATGATAGATGATTTCAACAGCGACACCGATATTCACGCTAAAACTGCCGCTGAAGTGTATGGCGTACCGCTTGATGACGTGACGCCCGCGCAGCGCCGGCGCGCTAAAGTAGTGAATTTTGGCGTGTTGTACGGCATGAGCCAGCATGGGTTAGCGGCCGCGGCGCATATGAATTACGCTGAAGCGCAGCATTTTATTGATGAATATTACCGTATGCATCCAAACCTGAAAGCGTATATGGCGGATACGATTCGAAAGGCGCACGACGACGGTTTTGTCGAGACGCTGTTTGGGCGCCGCCGCTGGACGCCCGATGTGAAGTCGAGTAATTTTGCTGTGCGCAATGCGGCAGAGCGTGCTGCCGCAAATATGCCGATTCAGGGCACGGAAGCTGATCTTATGAAACTTGCGATGATAAAAATACAACAGTTGCTTGACCGCGATTACCCCGAGGCGCGGCAAATCCTGCAAATTCACGACAGTATCTTGGTTGAGTGCCCGCGCGCTGAGGCGAAGGCAGTTGCGGCGCTTCTGGTCGACGCGATGGAGCAGGTCTATCCCAAACTCGGCGTTCGCTTGCGGGTTGATGTGAAAATTGGCGCGCATTGGGGTGATGTGTAACATTTGCACGATAATACCCGCAAAAACTATGGACTTTTTGCCAGGAAAAGCGTATGATGTAGGTGTCATTTTAACATAAGACAAAAGAGGCATTGGTATGTATAGCTCACCAGAAAACCCATTCAGCAACGGTAACACGCTAGGGGAGGGTGATGATGCATACGCCGAAACAATAGCGTCGACAGAGCTATTGCCGCGCGAACGGCAGAATAGCTTAACGCTTGACTATGCGGATGTATTGCGGCAAAACGGCACACTTGATCATCATATTGAAGCTTTTGCGGCATATATCGATGGGCGCGAAACAACGGGCGAATCGCTTGGCTTCTCATTTGGCCAGTTCGTAGCAAAAGATGGCAGCATTGTTGAAGTGCGAAACGATGGAAGCAGGAAAGATGAGCCGGACGGCTCTGGTTGGTGTATTACCCGCACTCGGGAAGGTGATGACGGATCGGTTCTTATCGGGGCGGATGCTGTAGTAAGCAAGCAGACAAATACCCTTTTGCCGCCGCCATTGGGGCCGAATGATGTCGCGTCAATCGAAACGCTAAACTGTGAAAGCGGTACGACGTATGAAGTTATATCGCTAAAAGATGAGCGTGGGTTTGTCGTTACCGATTCAAGCGGCAGCTTATATCTGCCGCTTGATGCCGTCATGTCGCGTATTGATGACTATAAGAATATTGACGCGGCACTGAGTGATGTTTGTGCTAAACCGGAAGTAAGCCAGTACATGCCAATAGGCTGGCAGCGCACCATCTGATTGACTTTTTACCCTAAGAATGTAAATATATTGATATGTATCGAGGATCGCGGCCGAGAATTTTACCTGTGTTTATCACAATCGTTGTGGTTGTGATTGTAATTGCTGTCGCTGTGACGCTTGTGCGCTCCATGCTGCAGGGCGGCACGCCAAATGATAATCAGCAATCTGATCAGGCGCAAAAGCAAACACTGCAAATGGCGGCGGTTAGCCAAGATGCAACGCGCAGCGTGCGCTGGACGGTACGCGGACCGATTGTCGCCGATGAGAAGTTCAAAAGCTATCAAATTGTTATTACGCCAACTGCCCGAACCTACACGGTTTACAACGGCTATCTCGACAAGGTTGAGAGCCAAAAAGCCTACGACAACAATGCGACGGCGTATGAACAATTTACGTATGCGCTTGATAAAGCAAACATTGGCGTAGTGCGCGGTAAAGAAGACGATTCAGATATCCGCGGCGTGTGCGCTACGAACGGTATCGTGTATAAATTTGAAACGGTCAACGGCGCGACTGCCGATCACACGGTGTGGGGTTCAACCTGCAAGGATTCGCCGGGCACGCTTGGCGCCGACCCCTTGAAAATCCATGCGCTTTTTGTGAACCAAATTCCTGAATTTAAGTCGAGCTTTAACAACATTTATTAAAAGAAAGGCGGGCATGCGCGGCGTTATTTTCGATTGTTTTGGAGTATTGTGCGGCAGTAGTTTTGAGGTGTTGGCGGCGAAATGCCAGCCGGAGCGCGTGAAGGAGTTGCGCGATCTGAACACGCAGGCGGACTACGGATATATTTCGAGTGCAGAGTATGTACGGGGCGTAGCAGCAGTACTTGGCTGGACGATTGACGAGGTGAGAGTAACGCTTAAGCAAGCGCGCGTACGCAACGAACCGCTTATTACGTATGTAAAGCAATTGCATGCCGATGGCATACCGCTCGCACTTTTAAGCAACGTGAGCAGCGGCACGCTAGATGGACTATTTGCACCAGGCGAGCTTGATGATATGTTTGATGTAAAAATCCTATCGTTTGCCGAGGGCTTAGCGAAGCCGAATCCAGCGGTATTTACGCTTGCGGTGGAGCGGCTCGGTATGCCGGCGGGCGATTGCGTCATGGTTGATGATAAGCCAGAGAACTGCGATGGCGCCGAGGTAGCGGGGCTTGCATCAATCTTGCATACGTCAAATGCCCAGACGATAGCAGCGGTTCGCGCGTGGCTTGAGGCGACGCATGCCTGAGCTGCCCGAAGTTGAAACAATTCGCCGCGGGCTCAACCGGCTAATTACTGGCAAGATGATCGCGCAGGCGCACCACTGCGATTCGCCAAAAAGTTTCCCGAACGATCCGACAGCGGTCGCGCACTTTTTGCATAACGCTCGCGTCATAGCGGTACGGCGGCGCGCAAAAGTTTTGCTCATTGAGCTAGACACGCACTATACGCTTGTCGTTCATCTAAAAATGACAGGGCAGTTAGTGTTTGTTGGTGCGGAGCGTTGGGGTGGCGGACATCCAACGGATAGTTTGATCCACGAGCTACCCGATCGCCATACGCGCGTTATTATTGATTTTACTGATGGCTCGCAGCTCTTTTTTAACGATATGCGCAAGTTCGGCTGGATGAAATTGTATCCGACGGCAGAGGTGTCAGATATGTCATTTATGCGCCGCGTTGGTCCGGAGCCGCTTGGTGATTCTTGTGGCTCGGCGGCGTTTATTTCGCGCATTCGCCACCGTAATAATACGACTATTAAAGCCGCAATTCTTGACCAGTCGGTTATTGCCGGCGTTGGTAATATTTACGCCGATGAATCGCTGTGGCAAGCACGTATTCATCCGGCGACACGCGTACATGCGCTGAGCGACGCGCAGCTCGCTGTACTGCTTACGAGCATCAAAAAGGTTTTAGCGCTTGGTATTGAAATGGGCGGCAGTACTGATAAAAATTATGTTGATGCCGAAGGGAATAAAGGCAACTATTTGCAGTTTGCGCATGTTTTCCGCCGCGAAGGTCAGCCCTGTCAGCGCCATCCTGACAGTACTATCCAAAAAATTCGCGTTGCCGGGCGCGGTACGCATATATGTCCAGCGTGCCAAGTGTTGCCGCCGGAGTAAGCAGACGACGAAAAGCTACCTCGTTTATGCATGCGGCGAGGCGCTCTTAATGGTAAGCGCTAGCCGGCAGTCTATACGAACGGGGTGCCGCAGCGGTATACTAAAATAGTGGTTTATCTGATACTAGGTACAAATGAATACCGCGTGCGGCAAGAAATCGCAGCGCTTACGAAACGGCTTGGCGTGCGAGCGGAGACGATTGACGCAGATCGGCTTAGCCTAAACAGTTTGGCGGATATTGTGCGCGGAGTGAGTTTATTCCGGGAGACGCGGCTTGTTGTACTGCGGCAATTATCGGAGCATAAGGAGCTGTGGGCGAAGCTTGGCGAGTGGGCGCGTGACGTTAGCGTCGATACGACGCTCGTGCTGGTTGAAGCAAAGCCTGATAAACGCACAAAGGCATACAAAACACTTGCGCGCGCAGGTGAAGTCATCGCCGCCGAACCGTTGACGGAGCGTACGCGCTCAGCAGCGGAAACGTGGCTGCGGGATTTAGCGCGTGCGCAGGGCGTGGAGATATCGCGGGCGCAAGCGGCTAATATGGTCTCACGGGCGCTCATATCGAATGAAACATCGCGGATAGCAGAAGTCGACCAATTGCAGCTGGCGCACGCCGTGAAAGCGCTTGTAAATGTTGATACGGTGACAGATGAGGCTATTGCGGCAGTACTGCCGCCGGCGCGGGAATTCTCGGTGTTTGACATATTGGAATTAGCCGCGCGGCGCGATGTGCGGGCGGTGCAAAAAGCACTTAGCGAATTGCGCGCAACTGACGATCCGTACAAAGTGATGGCGTTATTATGGGTACAGTGGGCGCAGCTTGCGGCAGTGATGATGGCAGAGGGCGCTTCGTCCGCGCAGATCGCTCACGATCTGGCGATCCACCCGTTTGTCGCCAAGAAACTTCAGGCGCTTGCGCCGTACTTTAGCGCGGCAAGCGTACGCGAGTTGACGCAGTTGGCGGCAGAATTAGATTACCAATCAAAAACATTAGCGGCAGCGCCGTGGGATATTATTGATCGGTTTGTGCTTACCGTTTCCACGCGAAACTCGCCCCAGGAAAGCGAATAGTTCCTCGGGCGAGTTGTTGACTGGCGCTGCGGCTCATGCGTTGCGCCAATAAACCTATGCTATTTTTTCGTAGCGGTTTTTTTAGCCGCCGTCTTCTTTGCAGCTGGTTTAGCGGTTGTTGTCTTTGCTTTTGCCGCTGGTTTCTTTGCGGCGGGTTTAGCAGCGGGCGCTGCTTTCGCTGTCTTTTTCGCCGTTAGCTTTACGCCGGCAGCTTTTGCAGCCTTAGCGAGCGCAGCTTTACGCCGGCTCGCGGTACCTTTCTTCAGCAGGCCCTTTTTGACAGCGGTATCAAGTTCGCTCTGTGCTTTACTCAGGCTCTCGGCGCTCGGGTTAGCGAGAAACGCTTTGGTTGCCAACTTAACGTCGCGCTTGATAGCGAGATTACGCTCGCGGCGCTTGGCAGTCTGTTTCATGCGTTTAATGGCTGATTTGATGAGTGGCATAGGACTCCTTTACCTCTGTTGTTGCTTGCTATTTACGATCAATGTTAGATTATATCGCAAGTACCTCTGTTTGTAAAGTGGCAGCAACCACTTGACTATTGCAAACCACTTATGGTATAGTGGCAAATGAATAACCGTATAAAATATAAAAATAGGAAACATAATGGCAGATGCGCTCACACAGATCGTCGAAAAGCTGGAAGAAAACAGCAATATTCTCGTGACGGTCAACACAAATCCGACGGTCGACGAGCTTAGCGCGGCGCTCGGTATCACGCTGCTGCTGAATAAACTTGATAAACACGCGACAGCGGTGTTTAGCGGTCACGTGCCGCCGGCGTTAGAGTTTTTGCAGCCCGAAAAAACATTTGAAGGCACCGTTGACAGCTTGCGGGATTTTATCATTGCACTGGATAAAGAGAAGGCCGACCACTTGCGCTACAAAGTCGTCGATGATATGGTTAAGATTTTTATTACGCCGTACCGCACGACGATTAACGAAAAGGATCTGGATTTTAGCCAAGGCGATTATAACGTTGAGGCGGTGCTGGCGATTGGCGTGCGTAGTACGGCAGATTTAGACCACGCGCTTGAGAGCCATGGGCGGATTTTGCACGACGCTGCCGTGACGTCGATTTCGCTGGACGAGCCGTCGCACCTGGGCGGGATTGAGTGGAATAATCCGCGCGCGAGCGGTTATAGCGAACTGTTGTATGCACTTGCCGATGTGCTGGTCGGCGAGAACAAGAAAATGATTGACGAGCAGATTGCGACGGCATTTCTGACAGGCATTGTGGCGGCAACGGAACGGTTTAGCAATAGCAAGACCAGTTCGGCGGTAATGCGGATCGCCGCGTCGCTGATGGGGGCGGGCGCGAACCAGCAGCTGATCGCGACTAAACTAGAAGAGGGCGAGAAAAAAGCTCAGGCTGATGAGACTGCTCCGCGCAGCAAAGATGCGCAAGAAGGCGAATCGGTGCGCGTCTCGGAGATGACAAGTGGCAGCAAAACAAAAGCGACGCAAAAAGCTGCGCAAGAATCCGGCGTCGGGACGCTTGCGATTTCGCACGAGCCGGAGGGCGATGTCGATGAAGTGAAGCGGGCGATCGACGAGAAAAACAGCCAAGCGGCTCTGAGCGCCGCCGAAGCGGTGCTGGCTAAGCACGCGCAGCAAGTCGCCGAATTAAATAAAAAGGACGCCATAGCAGCGGAAGAAAAACTTGCTGAGCAATTAGCGGCTGCGACGCCGGCGCCTGCACCGGTCAGCAAATCTGCCGCGCCATCGGTCGAAGATATTCAGCGTGATATTGCGCGCGCAAACGAAACACTTGACGAAGCGGCAGCGCAGCCGGTTATCCAAGAGAGAATCGAGACGCCGAAAACGCAATTGCCCGATGTCGTTGAACCGGCGCTCGGCGGTACGCTTAATGCAACGACCGAACAAGCCGCCGAAGATGCGCGCCGCGCAGCCGAAGACGACCGCAACAAAGTAATTTTGAGCCATGATGGCAAAAGTAAATATGCGTCCGATGTGCCGAGTACGCAAGCGCCGCTTAATGCTGTGATAGCGCACACTGACGCCGAACCATCGGTGCCTGATGTGCTTGCGCAGGGCGCCGTGACTGCGCCGACCGATCACGCGGCGGCAGTACAGCCGCCTGCACCGGTCGCGCCAAGTGCGGTCGCGCCGCAGCCCACGCAAGATGATGCGCGCGCCGCTGTAAATGCAGCGCTTGCGGGCGCGCCAAGCGGAGCGCCGGCAGCAGACGGGGCGTTACCGCCACCGCCGCCATTGCCGCCGATGCCAGACTTCTCGACATTACCGCCGATGCCGTCAACGAACGATAGCACTCCCCGCGCTTTTTCGCCTCTTCCTCCCGGCGTCTTTGTTTTTCTTCGGCCTTTGCCGCCGCTTCCGCAGCAAGCAGTACAGGCGGCAGCGCCATCGGCGCCCGCCGATCCAGCGCAGTTCCGGATTCCCGGGCAATAAAGGGCAAATATGTTCAAAGGAAAATCCCCGCCACTGGTTGTGGCGGGGTTCCTTAACGAAAGGAGGGGATCAGGATGAGCGTTCAAGCCGAGCGCGATCCTGCGCGCTCAGCGTGATGACCGGGTGAACGTCCGGTCCAGTGATGGAAAGTACAAGGCCAACGCAACCGCCATAGCCGACTGCTTCGTCATAGAGCACGCCGGCAAATCGGCGCACTTTTACCCCGCTCGGGGCGTTCTTATAGATTAAGAACGTAACTGATGAAGCATAAGGCGTCATATCGCGGTCGCGGTCAATCTCCCTGCTCTGCACTGGAATTGTGCAGGTGAGAGCACTACCGCCCTGCGGCGGGCGTACGTGAAGGCTCATCTTCACAGCGTGCCCATCATACGTCGACGGGTCAATGACAGCCCAGACGGGCTGGTCGCCGCCGTGATTAGCCCCGACGAACAGAGGATAGCTCTGTCTGGGTTCGACGCCTGATGCCGCCAGTGACTGCGCCACAGTGGGCGCAGTCAGGCGTAAAGAGACGAGATTAGCGCAGCCGTACAGGGCTGCGCTTGCAATGACAAGCCAGACGGCGAGCATAATCCTTGACGCTCGCTTAAAAGTCTTAAACGTCACTGTCCACATCACGATAATAATCGCAAAGGTGATGATAGAAACGATGATGACAATAGTCGCGGGCGTCATAGCGCCGTCCTCTCAAGGTGGTTTGTTAAGGAACAAGCCTATCGTATCATATTTTTACAATATAGCAACTATAGTATACTGGTAGCATGAACGACAGTATCATCCTGATCGACAAACCGGCTGGCATGACAAGCTTCGGCGTGGTAGCGCGCTTGCGGCGGGTGCTGTCGGCGCAGGCGGGTAAAAAGGTAAAAGTCGGGCACACAGGCACGCTTGATCCGTTTGCGACAGGTTTGATGATCATCGTGACAGGTAAGGCGTGTAAAGACGCTATGCGCTATACGAAACTTAATAAAGTATACGAAGCGGCAATAATACTTGGGCAGACGAGCACAACAGGCGATCCGGAAGGAGAAATTTCGGCGTATGATGGCGCTATAGACGGCGCGGGCGAGGCTTCTTCTAAAACAGCTGTACGCCAGACGGATGAGTCCGCTCGAGCATCGGATTGTTCCGCCAAAAGACCCGCCGCGCCGCCTCTTACGCAAGTTCAAGCAGTGCTCGCGCAATTTACCGGCGAAATCAAGCAGCGTCCGCCGATTTTTAGCGCGATCAAAATTAACGGCCAGCGGGCCTACAAACTTGCCCGCGATGGCAAGGAGGTCGAAATTCCCGAGCGAACCGTGCAGATCTACGCGCTTGAGCTATTGTCGTACAACTATCCGGAGCTTGTAATTCGCGCGCATGTGTCGAGCGGCACATATATCCGCAGTCTAGCGGTCGATATTGGCGCGGCACTCGGGACGGGCGCATATTGCCGGCAGCTGCGGCGGACGCGAATCGCTGATTACGACGTCGCAGCGGCGCAGCAATTGCGCGATTTTGGCATTACAGATTGAAAAGGTGTGGATAACCCTTATTATCAGGTGGAGCAGATTAGCGCGAATACGAATATGTCTTTCGAGTAGACAAATTATGACGCCTACGGTGTCGCCCACTGGCTCCATGCTGCCTGTTCGCTTGCAGAGAGCGCGCTCGCTCGGGCAACAGCGTCCGCAATGGTCTTTGCGTTAATTACAACGGTTTGTCCGACCTCAAGCGACGGTGCACCGGCCGCGCTAACTATATACGATTCAGCAGCGGCGCGTTGCTCGGGCGATAGCGCCTGCTTGTTTGCCTGTAAATATTTTGCGATAGCAGCGCGGGCGTGAAGCGTGTACGAGTCGCCAGGGTTTGCGGCCGCGTTATAATCGGCGCTCGCCGCGGTAGCTTGCGGGTTTGAGCCGTGAGAATCCTGCGTTTTTTGCGCGTCTATTTTCACGCCAGCATGCTGCAGTGCTGCGACAACATCTGCGCGAGAAATCGTAACGGCCTGTCCGACGTCTAATAGAGGCGATCCGGCATTATTTGCCAGCTCTACCTCGGCTTGCAGCGTCTGCGCGGTGCTAGCCTGAAGCTGTTGATTAGCAACAACAGACGAGACCGCTTCGCGCGCAAAGAGTGTGTACGAGCTGCCCGCGCTCGCTGTGTATGCAAATGTATCGCCTGCTTCTTTGGCTGCGCTTGTATCGGCTGTCTTTTCTGATGTTTTTTCTACCGGTTTATTATCCGCTTGCGCTGTTTGCGTTTGTTTGGCTGCTGGCGCGGTTGTGTTTGCGGTTGACTGCTTTGTTTCTGCTGCTTGCTTAGGCTGCTTCGGTTGCGGCTCGCTTGCTTTCTTCTCGCTTGCTGGCGCAACAGACGTTTCCGGTTTCGCTTGCAGTACAGGCGAATTTTGCGTCTTGCCGGTAGCCGGCTCTACTTTTTTCTTCGGCTGCGGATCAGCAGCAGCGCGCTTCTTTGCCGGCTCGGCATGCGCGTTGGCGCTACCGTTTTGCCCAGCGCCAAACAACACGCCTTTCTGGCGCAACACCGTTACCGTTGATAATCCCACCAATATGACAGCGCATATTATAGCCACCCGACGCTGATTCAATCGAAACTTCCGCATCGTTTTTCCTTATACCCCACTAACTTTTTATAAAAGTAAGTAGTTTCATAGTAGCACTAACGGCAGGGTATTTTCAATAAGCTTTGACGATTTGGCAGAATAATGAGCCTGGATATTTACAAAACATATGTATTGTGATATAATGAAAAAGAGTAATACAAAAGGAAGTGACCGTGGAAGAGATAAATCTGTACGACCTATTGAGGTTTTATATTAAAAAATGGCTAACGATAGCGATTTTCGTCATGATCGGCGGAATCGTCGGTATCGCATATACGTACTACATTCAAACGCCGCAATACGAAAGCAAAGCGACACTGCTATTGGTGGGGACGGATCATACGTCGGGCAATCAGGAATCAGTGGCGCTGAACAACTACGTGGAGCTATTCAAATCGCGGCGCGTGCTTGATACGGTCATCGCCGACCAGGGGTACGATAAAGATTACGACACGCTCGTATCAAACGTAACGGCGCGGGGCACGAAAAGCACGGATATTATAAATGTATCAATCAAGACGCCCGACGCGAAGCAAAGTAAAGCGCTGCTTGAAAGCGCAATTGAATCATTCCGCAATGAAGCCAAAGAGCTGTACGGCAATAGCAGCATCAAAATCAATACGGTCGATGCCGCCAGCACGCCGAAATCGCCGTCGAACGTGCGCCCGGCGATTCAAATCGGGCTCGCTACCGCTGCTGGATTTATGCTCGCGATCATCGGACTATTCTTCGTCTACGATTACCGCCACTCGCAGCCAAAGGTGAATAAATCGCATAGTGATAATGAGCCCGCGCAACCAAAAGATCAGATGGACGACGAACCAAAAACTGATACTGTAAAAAAAGAAGGTAATCGCTGCACTACGATTTCACATTTTTATACCGGTGGAATATACGAAAAAGAGTAGAGCAGAGGGACATTTACGCTATGTATGTACGTTTTGGAAAACGAGTATTTGACATTATCATTGCGTTGCCGGCGCTTATCATACTGTCGCCGTTGATGATAGGCGCAGCAGTATGGATAAAATTTGACTCAAAAGGCTCAATATTGTTTCGTCAACCGCGCGCAGGTCAAGGAAATGTGCCATTCATCGTCTATAAGTTTCGCTCTATGGCGCAAACTGCGCCAAGTGATATGCCGACTAATGATTTTAAGAACGCCGATGCATATATTACACGGTCTGGTAAGGTTTTACGCAAACTCTCTATTGACGAATTACCCCAACTGCTCAATGTTATTAAAGGTGATATGAGTATTGTTGGTCCGCGACCAGTCGTCCTAACGGAAAAGAGGCTCCTTAGCTTACGCGCAAAGCATGGTGCAACAGCGGTAAAACCAGGAATCACTGGCTGGGCGCAAATAAACGGTCGCGATGAACTGACACCCGACAAAAAGGCAAAGCTTGATGGGTTTTATGCTAAGCATGTTAGTTTTGCGTTTGACGTAAAGTGCATATTGATGACCGTATGGACGGTTGTTTCGCTAGCGGGTCATTCCGAGGGGTATGAGAATGACGCAAACAAAGAAAGTCAGAAATTAAGCGTGGAAAAGTAAGTATATGAGCAAAAAGATACTTTTCACGTCGCATACCGCGAACTTCCAGAAATTCAACCGCCCATTCATGCGCATGTTGCGTAAAGATGATTGGGAAGTACATTACGCGTCAATGGGCGAGGAAGAAATTTTAGATGCCGACAAATCGTTCATCGTTTCGTTCACGCGCAATCCGTTCACCATCAGTAATATCCGCGCATACAAGCAACTAAAACAAATTATTGACCGTGAAAACTACGATATTATTCATACTCACACCCCTGTCGGGAGCGTAGTGACCCGCCTGGCGGCACGACGTGCCCGTAAACGAGGAACGCGCGTTATCTATACGGCGCATGGCTTTCATTTTTTTACAGGTGCGCCGCTACTGAATTGGCTAATTTATTATCCGGTTGAACGGCTTATGGCACGACATACCGACACGCTCATCACGATTAACGACGAGGATTATAAACGGGCGAAACATACATTTAAGACAGATGTCCGCTATGTGCCTGGAGTGGGAGTTGATCCTGAGCGATTCAAGCCGCGTCTTACAAAAAAACAGCGCAATGACTTGCGCCGGTCACTCGGACTTAAGCCAGACGATTTTGTAATGATCTATCCGGCTGAACTAAACAAAAATAAAAACCAGACCATGCTCATAATGGCGATGGAAAAACTTGTCGCTACAAATCCGCACATTCATCTACTCCTGCCTGGTCAAGACAGTATGAATGGTTTTCATTCAAAACTCATTAAAGAAAAGGGTTTGCAAAATAGTATTCACTTGCTGGGTTATAGAGCTGATATACCGCAGTTGCTGATGGCGTCGGATTTATCGGTATCGGCGAGTTATCGCGAAGGCTTGCCAGTACATATTATGGAAGCGATGACGGCAGGTTTGCCGATAATTTCTACGAAGTGCCGAGGTGCTACTGAACTTGTTGAAGAGGGCGAAAATGGCTACTTGGTGGATTTTGATGATGTAGAAGTGATGGTGGCTGAGATTACGAAAATATCCCAAAATGGAATATATGGATTTGGAAGATGTAGTAAGAATAGAAGTAAAAAATATCAAATTGAGCATATTGTATTAGAAATGAGGAAGTTATACATAGCATGAAATACGCAAGAGTATCTTTTTTAATATTTTTGCTGCTGAAGCCTTTCTATATATTCGGCTCTGGTGGTCTTCAATTTGCAGATATATTTCTTATTCTGTCGGCTATTATAGCCCTATCGTTATTATTCCTTAATCGTCGTAGCAACTCATCGGCAAAGAGCGTTATTCGTGACAATAGATTTTTTGTGATATTTACATTCTTAGCCATTGCTATCAACATATGTTATTTTGTAACGTTAGGTAAGGCTAGTTTTTTACTGTCTTCATCATACTTGATATTTAATCTTGTTGCTGTAACTCTTTTTTCGTATCTAAGTCGTGACAAATCTTTTTTGTCAAGAATATCAAGTATTTTTGAGATACATCTCGTGGTACAAACTATTATTTTTCTTTTGGGTATAGGCAGGATGTACGACGAAACGCGATACATGGGGACTATGAATGATCCAAATCAGTTTGGATTTTTCGTATTTATAACATTTCTTTATATTTACGTTATACGCCATTGGCTAAATGCTCGGTCTACGCGCACACTTTTAGCTCTTGTTTTAGCATTATTCTTAATTGCACTTAGTGGCTCAACAGGAATGATATTGGGAATTGGTTTTTTTGTTGTGGCTATATTGTGTTACGCTTTTTTGCAAATCGGGCGGACTCGGTACAGCACTATTCAACGAATTGCATATATATGTTCTATTGCTATCACTAGCTTTATTTTTATTATTATGCCAGCATGGTCTCTCGTAAGAGGTGAGTCATCAATTAGTGAAGCGCTGTCAGAACAAGTGATCATTGAGCGCATATCAAATAAGGCATCCAGCGGAGGCACGACAAATGGTCTTACATTTTGGGAAGATCGGGGATATGATAAGCTTTATTTGTATCCACAGTATATACTATTTGGCGCTGGGCAAGGGGAATATAGCAGGTTCGTAAAGGCGGCTATGCCGCTTGAAGTGCATGCAACTCTACCTGCGATTCTTTTTGTATATGGCTTCATACCATGTGGTATCCTTATCATATGGATCTATCGTCGCCTAAAGGATGCTCCGGTGTACGCTAAAGTTGCTCTTATTGCTCTTATCGTTGAGAGTTTTACACTTCTCAACCAAAGGCAGTCTTTATTCTGGATGTTTGTTGTGTTAGTAGGGGGCGTATCTCGCGCTACCGCTACAGATTTGTCAGATAAGTGCTTGCTGGAGAAGAATTCATGACAAAAGTATCGGTAATTATGTCGGAGTACAATACTGCACCTCAGTATTTACGTGAATCAATTGAAAGTGTCCTTAACCAAACTTTTAGAGATTTCGAGTTTATTATAATAGATGACTGTGGCACTAATGATTTAGTGAAAATAGTTGAGTCTTATGCAGATCCAAGAATAAAAATTGTACGAAACAAACAAAACTCGGGGCTAGTCGCTTCGTTAAATACTGCAATCGAGAAGGCGGATGGTGAATACCTGGTTCGCATGGATACTGACGATATTGCTATGCCGAATAGAATTGAAACACTATACAAAGCCGTCCTTGCGAACCCTGAATATGCAGTGATAGGTAGCAGGGCAGTTGAGTTTTCTGATCGTGGTGAGAAAGGTATTTTATCAAGTAAAGGAGAGAAGGCAGGAAGAAATATTATGCGTGGTGATGTTCCTGTCCACCCTAGTGTCATTATGAAAAAAGAGGTAATTAAAAAAGTTGGGGGCTACCCTAGCTTTAATCGAGCTGAAGATTTGGCTTTGTGGTGCGAGCTTGTGCTAGCTGGTCAAAAAATATATGTATTGGATGATGTACTTTTAAGGTATAGAGTCAATGATGATGACTATACGAAGCGTAAGTTAAGAAACCGCAAAGGCGAAATCAAAGTGAGGATGTATTATTACCCCAAGCTTGGTGCTGGTCCAGTAGAGTATTTTCGTGTTGTAAAAAGTATCATTGCTGGTGTATTACCAGCACAATTAGTCAATGCTATTCGCAGAAAATACATATTGAAAGGCGATTGATAGGTGTAATTATGGAAAAATTTATAAATCTAAAGTGGGATATTGACAGCATTGTTACAGATCTGAATCTTGGTTTTGTTGCAAAAAAGAGAGCTATACTATCTAGGCTTAGCACCGTGGACAACGAGGTTGATTTAAAGAGTATTGCGTATGAGACTATGGCAGATAAGGTAAATGGATTTCTTTACAGAAAACATCTAGCTTCCCTTATTATTATGTTAAATTCGGATAGGGTAAAACGTTTAAAGCGAAATATTGATGACCTTTATCAACAAACGGTTGTGTATACGTTTGGAAAATCGAATATACATAGGTTGATTAATCGAAATAAACCAAAGGTTATTTATACGCTAGTTCCTGACCATGGTAATATCGGAGACTTGGCTTTAGGCTACGCTCAACGTGAGTATATGGTTAGGCTATTGCCTAATTACGATCATATAGAGATACCAGTTAGTCAAACGTATAGTGTTCTGCGAAAGGTAAGATCTCAAGTGACGTCTCAAGATGTGATAGTTATAACAGGAGGTGGTGACATGGGAACACATTATCTTGGAGTGGAGCGGCAGCGTCGATTTATTATAAGGAAATTTAAAAAGAATACAATCATATCATTTCCGCAGAGTGCATTTTTTGATAATAATAGATTCGGCAAACACCAACTTCACGCGAGTGTTCTTGCATATGGCGGCTGTAGTAACTTACTCATCACTGCAAGAGATAACTCAAGCTATGAATTTATAAAAAGGCATTTTCACAATGAAGTTTCGTCTACTCCTGACATAGTGCTGTCGCTAGACAGTTGCCAGGCTGATGTAGTAAGGAAGAAGGATAGGGCAGTATTCTCAGTACGACGCGACAAGGAGGCTAGATTCTCACCAGCGCAACTTAGACGATTGGAGGATTATCTTGTTGATAAAGGTAAACACGTCGTTTATCGTGATACTTCTCTTGGAAACGTTCATATAGATATTTCTGATAGAATAAGTGTTTTGAGATCAATCTGGAAAGATTACAGTATGTCAGAGTTGGTTATAACAGATAGGTTACATGGCATGATTTTCAGTGTAATCACCAATACCCCTTGTATAGCTATCAACAATAAAGATGGTAAAGTATTGAACCTGTACAGCTCGTGGCTTAGCAAGTATTCATATATAGCAGTTGCAAGTAGTATTGATCCTAAAGAGATTGATTTGGCGATTGAAAAACTTAAATCTAACACTAAAGAAGTACGCTCTCACACGAGCATGAGAGCATACTTTGCGCCTATTGCTAAATTTATCAACGAAAGAACTGCAAAATGAGTACTAAGAGGGGCGCGTCTCTTGTCAAAAATACCCTTATCATCGCATTCGGCAAATTGTCAACGCAGTTTCTGACATTCCTTTTGTTGCCACTATACACAACGTATCTGGCGACGAGCGAGTTTGGCACAGTCGACTTGGTAATGACGTACGTTACATTGCTCGCGCCGATTATCACTGTTTCGCTTGAGATGGGTGCATTTCGCTTTTTGATTGACGTACGGGGTGACGAGGAAAGACAAAAACGAATTATCTCGACGGTAGTGCGGTTCACGGCGTGTATGCTTGCACTTGCTACGGCAGTATATCTGCTTGTTTGGTCTTTCGTGAATATCCCATACGGATTGTATGCACTCGGTGCAACGGTAGCAGTGATTGTGTCAAACATGTTTTTGCAGATTGCGCGTGGTTTTGGCGATAATGTGAAGTTCGCGATTGGGGGTATGATCGCTGGTGCGACGACGATTGCGGCGAATATATTGTTTATCGTCGTGATGGGCATTGGTGCTAGGGGTATGCTGACGTCGACGATTTTAGCGAATGTCGCATGCGCAATATATTTGTTCGTTGCGTTGAAACTCTATCGGTATATTGATTTTTGTATTTATGATAAAAAATTATTACGGCAATTACTCGGCTATTCGGCACCGTTAGTGCCAAACGGTGCGTCGTGGTGGGCGATTAATGCCGCCGACCGCACGATCGTTGCAGTATTTTTGGGCGTAGCTGCTAATGGCATTTATGCGGCAGCATACCGATTTCCACTGGTGTTTAACGGATTATTCTCATTTTTCAGTATGTCCTGGACGGAATCGGCATCGGTGCATATTAATAGTCTAGATCGCGATACATTTTTCTCAAGAACGATGAATGCGAGCGTGAAACTGTTTGGATCGTTAGGCTTGGTAATGCTTGCGGGGTTGCCAATAGTATTTAATCTATTTGTCGGTGCGGCATTTCGTGAAGCATATTTGTATATACCATTGCTTATCGTTGGCTCATTTTTTAACTCTATTGTCGGGCTTTACAGTGCGCTCTATATTGCTAAAAAGATGACAAAGCAGGTGATGAATACCTCTGTTATTGCAGCGGCAGTAAGCGTGGTGGTGTCGCTAGTTGGTATTCGTTTCGTGGGGCTGTATGCGCCAGCGGCGGCAATGGCAGTAGCATTCTTTGCGATGGCAGTATATCGCCACTATGATATGAAAAAATATATCACAATTCAGTATGAAGCGAAGACGTTTGTGGTGCTGGCGCTGTTGTATGCGTCGGCGATCACACTGTATTATATGAATACGCTAGCTGGCAATATTGCAAATGTTGTTATCATCGGCGTAGCGGCGCTTGCGCTAAATCGCTCTGTTGTGGCAGTGCTGTGGAAGGGTGTGTTGAGTAAAGGGCGGGTATTGGCGAGTAGTTGGCGAAGATAGGTGTTTATTTACGCACACTAGGTGTCGCGGTTTTGGTGGTCAAACTATGTAAATAAGCTGAAACTCTAACAATATAAGATATAATGATAGTATCATGGATACCATAGAAACCTTGTTAGGTGCAACAAATATATATATTGACGAATCGGGACACGCGGATGATCCTAATTGTAAAGTTATGGTATTGGGTGCCCTGTGGGTGAGTACGCCGCAATTATCGTTGTTGACCGATGCTGTGCGGACAATTAAAAAAAAGTACGAGATTTCCCCCCGTCGAGAAATAAAGTGGACAAAAGTGAGCGCAGCAAAGTTAGATTACTATAAAAATCTCGTTGATGCGTTTTTCCTCCTAGAACAAGTAAATTATCGGGCAGTTGTTATTGATAAGTCAAAGATTGACTGTGAAGCATACAATAAGACGCAAGATGATTTTTACTATACAATGATGTATATTCTCGTAAGGACAATAGCCGAAAAGAGGTATGGGGATATTCGTCTATTTTTTGACTATAAAGATACATGGTCTGGTGTGCGTACAACTGAACTAGCTGGTTATCTTAAAAACACCGGAAGTCTTCATAATAAATCACTTCGTGCGCAGCCTCTTCGTTCTCATGAGGTTATAGGTTTGCAGATGGCGGATTTATTTACAGGAGCTGTTATGTATGCTAATAGGCCTGTAGATCAACAATGTTCTGAAGCAAAAAAACAAATCGTGCGCTATATAGAGGAAAAATCAAAACAAAAGCTTACAGATACTACAGCATATGGCGCCGAAAAAATGAATATATTGGTGTGGGAACCTAAGAGGTGAGCTATGATTCCGGACTGGTTGCCTGCTGAACTTACTTTGAATGGGTCACACCGGGACGATATTAGCACTCTTTATAACGTATATAAGCGTGATTTCATCGTAGGACCACCGGCTATTGTTGATGGATACCGAGTCATTGTCAATAATATACCTGATCCATCCTGGAATAAAGAGTACACTTTTGGGTTTACTCATATTATAACTAGCGATAGTGGATCGCTAAGACAAATTGATTACGATCGCGCAAAAAAGTTACCATGGGTCCGATCTATTATCGAAAACTACGCACAACCGGAAGTAGTAGGTTTTTGGTATCGTCAACCAAAAAAAGACAAGCTGTATCTTTGGCTAAGAGACCATGACTTCGTGGTTATTTTAACGCCGTATGCCAACAGGCGGATTACGTCTGTTGGCAATAAGGTCATTATTGTTACGGCGTTTTCCATCTATCCTTATCGGCGACATGATTTTGATAAACTTCTTAAAAAATCTTTCAGAGTACTGTAAAAACAAGAAGTGCCCGTGAGGACACTTCAAGGGCTAATCATACAACATGGTACGTTAACGCTGTTATTGTAACATACCTTTTGAGGCAAAGCAATATAGCCCCACTGAGTCCACCAACTTGAAACGCAACACCCCCTAGCATATGCAATATTAACAAAACAAAAGAAGTAGTTGACATGCTCTAATTAGTCTGTTAGAATCCTGGTGTACCCCCGCGCTTGTGCTTTGCCTCGTGCGGGTATTTTAGGAGGAGAATGTGAAGCGAATTATCCTTTTTGCGCTCGTTATATCATGGATGGTATTAATTTTTTGGTTTTCGAGCGCTGGGCATGAAGTGTCGAGCGGGCAGAGTGAGCGCGTGGCGCGGAGTGTGCAATATATTACGAATATCTCGTTTTCCGAGACGGTAGTGCGCAAGGCAGCGCATGTGTTTTTGTATTTCGTGTTGGGGATATTGCTGACTTTACTGGTGCGCACGTATGATGTACGCTGGCGCAGTACTGTATTATGGGCGGTTGGCGTTGCGTGCGCGTATGCAGCGACCGATGAAACCCATCAGCTGCTTGTCGGCGGGCGAAGCGGGCAGGTGAGCGACGTGCTGCTTGATACGGCGGCGGCCTGTGCTGGCGCAGCGGTTATCGCCGGCGGATATAAACTGATCTGTAAGTTGCATAATAATCAAAAATGTGATAAAATTTAGCAGTGAAAGTGAGTAAAGAACAGAAAGCGCCGCTGTTTGCGTGGCTGCAGCGGTTAGTCGGTGCGGGTATCATTGTGACGGCGATTCCTGCGGGAATTAACCTATTTGCGATGGGCGTGATCCCCGACAAGTATTTATATATTATCGTGCCGTTGTATGCAGTGGTGGCGGGCGTTGTGCTGTGGCAGTTGATGCGCCGGTCAAAAGCGGTATGGCGCGGCGTGCTATTCATGGCGATCGGCATGGTGATGATCGCTGCTAATGTTGCCGTGTACAAAAGCGGGCACTCGGTGAATTCGTTTTTGAATGCAGTGCAGCCGCCGCAGGTTAATTATGTAGAATACACGGTTATCGCGAAGAAAGACCGCAGCGTGGCGCTTGATTCTGCTCGGTCGGTCGGTATGATTGAGGCGGATACGCTGCATGATAAGGCGGCGAAAGCACTTGCCGACGTAACGCCGGCGGCGCAGAGCAGCTACGACAGTTTGATGGCGCTGACGGAGCAGCTTAACACTGGCGCGGTTGAATTGGCATCAATCCGAACGGCGAATATGGGCGTATTGCAAGAAAATTACCGTGAATTTTATGACAGCGTGGCGACGCTTGCGACTTACAAGGTGCGGGACGACGATCGTCGAGCTGCGCCGAAAACTGACGTAACGAAGCCGTTTGTGCTGTACATCAGCGGCATTGATACGTATGGCGATGTGGGCGAGGTGTCGCGGAGCGATGTGAATATGCTGGCGGTGATGAATCCGGCGAAGCGGACGATGCTGCTCGTAAACACGCCGCGGGATTATTATGTGCAGCTGCACGGCGTAGCAGGTATGCCGGATAAGTTGACGCATGCGGGCATTTACGGCATTGACATGTCGCGGCAAACGCTTGGCGATTTATATGGTGTTGAGATCCCGTACTATGTGCGGTTGAACTTTACGTCGCTCGTGAAGATGGTTGATGTGGTGGGCGACATTACGGTTGACTCTGATTATGCGTTTCATTCGTTCCAGGCAGGTAAGAATACGCTTGATAGCAAGCGAACGCTTGAGTTTGCACGCGAGCGTTATAGCTTTGGCGACGGCGATCGGCAGCGGGGGCGCAACCAGCAGAAGGTAATTGAGGCGATTGTCGCGAAGATGAGCGAGCCGCGCAACCTGACGCGGTATAACGCGATTTTGTCGACATTGCAAAGCTCGCTACAAACAAACATGAGCCAGGAGACGATTGCGTCGCTGATAAAAATGCAGCTGAATGATTTTAAGGGTTGGCGCGTTGAGTCAATGAGTGTCGACGGTGCAGGCGCAACTCGCCAAACGTATAGCATGGGCGCGATGCCGCTGTACGTGATGATTCCTGATAGCGCGTCGGTAGAGCGGGCAAAAGAGCGGATTGAAGAGTATTTGCAGTCGTAGGTTTTCGCGGCGGCACACCTCCGCAGTTGCTTCCCGGCAACTGGGTAGTCCTCGTAGTGTTCAGATTTAGAGATGATGCGCGGGGTGTTTGCTGTAGATTTATTCGCGTAGAGCAAGGCTACGGCAGGCTTATGCCGCTGATCCCTTGTGCTAGATCCGGAAACTTTGCTTCAACCAGGCGCAGGCGCTTATCGAGAGATTTGTACTTCTCATCTTGGTCATCCAAAAGAGCTGCATCTGCCGTCTCGCGCGAGCCTTCTTCAATGAACAAATCATGACGAAGACCGGCGATGTCTGCGCGGATGGCTGATTGTCCTGCTTCCAATCCGCTGAATCGCTCATCAACCTTTGCAAAGCGTTCATCGATGCGCAACTCCATGTCCTTCACAGTATCCGTGAGGTTCTTGTGGTCTTTGCGGATGTCGGAGAGTTGGGTGTCGATCGATTCGAAGCGTTGATCTATCTGATTAAAACGTTCATCAATTTGTTCAAACCTCTTGTCGATCTGTTCAAACTTAGCATTCATTGTTTCAGCTAGTGTTTTAACGGCACTTGCGAGGTCTTGAACCTGAACGGTTAGATCTTTTACTTGCGTAGCGAGTTCTTCGTTCGTCATGGTTATATTTAATCATAGGTAGGAGGGTGGAGCAAGAAGTAGGTTAATTTGCGTGGCGTATTTAAAAACTCCCATCCATGACGGATGGGAGCCCAGTGTCATCCTGCGAGCTACAGAAAACAGACTCTCAGGTCCAGGGTTTGTATGACGAAATCGTGGTACACCCGATACGATTCGAACGTACGACCTCTTGCTCCGCAAGCAAACGCTCTATCCAGCTGAGCTACGGGTGCATACCATCTTAAATCATAGCACGATACTGGCAGGTGTGCAAGAGGAGCTCGGCATTACAAACGGAGTTTTGCGAGTAGTTTATCAATAATATCCGGACTTGCCTCTTTCATTGGCAAACGCGCCGCCAACATGTCGACAAGTTTTTCACCGATTTCAGTTGGGAAATAGATGTTTTGTCCTAGCTGGAAGCGTTTACGTGGTATAAGCACAACATGATTCGTCGTTTCCTGCCTCACAACACTGAACGACTTGAATTGATCAAACGTATATAATCGATCGTTGACGTGAATTCCTTTGCGGCTCACCGTGTAGTCAATCGTCGCGGGCGGGCGGCGAACGTATAACGCTAATGCGACCGCCATTACCGGCACGAGTACTGCAAATGTTGGCGATTTGAACACAAAAATCGCCACCGCAATGAGTATAAGTACGGTAGCGCCAAATCCGATATACCAAATCGGCTCGTGCTGGTGCTGCATATACTCAAGCGCTTGCCAACGGATGAGAATCTCGTCGTCAGGAAGATCGTCAGCCGTCATGTCATTCGTAGTATCAGGTTGATCTGGCGATTCTTGAGCGGGTGATTCGGTAGTTTGCTGCGCTACTGCCCTAGCGGCAGGATCGGAAAATTCAGGAGAAGACGGAGAAGCCGCGGATACCTCGGGAGTAGTGGGCTGTGAAGCTGTTTGCGTCTCTGGTAGAGGCGTATTTGCCACCGTTGGCATTTCTTCTGGCGCTGCGGGAGACTCGGCGGATGGAATTGGCGCCGGAGACACCTCAGACGCCGCCGCAGGTCCAGCAGATGACGGTAGCGTTTGAGGCGATGGCGCCGTATTTGTTGCCTGTGTCGTAGCTTGAATTGGCTGGTACGCTCCGTGCGCAGTCGATTGCGCTGGCTGCTGCCAATCTTGAGTTTGCGGCTCTTGGTCTTGCATATCTTTATTGTACCATGAGCAGGTTTGATTCGTATACCCACAGCTATCACATCAAAAATGACCTAACTTAGGTCATTCTCTTGTTCCTGGCGGAGGAGGGGAGATTCGAACTCCCGCTGCAGGTCTCCCCACACTAACGATTTAGCAAACCGTCCCCTTCAGCCACTTGGGTACTCCTCCATTTGCAAAACAAAATACTTCACTAGTGTAGCATAATCTTAGGCTATTGCCTAGAGTGAATGCGTTGTAGCGGTGTTTGCATGACTGCTTGTGCCGAGGCGCCTAGTCCGTTGCTGATTAGTCGTGTATACTCTGAAAGAGAAGCGAGTGAAAGGAGCGACTGTTATGGCATTTGGACCAATCATGAAGTTAACAACCGAATCTAGGCTACAGCTGGAGCTTGCACCGTTTACGCGCGAGGAAGCGACGAGGTTCGTGGATGGTTTTGCACATCACTCAATTATTCAATATGTGACAAACCGCGTGCAGACGAAAGAAACTGAGGAAGAGTGGTATGACAAGATGATTAAGGACAGGACCTCGCGCGTGTGGGGGATCTGGGTGGTTGAAAGCGGTGAGCGCCGGCTTATCGGCAATAGCGCATTGACGGATATGGAGCTTCGTAAACATATTCGCCAGGCGGTTAGCGGTTCGGTGATCTGTGATGCAAGCTACTGGGGCAGGGGAATCGCGAGTGCGTGCCACAAAGCACGGACGTATTTCGCGTTTTAACAATTAGGCTTGCATCGTATCAAGTCGGCAGTGTTGCAGCTGAACGGTGGTAGCCGTAAAGCGTTGGAGCGTAGCGGCTATACGCTTGTCTACACGGAGCGCAATGAGACGTTCATTAATGGCGCGCTCGTCCATATGGATTGCTTAGAATGTCTCAACCCAGCGGATTGGGCATGGCGGCAATGGTGGGGTAGCGACCGCCCAACTCAGGGAAGCCTGGGGGCGCGTAAGAGGACTGAGGCAGCATTAGAGTGGGCACGAGAGAGGGTCGAATTGGTGTAGTAGGTTGTTAGCGCAAGCTGACTGAGTAGACCGTTTGTTTGAAAGAGATGCTTATATCTGAGGTCGCTATGATCTGCTCAAGGTTAATGAACGAGAGCGATTTTTGCCAAAGCATTTGATCTATTGCTTGTTTGGTTTCGCGACATATGATACTCATGTCCATTTGGTCGTAACTATCATGAAATGACATAATAAAGCGACGCAATACTTCAGGGGCAGTAAGCTTCTTAATTGTGTTGCGTATGATGGTAGTAAGCCGACCTAGATTTACGGCTATAGCAGTATCATCAGAGGTGAGGAGTACTGCGCTGGTTTGATTTGGCTGAATCGCGATATTCTTGCCGTAGTAGCCAAATTGATAGATGAGTTGGCCGGTGACCGATAGTAGCAAAAATCGGCTGAAGATATTATGTAGAATAGTCAGCTCAGGCGTCGAGTCGTTCAATATGTAAGAGATTTTGATTAGGTCAGTCGGTACTTTTAGCTGATCTGTCATATATATACAGTCTGGGGTGACGCTTGGTTGGCTGTTGCGCTTGATTGACGTAGGAGACAGCTCCCAGTGCTGTCTGTGAAGTACGGTAAGCTCACGAAGCACATCATCCGTATCTGCAATATAGAGGCAGCATGGTTCCTCGGCAATAATTTGCTGGAGTGCTATAGGTAATTCACGTGAGCTCGCAGACAAATTAATTGACGTATCTTGAAAAAATGTAGGAGTAAGCCGGTCGGGCTGAGGGGTGTAGACCTCAACATCAACAGTAATCAAACCATCTCTATTTGTCGCACCGTTTACGCTGTAATCAAGATACTTAAAAGCATTTTGAGTATATAATCGTTGATTTACCGCCATCGTAACAAGATGCTCGTAAAGGTGAGCAAGCTGTACGCATGGGTGATATTTTATGAGAGTGAAGTGGCGCATAGAGGTGGTTCCTCATAACATGAAGTGTGAGCCAGTTTTACGACATGGCTCAGGCCGGAGAATTACCGGGAACGCTTAGGGTTTCGGTTACTCTTGATGCCGTCGTTGTGCGGGTTGGTGCTCTTGCGCTTGGAGCGGTTGCTGCCGCCCCGCAGATCGGCGTTGTTGCGCCGTGTTGAGCACTTGAAACACGGACAGTCCCGCTTCTTGAGACCCGTGATGTTACTTTATCTACTACTATTGTCAAGGTGTGAGTAAACTACATTTATACGTCATGGTGCGCGACTAAAAAATGCCTTCCGAAAGTTGAAGGGTATAGATAGGTAATGTTTACGCTTCAAGAATGTTATTTTTATGTATTTCATGCAAATTATCAATAACAAGTGTTGGACGGTCGTTATTAGCATAACCCGCAAGATCAATTGACTGCAAAAACTCAGGATAGAGCGTGACGCTAGCAGGATCGACAAATTCACACACAGCGAGCTCTTTAATACCGTGGCTGGTGTTCTCAAGGTTAATGTTGGTGAAGTCGTCAGGGTTTTTGACGGCAAAGAAGAATTCTAGCTCTTCGGCGTAGCCGGCGCGCGCGGATGGGAATTGCTGAATAAATAATAGATTGCCAATGACGGCGTCTACGCCTGTTTCTTCGCGCAGCTCGCGTGCTAATCCGTCGACTAGCGATTCGTGCGGATCAAGTCCGCCGCCGGGCACAGCGTAATAGTGCGATATATCCTCGCCGTGCTTGTGCTTGACGGCAAGTAGTTTACCATTTTTGTAGATAATAGCGCGCACATTGATGCGCCGTCCAGTGTAGTGCTCCATAGACTCTCCTTGGTTTTTAGTGACGATAACCAGAGGAACAGATGTTCATCGTTACGACTCATTGTAGCAGATACGCGGCGGGTGCGGTATAATAGGAGCGCAATAATTAGCAGAAAGTGATGGATATAAATTTTACTCTTTGCCTAATAGGCAAATCGCGTAAAGTTTGTACCTGTTACTCTTCTGCTGAAAGAAAGGAGCTCTGAATATGAGTATTATTAACCCGAGCGGCAAAGAAATTTTCTCTGTCACGACTGATTTTTGCGGCCGTCCGCTCACGCTAGAAGTTAACCGCGTCGGTTTTCGTACGACTGGAAGCGTGCTGGTGCGCTACGGCGATACGGTGGTACTAGGTAGTGCGCAAGTCGGTTCGCGACCAGTGACGCTGGATTATTTCCCCTTGAGCATTGACTATGAAGAAAAGTTTTATGCAGCCGGCAAGATATCGGGTAGTCGATTTATTAAGCGCGAAGGTCGTCCGAGCGACGATGCGGTGCTGGTCGGGCGGCTGATTGATCGCCCGATTCGTCCGCTATTTCCGAAGGGCTATCGCCAAGAGGTGCAGGTAGTAGCAACGGTGCTGAGTATGGATCCGGCATTTCGTCCTGATGTAATCGCGATGATTGCGGCGTCAAGCGCACTTATGCTAACTGGTACGCCATTTGACGGACCAGTGGCGGGTTTGCGCGTTGGGCGCGTGAACGGCGAGTTTAAAGCCTTCTTAGCGCCAGAAGAGCGTGCAGCGAGTGACTTAGATCTGGTAGTCGCTGGTATTGAGCACGGCATCACGATGGTGGAAGCAGGTGCTAAAGAGGTGTCGGAAACTGTGATTGTCGATGCGATGACATGGGCGCACCAGATGATGCAGCCGGCAATTCGCTTGCAGAAAGAGCTGGCAGAAAAAGTTGCGCCTGTTCGGCAGGAGTATGAGTTAGTATTGCCTAATGAAGCCATTCAGGCAACGGCTGACGCGTGGGTTGACGGCAAGCTAGGCGAAAAAATCCGCCGCCCGTACCCGGAGCGCAACGAAGTTGTCAACGAAATCCGTTGGCAATTCCACGAGGAGATGGCAAAAGCCCTTGACGGCGAAGTTGATTACGATGAGGTTCGTGACGAATACGACGAAGCTTTCACGATGGCGCTGCATAAAGACGTGCGCCGCGGTATTGTTGAAGACGGCAAGCGTCCTGATGGCCGTGCACTGACAGAAATCCGTCCGCTGTCAAGCGAGGTTGGCATTTTGCCGCGCGCCCATGGTTCGAGCCTGTTTACGCGCGGTGTGACACAAGGCATGAATATCGTGACGCTTGCGCCGCTTAGCTACGCACAGCTAGTTGATACAATGGAGCGGACTGATGACGAGCGGCGCTACATGCACCACTATAATGCGCCAGGCTATACTGTTGGCGAAGTCAAGCGTATGGGCAGCCCGGGGCGCCGCGAAATCGGACATGGCTATTTGGCGGAGCGCGCGCTTACGGCAGTTTTGCCGAGCGTTGAGGACTTTCCGTACGCGATTCGCAGCGTAACGGAAATTATGTCGCAGAACGGTTCAACGTCGATGGCGGCGACGTGCTCAAGCTGCTTAGCATTGATGGACGCTGGCGTGCCGCTGACGGCGCCGGTAAGCGGTATCGCGATGGGTTTGATGATGGATGGCGAGACGCCGTATGTACTAAGCGATATTGCTGATGCTGAGGACTTTGCAGGTGACATGGACTTTAAAGTGACCGGTACAAGCAAGGGCATTACTGCCTTACAGATGGATATGAAGGTGCATGGTTTGCCAGTTGACGTACTACGCCAGGCGCTTGAGCAATCAAAGTCGGGGCGCGCCTTTATTTTGGAGCATATGCTAAGCATCCTGCCAGCGCCGCGCGAAACCCTCAGCCCGTACGCGCCGCGCATTGAAAAGCTAAAGATTAATCCAGACAAGATCGGTGCGGTTATTGGTAAGGGCGGCGAGGTGATCAACAAGATTACTGCCGAGACAGGTGCTGAGGTTGATATTAAAGAAGACGGCTTAATTACGGTGGCAAGCCCGGATGGCGAGTCAATTGCGAAAGCAGTTGCGTGGATTAAGCGTTTAGTTGAAGAGCCGGAAGTTGGTAAAACGTATAGCGGTACAGTCGTTACAATTAAAGATTTTGGCGCATTTGTAAACATCTTACCGGGCGTCGATGGCATGCTCCATATTTCACAGCTATCAAATAAACGCGTCGGCAAAGTGACGGATATATTGAAAGAGGGGCAGCACGTGCGCGTGAAGCTAACAGATATCGATGACCGCGGGCGTTTAAGCTTAACGATGAAAAATGTCGAACAGTAGGGTATAATAAACTCTATAGCAATGTAAGCGAGGAAATAGGGATATGAATAAACAACCAACACCACCAACGCCTCCGAAGCCAACGGCGCCTGCTGCTGCGCCGCTTCAGCCTGCGATGGCGCCTGCCGGTATGGGCATGCCGCCGGTTCGTCCAAACGGCGGCAACAAGACGGGTTTGATCGTCGGAATTATCAGCGGCGTAATTGCACTTATTCTGCTAATTGTCGGGATTATCGTGGCGTTTGTTGTTTTAAGCAAGCCAAGCACGAAAGATTACGCGGCGGCAGCTCAAGAACTAAACAAAGTGACGGAATCGTATAACAAGGCGTCGTCGGCATTTACATACTATTCAACATCGACAAGCGCTGCGCAGTCGCGAGTAAAGGCTGAGACGCTTAATGAGACTCGCAAAGTGTTTAACGATGGTCTTGAGAAGCTGTCAAAAATGAAAGCAGTCACAGGCGATAGTGACGTAAAAGAACGTTTTGAAAAGCTAAAAAGCAAACAGGCGGCGTTTAATGAAGCAATTGATGGGCTGGCTGAGGCGTATAGCAAGATTGCCCCAGCATTCGACACGAGCTTGCTCCGCTTGTCGTCGTCAGAGGATGCGCTTTCACCCGTTCGGGAGATGCGCACAAAGCTTGAAAGTGCTAAGAATGGTATCAAGAACCAGTATAATAAGCAGTTTGTGACAGATATCACTGCGGCGTTGAAGTCATACGAAGGTGCGATCGAAAAATACGTTGCGATGCGCAACTCAGGGCACTATGATAGCAGTGCGTACAGCGAGTATAGTACTGCATATCGCAAGATTAGCACCATCGCGAATGAGTGGACGTCAAACATGAAAGCGCTTGGTGAGCGCGGTGAAGTCCGCACTGAACTTAATAGCGTAGTGAGTATTTTGAATCGCAAACAGTTCCAGCGCTAGTAAAGACTTTTATACGGCTACGCAGCCTAAATATCTCTGCAGGTGGCAATCTGCAGAGATATTTTACGTGGCTGTTTAAGCGCAATTGACTCTATAGCGCTGATTTGTTATACTAAAAATAGTTAGCAAGCGGTAGGTGTTTCTCTTTATGCATAATGAATACCGCTGCACTCTGAGTTTTGAATTTTATACTATGATAATCAAAAGGAGTACCATCTATGGGTCAGCAGCGACTCGCAAAACCACAGGCGGACGACGCATCTAAGCGCCCGCAACAACGTAAAAAAACCAGTAATACTGTGCTTGACGCCACGACGACACGCAAAGGCGAAGTTTTTCGGGCGCAACGCCGCACGAGCGAGGGCGTGCAAGCGCAGGCGTCGCAGCATGTGATTAACGTGCCGGTGAATAAGTCTGTATATAATGGCTATGGCGGCAAGCAATTTAGCCTGACGATGCAGCCGAAAAAACCGCGCGCGCCGCGTCCAACGCTGAAAATTATTCCGATCGGCGGCGTCGGCGAGATGGGCATAGGTAAGAACATGACCGCGATTGAGTACGACAACGATATCATCGTGATTGACATGGGCTTTTTATTCCCGGGCAATGACTATCCAGGCGTCAATTATATTACACCGGATATCACTTGGCTTGAAGAGAACAAACATCGTATTCGCGCGCATATCTTTACACACGGTCATTTAGACCATATTGGCTCGTTCCGGCATTTTATCCCAAAGATTCCCGCGCCGGTGTATAGTACGAAGTTTACGATTGGCATGCTGCAACGCACGTTAGCAGAAACCGATAGCACATACGAGCCGGAGTACCACGAAATGAACCCGGAGAATCACGATAGTATTCAGCTTTGCGATTCGTTTAGCGTGGAGCTCGTGCGCGTGAACCATTCAATTCCTGATTCGGCGGCGGTCGTAGTGCGCACGCCTGTTGGTAATATTTTGAGCAGCGGCGACTGGCGTATTGAAGAAAATCCGGTAGACGGCAAGAAGTTTGACTTTGACCGTATTCAAGAAATCGCGAAAAATGAGGGCTTTTTGGCGTTCCTGAACGAGTCGACAAACTGCGAATCGGCAGGTACTCATACGCATGGTGAGTTTGATATCCAGCACAGTATCGGCGAAGTCATGGATAAATGGGCAGGCTCACGTATCATCATTAGCAGTTTTTCGAGCCAGCTGCATCGTATCCAGCTAATTTTGGATGAAGCGCAGCGGCATGGACGTAAAGTGGCGTTTGCCGGCTTTAGCATGATTCAGAACCTTGAAGTAGCACTGCGCACGGGCGTGATCAAAGTACCGAAAGATACGGTCGTTAAAATGGAAGATATTATTAAATTGTCGGATAATAAAGTGACGATTATCTGTACAGGCAGCCAGGGCGAATTCAACGCGGTGCTCAACCGTATGGCGACGGGCGCGCATAAATATGTGAAAATCAAGGGCTCGGATGTTGTCGTCTTTAGCTCAAACCCAATTCCAGGCAATGAAAAGTATGTCGTGCGAACCGTTGACGGACTGATGCGTGAGGGCGGTGAGATCATCCAGAACGGTAAGACGCACCTGACGGGTGTTGGTCCGTTGCACTTGTCGGGGCATGGATATTACGATGATCACGTGCGGGTTATCAACGCGGTGAAACCGACGTATTACATTCCAAACCACGGCGAATTCCACATGCTAGTGCATAATGCAGAGCTGGCGGAAAAGGAGTGCGGTATTCCGCGCGATCATATCTTTGTATGCGATCCGGGCGATATTATCGAAATCACCCCGAACGGCGCGAAGAAAATCGGGCGCATTCATGCCGGCGGCGTTATGTATGATGATGCAGGGGAAATCGTGAGCGAGGTCGTGCTAAAAGACCGTATTCACATGAGCCAAGAGGGTATGTTTGTCGTCGTACTAACGGTGCAACGCGGTACAGGACGGCTGCTTACGAGTCCAGATATTATTAGCCGCGGGTTTATTTATTTGCGCGATAACGAAGAATTGATGGGGATGATTCGCCAATATCTTAAACAGAAAGCGTCGCGTAGTTTTGCTGGGCGATATGACATTGAGGTCATTAAAAAAGAAGTTCGCGACGAAATTACGCACATTCTCTACGACCAGACGCGCCGTACACCGATAGTGATTCCGGTTATCAATGAAGTTGGCGTGAATAAAACGATTGCGCAGCGCCCGCAGACGAATGCGCGTGTAGCAAAACAGCCGCTTATGCCTGCGCCGTCGAAACGGAAATTTCCGCGCAAACAAGTACCCGACACCGAAACTGTCGTGCCGCGCGAACGACCAGATAGCCGGTCATACTAGTGATGAAACTATTGCATATTGTAGTAATTTATGCTACAATATAAGCGTAACCATATAAAAACGAACGGAATCAGCGTATACTATATAAGTTATGGCAAAAAAGAAATCAACCAAACGCGCGGCAGCGCGCCGCAAATCAGTAAAGGCTTCGGCGCCGCAGCATGAGCTGCCGGCGGGCTATTGGCAGCAGGCAGCGGCAGTACTGCTCATGGCGTGTGCGGTGCTGATTATTGTGTCGTGGTTTGGTGCAGGTGGTCCGGTATTGGATTGGCTGCAGCATACGCTGCAAGATATGATTGGTTGGGCAGTATATGTTGTGCCGATTGTTGCAGTCTTCATTGCGGTGGAAACGTTTCGCGCTGAAGATAATCGGCTGCCGTTTAGCGTGAAGTTTACGTCGCTACTCGCGGTTGTATGGTGCAGCGGTATGTGCGGGTTGCTGATGGCGAAGCAAGGCAATCATCCGTCGGGCGGCGGTCTGCTGGGCGATAGTATGAACTCGTTGATGTTGTCGCTCGTGAGCGCGCCCGTCGGGATTTTTATATACATTTTGCTGCTTGTGTTCACGACGACATTCATATTTCAGTTGTCATTTGATAATGTGCTGCAGTTTTTCAAAACAGCGGTAATGTCAAGCAGGGAAAAGGTGGAAAATGAAGCAAATGTTGAGATAATGCGCAAAGCTGCCAAGCCGAAAGAGATGAGCGAATTCAAACTCAACGAAGGCGTCCCTACGATGACCGAGGCGGATAAGAAGAAGTCGAAGCTCGCGGCGTTGCGCGCTCGTGAAAAGAAAGATGAGCCGGAAGAAAAAGCCGCGATGCTTGCGGTGAGCGATCCAAACTGGCAGTTTCCGAGCCTTGATTTGCTTGAGAAGAGCCAGTCGCCCGCTGATGTGGGTGATATCAAACAAAACGCGAGCATTATTCAGGATACGCTGCACGAATTTAATATTGACGTCGAAATGGAGGGTGCAAATATTGGTCCAAAGGTAACGCAGTATATGTTGCGGCCGCCTGCTGGCATTAAACTAAACCGCATTACGGCGCTTGAGACAAACATTGCGTTGAATTTAGCGGCGTCAAGCTTGCGTATGGAAGCGCCAATTCCAGGTAAAAAGGCTGTCGGCATTGAAGTACCAAATAAAAAAGCGGCTGACGTGCGCCTTTACGGCATTCTAAACAGTAGCGAGTGGCGGAAGAGTAAAGCGCCGCTCAGCATTGCTATCGGCAAGGATATCTCAGGGCAGCCATTTGTCGGCGAGCTTAATAAAATGCCGCATTTGCTAGTGGCCGGGCAAACGGGCAGCGGTAAGTCGGTAATGATTAATACGCTGTTGTGCAGCTTGCTATACCGAAATGCACCGAGCGATCTAAAGCTGATCCTTGTCGACCCGAAGCAAGTCGAAATGGCGCCGTATCAAGACATCCCGCACTTGCTAACGCCGGTGATTGTTGAGCCGGAAAAGACAGTGAGCGCGCTGAAGTGGGCTGTGAACGAAATGGAGCGCCGCTACACGCTCCTCGCAGATGAACGCGTGCGCGATATCAAGACATATAATCAGAAGGTTGAGTCGAAAGGTAAGAAAATTGGCGTTCAAGATGAGGCAGGCAACGTGCAGCAGGTTGACGGCGGCAAGATGCCGTATATCGTGATCGTGATTGACGAGATGGCGGACTTAATGATGATCGCGAAGCGTGACGTTGAAGCGCTGATCGTGCGGATCGCGCAGAAAGCGCGTGCAGTCGGTATACACCTGGTGCTGGCGACGCAGCGTCCGAGCGTGGATGTAATCACCGGACTTATTAAAGCGAACGTGCCGGCGCGCATCGCCTTTACTGTGGCGAGCCAGACGGATAGTATTACCATTTTAGACCAAGCAGGCGCAGAGAAGTTGCTGGGGCAAGGCGACATGCTCATGAAAACCGCGAGTATGCCGAAGCCGAAGCGTATCCAGGGCGCGTGGGTGATGGACAACGAGGTGAATAAAATTACTGATCATTTGCGTATGCAGTCAGCGCCGCAGTATAACAATGAAATTATCAGCCAGCCGGTGCAGCTTAACGGCAAAGGCGGTGTGGTGATGGATTTTGACAACGAGGGCGGCGACGATATGTTCCGCGATGCGGTGAATGTCGTTGTGCAAATGCGTAAAGCATCGACAAGTTTGTTGCAGCGCAAATTGCGCATCGGCTATTCGCGGGCGGCGCGTATTATTGAAGAGATGGAAGAGCAGGGAATTATCGGACCGGCGGACGGTTCGCGTCCGCGTGAAGTACTCATCAGCAGCGTCGATGAGCTCAATAATGGCGCCTAGACAATTACGCGCGAAATTGCTATAATTACCCTGATAATAAACCTAAGGTTGCGTGCGATAGCGCAACCATCCGTACGGATACCAAAGGAGGTAATAACGTATGAAAGAGTACGAATTGACCGTGTTAATTCGTCCTGATCGCGAGGCGGAGCTTGATAAGAGCCTAGGCGTGGTCAAAAAGCTTGTGTCCGACAATGGCGGCAAGCTGCTGTCGGAAGATAATTGGGGTAAAAAACGCCTCGCATATAAAATTAAAGGCGAAGATTTCGCCGTCTATGTACTGTTGAATGTCGAATTGCCAGCCGCGGCGCCGCTGAAAATCAGCAATGCGCTTAATATTAGCGATGACGTGATTCGCTACCTACTCGTGAAAGTCGACGAAAAAGCGCGTACCGCACTCGTGGAAGCAAAAAAGCGCGCTGAAGAACGCGGCGAAGCGAGCAGCGATTCGGAAGCGTAATAGTAAACCATAAGGAGGAGGTCTTATGGCAAAGGGGTTTAATAAAGTAATACTCATGGGAAACCTGACGCGCGATGTTGAGGTGCGCACGACGGCGAGCGGGCAAAGTGTAGCAAACTTCAGCCTTGCTGTCAGCCGGAGCTGGCGCGGGCAGGACGGTCAGCAGCAAGATCAGACCAGTTTTATTAACTGTGTGGCGTGGGGCAAAGTTGGCGACATTATCGCGCAATATGTGCATAAAGGTTCGCCGCTGCTCGTGAGCGGCCGCTTGGATCAGCGTAGTTATCAAGACAAGGACGGCAATAAGCGCTCCGCGGTTGAAGTCGTTGTCGAAGATTTCAATTTTGTCGGCAGCGGACGCAGCGATAATTCGTCGCCCAGCGCGCCAAGCAGCAATCAATCAACCAATAGCAAATCACAAGATGTCGTGATTGAGGATATCGACGATAAGCCGATTGACCTCAGCGAGATCCCATTCTAAGGAGTTTTCAGTATGACAAAGCGGTTACGCAAGGACGTGCCTGTCGCGTTTGATTACAAAGATGTAAAAACACTGTTGCGGTTTATTGACCCGTACGGTCAGATTGAGCCGATTGGCAAAACCGGCTTGACCGCCAAGCAACAGCGGCAGCTAGCGCGCGAGATAAAACGTGCGCGTCATTTGGCGCTGATGCCGTTCGTATCGCAAGGGTAACGGTAGAAAATTTTTCAGCGCATGACTACCATGCTGGTCGTGCGCTGGCGAGCATTTCTACAGGATAAACAAAGGAGGCGTTATGTATCAACCAACCGATTTGAAAAAAGGTGTCGTTTGCCAAATTGACGGGCAGCCGTACCGTGTCACGGAATATAACCAAAAAGTTATGGGGCGCGGCGGCTCAATCGTGAACGTGAAATTAAAGAATTTAATCACAGGGGCGGTAATTCCTAAAACATTTAAGGGACAAGAAAAAATCGAGCCAGCCGAGGTGGCAAGCCGCCCAGTGCAGTATTTATATAATGATGGATCGGCGTTTTTCTTCATGGATCCGGAAAGCTTCGAACAGTTTGAGTTGCCGGCAGACGTTGTGGGCGATGCAAAACAATATTTGAAAGAAGGCGACGAGTTAGCGCTGCAATTTTTCGGCGAGCGCGTTATTACTGTTGAGCTGCCAAAAAATCTGTATCTGGAAGTGACGTATACCGAAGATGTTGTTAAAGGCGACACGACCTCAAGCGTCTTGAAAGATGCGACGCTTGAAACGGGCGCTGTCGTGAAAGTGCCAGCGTTTATTAAAGTTGGTGATGTAATCTCAATTGACACGACAACGGGCGAATACCGCGAGCGCAAAAAGTAGTATACTTAGGGTATGGCGACGAAGCCGAAACAGACAGCACATGCGTCAAAGCACCGTTTAACTACGCTTCGGCAGCGCGCGGCGAAAACGAAAGAGCATTTTAGCCGGCATTATTATTCGCTCATGCCCGAGAAAAAACATCACCGCGTGATGGTGTGGATGGTGTTTTTGCTTGTAACGAGCACGATTGCTGCGCAAATGATGTATCCGATCAACCATGCGCTGCCGTTTGCGCGGCTAGGCAATCAAATGGTCGGTTGGCAGACTGACCTGGAGCTGCAAGGCCGCGTCAACAACCGGTTTGCGGCGGCGCATGTAAGGTTCTCAAGTGAAAATACGACATCGAAAGAATATACATTAGCAAGTGTTGGCGTGGAGCCAAAATCAACCGATATGACAGCAAAGCTTATGGAGTATCCGTTTTGGCTGCGGTTTGTGCCGGGGTCGATATTGTGGCAATTGCCAGTGGTGCGTGAGTGGGATCTGCAGATTTCTGACACGCCGCTGCGTGAATTCAGCCAAACGCTGAGTGCAGAACTAACACGCCCGCCGGAAAACGCCGAGCTATCAATTGAGAATGGGCAATTGATTGCGAAGCATGATTCGCCGGGCGTGCAAGTGAGCGCGGGGCAGGTGCAAGTGGCGGTACGTTCGGCTGTGATCGCCTATGACGGTACGCCGACGATTGCAGTAGCTGGGACGGTGCGGCAACCGGAAAAAACAGCGGCGGCGCTGGCTGATGTTCGCGCGCAGGCGGAACACGCGCTTGCATTGCCGCTCCAAATTCAAGCGAACAACATTACGTTTACGCCGTCGCGGGAAGAAAAGGCGCAATGGCTAATGCTTGGGACAGACGCGTCAGGTAAGACGACGCTGCGGATTGACGATACGAAGCTCCGAGCGTACCTCGCGGATGTTGTGACGATGCGCGCCGGGCGCGTCGCTGGCGTGACGAAAATTCAGCTGCAGAATGGCCGCGAGGTGGGTCGCGAGACGGGTGAAACTGGTTTGGGCGTCAACGCGCCGCCGCTCATTGAGACACTTACAAAATACCTGTTGCAGCATACAGGACATTCGCCGTTCGTGGCTGAGATGATTGAGATTCAACCGAAAGTTGCGTATAGCGGCGACTATACGACAACGCGCGACGGGTTGCAAGCATACATTGATAAAAAGGCTCGTTGGAACACATGGATTAGTATTCAGCAGCTCGACGGCGAGAAATGGTCGCTTGGTGCGCGCGATACTGAGAGCGTCGTGAGCGGCAGCACATATAAATTATATGTGGCGCTGTATCTATTCAAAGAGATGAACGAAGGCAAGCGCGATTGGAATACGCCAATTCTCGGCACGACGACGAACGCGTGCTTTGACCGTATGACGATTGCAAGCACAAATCCCTGCGCTGAAGATTGGTTGAGTCAATTTGGGCGTACGAACTTGAATGACTATTTGTATAGCCGCGGCTTTAGCGCGGCGACGACATTCACGCATCCAGAAGCAGCGCATACATCAGCGCGCGACTTGACGAACTATATGATTGGTCTTGAGCGCGGTACGCTTATTGGCGGCGCGCAGCGCGAGCGGTTGCTGAGTTCGCTGAGCCGCCACCCGTACCGCTATGGCATTCCAGCTGGTAGCAAAGGCAAGGTATGGGATAAGGTTGGATTTGTATGGGATTGTGTCAATGATACAGCGATCGTGCACCATCCGCGCGGCACGTATGTGATGACGATTTTAACGCGCGGGCAGTCGTATGGCGCTATTGCCGCGATGACGCGCGACATTGAACGGATTATGTACCCGTGATTGGTATAATGAGGCTATGAAACAACGGCTTGATAAAATGATGGTTGTACGCGGACTAGCGGCAACGCGTAGCGAGGCGGCAAATTGGATTCAGCTAGGGCGCGTACATGTGAACGGGCGGGTTGCGGTAAAGGCGGGCGAATTCGTTGATGAAGCGAGCGATGTGACAATGAACGCGCCGGAGCGCTACGTGAGTCGGGCAGGACTCAAGCTTGCGAGCGTTGCGCATAAACTTGCCGTGTCGTTTGATGGCGCGGTTGTGCTTGATGTCGGCAGCAGTACGGGCGGATTTACCGATTACGCACTGCAGCATGGTGCGCGGCTAGTTTATGCGGTTGATGTCGGCACGAACCAGCTGCACCCGAAATTACGCGAGGATAGACGCGTTGAATTACATGAAAAAACCGATATTCGCGATTTTTCGCCTGCGCAAACGCCTGACATTGTTGTGATCGACGTGTCATTTATTAGTCTGCGCCAGATTTTACCGCACATCCGCACATTGGCTGGCTTGAACACAAAAATTATTGCAATGGTAAAGCCGCAATTTGAAGCAGGGCGCGGACAACTTGGCCGGAGCGGCGTAATTAAAAATAACACGATTCGCCGCGCGATTCTCAAAGACTTTGAACTATGGGCGCGTCCGTATTTCCGCATCTTAGATAAATCGGATAGCGCTGTGAAAGGCACACACGGCAATCAAGAACGATTTTATTTATTTGCACTCGGCGGTCTAAACGCTAGCGCGAAACATTGAACCGAAACTCAACGACATCGTCGGGCTGCATGACGTAATCTTTACCTTCGGTGCGGATTTTGCCGGCGGCGCGTGCGGCTGCTTCCGAGCCGGCAGTTACAAGGTCGTGGTAGTTAACGACCTGTGCGGCGATAAATCCGCGCTCAAAATCGCTGTGGATGACGCCAGCGGCTTGCGGTGCGGTCCAGCCCTGGTGAATTGTCCAGGCGCGCACTTCTTTCGGCCCGGCAGTTACGTAACTTTGCAGTCCGAGGATATCATAAGCGGCGTGAATCATTTGCGTTAAGCCAGTTTCGGGGACTTCGTAACTTTGCAAAAGTTCGAGCGCGTCGCTTTCGTTGAGCCCTTTTAGCTCGTCCTCTAATTTAGCGCAGATAAATAAACTGCGTGATTTTGGCACGAGCGCGCGTAATTCTTGCTTGGCTGCGTCGTTTGATAACGTTTCTTCGTTAACGTTAAACACATAAATGACAGGTTTGGCTGTTAGTAAATGTAGGTCGGCGATGTCTTCTGCTTTGATGTTTGATTGTTCGTTGATTGGCTTTCCAGCTTTAAGTTCGGTAACGATTGCCTCCAAGCGGTTGACGCGATCGAGCGCTCTTGGATTAGCTTTGGCTTCTTTGGCGAGTTTGGCGAGGTGCGTTTCGATTGTCTGAATATCAGCCAAAATTAGTTCGGTATTGATAATTTCGATATCGCGCGCAGGATCGACGTTATTTTCCACATGAACGATGTCGCCATGCGCAAATGCGCGCACGATGTGCACAATTGCGTCGCAGTTTCGTATATTTGCGAGAAATTTATTTCCTAAGCCTTCGCCGTTTGCTGCGCCTGCGACGAGTCCTGCGATATCGACGAACGTCACGGTGGCGGGAATTATTTTTTCGGCATGATACATCTCGGCAAGAGTTTCCAGCCGCTCGTCGGGAACGGGCACAACGCCAGTATTCGGCTCAATCGTGGCGAATGGGTAATTTGCCGCTAAAATATCATTGTTTGTTAACGCATTAAATAGCGTAGACTTGCCGACGTTAGGCAAGCCGACGATTCCAATTGATAGACTCATATTCTCTAGTATACCGCACAGGAGAAAACTGGTGAAATGCTTGTGTTTTTCGAAAAACTTATGCATAATAGAACCATATGAAATTTCAAAAAGGGCTGGGCGATTTTTTTGCACTGGATATCGGTACCAACGCAGTGCGCGTATTGCAGCTGTCTGCAGCCGGCCAGAATAGTTGGAATCTTGTGGCGCACGGCTACGTACCGGTTGACCGCAAGGTGACCGCGAGCGACTCACCAGAGGCGCGCCGCCAGCTTGGCGAAGTCATTATGACTGCCGTCGGGCAAAGCGGTATTAAAACAAAAAATGTAGCGATCGGATTGCCGTCGGGCAAAACGTTTACGACGGTTGTTGACATTCCGACGATGTCCGACGCCGAGCTAAAAGCAACGATGAAGTACCAGATCGATCAGTATGTGCCGATGGGCACGGACGATGCTAAAGTCGACTGGGCGCTTTTAGGCAGCTCGCTGCGAGCACAGAATCAAGAAGAGGTCTTGATAACAAGCGTATCAAAGGACTATAGCGAGGAGCGGCTTGAGCTGGTTGAGTCGCTTGGACTGAACGTTATTGCCGAAGAACCGGATCCGCTCGCGATGGTACGCGCGCTCGTGCCGGCGAATGCGGCAAATACTGCGTTGATGCTGGTCGATATGGGCGAACTTTCGACGGACATTGCGATTACCTACGGCGATACGCCGCGGTTAATTCGTACGATTCCGACGGGGTTAAACTCGTTCGTTAAGGCTACGGTACAAAACTTAAGCGTACAGGAAGATCAAGCGCGCCAATTTATCCTGAAATTCGGGCTTGCGAAAGATCGCCTGGAGGGGCAAGTATATCGTGCAATTGAAATGACGCTTGATAGTTTTGCTTCGGAATTGTCAAAATCAATTAAGTTTTTCCAGACGCGCTATCCGAACGTCAATGTGTCGCAAATTTTGCTTTCGGGCTTTGGCTCGACGATTCCGCAGCTTGACGCATATTTCTCGGACAAGACAAACACTCCTGCGTCGCCAGCGAACCCGTGGCAAAATATTCAGATGTCGCAATCCGAGCAGCAGGATCTGGCGGCGGTCGCGGCTGAATACGCGACAGCTATCGGTTTAGCAAAAAGGAGGAATCTTTCATGATTGAAGTAAACTTGATTCCAGATGTAAAGCGCGAGTATCTGCGTGCGCAGCGAATGCGCAATATGGTGGTATCGGCATCAATCATGGCGATGATTGTTGCAGGCGGCGCGATTGCGGTACTTGGCGTCGGACTTGGCGCGATTAGCGCAGCGGGGTTAGTAAAAGACGGCGAGATTAAGTCGGGCTACCGCCAGCTGAGCGGACAGTCGGGCGTGAATGATATTGTGACGATCCAAAACCAGTTAGCGCATGTGTCGGAGCTGGATAAGGCGCGCGGTATTAATTCGCGCGTGTTTGAGGTTGTGAGCGCGGTTAATCCGCCGGCGCCGAACAATATCAAGATTTCGACGATTCGATTTAAGCCGTCGGAAACATTAATTGCGATTGACGGCTCAGCGGCAAATAGCTTTACGGCGACTGATATCATGAAAAAGACGATTTTGAATACAAAAATTCAATACCGCGACGATTCATCGACAAAAGAGGTGCCGCTTGCAAGCGAAGTAACGATTACAAATACAACGTACGCGCAGGAATCTGACGGCTCAACGGCGCTGCATTTTACGCTGACGTTCTCGTATCCGAAAGAATTGACGTCGAATGAGTACAAAAATGTTACGATCGTGACGCCGACCAGCAGCATTGATGTAACCGACTCAAAGACGCACGTACCGGACGGATTATTCTCGTCAAATTCGTCGAAAAAGGAGGAGAAGTAATCATGCCAGAGGTAAAAAAAGATCAATCAGCTGGCAAGCGGCAGCAAATTTATAAATCAGGCCGCACAATGTTCGCCTGGGTGGCTGGTGCATCGGTAATTGCTGGTTTTGCGGTCGTGGTCGCGGGATTCTTGATACAGCGCATCGTGTTTGAATCGAAAGTGGTAGTAGAAAAGCAAAATACCGTCAATACGCTCCAGGCAAATAACAAAGCAGTCAATAAGCTGCGCGACGAAATTCGCGTATTGAACACAAATGCGGCGCTTAGCTCGGTGAAGTTGAATGACAACGAAGAGCCGTTGCGTGTCATATTAGATGCTTTGCCGGCAGACAATAACGCGCTTGCGCTCGGCGCGTCGGTGCAGAGCTTAGTAGCGCGGACACCGGACGTGAAGCTTGAATCGTTCCAGGTTGGTGAAGATGTTGCGACGGACGACGGCACGACGGCAACGTCGGGATCAAACGTCAAAGATGTGCAGCAAATTCCATTTACGATGTCAATATCGGCAGCGAATCCCGATGCACTCCGCGATGTATTGAAGAATCTTGAAAAATCTATTCGCGTGGTCGATATTGACTCTATGACGATTGAGCAAGGCGACTCGCGCGTTGTCATGACGATAAACGGGCATGGATACTATTTGCCGGCGAAAACTATTCAGTTAACAAAGAAAGAGGTAAAGCCGTGAAAAAAACCGATATTGCGATGCTTGTGTTGATTGCTGGAATATCAATGTTATCGGCGTTTTTGATTGCTGATAATATTCCGGCGCTCAAGGTGTCGCCAAAAGGTGCGCAGGTTGATACAATCGAAAAAATTAGTGATACTGTCGAAAAACCAAGCGAAGATACGTTTAATTCTAAAGCAATCAACCCAACAGTTGAAACAGTTATCGGGCAATCGTCGAGCTAACCGGAGCATATTCGCATGGCGTTGATGACCGATGATATGCAAGAGAAGCTCATCAAGCTCTTAACGGACGAAGGGCTTGTTTCTCGCGATGTCATCAAACAAGCAGCGCAAACGGCGAAGCAGAGTAATACGCCGCTCCTCGCGACGCTTACGTCGAACGGAACGATTGATGAAGAGTTGTTGACGCATGCAATTGCGCAGGTGTCGGGTGTGCCGTATGTTAATTTAACATCAAGTATCATTGATCAGAGTATTTTGTCGCTGTTGCCGTCTGATATTGCCGAGCGGTTCATGGCAGTACCGCTTGCCGAGGTGCAAAACCGTCTCGCGGTGGCGATGATCGACGCAAATAACGTGCAGGCGGTCGATTATCTGGCGAACCGTATTCAGCGGCCGCTGAAAGTCTTTATGGCGTCCGAAGCGGGCGTGCGGCACGTACTTGACCAGTATAAGACCGATCTATCAAGCGTTGATGAGGCGGCGCAAGTTTCACAGGCAGAAGCGGCGCAAGAAGCGGCGCGCGATATTAAGACGATCGTGCAAGATTCGCCGATTAGCCGGGCGCTGAGCACGGTGCTTGAGTATGCTGTGAAAAGCCGCGCGAGCGACGTTCATATTGAGCCGCTTGAAAAATCGCTGAAGATCCGCTGCCGTATTGACGGCGTGCTGCGCGAAGTGATGCAGTTGCCGAAAAGTATTGAGCCGGCGCTGGTCAGCCGTATAAAAATTTTGTCCAACCTAAAGATTGACGAGCATCGTATTCCACAGGACGGACAATTCACAGTGCGCGTAAGCGACAAAGAAGTTGACCTACGTATTGCAATTAGTCCAGTGGTGTGGGGTGAGCAGGTTGTTATTCGCCTGCTTGATAAAGCGGGAAATTTGTTTGATCTGGAGCAGATGGGCTACGCTGGGCGTTCGCTGCGCGCGATCCGCAAAGGCATTCAGCGTCCGAATGGCATGGTGCTGACGAGTGGTCCGACAGGGAGCGGTAAATCGACGAGCTTATACGCGTTGATTAAGGAAATTAAAACGGACGCGATTAATATTGTCACGCTTGAAGACCCGGTTGAGTATAAGATGGACGGCGTGAATCAGATCCAGGTTAATACTGACGTCGGTCTGACGTTTGCAAATGGATTACGTTCAATTCTGCGTCAAGATCCAGATGTGGTGATGGTTGGTGAGATGCGTGACGGCGAAACTGCGAACCTTGGTGTGCAGGCAGCGCTGACAGGGCATCTAGTGTTTTCGACACTGCATACAAACTCGGCGGCGGGTGTGTTGCCGCGTTTGCTGGATATGGGGATTGAACCGTTCTTGATCGCGAGCACGGTTAATACAATTATCGGCCAGCGGCTGGTGCGCCGCGTGGCAAATCGGCGCGATGCGTATTGGTCGACGCCGCTTGAAACGCAGATGATCAAAGAAACGGTTGGGCATTTACTACCGAAGACGAAAGAGGAAGTTGCGAACGTTTCAGCGGATTTAGGCTATAAAGACTTGCCACTTGCTGGCCAAACCGCTTATACTTTAGTGAAAGGGCGTGATACGCCGGCAACACCGCATGGGTACGCTGGGCGCGCTGGCATTTTTGAAGTGATGGATGTGACCGAGGCGATTCAGAATTTAATTGTGAAACGTGCTACAAGCGCCGAAATACAGCATAAGGCAATTGAGCAAGGCATGATCACGATGCGCCAAGACGGCTATCTGAAGGCGCTAACAGGAATCACTACGTTGGAAGAAGTTAATCGCGTGACGTCGGCAGACACCGCATAAAAGAAAGGGAAGGCTATGCAAAACGAAGAACTCATGATGGAAATATTACTTGAAGAAGTCGTCAAGAAACGTGCGAGCGACTTGCATATTCAAGTTGGACTACCGCCGATGTTGCGCGTTGACGGTTCACTTTCGCCGGTTGCGGGGACGCAGCCGCTTGATGAAGCGACGGTGGAGCGTTTGGTATTTCGTATCCTTGACGAAGATCAGCAGCAGATTTTGCTGAAAGATAAAGAGTTTGACTTTAGTTTCGCGTTTGGCGAGCTTGGACGTTTCCGCGTGAACGCGTTCCATGAGCGCGGCAATCTGGCGGCGGCGTTACGCTTAATTCCGAATGAAATCAAGTCGGTGCAAGAACTTGGGTTGCCGCCGGTGGTCTTATCGTTTGCAGACTATCCGCGCGGACTTGTGCTCGTGACTGGGCCAACTGGTTCGGGTAAGTCGACGACGCTTGCAGCGCTTGTTGATAAAATCAATAGCGAAAAAGCGCAGCACATTATTACGATTGAGGATCCGATTGAATTCACCCATAAATCAAAGAAGTCGGTAGTAGTGCAGCGTGAAGTCCATTACGACACCTATTCGTTCTCGGCGGCGCTGCGTTCAAGCCTGCGCCAAGATCCGGATGTCGTGCTGATTGGTGAGATGCGCGACCTTGAAACAATTTCGGCGGCGATCACGATCGCCGAAACGGGACACTTAGTGTTTGCTACGTTGCACACCAACTCGGCGGCACAAAGTATTGATCGTATGATCGACGTTTTTCCGCCGCACCAGCAGCCGCAAATTCGCGCGCAGCTTGCAAACATTTTGATGGGTATTTGCTCGCAGCGCTTAGTGCCATCAATCGGCGGCGGGCGTGTCGTTGCGGCTGAAATTTTGGTAGCAAATCCGGCAGTCCGCAACGTTATTCGCGAAGGTAAAAGCCATCAGCTTGACGCAATTATTCAAACTGGCGCCGAACAGGGTATGCAGACGATGGATCGCACGCTTGTAAACTTGGTACAAAGCGGCACGATTACGTATGATAACGCACGGGAATTTGCTGTTGATCTGACGGAGTTTGAAAGGTTGATGAGGGGGTAAAGCGTGAAAAAATTTAACTACGAGGCGCGCGACAAGGCGACGGGTAAAATCGTTAAGTCGCTTGTGCAGGCGGATTCTGAAACGTCAGCGGCAAAAGTGTTGATTGAGCAGGGTTATATGCCGCTCACAATCAAAGAAGAGGGCGGCGATAACAATATCTTTGCACGGTTTGCGAATCGTATTACCAACAAAGACAAAATTGTATTTTCGCGCCAACTTGCGACGTTGATTGGTGCGGGGTTGCCGCTCACGCAGAGCTTACGTACTGTACTCGACCAGACAAGCAACAAGCGTATGCAAGAGGTTATTCAAGAGATTGTCGCTGATGTTGAGGGCGGTAAAACTCTATCAAGCGCATTTTCAAAGCATCCGGAGGTGTTCAATAAAATTTATATTGCGCTCGTCACTGCCGGCGAAGCATCTGGTACGCTTGACGAAGCGCTCAAACGTATTGCCGCCCAGCAAGAAAAAGATGCCGCTATGCTTAGTAAAATCCGCGGCGCCATGGTGTATCCGGCAATTGTGCTTGTCGTGATGGTTGCTGTCATGTTGTTTATGATGTTTACGATTGTGCCGCAAGTTGAGAATCTCTATCATGATATGAAAAAAACATTGCCAATTCTCACGGCTATCCTGATAGCGGTATCAAATTTCATGATAAAGTTTTGGTGGCTAATGCTTATCATAGTTGTTGTTATTGTGTACTTTGTACGGCAATATTTCAAAACAGACGCGGGCATTCGTGTGCTTGATACGCTCAAGTTGAACATGCCACCATTTAACGGTATGATGCGCCGCTTGTACATGGCGCGGTTTACGCGCACCGGACAGACACTACTGGCGACAGGTGTACCGATGCTTGATATGCTTAAAATTTCGTCCGAATCGGTGAATAACGTTATTATTAGTGAAGAGATTATGCGTGCTGCAAGCAAGGTACAAAGCGGTAAAGCACTTTCGGCAGCGCTTGAGCATGAAGATTATATCCTGCTCATGGTGCCGCAGATGATTAAAATTGGCGAACAGTCCGGCAAAATTGACGAAATGATGGGCAAGACGGCACAAGCTTATGAAGATGAGTTAGACGAGCAGATCAAGGCGGTCTCTACGCTCGTCGAGCCGGTATTGATGGTTATCCTAGCAATTTTTGCGGGTGGTTTGATCGCGGCAGTGCTATTCCCAATTTACGGGTTGGTAAATTCTATTCGATGATAACAAAGACTAGACAGCAGCGCGATAGTGCGCTATGCTAGATGTAACCATAAGAAGTGTTAAGGAAAGGTGGAATGGGGGTATGAGCAGACAACAACTTAAGGAGCGCGGATTTACGATCATTGAAGTCGTGTTGGTACTGGCGATTGCGGCGTTGATCTTCTTGATGATATTTATCGCGCTGCCGGCACTGCAGCGCAGCCAACGCGATACAGCGCGTAAGAACGACGTGAGTATCGTGTCGGCGGCAGTAAACAGCTATGCGAGCGCAAACCGTGGCAATCTACCAACAACCCATGACGAGCAGCGGCTTCGCGCGTATGTTACGAATTTGTCGGGTAACTCAGCTAGGGATCGCGTCATGGTTCGAGCATATAATAATACTATGACTGTAAATGACGGTGAAATCATTGTTGTCTTGCGTGCGCAGTGTGGTGCTGCCGGTGTAAATAGTACAACTCAACAGCTCAGACCGGGCACACTCCGCCAGTACGCGACGATCACGCATCTCGAAAATGGTAACTCGACGTACTGTATGGAAGCTTAGTATAATAAGTGTAAAATAGGAAAGAGGTTTCGAATGATATAGTTTGAGGCCTCTTTTAGTTGTGAGGTTGCTTGTATCTTGTTGATCGCTACCGTTATTATGCCTCGCGCAAATATCATTCATAGTGTACAATAGCGGTATGGATACGATCATCACTGCAATACTGTTTGGTGTTTTCGGACTTATCATGGGGAGTTTTGCTGGCGCACAGGTATGGCGGTTGCGTGCACGGCAGCTATACGAAGATAAAGAAGCGCATGAACCTTATGACAAGGTAGAGCTCAAGCGGCTCAAACCGCTCTTGGGTAAAAAAAGTAGGCGCGATCGTTCGTGTTGTCTGCAGTGTCATCATGCACTCGCCTGGTATGATTTAATTCCGATCGTCAGTTGGCTGTCAACGGGTGGAAAATGCCGCTATTGCCGTAAGCCAATTGGTTGGTTTGAGCCAGTCATTGAGCTGATGACGGCAGCATTCTTTGTGGTGTCGTACGTGTGGTGGCCGTTTCCGCTTACCGGCGCGGGTTGGGTGTTGACTGTAGGCTGGATATCGTTTGCTCTGTGGTTAGTGTCGCTCGTACTGCTCGTGATGCTCGCAGCCTACGATCTAAAGTGGCAATTGTTGCCGAATCGCCTCACTTGGGCGTACGCAGCGCTTGCACTTATATTCGTCGTACTGCGGTTTGTGTTTGTGCATGATATTGACATATGGTCGCTGGCTGGCGCTGTAGCGATTATGTCGGGATTGTATTTCGTGCTGAGCGTTTTATCACATGGCGCGTGGATCGGTGAGGGCGATGTGAAGCTCGGGCTCGGGCTCGGACTTATGCTCGCTAGCTGGGAAAAGGCGTTTTTAGCGTTATTTTTAGCGAACTTTATCGGCTGTATCATCGTGCTGCCGGGACTTATCGGCAAAAAACTCAAGCCAGGCAGCGAAATACCGTTTGGTCCGCTATTTATTCTCGGTATGCTGATCTCGTATTTTGCAGCTAATCCTATTGTGACCTGGCTGTTCGCAGTGACAACTTTCTAGTGTTAATTCTGTTATACTTATGGTAAAATAATCAGTATGAAGAGGGCATCGCGCGGGTTTACGATTATCGAAGTTATGCTGTTTCTGGCGGTGACGGGTGTGCTTGCGGCAGGGATTTTGGCGTCAGTTGGTTCAACGCTCGGGTTGCAGCGGTATCGCGACGCAGTCGATGGGTTTTCGTCGTATATTCAAGGGCAGTATGGACAGACAATCAACGTACGCAATGATATTGATAACCACCGCGAATGCGCGGCAGACGGTACGTTTTCCATAGCTCATTCTGCGCCGCCCGGCACGAGCGAGACATGCGTGATTGTTGGGCGTTTAATAACGACTGCAAATGGGCAGACGTTTCAGTCGCAACCAATCTATATGTCTGGAGTGACAAATATATTTTTGAAGTCTGGCGTTGGTGACGATGTGGTTTTTACAACAGATACGGCGGCGAATCGGCGGCTGTTTATTGATAGTAGTGCTCAGGCGCAGACGTACCAGCTTGATTGGGGTGTGCGCACGCAACCGCCGGCAACAGGCGATAATGCGTGGGCGATTGCAATTGTACGCTCGCCGATTAGCGGGGTAATTCATACTTATACAATGCGTCGAGCGTCGGTGATGCTAGACCAGCTTGTTGTAGAGGGTAATCGTCGTAATGATTCGGTCATCTGTATTGATCCATCCGGCTGGTTAGCGGGGCAGACGCTTGGCGTTGCGATTGCGGCAGATGCGCCTGGCGCAAGCGGCGTTGTTACGCGTACGGAGGGCTGTAACTGATGAAGCGATTTGCACGCGGTGATACGGTGATTGAGGTGATGTTTAGCTTCACGGTGCTCAGTATGCTCGTTGTCGGTACCTATGTACTGATGAATCGCGGTATGCAGGTAGCGCAGCGTTCGCTTGAAATTACGCTTGTGCGCCAGCAGATTGATTCGCAAATTTCAATGATACGCTACATCCAGGCACATCATACCGACGCGTGGCAACAAATCCGTAGTCGATACGTAATTCAGTCGGCGAGCCATGGACCGCACATTAATATGACTGATTTCGTTGAAAAGAATAATAACCGATGCCCAACACTTGAAAACAATGGATTGACAAATAGCAGCAAGGCATTTTTCTTGGCGCAGAACCCAGCTCGCAACGATGTGCGCGTTGTTGACGTGACGACGTCGGCGGCGTATGCTGAGCCGGCTGTATTTGCGCGCGTTGATTTGTCAAATGCGAATGCGCCGCAAGCTCAGGGGTTGTTCATTCAAGTTGTCCGCTCAGAAGCGCGTAAGCCTGGAGAAGAGGCGGGTAACGCATACGATGTGTATGTTAATGCGTGCTGGGATAGTGTCGGTACGTCCGTGCCAACGACGATAGGAACGATAACGAGGATTTATGATGGCAAAAACTAAGAGAGCGGCAAATAGAGGGTTTACATTAGTTGAATTGTTGCTCGCGATGGCGGGCGTTGCAGTGTTGTTGATATCAATTGCAGTAACGACGATTCAGCTAACAAATATGTACCATAAGGGTATTACGATAAAATCAATTAACCAGTCCGGGCGCGAGGTTGGCGACCTGATCCGGCGCGATGGTTTGGTGGTCGGGCAGGGCGAGGTGCGGTTTGTCGCCGCTGATACGCAGGGTGCCGGCGGGCTCGGGCGGTTGTGTATCGGTTCTCGCGCTTATTTATGGAATAAGCCAGAGAACTTGCGCTCAAATGACCCGTCGGCGGCAGTCCGCTATAACAGTACAGGTGATGCGATTATCTTGGCGCGCGTGGCTGATCCGCTTGGTACATTTTGTATTCCGCAAAATGGCGTGTACGCGACCGATGTCTCGACGACCGGTACAATGCGCGCAACGGAATTGCTCAAAGGGCAGGCTGATCTGGCTGTGTATCGGATGGACGTGACGCCGATCTTTGATCGAAACGGCGATCGCGCCTTTAATATCTCCTATACGCTCGGCACGAACCAAGGTGAAGAAATCAACACGACCGACCAAACGTGCCGTACGTCAAATGAAGCTGAAAATAACTTTACGTTTTGCGCAATCAACCAGTTTAATGAAATTGTAATTATGGAGAAGGCATCATGAACCGGCAGTCTGAAAAGGGCATGGTTTCGATTATCGTTGTAATGTTTACGTCGCTTCTATTGATAATTATATCAGTTGGCTTTGTGCGGTTGATGTCGCAGGAGGAAACGCAGGCGTCTGATAATAATTTATCGCAAAGCGCTTACGATTCGGCAATTTCTGGTGTTGAGGATGCGAAACGCGTCATTACGGCGTGTGCAAACGGAAGCACTGCGAGTGCGGCGTGTACGGCTATTTTAGCGCAGCGATGCGATACTGTGCAAAAAGCCGGCATTGCTGCATCGACGACCGACACGCGGGTGACAATCCGCAGCAATGGTGCGCCGGCTGATAGCACCCAAGGGCAGGCGTACACGTGCGTCAAGATTGAAAGCACAACAGATGATGTGAAGCATACGCTTGAAGAGGGCGTGTCGAAAGTGATTCCGCTTAAAACAACGAATGATACGGATCATATTATGGTGCAGTGGACGCTTAAAAGCGACGAGACGCCGGCAATCGCTAATCCGAATGATACAAACCCAAATCATCTGCCGCAGCATGATGCGTGGGGTGCGGACGCTCCAGCAATGTTGCGCGTGCAAATTGTTGTTCCTGAAAAACCAGATGGCAGCATGGAGCAGGCCGACTACGACAGTAGCCAAGTGATGACGGCGCTCTTGCGACCGACCAGTGTGCGCGGATCAAGCGCGATGATTAATACGATTTCGTTACAAGCGACGCGCGCTGCTGGTTCGCAGACGAACGTGACAGTGTCGCCATCGCCAGTTCTGTGTTCGGCGACTCGCTTCAACGCGAACCAATATGCTTGTGCGGCAGTCCTTACTATCCCGAATGGACGGCAGTTAAAAGCTGGTTCACGGATGGCATTTATGCGGGTTACGAGTTTGTATACGCGCACACAACTTCGAGTATCGTTTGAGGATGCTAGCGGCAATGCAACAGCGCAGTTTGATGGCGTGCAACCGCTTGTTGATTCAACCGGTCGTGCCGGCGATGTTTATCGCCGTGTTCTGAGTCGTGTTAGTCCAGACGGGGCGTTTACGTTCCCTGAATATGCTGTTGATACGACGGGTAGTTTGTGCAAGGATTTCTCAGTGAGCGACACAGCCGCTATTAGTGGCATATGTGATCCGCGTCCGAAGAAATAGACTAGTTTCAAATAACCGTAATCAGCCTAGTTTTCAAGATATAAATATCATGCCTCGGTATTATCGCTGTGAAAACGTTCATGCACATCCCGCAAATGTTGGTCAGTGACATGCGTATATACTTGCGTTGTGGCGATACTGCTATGCCCAAGCATACTTTGTACGCTGCGAATATCCGCGCCGTTCATAAGCAGGTCGGTCGCAAAGCTATGGCGCATCGTGTGCGGGCTGACGCGCTTGGTGATTCCAGCCAGCCGCGCGTACTTTGCGACCATTCGCTGCACGCTGCGCTGGTTGAGTCGCCGGTAGTCTCCGCTCGTGCTCGGCGCTTGAGTATTGCGGCTGTAGCTTAAAAATAATGGGATGAGCGAATCTGTCCGCGCGCGAAGATACAGCTCTAATCGAGTTGCTGCGCTCTTGCTGATAAATACTGGGCGGTCTTTTTGGCCTTTTCCGCGCACCGTGAACTCTCGACGTGTAGTGTTGACGTGGTCGCGGTTTAGCCCGATGAGCTCTGAGACGCGCAGTCCACTTGAGTATAGTAGCTCTAGGATTGCTCTGTCGCGCAGATGCGAGATCTCGTCGTCATCTGGTACGGCGTCAAATATTCGCTCAACCTCGTCGTTGTATAAAAATGTTACTTGTTTTCTATGAACGCGTGGTAATTCAATCTTATTTGGCGCCATGCTTGAAATGCTGCGTTTGCTGAGGTAGTTAAGAAACCCGCGTAGCGCGATGAGGTGATAGTTCTGCGTGATGAGTGCGAGTTCGTTTCCGTTGTCGTCCTTTTGGCGGTTGAGCCATAGGCGGTATTTACGAACAAGCTCTGGTGTGATTTTGTCAACAGTAAGGTCCATGCCGGCAAATTGTAAAAAGCGCTCAAGGTACCGGGTATAGTTTTCCGATGTGCGACTTGATCGGCCGCGTTCAATCTCAAGATATTCAGCGAAATCCAGTAATAGTGTAGACATTTCCATGCTTCTAGCATACCGCAATTCGGGGTAACTGTAAAAATTATTTGAATAACTTTATTGTTCAGTTGAATACCATAGAGAAACAAGACAATATTTGCTACAATACGAGCTAGAAATAATAGGTATAGGAGGATTCGGTGGCAGGAATAGTAGAACGAACGTTGATTATATTTAAGCCCGATGCTGTACAACGCGGCATTGTTGGCGAGATTTTGACGCGGTTTGAGCGAGTCGGGTTAAAAATTGTCGCAACAAAAATGATTGCGCCGACTAAAGAACACTATTATCGCCACTACGAAGAAATTGGACAGATGATTACGCGCCGCGGCAAAGAAAAATTTGACATCACGCTTGACATGATGGTACAGGGGCCAGTGATTGCGATGGTGCTTGAGGGTGTTGAAGCGGTGCAGTTAGTGCGCAAACTTGTCGGTACAACCGAGCCGAAGAGCGCTGCTCCCGGTACGATTCGTGGCGACTATTCGCATATGAGTTTTGTGTACGCCGATGCTGAGCATAAAGGCGTGCCAAATCTCATTCACGCCAGCGGCAACGACAAAGAGGCGGTCGAGGAAATTGGACACTGGTTTTCGGACGACGAAATTTTTGAGTATAAATCGCTCAACGACAAATTTACCTTATAATAAGATTTTCAAACATACCGCTTGACTTGCATTATCATTTTGCGAGCTCAAGCGGTATACTAGGTATATGCCTCGGTAGCTCAACTGGATAGAGCAGATCCGTCCTAAGGATAAGGTTGTAGGTTCGACTCCTATCCGGGGTACCAAATAACAACAGTAGATAAGGTAGGTATGGACGCGACGTTTGAAGGCCAGCACGCGGATGAAACAATTCTTTTCGTTTTTCGGCGCCATATTATTGCGATGCGTAAAGGATTCTATTCGCTGCTCATTCCACTTGCAGTCGGGTCAATTCCGCCGCTTATTTGGCAAACGAAGCTTGAACTGTTCTTGTTACCGCTTGCCGGACTTGTGCTTGGATCAATCCTATTTTTTTATCATTTTCTGATGTGGTACTTTACTGTGTATGTCGTGACGAACGAGCGGATTCGCCAGATTACGCAGCGCGGTTTTTTTGGTAAAGATGTGGTAGAATTGAGCCTGGATAAGGTGCAAAGCATCAGTTATAATATACCAGGGTTCAGTGGCGAAGTTTTTAAGTTCGGCACGATTATAATCCAAACATTTGTCGGCGATCTTGTTATTCGTATGGTTGAGCACCCGAGTGAAATATATAATAAATTGCAGGATGCGGTTTACGCTGCCGAAGCGAGCCGCCGGAGTACAGATGAAGAGAAAGTTATCAATTAGGCGCAAGAATAAAAAGCAAGCGAAAGTTCCGCCGCGTATTACAAACGAAACAGTCGCGGAACATCGCGAGCAGATTATTGCGGGCGGGCGTAAATTTAAGTATCCGATTCAGTATGCTCGTCACCGTTTAGTATTCAATGCGATTATTATTGCAATCGTGGGCACGTTCCTGCTCCTTGTGGCGGGCTGGGTGCTGATGTATCCAATGCAAAATTCAAGCGGCGTTGCATACCGTATCTCGCGCGTTATTCCATTGCCGGTCGGATCAATTAATGGTGAAGCAGTTTTATATAGCGATTATCTCGCATCGTATCGTTCGTCGGCATATTATTTGAATAAAAACCCAGAAGTGCGGCTCAAAAACGATGGGCAAGTGCAGCTTGACCATATCAAGCGCCAATCGCTTGACCTCGCGGAGCGCGTCGCGTATGCGCGTCAATTAGCTCGCCAGCATAATATTTCAATCTCTGATAGCGATGTTGACACGGTGATTGAGCGGGAGCGCATGACAGCAAACGGGCGCGTCTCGCAGGACACGTACGATGCTTCTATCAAGATGTTGTTTGGTGAAAGCGCAAACGATTATCGGTTTAGGACGGCGAACGCGATGCTTGAAAGCCGTGTGGCGTTTGCAGTTGACGTAAAAGCGAAGCAGCAGATTGAAGCGGCGATGACAGCGCTTAAGCAGGGCAAGTCATTTGACGAGGCTGTGGGCAGCGCGAATGCACTGTCTGGCGGGAAGGCTAATGCAGGAAAGAGCGGGTTGATTGATGTGACGAGTAAATTCAATGGATTACGCGTACAGAGTATTGCGGGGCTAAAAAAAGATGAAGTCTCCGGTATTATGCAGAGCGCGACGGCTGATGGATACTATATTGTAAAAATTACCGAAAAAACTGAAAAGAAAATTGCTTTTGATTACGTTCATGTTCCGCTACAAGAGTTTACGGCACAATTTGCAAAGCTTAAGGCGGACGGCAAAATTCAAGAGTATATTTCCGTTCCTGAGTCGCAGCAACCGTAGTTGCAATTTAATGCGCCGTTTGGTACACTACGTCTAGCATATTTGCGCTCGTAGTGAAGCTGGTCTATCACGCCTCCCTGTCACGGAGGAGATCGCCGGTTCGAATCCGGTCGGGCGCGCCATAGAAAGCGTCCCACGAAGTGGGGCTTTTTCTATGGTAGGATTGTTTGGCTTTTGTTATAATATAGACGTATTGCCGTCTTAGCTCAGTTGGTAGAGCGGCGCATTCGTAACGCGCAGGTCGCCGGTTCAATCCCGGCAGACGGCTCCATGGCATCTATGAGTAAGAATGGTACGATACATACTATCAAATCTGCGATAAAAGACCGCTCTTTAGTGTGGATGCTGGGCGGTATTGTTATTGCGGCGCTTATATGTAGCATATGGATTGGCGTACTGATCCATCCGAGCGATATTACAGTATATTCGCGCTATAGCGCTTTTGGTCAAGCTCATTTTTACAAAGAACACTGGCAATATTTTTTCTTGTTCGTTGCGTTTTTCTGGGTTGTTGCGGTATTGCATGCCGGTATAATGATTAAATTTGCTGCGCTTAACCGCAAGCGTACGAGTAGGGTTATATTTTGGTACACGCTTGCGGTGTTTGTAGTGGGTTTAATGTATGTGCTGAATGTTATATCCCTTGGACAAGCGGCATGACGCGTATCGTAGACGACCGAGAGCTACCGCTTGGTAAGCGTACGAAGCTGTATCGATTTTTCGAAATCCTTCCGGGCTTTCTAACGTACTCCATGCTGGCGCTTGTTGTTATTTTATCGATTGTGCAGCCGCTATGGGCGGCGATTTATATTTTGCTAGTGATACTAGCGATGTTTGTGCGTGCGATTGGCGTTGCATATCGGACGATCCATGGGCATCAAGCGCTTGTTGCGGCTCAAAAAGTTGATTGGAGCCAGCGGCTTCATGATTTAGTGCAGGCATATCGAGGAAAGCTGCTTTCGCACAAAGCAGACTCGCGAGTATTTGAATCGCGGCGCCATGCAGCAATCGTGCGTGCGGTGGTTGATAGAAAGCTAAGCATACCAAATCCAGAGTTAATCTATCATGCGGTTATTATCGCTGCGTATAATGAATCATACGACGTCATTAAACCAACTATTGAGTCGGTTCGGGCGACGACATACAACAATGATAAGTTGATCGTTTATCTTGCATACGAAGAGCGCGGCGGCGAAAGTATTGAAAAAACGGCGCAGCGGCTTAAAAAAGAATATGCGTCGGTATTTAAGACATTCCAGATCATTAAGCATCCAAAAGATTTGCCCGACGAGATTCCTGGAAAAGGGCCAAACATTACGTACGCAGGTAAAAAATTACAAGCGTGGTGTGACCGGCAACATATTCCGTATGACGATGTGATTGTTACGACGCTTGATAGTGATAATCGTCCATATCCGTCATATTTTGACTATGTTAGCTATGAATATCTTGTGCGCCCGAATCGCGAGCGGCTGTCGTATCAGCCGATTGCTCTTTACTTTGGTAATATTTGGGACGCGCCAGCGCCGATGCGCGTGCTTGCGACCGGTAATTCTTTTTGGACAGTGATTAGCAGTATGCGCCCGCATACGCTTCGTAATTTTGCGGCCCATAGCCAGCCGCTCTCGGCGCTTGTCAAAATTAATTATTGGAGTAAGCGCAGTATTGTTGAAGATGGTCATCAGTATTGGCGCAGTTATTTTTATTACAATGGCGACTACGGTGTCGTTCCGATTCATGTACCGATTTATCAAGATGCGGTGATGGCTGATACATTTAAAAAGACAATTATCGCACAGTTCAAACAGCTCCGTCGCTGGGGATACGGCGCTTCCGATATACCATATGTGGCCGTTCGTATATTTACGCGTGCTCGCACTGTACCATTTTGGGAAGGTTTTGCGCGGTTTTGGCGGCTGCTTGATGGACACGTTAGTTTATCAACATCAGCGATTATTGTTGCGTTTGGCGGTTGGGTGCCGCTACTATTAAATCGGGAAGCGTCGCGAAACTACACGGTCCATTCGCTGCCAATCGTTATTAGCTATATTCAGTCTATCGCATTGATTGGATTATTTATTACTATTTTGCTGATGATGAAAATGCTGCCGCCGCGTCCCGCGCGCTATAAACGGCGGCGTACGATCGCGATGATATTGCAATGGTTTCTCATGCCGGTTACTGCCATTTGTTATGGAGCACTTGCGCCGATTAATGCGCAAACGCATTTATTACTCGGGAAATACCTAGAAAGTTTTGACGTAACTGATAAGGCAACGTTCGCCTCGCGCGAAAAGGCAAAAAAGAATAAGGGCCGTCGGCGTACGAAAGACAACGAAAGTAGAAACTAAAAGGTGATCAGAGGTTATCGGCGAACAGTCTGGTCTCATGCCAAATTTGTAGCTAAAAGAACGACGGTATGGAATTGGCTATTGATGTCTTTTTGACTAACCAGTTTACTGGCGTTGAAAGTGAAAACCCGTCTGAAGACTATAAGCAGGTTATATAAACCTGATCTAGCTTTTCGTCATCAATGTTTTCGGCGAGTTATTCGTATTTGCTTATTGTATTCAAACGCAATAGTATAGCGGTCAAGCTTTGATCGTTTTTGGTGTGTTCTTTTTTGTTCTTCAGACATGATTTTATATTAACATAAGCATAATTTTTTGTCAACTAAAGAATATTTTTCTAATATATCACCGTGTGGGTAAATAGTTTTGAATACATAGATTTTTCATGTGGAAAACTACAGCGGAGGAGGTGAATAACATTTAAGGCTTTTTGGTAAATGTAAAAAGGTAAAACTGCCTAGTCATGCAGCTTTATAGATAAACTCTGGCGATAATTTGTGTCAAAGCTTGAGCCTATTTTGAAAGTAAAGGCTGAATCACTAAGATAAGTGTTGGATTTGTGAGGAGCTTGGCCTTCAGTTGGAGGGTATGGCTAAAAGTCCGTTGCCACTTTCTTCATGCCAAAATAATAGACGATTACTTTTGATAATTTTGAATAACGATAACGACATACAGATTAGTTCGGCGCTAGGAATTATCTAACATGAGTGCACGATCTTAAGTTAGTGAAAAGGTAAAGATAATCTAGGTCTTTTTTAGGTTAGATTTAGTGCTACTAAAGTTTAGAAAAAGTCACCCGACGGGGTGGCTTTTCTACTCTAATTCAAGAATGGTGGGCAATAGAGGATTCGAACCTCTCACCTCTTCAACGTCAATGAAGCGCTCTAGCCAAATGAGCTAATCGCCCTGATAAATTTATGGTAGCAGAAATACTGCATGATTGCAACACGGAGCGCTCTATTGTACAATGATACTAAGCGGCGAAAGAGTCTAACCATCTCTGGAGCTTCGTGGCAGCGGACGCGGGACACGTAAACTTTCTGGGTCAAGAGAAATAGCCAAGGTGGAACCTCCTGAGCGATCGGGACCGAGGCGCGCACGTCACACATCGTACTGCGTGCTTTTATTAATCCAAAAAGGAGGTAACTATGAGTGAAGAACAATTATACGCGATGCGGCATAGTTTAGCGCATGTTATGGCGGCTAGCGTGAAACGATTGTGGCCGGAAGCCAAATTTGGTGTTGGACCGGTAGTTGAGAATGGTTTTTACTACGATATTGATCTTGGCGACACAAAAATAAGCGAGCAAGATTTCAATAAAATTGAAGCAATGATGCGGCGCATTATTGCTGAAAATCAAGATTTCGTGCGCGAAAAACGTCCAATTGACGACGCGATCGCTTGGGCGAAGGAGTCGCAGCAGCCATACAAAGAAGAATTGCTGAACGACCTTAAACGTTCTGGTACAACGGTGGCAAAAGATTTAGACGCCGCTGAGATGGGCACGATCGCTGATGGCGATGCAGCTGTAAATGAGGTGACTTTCTATACAAACGGCGACTTTACCGATTTGTGCCGCGGCCCACATGTGGTAAATACGCATGAGATCGGTGCGTTTAAGTTGATGCGTGTAGCGGGGGCGTATTGGCGTGGTAACGAAAAAAATCCGCAAATGCAGCGATTGTATGGTGTTGCATTTGCGACGCAGGCGGAGCTAGATGAATATCTGGAGCGTTTAGAGCTTGCGAAACAGCGCGACCATCGTAAGCTTGGTAAAGAATTGGATTTGTATACGATGTCGCCGCTGGTTGGTGTTGGTTTGCCGATGTTTACGCCGCGCGGCACGGTCTTGCGTGATGTAGTGGCGCAGTACTCAAATCAACTGCGACAAAAGTACGGTTTTCAAAAAGTTTGGACACCACACATCACGAAAAAAGATTTGTATGAAAAATCTGGTCATTGGGCTAAATTTGGCGATGAGCTGTTTTTGGTGAAAAGCCAGGAAACGAGCGATCAGATGGCGCTGAAGCCGATGAACTGTCCGCACCATACGCAGATTTTTGCATCAAAGCCGCGTAGCTACCGTGATATGCCGGTGCGCTTTTTAGAAACGACAACTGACTATCGTGATGAAAAGACTGGCGAACTTGGTGGCCTGAGTCGAGTACGTTCGCTGACGCAAGATGATAGCCATGTTTTCTGCCGGCCAGATCAGATTGAGCAGGAGATTAATAATCTTTTGGCGGCAGCGCGCGAGTTGTATGGGCAAATCGACATGAAGTTGCGCGTGCGGTTGAGCTACCGCGACGAGTCGGATGGATATCTGGGCGATTATGCTTTGTGGGACTCGGCGCAAGCGCAACTCAAAGCCGCCGTTGTTGCAAATGGGCTAGACTACTTTGAACAGGACGGCGAGGCTGCATTCTACGGTCCAAAGATAGACTTCATGGCAACAGATGCGATTGGTCGTGAACACCAAGTTGCAACTGTTCAGCTTGATTTTGTTCAGCCGGAGCGGTTTGAGCTAGAATACGCGACAGATGATGGTAAATTTACAACACCTGTTATGATTCACTGTGCGCTTTTAGGCTCAATAGAGCGTTTCTTAAGTGTATTTATTGAGCATACTGGCGGTTGGTTTCCGTTTTGGGCAGCACCAGAGCAGGTGCGCATTCTGACGATTAATGAAACGGTTGCAGATTACGTAGATGAAATAACAACGGTATTGCGTGAAATTGTGCTGATGGCACCGATAAAATATAATGAAGTGAGATTTACGGCAGATACGCGCAATGAATCGCTGGGCAAGAAAATCCGTGAGGCGGCAGCCATGAAGATTCCAGTTCAGCTTATTGTTGGACCAAAAGACAAGAGCGCGCGTCAAGTTAGCGTTCGTACGCGGGATGGTGAGCAGAAAATTGCACTTGATAAGCTGGTGGCTTATATTAAGAAGCTTTAAGAGAATGCACGTTGATAATAGGGGTCTGTATATTCAGTGTTGGCAAATGTGATGAATGATAATCAACTGCCGATTGCGAGTTTGCGCGACCGCGTTTATGCGCTGATGTCCGAGCTGCCGGACGATAAAGTCACGACTTATGGCGACTTAGCGGCGCTGGCTGGACATCCGTATGCGGCGCGGCGTGTTGGTGAAATTGCTCACGGCGGTCCGGCTAATTTGCCGTGGCATCGTTTAGTGAATGCAAAAGGTGGGTTAGCGGTTGGCTTTCCAGAGGGGCAAGTGGCGCAGAAACAGCTACTCGCCCAGGATGGCATAGCCTGTGACAAACATTGGCGCGTGATTGATTTTGAGGAGCGACGATGGCGGCCGGGGCTGTGAGCGTGAATGAGACTCCACTTATCGTAATTGTTGGTCCGACGGCAAGCGGTAAGACAAGTTTAGCGATTAAGGTTGCTCAGCAATTTAGCGGTGAAATAATCTCCGCGGATTCTCGAGCGATATATCGCGGATTGGACATTGGAACAGCAAAGCCGAGCATGAAAGAACGCGATGGAGTTGTACATTGGGGTTTTGACTTGGTGAATCCTGGCGAGCGATTTACGGCTGCTGATTTTAAGCGCTACGCCGATGCAAAAATAGCTGACATACGGCTACGAGGTAAATTACCGATCTTAGTTGGGGGAACGGGGTTATACGTTGATAGTGTTATCTACGACTATACATTCACAGCTGCATCAAATGATTTAGAACTGCGTACAAAATTTGAACAGAAATCTCTTGCGGAGCTGCAAAATTATTGTAATAAACACAATATTGAGTTACCGGAGAATAATAAAAATAAGCGGTATATTATTAACGCAATCGTTCGAAATGGTGCTTTACCACAGAAAAATATTGGTAAATATAAAGACAAGGTACTAGTCGGAATAATGACGGATAAAACTGTGCTCAAAGAAAGAATAAGAAAGCGCGCAAAAACCATTGTAAATGATACTACGATAAATGAAGCGGTGCAGGTGGCGCGAACTTGGGGTTGGGATAACGAAGCTATGACCGGAAATATCTATCCGCTGATTCGAAATTATGTAGCGGGAGAACTGACACGCAGTGAACTAGAAGAAAAGTTTTGTATGCTTGATTGGCGTTTGGCAAAACGACAGTTGACATGGCTGCGTCGCAATCCTGAAATAGCATGGTGCGATCTTGAGCATGCGTACAGTTATATTGCTCAACGGTTGGCTGATAGATAGTGGCCGTGGTACTATAGAGTAAGAGATTTGATCATGATTGATGCATTGTTTGGTTCAAAAACTCGTGTAAAGTTACTTTATTTATTCCTTAATAACCCAGGGCAAGCGTTTTATGTGCGTGAAATTACGCGGTTGATTGGCGAACAAATCAACTCTGTGCGAAGAGAGCTTGCAAATATGCTTGAGGTGGGTATTGTCGCGAGTAATAATATGGACAACAAGCTGTACTATGAAGTAAATCAGCGGTATGAGTATTACGTGCCGATGCGTGCTATATTTGCAGGGCAAACGTCAAAATCAGCTACAAACGAAGCGCAAGCGGAAGTATACGAAGATATTATTCGCCGTACGGCTGGTGTCCGTGTTGCTATTGTAGCGGGGATCCTGGTAAGCGGGTCTGTGAGCAAAGTTGATTTACTGATGGCAGGCGCTATCTCGCGCGCTAAGATTAAATCGATTGTCTCAACGATTGAGCAGGCAGTGGGGCGTGAGATTACTTATAGCGTACTCTCGTATGACGAGCTATACTACAGGTTGAGCGTTCACGATAAATTTATTAGTGATATGCTAAATAATAAGCACCGTGTCATTGTTGACACTGGCAATATTATAAAAACAGAGCGGCAGTAAAGGAGGCAAAATGTTTGATATTGAATATAAGGGTGGAAATGCGGTCGTAATTGCAAGTAAAAAAACGTCGCTAGTCGTAGATCCGAAGGTGTCATTGCTTGGGTTAAAAGATTTAAAGGTAAAGGATCTAGTTGAGTTTGTCACTGAGTCTCGTTTTGCAACTGGTAAGAGTGATGCGCAAGTTATTATAAATAGCCCTGGCGAGTACGAGGTTGGCGACTTTACGATCATTGGTATTGCTGCGACGCGTCATATTGATACTCCTGACGATGAAAAACGTTCAACGATTTACCGTGTTGAGTGTGGCGAAGTATCGCTGGGAATTATTGGGAATATCGCACCTGGGCTAAGCGATGAGCAGCTTGAAGCGCTTGGTGTGATTGATATTTTGATCGTGCCTGTTGGCGGCGGTGGATATACACTTGATGCGACAAGCGCTGTTTCAATTGTTCGAGCGATTGATCCGAAGGTTGTTATACCAGTTCATTATCGTGACGCTGCCCTTCAGTATGAAGTTCCGCAAGATGAAGTTGAAACATTTATCAAAGAGCTAGGCGCTCCGGTTGATAATGTAACGAAATTCAAAGTTAAAAATGATAGTTCATTGCCGTCGGTTTTAACGACGGTGGTAGTTGCGCGCAGCTAATATGTCTTGAGTTCTGTATGCTTTTAATACAAAACACCCCTATAGTCAGGGGTGTTTTATGTATTTCCGTAAAATAGAGAAAGAGGCTATTTTACCGGTTGCGCAATAATACCTTTCTTCTTGAGCGTACGGATTGCATGCGTAGAAAGCGTCATCGTTACTTTCTGCCCGTCAACAACAAACGTCTTTATTTGAAGATTTGGTTTAAAAACGCGTTTAGCGCGACGCAAAGAAAAACTTACGTTATGACCGAATTGTTTACCTTTGCCGGTTAATTCGCAGCGTGATGCCATATTTTTCCACTTCTTATAATTAGTTGATATCAATCTTTTTTAGTATACGCTAGTTTTGGTCTTGCGTCAAGGACTGTTACAATAAGGGGCATGGATTTTGGTAACGTTATTGCTGTTTTGGTAATTATTTTTGTGTCGATGACACTCCATGAATTGATGCATGGAGTTGTTGCCTATAGACTTGGCGACAATACGGCGCGCCTCATGGGGCGTTTAACGCTAAATCCGTTTAGGCATATTGATCCTATTATGACAATTGCGCTTCCGGTGATGATTATTTTTACAAATGCATTAACAGGAGCGGCTATGCCAGTTTTTGGTGGTGCGAAACCTGTGCCGTTTAATCCTGAGAATTTAAAATATGGCGAATGGGGAATTGCAATGGTGGCGGCGAGCGGGCCGCTAGTTAATTTGTTGCTCGCGTTTATATCGTATGTGATAGTGGCTTATGTAGGCGATGGAAGTGCGGCAGGAAAACTGTTGACTACCTCAGTAGCTGTTAATTTAGGTTTTTTTGCATTCAATATTATTCCGATTCCGCCGCTTGATGGCTCGCGAGTCTTTTATGCAGTAGCTCCCGACTTTATTCGTCGATTTTTCGAAGCAGCGGAGCAATATGGTATAGTGCTTGTCTATATTGCAGTACTTATTTTATCACCGGTTTTGACGGTTTACATGCAAGCTGTTATTTACGGATGTGTTAGCTTGTTCTCTTTAGTTATATAGAACCACATGGTATACTAAAGGCAGCCTCTCTTGGGCGTATATGATTTTCCTAACATCATACGATAGGGACTCTAATACCGTTATTCCCGTGGGAATAACGTGCGGAGACCCACCTTTGCAACAGCAGGGGAATATCAATCGCTTAAGAGGGGCTTTAATGATATAATAGGCAATGGCAGATTATCGGATAATCGCTCGCTTGGTTATAGCGAGAGGAAAGTCCGGGCAGTATAGAGCATGGCAGTCGCTAACGGCGACCGGAGGTGACTCTAGGGAAAGTGCCACAGAAACGAAACCGCTATCTCAAACCTAGCTAGGCGACCGATAGTAAGGGTGAAAGGAGCGAGGTAAGAGCTCGCAGCGACGCACGGTGACGTGCGGAGGAGGTAAACCCTGTCAACTGCAAGGAGGCATGTCTATAGAATTGCTCGTTCGGGCGTGCTGCTATCCGCTTGAATTATTCAGCAATGAATAATCTAGATAGATGATTATCCTCGACAGAACCCGGCTTACAGATGACCTGCCAACTAAAAAGACCGTATTTAGCTACGGCCTTTTTAATTTTGTCTAATCAAGTTATTTTGTAACTTGCTTGACAATAGCAGCAAATGCCTTTGGTTCGTTTACTGCTAATTCCGCAAGTATTTTGCGATCAATTCCTACATTGGCAGCGCGTAAATCGGCAATGAGCTTACCGTACGTCGTACCGTTCTCGCGAGCAGCGGCGTTGATGCGGGTGATCCAGAGACCGCGAAGATCGCGCCGTTTATTGCGGCGATCTCGGTATGCATATTGCAGTGATCTGATAACGGCTTGTTTCGCAAGCCGAAAGCTGCGTGTACGGTTGTGCTGCATGCCTTTTGCAGCTTTGATGATTTTTTTATGCTTTGCTGAAGCAGTAACTCCTCGTTTAACTCGCATAATCCTATACTCCCAGTGCTCGTTTTACGTTTTTCGCCATGCCACCTTTAACAACAGCGGTGGTTTTGATATTACGCTTGCGTGATTTGCTCTTCTTAGAGAGCATATGGTTTCCGAACGCACGGCGACGGATGAGTTTGCCGGTACTGGTTAGCTTAATGCGCTTAGCAGTGCCCTTATGGGTCTTCATCTTTGGCATTATTTACTCCTTATTACGATGCTGAGATTACGCCCAGCCATAACTGGTTTCTGTTCAAGTATTGCCTCATCTTGCAGCTGTTCAAAAACTTTGTTTATGAGTTCGTATCCCAGCTCTTTGTGCGCCATCTCGCGTCCGCGGAAGAACATCAAAATTTTTACTTTGTGTCCTTCTTTGAGAAATGAGCGGATTTTCCGTAACTTTATTTCTAGATCATTGCTACCGATCTTTAAGCCGAAACGCATTTGTTTTAGTTCGCTAGCTTTACCGTTGCGTCGAGCTCTTTGTTGCTCTTTCATCTTCTGGTATTGATACTTTCCCCAGTCAATGATTTTTGCAACAGGCGGGTCGGCTTTTGGTGAAATCTCCACTAAGTCAACCCCTGCCTGCCGCGCAGCATTAAGTGCGTCTGTGCGGCTCATGACACCAAGTTGCGTCCCAGTTGTGTCTATGACACGAAGCTCTTTTGCTCGAATGGTATCATTGATACGAATTTTCGTATTGATTGCAATCTCCTTTAAAATTACGTTAATGAGGTAACACTCACACCCTATAGTATCAGAGGTGGGGTAAAAATTCAAGCGCTACATTTGTCTATATTGCAGTGCTTCCGCAATGTGGCTCGCGGTGATGTTGTCTGAGCTGTCAAGGTCGGCAATTGTGCGCGCAACACGGATGACTTTGAAATAGCCGCGCGGACTCAGCTTGAGTGTATCAGACGCTTTTCTGAGTAAAATAGTTGATTCGTTGTTAAGTTTTGCAAATCGTGAAATTTCTCTATTTGTTAGATTATTGTTGTATTTGCCACTACGTTTATATCTGTTATTTTGAATATTTATCGCATTTTGAATCATTTTTTTCGCCAAAGAATGTTGATTTTTTGACGACGAATTTGAGGATAACAGCGAATCGTTTGGTATGCGCGATATGTGGACAGTGAGATCGATACGATCAAGCAGGGGTCCGGAAAGGCGTTTTTGATAATGTTCAATTTGAGTTACCGAACAGGTGCATTCTCGTGTGGTATCGCCATAGTATCCGCATGGACATGGGTTCATTGTCGCGACAAGCATAAAATTAGCGGGGTAGGTGGCTCGCCCTCCAGATCGAGTGACGGTGACGATATGATCTTCAAGCGGCTGGCGAAGCGATTCAAGCGTCGATCGGGTGAATTCTGGTATTTCATCAAGATATAGAACGCCGAGGTGAGCAAGACTTATTTCGCCAGGTTTAGGGCGTGGTCCGCCGCCCATAAGCGAAGTGCGGCTTGCGGTATGATGCGGTGATCGAAATGGTCGTGTCGTGATGATATTGTCAGTCGCTGATCCTTCAAGGCTATATAGCTTTGTCACCTCAAGCTGTTCGTTGATTGACAATGGCGGTAAAAGACTTGGTAGTGTTTTTGCGAGCATTGATTTACCAGCGCCGGGTGTGCCAGAAAGCAGCAGGTTGTGGTGGCCTGCGGCTGCGATAACGAGTGCTCTTTTTGCTTGTTCTTGGCCGAGAATGTCGTCAAGTGTCGTGCTGTCGTTTGATGTGTTGTTGTGATGAATGGGTAATGCTGTACGCTGTATGGGCGTGATAAGCGATTCTTTTTTCAAGTGTAGGTATAACTGTTTTAATGAATTAACAGGTATGATTGTAATGTCGGCAACAAGCGCTGCCTGTTCGGCATTTTTTGTCGGAAGATATATTGTTTTTATATGAGCGTTTCGCGCAATTTCGATAATACTAATTGCACCAGAAGTGGGGCGAATAGATCCATCAAGCGCAAGTTCGCCGGCAAAAAGGCTATTAGCTATATCCGTTTGCGCCAGCTGCCCGCTTGATAGCAGAATTGCTAGGGCAATCGGAAGGTCATAGTGCGTGCCATCTTTTGGAAGCTCGGCGGGCGCGAGATTAACAGTGATGCGCTTAGCTGGATATTCAAGTAAGGAATTTGATATGGCGCTTTTGACTCGCTCTTTTGCTTCGTCGATCGCTTTGTTGCCGAGCCCGACAATTTGTATGCCCGGCAAGCCTTTTGTCGCGTCGCTCTCAACCTCCACGACACTCCCATCAAAGCCAATAGGCGCAGCAGTTAATACTTTCGCAAACATACCCATTTACATAAAGTTAACCATATTGCTTTTGGTATGTAAATAGTGTTATAATAAGGCAAACGCGGGGCTGATATAGCATTCGACATTTGGACTTTAACAGGCTGTTTTGCGTACCGATTTCTGACGTAATCAGAATTAGTAATTGCAACATTTGCAAAGAAAGCAAAAGCATTTGTCGCATCATTGATGCCGAAGCAAACTGCTCTTGCGCTTGCTGCGTAATATACTGCAGCCATGCTTAGTTCCGATGCTTGCTAGAAACTAAGTGTGTCATATTTTGCAAGATCGATTCATGCGCATCCGCTTGAGTGCGGTGAATTTAAATTTTTCAGCTCGTAGTAGTTGTATGTTTGTTTGGCTTCCGGGCAGCTACTGTGGTTATTGTAAAAACCAAACTATGTACGTAGACGAACAGCGTGTTACCAAATGGACCCGGGGGCGGTACCCGGCAGCTCCACCATGTAAGGTTAGCGACCAATTGGGTCGTATTTTTTATTGCGTGGAATTAAAAACAACCACCTGCGAGTAGTGGTTGTTTTATCGTGGAGTTTTCGGAAATATGTTTATTTTTGGTTCTTGCACAATTTTTTTGCTCAAGAACTACCCCTATAATATGACGGAAAAGTGCTTGTGTCAATAACTTTTTGGAATTTAATCAAGTAAAAAATACCACAAATTATAGCAGCTGTTCTTGGTGTGATTTTGAAACTTTATTCCTAGGGCGGGGCGAGGACGGCGACAGTGATAATTAACTGATACCTATCTTCATAATGAGAAAAATGTTAGCATCTCGGTTGTGCTATAGGTTTGAGGATTAGATTGATTGTGTGCCAAAAATGATAGTTTCTTGATTTCATATTCAAAAAGCGACACCTATTTTTGTACGATGAAAATCTATAGGATCCTCTCGGTATTCTGTCGTTTGAGACAATAATCTAATATAGAGGAGTTCACTGACTCATGCTTATACTACTCGGAAATGCTTAGTAAAATTAATCTGAAAAAGTTTAAGTAGAGTAGCAGTCTATGTTTAAACTTTTATCGTAACCACGTCTACTATATCAGAAAAGCTTGTCTTCAAAGTATGGTAATATCGCAAACTCAATAACATCAAAGCTAAAAGGCTACTACTAATATATTCAACAAGACTGTAAGTCCAGAACGAACCAGGAGGGCAGAGGGGATCAACTAGGAGGTATTAGGGGAGGACGTTGGATAAGTAAATATTCCAGAAACAGCCAGATTAGCACCTAGCGTATGGCTATTGGGGGGGCGCTGTGCGAGAAAAGCTATAGCGGTTACCTGGTCATGTTTGCTGAGAGAGGGGTGGTTGGATTGGGATTTTGTATAAAAAGTCATCAAAGAGAGAAGAGAGAATGATAAACGCGTCCTTGCTCGTCTGTCAAAGTATTTGAAGCCGAAGCATCATGTTAGAGATAATGGCTTTGAAGTGAACGACTATAAATAAGGCTATAAAATCTTAAAAAAAGATATCGGCGAAAATGCCTACTTCGCTTCGTCCGGACGCTCCTGGGGCAAGTTGCAACGAAAACTTCAATTGACTCAATGAGGGCTATTGCATCATTTTTTCGAAACGGATACGTTTTAGTAGTTGCCGAGCAGTAGGTTGACTCTACGAACGATCTGCTTAATATTAGACGTAAAAACGACATCTGCGGATGCAGCAAAACAGACTGTGTTTTTGCCGCATAAATATGAGTGTTTTCGCTTCAATGTACAGCGTACGTGGCGCTAATGTTTTTTGATTTGTATATAGTAGCGATATTGTTGTGTACGAAAATAAATCAACATAGAATGCAATCCGTCTTGTGCGCTTTGCTGAAGAATAGGCCGCGTCGCGTGTGCACTAGTTTTGATAGACGTTTATTATTAAGGCATGTCTTAATGTAGCTAGGATCTATGGCATGCAAGCTCATCGGGTCGCGCAAGGGCTAAGGACCGGCACAGATGGATGTGTACTCGAATTAAATTCCATATTTATTGGACATAATATGGCAAAGTTGTGTGAGTTGATCGTTCTTTGTTTGATCGATTATTTTCTTAAAAATATATAGGAGCGTCACCAACCTTGACGCCTTACGACTCTGCTTTTTGTTCTACTAAAATAAGCATGATACCTGCTAGTAGAAGTAAAATGTTTCGTTGTAAAATAAACAAATATCTCTCTAAGTAGTGTAAAATGGTTGAATAAACGACAGAAATTTTCTTATTGTTGTTAATTTAGCTATATGTAGGTTAATCTAATACAAATAACACAAAACAGGGGTAATATTGATGAATATAATACAACATAGTAAATATATCTACGAATTTAATACCGAATATATTGACGTATGGCGTTGTTTGTGCTAGTATTGAAACATAGCTTTGACAAAAACAAAAAAGCGACAAACATTAACAATTTAAAAATACAACACCTTGTGAAGGTTACGTTGTGCGACGGAAACTAGGTGGCAGCACAGATGCTATTTTATGAACGTTCTGTGAAGAAATTTTTCATAAAATAAAGTTCGTATTTTATACGATACGTGATACCACCTAAGCTCCGCCGGGATATGCATCCTTGGCGTTGTAGCGCGCGAAAGCTTGAGCGCTGCGCACCTGATAAATCCTTGACGAAGCGATCGTCGGCGAGAATCAGGTGCGTAGATAATAGACTCGCAATCGCAAGACTAGATGCTCGCGTCACGCGAGCGGTCAATTAGGCTATAAGCAGCTAGCGGCGACCCTAATAGTTGTTTAGAAAGGTGCTTCGTTTTTTTCGCGAAACTGCTTATATGCCTTTAAGGGCGGTGGTATCATAATAGTATGTTGAAACGCATAGCAGCTTTTATGACGGTTTGTTCAATCGTTGGGGTTCTCGCCATCATGCAGTCGTCTACTCCTTCGCATTCAAGCCCATTAATCATACTATTGGTATTTCTACTTTTATATATGGCGGCATGTGGGGTGCTGACATTTTTGTTATATGGCGTACGGCTTGCTGTTGTGCGTATCGGTAAGGGCAAATTGAATGATCACACTAACACTCTTTTCTCTCGGTCAATCGCATACGGGAGTGTTTTGGCGTTCTCGCCGATTATTCTTGTGGCTGTGCAGTCTATCGGCGGGCTGAAATTGTATGAAATTATACTCGTTGTTGTGTTTGAGGTGGTGGCAATATTCTATGTTTATAAACAGCGGTAAACCTTTGCAAGCGCTAGCAATATTGGTCGCTCTTATGGTATAATTTAACAGATATGGAACCTAGGCAGCAGGAACAATTAGCGCCAATTGGCGAAATTCAGCCGGCAGCGTCTCAATATGAGGCGGGTGCGGCGCAAAATTCTCCTGAAGTGGCGCAGAGCGGTGTTGAAAATCGCCGTGAGATTGGGTCTGTTCGGGCGGAAGCAGTTCAAGCTGCGATGGCAGCAGCTCCTGCACTTCCTACTCCGGTATTGTCTGCGCAGTCGGAGAATAATGCGGGCGCTGTGGACGATACGACGGTTATGCTAGCGAACGATGACGATCTGATTGAGAAGGAGTGGGTCGATAAGGCAAAGAAGATTCTAGCTGAGACGAAAGACGATCCATATCGGCGCGAGTATGAAATAAGTAAGCTGCAAATAGAGTATATCAGGCAGCGCTATGGGCGAGTGATAGGGCAGGCAGAAGATTAGTATGGAGGCAGAGTGGGCGCACTAATAGTACTTTTTGTTACGGCGGCATTGATTGCGGCTGGTGCAACAGTTATATTTTTCGTGTATCGCGGCACATTGCGTGAAGCAAAGAATTACGAGCGCGGATTGAAGATGGTGCCGATTTTAATTCATCTGCCACCGGCGAGCGACGACATTGCAGGTGAAAATCGCGACAAGCGCGACTTGACCGAAGAGGTGTTGTCGCAGGCGCAAGTGATGTATAACATTATTGCGAGTACTGCTACGAAAGGATTTAAGAGCCGAATCTACGGTCAGCGCCATCTGTCGTTTGAAATCGTGGCGCGCGACGGACTTGTGTATTATTACGCTGTCGTACCAACGGTCCTTACGAGCGTTGTGCGCCAGGCGGTGGCAGCGGCATATCCATCAGCGCGACTTGAAGAGGTAACGGAGCACTCGGTGTTTAGTAAAGTGGGAAAGATGAGCGGGACGATTGGCGGTGAATTTACGCTTAAGAAGCATTACTCATATCCGATTGCAACTTACATGGAGTCGAAGCGTGATGCATCGCGTGCTTTGCTGAATGCGATTTCGGCAGCAGGACGTGAAGATGGCATTGGGCTGCAATTTTTGATTCGCCCAGCGCGCGACAACTGGTCGAAGGTCGCTGTGTCAATGGCTGAGAAAATTATTAAAGATAAACAGAATGGCAAGAAATCTCCGCTTGGTTCGTTTTTCTCGCCAAACGAATTGATGGAGGCGCTATGGAAACCACCGACTGGATCGACTGACGGCAATAAAGGTCCCGGCGAAGAGAATAAGCAATTAAATGCAGTTGAGCAGGCAACGGTTGAGGCGATTCAGGAAAAAACGCGGTACCCTGGCTATGAGGTTTTGGTTCGTGTTGTCGTGTCGTCGAATACAGCGGCGCGTTCGCAGGGTGTTTTGAAAAATATTGTTGCAGCATTCGCATTGTTTGACTCACCAACGTTTAATGGATTTAAGTTTAATCTATCAAAGAATATTGAAGAGTTAACCTCATCGTTTATCTTTAGATTTTTCCCACAGCAGGTTAACCAGAATATATTGAACAGCGTAGAGCTGGCAACGCTATTTCATTTGCCGGATCAAAACAGCATACCAACATCGCAAGTGAAGCGGCAGATGAGCAAGCAGGTTGATGGTCCGACACAAGTCATGGAGACAGGGCTATTGCTTGGCTATAACGAGTTTCGCGGCGTTAAAAAGCCGATTCGTTTGAGCGATAAAGATCGTCGCCGTCATATTCATGTGATTGGACAGACTGGTGTTGGAAAGTCTGTATTGCAAGAGAATCTAGCATATCAAGATATGCTAGATGGCCGTGGCTTTGCGTTCGTTGATCCGCACGGTGACTCAGCAGAGGCACTCTTAAGCAAAGTGCCGAAGGAACGCGTTGAGGATGTTGTTTATTTTAACCCAAGTGACATGGACAATCCGATCGGATTGAATATGTTTGAGTTTGACCACCCCGACCAAAAAGACTTTTTGGTGCAGGAGGCGATTGGGATGCTATATGGACTGTATGACCCTGGACATACGGGAATCGTTGGTCCACGTCTTGAACATATATTCCGAAACTGCGCGTTGCTACTGATGAGCGATCCGGGCGGTGGTACGTTTATTGATATTCCAAAATTGCTTATCGACGATGCATTTATGAAGAGTAAGCTGAAATATGTTACCGACCAACAAGTGCTTGACTTCTGGACGAAAGAGTTCCCGGCGTCGCAGCGGTCAAGCGAAGCGGGTGAAGTTATTAGCTGGGTCGTATCGAAATTTGGTCCATTTATCTCTAATGATGCAATGCGAAATATTATCGGGCAAAAGAAGAGCGGATTTAATTTTGCGGATATTATGAATAATCGTAAAATTTTGCTCGCAAACTTATCAAAGGGGAAGATGGGCGACTTGAACTCGAAGCTCCTTGGTATTATTTTTGTGATGAAGTTCCAGGCAGCAGCAATGGCTCGCGCAAACATACCAGAGGAAGAACGTAAAGATTTCACGTTGTATGTTGATGAGTTCCAGAACTTTGCGACCGATAGCTTTGAAACGATCCTTAGCGAAGCGCGTAAGTATCGGTTGAGCTTGGTACTTGGCAACCAGTTTATGACGCAGTTGCAGGAAAGCTTGCGTGAGGCAATTTTAGGTAACGTGGGTACAACGATCACTGGGCGCATTGGTATTACCGACGCGGAGATTATGGTAAAGCGCTATACTCCAGTGTTTGACGCGGAAGATCTGACGAAGTTACCAAACTTTGAGTCGGTTTGCGTGGCGCAAATAGAGGGCGTGCCTTCGGCGCCGTTTAGTATGAGCTGGGTTCCGCCTATGGGACAGAGCAATCAGCAGCTTGGTGATGCGCTGAAGCGGTTGTCTGCAGTGAAATATGGACATCCACGTGCGCAGGTAGAACGAGAAATCTTCGAGCGGCTCAAAACAGCAGATGCTGCACAGTCTGGAGCAAAGACGGGGAGAGCAGGTGTGGCTCCATCCGCTGGGGCGAAGCCTGGTGGTGTTGGTGCGCCAAAGTCTGGCGGCTCGTCATTTTTAGACGAGTGGCTTGCCAAACGTAAGCAGATGACGGGAGGAAGCGGGCGCTCGTCGGTAGCGAGCGTTGCGAGTGCGGGCAAAATGATGCCGCCACAGCCAGCCGCCCCGCCAATGAGTCCGCCTCCAGCAACCACTCCTGGGGCGACGAGTAATCCATTCCAATCAGGTGCGGCTTCGGGAGTGAGCGGCTATCCGTCTGCTAGCCAGTCGGTGGCTCAATATGGCAATAATACACCTCCGCAGCAGATGCTGCGTCCTGGGTTGGTAAATCAGCCGCCATCCTCTCCGCCGCAACCGGCGAATAGCCTAATGTCTACGCCGGCTACCGCTAGTTTACGCGACAATTTCAATACTGTCACGCCCCCTGTGTCGCAAGCCGAAGCCGGGATGGCATCGCCGCCACAACAACCATTACAGCGGCCGTCTGACGGGCGTATAGATGCAATATCATCCCGCCAGGACGATGAGGTGACGATAAAATTGCGGTAGGCTTACCGATGTAAAGGCGGTAAACCTGTAAAAGAGTTCTTCAGGGTAGAAGATAAAAAAGCGCAACTATAGAATCAGTCTACCCTGCGAAGGATAATTCCCTAGGATTTTTAGTCTGGCGCTCTACCTATCTTTACCGATAATAAGTAGTCGGAAATAGTCATAGACGAGCCCGATGACCCACCCAAGCCCAAAAGCAGCAATCGTTTCAGTACCTGACAATTGGTAGCCATATGCGCGCGCTACGAGATAGGTGATGAGTACGAGAACGAATGAGCAAACGGCTCCTGACAAGATAGCGTTTGGTCGCGCAACAGAATTACCGACAACTTCGCTAGTCTTTTCGACGGCTTTGTTATGGATAATTTTACTAAAGGTACGACTCGGTGCTGACATGTGAGATTGTACTTCGTCCATCGTTCTCGCGAATGCTTTTTCCCGTTCCTGCTTAGAGATTGGTCCTTTACGTCGTTCGGCTGGTGATGGGTCGCTCCGCTCTGTCTCTTTGCGATTCTCTTTTTCGGCTTTTGCAACAGCTTCAAGCGTTTCGCGGCGTGCGTTTTCAAGCCTTTCTGCTTTATTTTCACGAGTTGATTCTCGTTCGCGGTTCTCGTTCGCAGCTTCGTGCTGCTCGGCGGCGAGCTTACGTGACTCATTTAATGACTCTCTTTTTTCGGTTGATCCTGGTAACTTTTCGTTGTTCATATACCACCCCTTGTTTTAAAAATATGTGTTAAATTGTGCCAGTATTAAAGTCGCGGCGTATTAAGCGTACTTCTTTTTTCAGCTGGCGCGAGCGTGCGTAGAAGAACGTAACGACGGCGAATATAATTGCTGCGAATGCGATGTTCTCGTTGGGGCCAGTATGCGGCAGCTGGGCGACAACTGACTCAACTTTCTTCTGGACAGGGCAATCGACGTTGATATTGACAGTGTTTCCGAACGTGTTTGTCATGACGCAGTCGTAGGAATTTGGGTTGCCTGTGCCGGCGCCTTTTGCAGCAATCGTGCTCGCGAGTTTTACGCTAAATATGCGCGTCTGTGTTTCGCCTGGTTTTAATGTTACTTTTGGCCATGTCAGCAGTGTTTTTGTCGCGATTCCGTCTGATGAATTGTCGTCTGTAAGCGTGCCGCCACCGGTGTTTTCTAAGCTTGCATATTGCAAAACGTCGGCTAGATCCTCTTTGATCGTATATTCTGTCGCTTTTAGCCCTTTGTTGGTGACGTTAATTTTGTATACAATCTGATCAGTGGCCTTTGCTGCAATCGTTGTGGCATCGGTGTTGTTCTGTGACGTATTTTGTGCGGTCTTGGTTTGAATAATTTCAGCGTTGCATTTTGTATCGTTGATCCAAATCGTCGAGTCGCCGGGGCATGGTTGGCAGTTTGGATCTGTCTTGAGCAGGGCTGGGTTTTGCGGGCATTTTGCCGGCGGGGCGATTGTAAATCCTTTGGTGCACCCAGCACTCGTTCTATCGCCAAGCGATGTTTTGATCGTTAATTTGACCGAATAACTGCCGGGAGTCTTCTCCGTATAAGTTGCGACGCTTGAACTACTCTCTATCGTCTTAATAAGTGCGTTATCGCGATATACCTGGAATATATACTTTGAAATCGTCGCGCCATCCGTAACAACCCCGCTGCCAGTGAATTGATAGGTATCTCCGTTCTTTTTGATGTCAAGTGCTGAGCACGTTGAGGTTGGGTTTTTAGGTGGCGTTGAACAGTTAGGATAGGTTCCCACTTGACCTGGAGGGCACGCTGGTCGCGGCGGGATAGTAAACGTGATTAAGTTGCCGCACGAGCGCATAATACCGAACCATAAGCCAGTTGACGATGATCGCCCGACGTAGGCAGAATAAGAACCGCTATTTCCCCAAAGCCGTTGCGGCCGGTAATAAAAAGTACGCGTGCCGCCGCTCGTTTTCACGGTATAGCTTCCTTCGCCGCTTGAAGCGCCAAAAACAGGCTTCATGCCCCAGGAATACAACCCTTCGCTGCTGCGGTGATATTCTAAATTATCAGTTGCTCGTTGGATGTCGGCACGAGAAATGCCAATAGCGGTATACAGATCGCGAATGTTGTTGACGTTCTGGTCGTAGCTGGACATGACGGCGCTTGGCGTGTGAGTGCCGCCGTATACCATGTCAGTCGCATCGGCTGCGCTTGCTGGTTCTGGCGCTTGAAGCATTGTAAACGACTGGACAATAAGCGCAAGGGCGGTGAATATAAGCCCAAGGCGGCGTGTTGTCTCTTCTTTTCTCAGACGCTTAGCATAAAACCCTAGTTGTCCGACGAGTGCAGGGCTAAATGAAAGGTTTGATACGAGCTTTCTAAACATAGTGCAACCTTTTTGTGTTAAAATTTCCGAGATAAATCTCTTTTGACTATTAGTTTAGCATATGCGTTTATAGATAGCAATAACTTGAATGAACAATTTTTTTTATGGTATAATCGGTGTAGAAATGAATAATCTGAGTTGACAGTAAGCGAGGGAGATTCCATATGGCTAAACAAAAAGACGACGGTTCTTATGATGGTTCGCAAATTCAGGTCCTTGAAGGTCTTGATCCGGTTCGCAAACGCCCAGGCATGTACATTGGAAGCACGGGTTACGACGGTGTTCATCATTTAATTAAAGAAATTGCCGACAACTCTATAGACGAAGCGATTGCCGGTCACGGCACGCGTGTTGATGTACGAATCCTTGAAGATGGCGGTATTACGATTACTGATGATGGGCGCGGCATCCCGGTAGATAAGCATCCGAAAACTGGTTTGAGTACGCTTGAGACAGTGTTGACGGTGCTACATGCTGGCGGTAAGTTTGGCGGCGGCGGCTATAAGGTTTCGTCTGGATTGCATGGTGTTGGTTCAAGTGTGGTGAATGCTTTGTCGAGTCGAATGATCGCTGAAGTCGCAAAGAATGGTTCAATATATCGAATTGAATTTGAGCGGGGCAAAACAGTCGTGCCGTTCAAGAAAAGCCGTTTGACAGACGCGAATTGGACGCGCGGCACGCGGATTACGTTTTATCCCGATCCTGAAATATTCAAAGAAACGACGAAATTTGACTATAGATGGGTCGTGAGTTATCTTCGCCATCAGGCCTATCTGACAAAAGGCGTGTATGTAACGGTTTATGATGAGCGCACCAAAGAGCGCCAGGCATTTTACTTCGAGGGCGGTATTCGCAGCTACGTGAAGAACCTCAACGTCGGCAAGGATGTTCTTGGTAACGAAATTTTCTACGTTGAAAAGCAGGTTGACGATTCAATGGTTGAAGTAGCAATTCAGTATAATGATTCCTACGTTGAGACAGTGAAACCGTTCGCAAATAACGTGTTAACTCCAGATGGCGGTACGCATTTAGCTGGTTTTCGGTCGGCGCTCACGCGCGTTATAAACGATTATGCGCGTAAAAACAATCTGCTAAAAGAAAAGGAAGATAATTTATCTGGCGATGATATTCGCGAAGGTTTGACGGCGGTGATTTTAGTGAAGCTGCCCGATCCGCAGTTCGAAGGCCAGACGAAAAATAAGCTTGGTAATCCAGAGGTGCGGCGGTATGTCGAACAGGTGATGAATGAATACTTTGCGTATTTTCTGGAAGAGAATCCAGCGGTTGCGAAGAAAATTGTCAATAAAGCATTGCTTGCAGCTAGAGCGCGCAAAGCAGCCCGAGCCGCGCGCGATAACGTGATTCGCAAAGGTGCGCTTGATGGCGCTAGTCTACCTGGTAAGCTAGCAGACTGTTCAAGCAAGAATCCAGCTGAGTGCGAGCTCTATATCGTTGAGGGTGATTCAGCTGGCGGTTCAGCGAAGACAGGGCGCGATAGTCGTACGCAGGCGATTTTGCCGCTGCGAGGCAAGGTTTTGAACACTGAACGGGCTCGTCTTGATAAAATGTATGCAAATCGCGAAATACTAAGTTTGATAAAGGGCATGGGAGTCGGTATCGGCGATGCGTTTGATATGCGCGGCTTGCGTTATCATCGTGTTGTGATTATGACCGATGCTGACGTTGACGGTAGCCATATCGCGACGTTGCTTATGACATTCTTCTTCCGGTATATGCGTCCGGTTGTTGAAGGTGGTCATATCTATCTCGCGAAGCCGCCATTATTTAAGTTGAAATTATCGCAGCATAAACAGGAGTATTTGTATAATGAGGAGGCGCTTGATGTGAAGTATCAGGAGTTGATTGCTGCTCGCAAAGAAAAAGGCGTCGCGATTGATCCGAGCGAGCCGCTCGTTCGACAAGCAGGGTTGAGCGAGTCGTCGTTACAACGCTACAAAGGTCTTGGTGAGATGGATGCTGATCAGTTATGGGAAACAACAATGAACCCGGAAAATCGTGTTTTGGTGCAGGTTTGGCTTGAAGATGCGGAGCGTGCTGATGCGATTTTTACTAAATTGATGGGTAATGAGGTCGAGGTGCGCAAAAACTTTATTCAAGCAAATGCAAAGAAAATGAGTCTTGAGGAATTGGATGTCTAATATGAACGAAGATAATGCAATGCAGCAACAAGAACATAAACCGGTAGAAGGCGAGGTGCTGACGCAGACTGACCATAGCCATTCAAAGACTGTTGAAATTCGTACCGTTGAAGATGTCATGGAAGACAATTTCCTGCGGTATTCAATGTCGGTCATCGTTGATCGTGCACTGCCTGACGTGCGCGACGGCATGAAGCCGGTGCATCGTCGTATCGTGTATGTGATGGATAAAATGGGCATTGGTCCGGCCTCAAAGACAGTTAAGAGCGCTCAGATCGTCGGTGAAGTGATGGGTAAATATCATCCGCATGGCGACTCGTCAATCTATGATGCAATGGTGCGTATGGCGCAGGATTGGGTCGGGCGCTATCCGCTTGTGCAAGGCCAGGGTAATTTTGGCTCTATGGATGGGGATCCGCCGGCTGCAATGCGTTATACTGAAGCAAAAATGACGCGTGTGTCCGAGGCGCTTTTGGCGGATATCGACAAAGAAACGGTTGATTTTCGCGATACATACGACGCGACGCATCGGGAGCCTGTTGTATTGCCAGCGAAGTTGCCAAATCTGCTGCTTAACGGGCAAGTTGGCATTGCTGTTGGTATGGCAACAAACATTCCGACACATAACCTCGGCGAGATCGTTGACGCAACGGTAGCGTTAATTGATAATCCAGAGGCAACGCTTGACGACTTAATGAAGTATATTAAGGGTCCTGACTTTCCAACAGGGGCGGTTGTGTATGGCGGTGCGCCAATGCGCCAGGCGTATGCGACCGGTCGCGGCAGTGTGACGATTCGTGCAGTGGCAAATATTGAGGAAGCAAAGCGCGGACGCCATCAAATTATCGTAACAGAGATGCCATATGGTGTTAACAAGGCGACGCTTATTGAAAAAATTGCTAATCTAGTACACGATAAGAAACTCACGACAATCAGCGATCTGCGCGACGAATCGGCGCGTGGTAGCGTTCGCGTAGTGATTGAGCTAAAAAAGGATGCATATCCAAAGAAAGTATTAAATCAGCTCTATAAACTAACGGCGTTACAGACGAATTTCCATTACAATATGCTAGCGCTTGTTGAGACGGGTACGAATCCAGTGGCATTGCAGCCGCGAGTGCTTGGTCTGCATGATATCCTGCATGAATTTATCAAGCATCGCCAAAAAGTGGTGCGGCGGCGTACGGAATATGAACTGCGCAAGGCAAAAGAGCGGGCGCATATTTTAGAGGGCTACAAAATTGCGCTTGATCATATTGATGAAGTAATTCGAACGATTCGCGCCAGCAAGACGCAAGATGAGGCCGAAAAGGCGTTGATTGAGAAATTTGGTTTGAGCGTTATTCAAGCAAAGGCAATTCTTGCGATGCAACTGCGTCGTTTGACGGGCTTAGAGCGCGAGGCGATTGAGAATGAACTGGCTGAGCTGCGTAAGAAAATTGCATATTTCGAAAAAGTCTTAGCGGATGAGAATGAGATTTTGCGCATTATTAAAGAAGAACTTCTTGAGATTAAAGAGAAATATGGTGATGAGCGTCGTAGTAAAATTATCAACACAGAAGTTGGTAAGTTTAGCGATGAGGAACTAATCCCAGAAGAGGATACTGTTGTGTTGGTAACAACAGAAAATTACATTAAGCGGACACTTGCGAGCGACTATCGCCGTCAAAACCGCGGCGGTAAGGGTAAACGCGGCATGACAACAAAAGAAGAAGACGTTATTGATCAGCTTGTGCCGGCCAGTACGCACGATTGGCTGCTGTTCTTCACAAATAAAGGTCGCGTGTTCCGCCTCAAGGCATATGAGGTGCCGGCAGCGAGTCTTGCGGCTAAGGGCGTCGCAGCGGTTAACCTGCTTCAATTGCAGCCTGAAGAGAAAATTACATCAATCATTAACCTCGCGAAAGATGCGGGAAGTGATGGCTATTTGTTTATGGCGACAACTAAGGGTACTGTAAAAAAGACAGCAGTTTCTGACTACGCAAATATTCGAACAAACGGGTTGATCGCGATCAACCTAGATGATGGCGATGAACTGCGCTGGATTAAGCAGACTGATGGCAAAAGTGATGTGATTATATCAACATCTGCTGGTCAAGCGGTACGGTTTAACGAAGAAGAATGCCGACCAATGGGGCGAGCGGCGCGCGGCGTGCGCGGCGTGCGGCTGCGCCTAAATGATAGCGTAGTTGGCATGGATGTTGTAGCATCAGCAGATCAAACGCTCTTGGTCTTGAGCGCAAATGGCTATGGAAAAATTACGAAAGTAGCGAATTTCCCGAGTCATAAGCGTGGCGGCGTTGGCATTAAGGCGGCGACAGTTACAGCAAAAACTGGTCCGATCGTTACTGTGCAAACGCTTGAATCAGACGCGGTTGAAGCGATTATTATCAGCCAAGGCGGACAAACGATTCGTGTCGGGCTGGGCGACATACCAACGCTGGGGCGTACAACGCAAGGCGTGCGTGTGATGCGGCTTAGCGACGATGATAGCGTATCGTCAATCGGTATTATGCGCGATTCAGGAGAAGACGAAGGCTAGCGTGTAATATGACGATATCTCCATATTTAGTAGCGGTTGCTGTTGGATGGATTATTGCTCAAGGCGCTAAATATATTACGGCAGCAGTAAAAGCGCGCAGTTTGCATGTGTTTGATCGGCTGTACTTGTCCGGTAATATGCCAAGTGCGCACAGTGCAACAGTTGTGTCGATTGTGACGCTTATTGCGCTACGAGATGGCGTTGATAGTGGACTATTTGGTCTCGCAGCGGTTTTGGCGCTTGTCGTTATGTACGATGCTATGATGGTGCGCCATTCGGTTGGTGAACAGGGAGCGGTTATTAAGCGCATCTTGAAAGAGTCAAACATAGCAGTAAAAGAGCCTCATGTAGCGGACGGGCATACGCCGCTTGAAGTGGTTGTTGGTGTATGTATTGGCGCGCTTGCTGGTATTATTGTATTTTACACTACAAAATAGCCAAAAACAGTGTTGACTTGCTGAAAAAATCGCGCTACAATGATGGACAGTCTAGTTGCGAGATGGAAGAAACTGTAGTTCTGTTGTGTAGTTAGACGCAATGCTGTTTAACAATTTAATTGTGCAATAATCATCGTCAGTCTATTTTTGAGTAAGATAGACGTTTCAAATCAATGAAACATCTTTTATGGAGAGTTTGATCCTGGCTCAGGATGAACGCTGGCGGCGTGCCTAACACA